>OGID01000457.1_pt1 | contig 9222 bp, 8 predicted proteins | sample 1571731 | NCBI WGS metagenome assembly OGID01 (sample SAMEA2582019, study PRJEB24529) | metagenome | biome: Human gut stool | place: China | collected 2011 | reverse complement strand
TTCCAGACTACCGGTGCTCAAAGTAAATACCGTCTTGGCAACGAATGTGAAACTTATGCTGAATTAAAATTGGGTCAGGAAGTGTGGAAAGAGGGCGATAAGAGCTTCTATTTCGACACTAACGTGGCCTATTCCGTCGCGCAACAGAATGACTGGGAAGCTACCGACCCGGCCTTCCGTGAAGCAAACGTGCAGGGTAAAAACCTGATCGAATGGCTGCCAGGTTCCACCATCTGGGCAGGTAAGCGCTTCTACCAACGTCATGACGTTCATATGATCGACTTCTACTACTGGGATATTTCTGGTCCTGGTGCCGGTCTGGAAAACATCGATGTTGGCTTCGGTAAACTCTCTCTGGCAGCAACCCGCTCCTCTGAAGCAGGTGGTTCTTCCTCTTTCGCCAGCAACGATATTTATGACTATACCAACGAAACCGCGAACGACGTTTTCGATGTGCGTTTAGCGCAGATGGAAGTCAACCCGGGCGGCACATTAGAACTGGGTGTCGACTACGGTCGAGCCAACCTGCGTGATAACTATCGTCTGGTTGATGGCGCATCGAAAGACGGCTGGTTATTCACTGCTGAACATACTCAGAGTGTCCTGAAGGGCTTTAACAAGTTTGTTGTTCAGTACGCTACTGACTCGATGACCTCGCAGGGTAAAGGTCTGTCGCAGGGTTCTGGCGTCGCGTTTGATAACGAAAAATTTGCCTACAATATCAACAACAACGGTCACATGCTGCGTATCCTCGACCACGGTGCGATCTCCATGGGCGACAACTGGGACATGATGTACGTGGGTATGTACCAGGATATCAACTGGGATAACGACAACGGCACCAAGTGGTGGACCGTCGGTATTCGCCCGATGTACAAGTGGACGCCAATCATGAGCACCGTGATGGAAATCGGCTACGACAACGTCGAATCCCAGCGCACCGGCGACAAGAACAATCAGTACAAAATTACCCTCGCACAACAATGGCAGGCTGGCGACAGCATCTGGTCACGCCCGGCTATTCGTGTCTTCGCAACCTACGCCAAGTGGGATGAGAAATGGGGTTACGACTACACCGGTAACGCCAATACCAACACTAACTTCGGCAAAGCCGTTCCTGCTGATTTCAACGGCGGCAGCTTCGGTCGTGGCGACAGCGACGAGTGGACCTTCGGTGCCCAGATGGAAATCTGGTGGTAATAGCAAAACCTGGGCCGGATAAGGTGCTTGCGCCGCATCCGGCATAAAACAGGTTGTCATTATCTGAAAGGGGCGAAAGCCCCTCTGATTATCGGGTTTAGCGCGCTATTGCCTGGCTACCGCTGAGCTCCAGATTTTGAGGTGAAAACAATGAAAATGAATAAAAGTCTCATCGCCCTCTGTTTATCAGCAGGGTTACTGGCAAGCGCGCCTGGAATTAGCCTTGCCGATGTTAACTACGTACCGCAAAACACCAGCGACGCGCCAGCCATTCCATCTGCTGCGCTGCAACAACTCACCTGGACACCGGTCGATCAATCTAAAACCCAGACCACCCAACTGGCGACTGGCGGCCAACAACTGAACGTTCCCGGCATCAGTGGTCCGGTTGCTGCGTACAGCGTCCCGGCAAACATTGGCGAACTGACCCTGACGCTGACCAGCGAAGTGAACAAACAAACCAGCGTTTTTGCGCCGAACGTGCTGATTCTTGATCAGAACATGACCCCATCAGCCTTCTTCCCCAGCAGTTATTTCACCTACCAGGAACCAGGCGTGATGAGTGCAGATCGGCTGGAAGGCGTTATGCGCCTGACACCGGCATTGGGGCAGCAAAAACTTTATGTTCTGGTCTTTACCACGGAAAAAGATCTCCAGCAGACGACCCAACTGCTCGACCCGGCTAAAGCCTATGCCAAGGGCGTCGGTAACTCGATCCCGGATATCCCCGATCCGGTTGCTCGTCATACCACCGATGGCTTACTGAAACTGAAAGTGAAAACGAACTCCAGCTCCAGCGTGTTGGTAGGACCTTTATTTGGTTCTTCCGCTCCAGCTCCGGTTACGGTAGGTAACACGGCGGCACCAGCTGTGGCTGCACCCGCTCCGGCACCGGTGAAGAAAAGCGAGCCGATGCTCAACGACACGGAAAGTTATTTTAATACCGCGATCAAAAACGCTGTCGCGAAAGGTGATGTTGATAAGGCGTTAAAACTGCTTGATGAAGCTGAACGCCTGGGATCGACATCTGCCCGTTCCACCTTTATCAGCAGTGTAAAAGGCAAGGGGTAATTACGCCCCACAGTGCTGATTTTGCAACAACTGGTGCGTCTCCTGGCGCACCTTTTTTTATGCTTCCTTCCTGGGATATGAGCGATTTTTTATAGTAACTCACTTCTTCTTCACTAAGAATATCCATTATCTCAATGCCTTATCAGAGATTCTTTCCCTTTCGCCGGTAGTGTCTGGACATTCAGGCTACTTTTCCAGGTTATTTTATTTCTGTTATGCAGAGGTTTTATGATAAGTCATATCCTAAATTCTGGCGGCAATAACTCTTTGATGAAACATGATGTGGTGCAAGGAAATAATATAGTAGATCTTGATTTACTACGTAATTTAAATGGGGTGCCAGGTTTAAACAGAGATAACTTTATTTATATCAGCAATATTTTTTCAAATATAAAACAACGGAACGAAAAAATCATGCAATAAATATGTTTCGTGAAGTCTCAATCAGTAATGATACTATAAGTGTAAAATTCTACAGAAATGAAAAAAATTGAATGCGCTTGCAATTTTCTGATGGATAAAGATGCGCAGGGGTATATCGACCTGTCTGATTTGGATTTAACAAGTTGTCATTTTAAAGGTGACGTTATATCGAAGGTGTCTTTTTTATCATCAAATCTACAACATGTAACATTCGAATGTAAAGAAATTGGGGATTGCAATTTTACTACTGCAATAGTTGATAATGTCATATTTAGATGTCGACGTTTACACAATGTGATTTTTATCAAAGCGAGTGGTGAATGTGTCGATTTCAGCAAAAATATTCTTGATACAGTTGACTTCTCGCAGAGTCAACTTGGTCATAGTAATTTTCGCGAATGTCAGATTAGAAATTCAAACTTCGATAATTGTTATCTTTACGCTTCGCACTTCACCAGAGCAGAGTTTCTGTCTGCCAAAGAAATATCATTTATTAAATCGAATTTGACAGCTGTTATGTTTGATTATGTGCGAATGTCGACAGGGAATTTTAAAGATTGCATTACAGAACAATTGGAATTAACTATTGATTATTCAGATATATTTTGGAATGAAGATCTCGATGGTTATATCAATAACATTATAAAAATGATTGATACATTGCCAGATAATGCAATGATATTGAAATCCGTTCTGGCCGTAAAACTGGTGATGCAATTAAAAATACTTAATATTGTTAATAAAAACTTTATTGAGAATATGAAGAAAATATTTAGCCATTGTCCTTATATAAAAGATCCCATTATACGCAGTTATATCCATTCTGATGAAGATAACAAGTTCGATGATTTTATGCGTCAACATCGATTCAGTGAGGTGAATTTCGATACCCAACAGATGATCGATTTTATTAACAGATTTAATACGAATAAATGGCTAATTGATAAAAATAACAATTTTTTTATCCAACTTATCGATCAGGCCTTACGATCAACGGATGATATGATCAAAGCAAATGTTTGGCATCTTTATAAAGAGTGGATTCGTAGTGATGATGTTTCACCTATATTTATAGAAACTGAAGATAATTTAAGAACCTTTAACACGAATGAATTAACACGAAACGATAATATCTTTATCCTGTTCTCCTCAGTCGATGATGGGCCAGTTATGGTGGTAAGCTCCCAGCGCTTACATGATATGTTGAATCCTACAAAAGATACCAATTGGAATTCCACGTATATCTACAAATCCAGACATGAGATGTTGCCTGTTAATCTTACTCAGGAAACACTTTTCAGCTCCAAATCTCATGGTAAATATGCGCTTTTCCCAATTTTTACTGCGAGTTGGCGAGCTCATCGTATAATGAATAAGGGTGTTTAAGTAAAGGAAAACATCACCGTTCCTGGCATCCTGGACGGTGATGCCCCTACGGTTGCCCTCGCCAGCACGGGCATCGGTAAAGCGTAAGGTTCAACATCGTTTTACCACTTCATGCGATTGTTGCGTTTTTGTTGCGTATTAGATCACTTAATTTGCTTTACATCTCCCGTAAACACTTTTCTGCGATACAATGCCTTTACGTTATGTAACGGAGAGTTCGGCATGTCACACCCCGCGTTAACGCAACTGCGTGCGCTGCGCTATTTTAAAGAGATCCCTGCCCTGGATCCGCAACTGCTCGACTGGCTGTTGCTGGAGGATTCCATGACAAAACGTTTTGAACAGCAGGGAAAAACGGTAAGCGTGACGATGATCCGCGAAGGGTTTGTCGAGCAGAATGAAATCCCCGAAGAACTGCCGCTGCTGCCGAAAGAGTCTCGTTACTGGTTACGTGAAATTTTGTTATGTGCCGATGGTGAACCGTGGCTTGCCGGTCGTACCGTCGTTCCTGTGTCAACGTTAAGCGGGCCGGAGCTGGCGTTACAAAAATTGGGTAAAACGCCGTTAGGACGCTATCTGTTCACATCATCGACATTAACCCGGGACTTTATTGAGATAGGCCGTGATGCCGGGCTGTGGGGGCGACGTTCCCGCCTGCGATTAAGCGGTAAACCGCTGTTGCTAACAGAACTGTTTTTACCGGCGTCACCGTTGTACTAAGAGGAAAAAAATATGGAGTGGAGTCTGACGCAGAATAAGCTGCTGGCGTTTCATCGCTTAATGCGTACGGATAAGCCAATTGGCGCGTTACTGCTGCTCTGGCCAACATTATGGGCGTTGTGGGTGGCGACACCGGGCGTTCCCCAGCTCTGGATCCTGGCGGTGTTTGTCGCGGGTGTCTGGCTGATGCGCGCTGCCGGATGTGTGGTGAATGATTATGCTGACCGCAAGTTTGATGGTCATGTTAAGCGCACGGCGAACCGACCACTTCCCAGCGGCGCGGTAACAGAGAAAGAGGCGCGCGCGCTGTTTGTAGTGCTGGTACTGATTTCGTTTTTACTGGTGCTGACGCTGAATACGATGACTATTCTGTTGTCGATTGCCGCGCTGGCGCTGGCGTGGGTATACCCATTTATGAAGCGGTATACCCATCTACCGCAAGTGGTGCTGGGCGCGGCGTTTGGCTGGTCGATTCCAATGGCTTTTGCCGCTGTGAGTGAGTCGGTGCCATTGAGTTGCTGGTTAATGTTCCTCGCCAATATTCTCTGGGCGGTGGCTTACGACACGCAGTATGCGATGGTTGACCGCGATGATGATGTGAAGATTGGCATTAAATCCACGGCAATCCTGTTCGGCCAATACGATAAATTGATTATTGGTATTTTGCAGATTGGCGTACTGGCACTGATGGCGATCATCGGTGAGTTAAATGGCTTAGGCTGGGGATATTACTGGTCAATTCTGGTGGCTGGCGCGCTGTTTGTTTATCAACAAAAACTGATTGCCAACCGCGAGCGTGAAGCCTGCTTTAAAGCATTTATGAATAATAACTATGTTGGTCTGGTACTATTTTTAGGGCTGGCAATGAGTTACTGGCATTTCTGATGATGTAAAAAAGCCGGATGATCATCCGGCTTTCTTCTGGGTTGCCTGATGCACGGCGCTTCTCAGGCCTACACAACACATAGCAATTTATTGAATTTGCAGATTATGGAAGGCCGGATAAGGCGTTTACGCCGCATCCGGCAATTCTCTCTGATTACCCTTCGCCCTGCGTCGCACTCTCAATCGTCAAACGCACGTCTGATGTAATCAACTCCGCCAGCAACTGATAAACCTTCATCGTTTCTGCCGGTTCGGCATCGCCGCTATCGCTGATATACCCTTCATCACGCAGTGTCAGCACCAGAGAACTGAACACCGCCTTGTCGAAGAACTCCGGCGCGTTGATGCCGTGCAGCACGGAGAGACGTTGCGCGACGGTGCGGCTCTCTTTCTCCAGCGTACCGCGGTTGATCGACGGGTTGGCACTCAACAACCAGAAGGTGATGGCATAACGTTGCAGCGTTTCGCGCGCGCCTGCGGCCAGCAGCTGTAGCGTGCGAGAATGCGCCGGGTTGATATGCAACTCATCATCTTGCAGGGTAATCAGCCCCTGACGTTGCATCTCATTTGCCAGCGCATCAATAACGTCCGGCAACTCGTCGCGATCCCAGCGCAGGAACAGCTCCGCTTTCAGCATTGGGTAAAGCACATTGACGTGCTCCATCAATACGTCGCGGGAGATGTGGCGATGCTGGGTGACAATTGCCGCCATCAGCGAAGGCAGCACCAACATATGCGCAATGTTGTTGCGATAGTAGGTCATCAGCACCGCTTGCTCGCGTGGCAGAATGATGATGTCGCCGATAGTGTCTTTCTCGACTTCAAACTTGTTCATTTGCAGCGCGTGATCGATAAGCTCGCTGGCGCTGGCTGAAGGAACGGTAGAGTCCGTGGAGTAAGGTACGTTGCGCATCAGATCCAGGTAGCAGTTGAGTTGCTCGGTTAACTGCTCGCGGGTGAGTGAGCGCTGACGTGATTCCAGAAGCGCAGTACAACACAGGTTCATGGCGTTTGCCGCGCCTGCGTTGTTAATGCGTACCATCAGATCGGCAGCAATATTATTGACCGTCGGCGTTAACCATGCCGGACGCACCGCTTCGATGGGATCGATAGATTCACGCCAGTCTGGTACGTGCTGGTTAAGGTAGGTCATCAACGGCATTGGTTCACCGAAGTTGACGTAACCCTGACCGAGATTACGCAGCTTGCTTAAACCGCGCAGCATCTGCGGCAGGCTCTCTTTCTCTTTCGTCGCGCCGCGCAGTTCTTTGGCGTAAGTACCCACTTCCATGACGTGCTCATAACCGATATAGATCGGAATCAGCGTAATCGGACGCGTGCCGCCACGCAGCATCGCCTGAATGGTCATCGACAGCGTACCGGTTTTCGGATCCAGCAAACGCCCCGTACGGGAACGACCGCCTTCCACGAAGTACTCGACGGAATAACCACGGCTGAACAGTTCGCCGAGATACTCACGGAAAACGGTGGAATAAAGTTTATTGCCTTTAAAAGTACGGCGAATAAAGAACGCCCCCAGACGGCGGAAAATCGGCCCGGCCGGCCAGAAGTTCAGGTTGATCCCAGCGGCGATATGCGGCGGCACCAGCCCCTGGTGATACAGCACGTAAGAAAGCAGCAGGTAGTCCATGTGGCTGCGGTGGCAAGGCACATATACCAGCTCATGACCGTCGTGGGCCAGCTGGCGAACGCGCTCGGCGTTATGGACGTTGATGCCCTGGTAAAGGCGGTTCCAGGTGAAGCCCAGAATACGGTCAGTCAGGCGAATCATCTCGTAAGAGAAATTCGCCGCAATCTCTTCCATCAGCGCAATCGCGTTCTGCTGCGCTTTTTCATGGGAGATTTTTTTGCTGCGCGCTTCATCTTCTACCGCTTTGGCAATGGCGCGGGAGGCGAGCAGCTTATTAAACAGATCCTGACGAGCAGGCAGACGTGGGCCCACAGCAGCCAGACGTTGACGGGCAAAGTGCATACGCGCCACGCGCGCCAGTTTCTGTGCGATAGTTTTATCCGTGCCGTGTTCATCCCCCATACGGCGCAGCGAAACTGACGGCGAGAAACGCACAAAACTGTCGCGACCGAGCCACAATACAGCGAAAAATTTCTGTACGCCGTTAAGCATACGCAGCGGCGGGTTCACTTCGCCTTTTTCACGCCCCGGCGCGCGACCAAACATCACCGATACTGGCACCATCTGCACATCCAGATTTGGGTTGCTACGGTGCAAATCGAGATAGTCGTGGAACAGCTTAATAGACTCTTCTTTCGGCGTGTAATAGGTGAATACACGCGGCCCGCCGTGAATGAACACATAGCGCGGCAGTAGCGTGCCGTCGATTTCCAGCGGCTCTAACGGGTCAGGCAAATCATGTGCCAGACACTGGGCGCGCAACGTCAGCAAATCTGCTTTCGAGTTGTACGGTAAAACGTACATAATTGGACGAGAGGTATCCAGCCCCAGTTCCGGGGCAGGATCTGCCGGAATAGACTTGCTTTTTACCAGGATGCTTAATGGTAAATTCAGTAATTTGTAGTAAATTCGTGGCCAGCCGGACATAAACGATGTAAAGCCTCTGGTTAATAATGCAAATGCGCGGCAAGGATAGCAGAAAGTCATGGGAAATTCTGTGGTATCCGCTCATGTTTCGCGCGGCGTTACGCAAACCCGAATCATCGGATTTAACGGTACACTGATATTGACGCTCATAATGTAAAAAGGTTCTTTCAATGGCCAATAATACCACTGGATTCACCCGAATTATCAAAGCTGCTGGCTATTCCTGGAAAGGTTTACGCGCTGCATGGATCAACGAAGCGGCATTCCGTCAGGAAGGCGTAGCGGTATTGTTGGCGGTGGTCATCGCCTGCTGGCTGGATGTGGACGCAATTACCCGCGTGCTGCTTATCAGCACCGTGATGCTGGTGATGATTGTGGAAATCCTCAATAGCGCCATCGAAGCAGTGGTTGACCGAATTGGCTCTGAATACCATGAGCTTTCCGGACGCGCAAAAGATATGGGATCCGCCGCGGTGCTGATTGCGATTATCGTCGCCGTGATTACCTGGTGCATCCTGTTATGGTCGCATTTTGGATAACCCTTCCAGATTTCGATAAATCTCTGGTTTATTGTGCAGTTTATGGTTCCAAAATCGCCTTTTGCTGTATATACTCACAGCATAACTGTATATACACCCAGGGGGCGGAATGAAAGCGTTAACGGCCAGGCAACAAGAGGTGTTTGATCTCATCCGTGATCACATCAGCCAGACAGGTATGCCGCCGACGCGTGCGGAAATCGCGCAGCGTTTGGGGTTCCGTTCCCCAAACGCGGCTGAAGAACATCTGAAGGCGCTGGCACGCAAAGGCGTTATTGAAATTGTTTCCGGCGCATCACGCGGGATTCGTCTGTTGCAGGAAGAGGAAGAAGGGTTGCCGCTGGTAGGTCGTGTGGCTGCCGGTGAACCGCTTCTGGCGCAACAGCATATTGAAGGTCATTATCAGGTCGATACTTCCTT
>OGID01000455.1_pt1 | contig 9265 bp, 8 predicted proteins | sample 1571731 | NCBI WGS metagenome assembly OGID01 (sample SAMEA2582019, study PRJEB24529) | metagenome | biome: Human gut stool | place: China | collected 2011 | reverse complement strand
CGCAGGGCTGTCAGAGATAGGCTCCGTGGCAGATACCAGCTTGACATGATTTCGTTCCAACTGGTACTCATAGTGGGCCGAATCATAGCGGTTTCGGGCAAAGCGGTCGAGTTTCCAGACCAGCACGATGTCAAACAGCTTTTTGTCGCTGTCTTTGATCATCTGCTGAAACTCCGGGCGGTTGTCCGTCTTGGCGGAGATAGCACGGTCAATATAGTGCTTGACGATGGTGATGCCGTTTTTCTCGGCATAAGCCGTGCATTCCCGGATCTGGCCTTCGATAGATTCTTCGCGCTGGTTGTCCGAGGAATAGCGAGCATAGATCACGGCGGTCATGGCAGGCACCTCCATTTTATACGTCATTGAACGGTAATACGTTCATTAAAGCAATGTTTCGTATAATGCATATGCCACAGTTTTGCCCTGATTGCAAGCCCAATGATTTATTTTCATGATTCCAACAGACAAATTGTCTTAAGATTATATTCCGAGCAAAATGTGAAGTCCAAGCCCGGCCACGCCGCACAGGCACATGGTCAGGATGGGATTCCACTTGAGCTTCCGTAGCACAAAAAATGCCGATGCAAAACTGCCGATGCCGATCCAGTCTACGTTGGCGAGCGTCTTTGCACTCTCTCCGAACACCACCATAGACAGTATAGAAAGACCTGCACCAAAGATAAGCGCTACAATGACCGGACGCAGGCAGGCCAGAACACTTTGCAGCAGAGAAATATCCTTGTATTTACGATAGATGTAGGATAGAAGTGAAACAAAGAACAGCGCCGGTGTAATGCAACCTAGTGTTGCAATGATGGCTCCGGGTACCTGCGCGATACGCAAACCAACAAAAGTTGCTGAGTTGACCGCAATGGGACCGGGGGTCATTTCTGCTATCGTAATGAGATCGGTGAATTCCTGCATGGTCAGCCAGCCGTGCTGTTCCACCACCTGACTTTGTATTAGAGGCATGGCAGCATAACCGCCGCCTACACTGAACATTCCTACCTGCAAAAAGCTGAGAAAAAGCTGTAAGTAGATCATTTTGCACCACCTTTTTTCCACTGGACCTGAGCCAGCACCACGCCGAATACTGCAGCGGCAAGGATGACCACCACCACATTGACATCAAACACCGTATTTGCGACAAACGCTGCGACCATCAGGACAATATACACCCATGAGCGGGTCTTCAGCACCTTGCCGCCGAGGTCGAATACAACATCCAGAATGACCGCCGCCACACCAGCCTGCATTCCCTTGAGTAACAACGCGATATAGCGATTGGTGGCAAAAGCATTGTAGAACACAGAAATGACTGAAAGAATGACCATAGGTGGGATGATGGTGCCCAACACTGCCACGATCATTCCAATCAAGCCTTCTACCTGCCAGCCTACCAGAATTGCAGCATTGACCGCGATTGCGCCCGGAGAGGACTGCGCCAACGCTGTCATATCCAGCATTTCCTGTTCATCGATCCAGTGCAGCTCATCTACAAATTTTTTCTTCATAAAGGTCACGATGACAAAGCCGCCGCCGAAGGTAAAGCTGCTAATGTACAGCGTACTCAAAAACAGCTTCCAAAGCCGTGCTAACCGTGTACCGTATGTTTTATTTTCATCCATACAAGTTTTCTTCTCCTTTTTTGATTTTCGGACAACTATATTTGTTTTCTTACTATTTCAAACAGCTTTTAACTGTTACTGCTTGCGAAAGCCCGTATTTTCCGGTATCCTTGTTTTAAGAACTGCGAAGCACGGAGGGGATCTCTATGAAACATAATACATTTCTCGTCAAGCCAGCGTCCAGCCTGTGCAATCTGCGTTGCCGGTACTGCTTTTATGACGATGTTTCCAACAGCCGAGCCTGCAAAAATATGGGACTGCTTTCCCATGAAATGGCAGGAGAACTGGTTGAAAAGGCTTTTGCAGCCACAGAGGAAGGCGGCAGCGTCCATTTTCTGTTTCAGGGCGGCGAACCGACTCTTGCCGGGTTGGATTTCTTCCGGTTCTTTCTGGAAACGGAGCGTTCCATGCAGCGCAATATCTCTGTGTTCCACAGCATCCAGACCAATGGCATTTGTCTGGATGAAGAGTGGGCTTCCTTTTTCAAAGCCAACTCTTTCCTCGTAGGCCTCTCTCTGGACGGCACACAGGAGAACCATGATCTCTATCGGCTGGACGCAGCTGGGCAGGGCACATGGGATAAAGTAACTCATGCGCTTGCGCTGCTGGATGCCTACAGGGTCGAAACGAATCTGCTCTGTGTTGTAACCGGACAGCTGGCCAGAAAGCCGCAGCGAGCCTTCAAAAGCCTCTGCGAGTTGGGACAGCACAATCTGCAATTTATCCCATGTCTTGACCCACTTGATACGATTGGAGGGCAGGCATATTCTCTAACGCCGGAACTTTATGGTCGTTTTCTGTGCGGCGTCTTTGATACTTGGTATCAGCAGCTGCAACGAGGCAATTATATCAGCGTTCGCAATTTTGAGGACTATCTGCGTATCCTGCTGGGAATGCCGCCTACCTCCTGCGCTTCCTCCGGTTCCTGTGGGCATTATCTTACCGTAGAAGGTGACGGAAGCCTTTATCCCTGTGACTTTTATGTTCTGGATGAGTGGAAGCTTGGAAATCTGAGCTACTGTACCGTTGAAGATGCGCTTGATTCTCCCACAAGCCAGACATTTCTGGCACAGGGCCGCAAACGCCCGGCGGAATGCGCAGCATGTGCTTATCAGCTGCTCTGTCGGGGCGGATGCAAGCGAGATTGGGATGCCTCTGGAAGCAACCGCTTTTGCGCAGCGTATAAGCAGTTCTTTGCCTATGTGCTTCCGCGCCTGCATACTGCTGCACATTTTCTGGCACAACAAAACCGATAAAGAGATTCTCCCGGAGAGCAGTACTGCCTCCGGGAGAATCTTTATTTTACCTTTTTGATCTTCCGGATGGAATGGCCATCGTAGAGGATGGGCTTCATGACATAAGTGTAGTTCCGGTCATCGCATTCGCCGGTGGAAATCATCTCCATAAGCCGCAGCGCAAGCTGACGTCCCATCTCGAAGCCTTGCTCCACGGAGCAGGTAACATCCTCCTGCCGATAAGTTTCTTCGGAATAATCAAAACAGACCAGCGAATAATCTTCGGGTACAGTCTTCCCCATTTTCTGCAGGGTTTTCATGACCAGCCGATAGATGATGTAGTTGCAGCAGACGATAGCGGTGCATTTAGGGATGCTCTTCAGAAATCTTTCAATGGAACGGACATAGCTTTCGTTGTGGGCTTCGTCCGAAATACACCACTTGATGTAATCATCGTTCAGTTCCAAACCACGATTTCGCATCGCTTCCGCCATGCCTTGAAACTTTTCTACGCTCTGGTAGTTGTCGTACACGAAGATGCCTGCAATGTGGCTGTGTCCGGCATCCATCAGGCGTCCTATCAGCTGATGGGCACATTCGATGTCATTGATCGTTACGCGGGGGCAGCGCAAGTTCCGATAGAAGTTGTTGTAGAATATCACCGGGATCTTGCGTCGGTAAAGCTCCTTGTAGCAGTCAAGATTTGGGCTGAGGATGCTCGATTTGACACCATCCACGATGAAACCGTGAAAATTCTGATGTACCACAGTCTCCAGACAGCGGCGTTCGTTGCAGAATTTGTTATCGGTCAGAAATACATGGAGGTCAACCTGCTCCTGCGTCAGAACACTGCGAACCCCTTCGATTAATCCCGAATTGGCACTTGTATCCTGTCCCTGCAGGACAAGGCCGATCTTATAGAGCGCATCATCTGTGTTCAAATCCCGCGTCATTACTTTTTCCCGGTGGAAATAAGTCCCACTTCCCTTGAGCTTGTACACGAGTCCTTCTGCTACCAACTGGTCGATGGCCACTCGTATCGTTTCTCGGCTGACACCCAGCTTCCGGCAGAGCGCATTTTCCGAAGGCAAACGCTGGTTCCCGGAAAATTTGTTTTCGTCAATATAAGCCAGAAGCCAGCGATAAACCTGATCGGATTTTTTCTCAACAGCCGAGAGCATGGGCAAGCGCTCCTTTTCAGTCGGTGATGGTGGGGCGGGTACCTTCGGCTTGCTGAATCCAGTTCAGCAAGCGCTCACGAAGTTCCGCCTTGACGTCGGCGTATGCAGGATCCGCGACCACATTGTTCAGCTGCCACGGGTCTTTCTGCATATCGTAAAGGAAGTCGTCTGCATAAACATCGGATGCCGCAGCCTCGCCGCCGTTGACGCCGGGTGCATAGACAGAATACATATAATCTGCAGTACGGATGCAGCGTCCGCAACGGCTTTCCGAAATCTGTGCATAGACCTCATTGACTCTATTATGGTTTTTCTTTTCCACAACGTCAAGCAGATTTTCACCGATCATCTTATCACCGACATCCACGCCTGCCAGAGCCAGCAGAGTTTTGGGAATGCTCTCGGTGCTGACCAGGTCGGTGATCTCCTTGCCACCCTTGAACGGGCCGCCACAGATGACCAGCGGCACATGCAGGCAACCGTCATGGCAGGAGCGCTTGTAATCATCATAGCCGTTCAGGTGCGCGTCACGGTTGCGGGTCTTGAAGTGAGAGCCATGGTCGGAAGCATAGAGGATAACTGTATTATCATACAGGCCTTTTTCTTTCAGCTTTGACACCAGCTTACCAAGGTTTTCATCAAGGCTGGCACACTGGCCCAGATAATCCGGGTACTCTTCCGCTGCGTTTCCACCCAGAGCCTTCAGATCTTCCGGCAGAACAAAATCTGCGAATCGCTGCTTGGAACCGTTGGGGCCTTCGTAGTGATTATGGTCGTTCTGATGGTGCGGCTCGATCTGCGACACGGTCATGAAGAAGGGCTTTTCGCCGGCATACTGGTCAAGATAGTCCAGCGCAAACTGGTTAATACAGTCGGCACGGTAGCCCTTGAAATCGATGCGGTTGTTGTTCTCATCAAACACATAGCCATCGTAGCCGTGGGAGGTGAACTCCAGCACATCCGCAGCACGCCAGTAACCGGTATAGCCACCGCGCAGCTCCAGCGGAACAGCGGTGATGGTGTGGTCAACGGTGGGCTTTTTTTCCAGCTCACCGTCCGAAGCCAGATGCCACTTGCCGATGTAGGCCGTCTCGTAGCCGGCATCCTTTTCCATGTACTCGCCCAGCGTCTTGATGTTGGAGGGCAGCATCAGATTATTGCGGAAGCAACCGGTCTCGGTGGGATATTTGCCGGTCTGGAACAGAGCACGGCAGGGGCCGCACACCGGCTGAGGCGAAAAGGCATTGTCAAACTTCACACCCTCTGCCGCCAGCTTGTCCAGATTAGGCGTGATATTCAGTGGCTGGCCGAAGCAGCCGCAGGTGTCCCAGCGCTGCTGGTCACTGAAATAGAAAATGATATTATATGCCATGGTTTTACCTTCCTTTACTGTTCTGCTTTGGTGTTCTTTGCTTCCTTCATCTTGCCGCGCAGAATGCCGAGAATGACCACCACGATCAGCGCAATGAAGATCCAGCAGTACACGCTGCCGAAGAAGATGCGGGGGCTTCCGTCCGAGATGAGCAGGGCGCGGCGGAAATTGGTCTCCGTCATATTGCCCAGCACCATGCCCAGCAGCACAGGGACAGCAGGCAGCTCCAGCTTGCGCATGAACCACGCCATCACGCCAAACACCAGCGCCACGCTCAAATCAAAATAGCTGTTGTTCACCGAGTAAGCACCGGCAAAGCAGAAGATGACGATGATAGGGGTCAGAATCTGCTGGGGGATGGAGACGACCTTTGCAAACAGGCCGGTCAGGTATCTGCCCTGCAGGAACATGAAGATGTTCACGAGGATGAGGCCCAGCATGATGGCGTACATGATAGGGCCATCGGTGGTGAACAGCGAGAGTCCGGGGTTCAGGCCGTTGATCATCAGAGCGGACAGCATGATGGCCACGCAGCCATCGCCGGGAATGCCCAGCGTCAGCAGAGGAATCAGTGTTGCACCGCAGACGGCGTTGTTGGCAGATTCAGCAGCCGCCACGCCTTCCACAGAGCCGTGGCCGAACTCTTCCGGATGCTTGGACAGATTCTTTGCCGTGTTGTAGGAGAACCACGATGCTTCCGAAGCGCCCGTACCGGGCACAATGCCCACGCAGGAGCCGATGAGAGAGCCGATGAGCACCGGGCGGAGCATCCGCTTGTACTCATCCTTTGTGATCTTGCCGTCGTCGTTTCCGATCTTTCCGGCGTGGAGGTTCAGCTCGCTCCGCTTCAGCTCCGCCTTGCCGATGATCTCCACCAGTGCGAACAGGCCGATGAGGGTAACGGCAAGGTCGAGGCCCAGATACAGGCGATGGATGCCGAAGGTAAAGCGGTCATAGCTGGTCATGGGGTCTGCACCCACGCAGGAGATGAGCAGGCCGAGGCAAGCGGCGATGATGCCCTTGACGAGGCTCTTGCCCGAAACGCCTGCGATGATGGTCATGCCGAACAGGCAGACCATGAAGTACTCCGCCGTGCCCAGCTGTGCCGAAATTTTGGCCACCTGCGGGCCGAGGAAGAGCAGCACCAGTGCAGAGAAGATGCCACCGAAGGTGGAGGCATACAGCGCGATTTTAAGAGCCGCCTTGGTGCGGCCCATCTTGGACAGTGGATGACCGTCCAGCATAGTAGCCGCCGCGTGGGGCGTGCCCGGGGTGTTGATGAGGATGGCCGACACCGAGCCGCCGTATCCACCCGCACAGTAGATACCCAGAAGGAACATCATGCCGGGAATGGCCTTCATGGTGTAGGTAACAGGCAGAAACAGGATGATGCAGAGGATGACACTCAGGCCAGGAATGGCGGCAAATACGCAGCCGATGAAGACGCCGAGGTTGATCCAGATGATATTTTCAAGGGTAAAAAGCAGCCCGGAGGCCGGGCCGATAAAATCAAACAAACCCATATTCTGCCTCCTCAGAAACTAACATTCAGAACAAAGTGGAACACGCCCCAGATCAGTACGGCCATCGAGACGGTGATGGCGTAGTAGAGGGGCTTCTTGCAGCGGAAAAACAGCAGGAAGGCCAGCGCGCAGAACACGGCACCCACCACGAACAGATCTGTGATCTCCGCCAGCAGATAGGTGACCACCAGAATGAGGACGATGACCAGAGCTTTTGCTTCCACCAGAAGATTCAGCGTCTTCGTTTTGACCGGACGGTGCATCACCATATTGTATGCCTCCCGGCCCACCAGAAGGGCGCTCATGGCCAGCATGAGCCAGACCAGCATCGTCGGGAAGGCGCGGCCGTTCACAACGTCCTTTTCTGAGATCTGCACCTGCTGGGGCATGATGAGCAGCAACACGATGCCTATGACCAGAAACAGAATGCCGCAGATCAGGTCAACGGGGTACTCGATGTTCTTCTCCTCGAGCTTCGCGCCCCATTCGTCCAGCCTTGTTTCGATGCGTTCTATCAGATTTTTCACCTGTTTCCACTCCTTTTTTGAAATGTAAAAGCAGGGGGAAAGGGATGACCCCCGTTCCCCCTGCTTCGGCTTTTTTCGCTATGAGTTTTTTATCAGCCGGCTACGATGTCCTTATACTGCTCAACGATGCTCTTGACGTTTTCGATATGAGCCTTGACGTCATCTTCACTCATCGTGTCAACTTCCAGCAGCATGGTGTCGTTCAGCCACTCGACCATCTCATCATCGGCGAGGATCTTATCATACAGCTCTTTCAGCTCGGCAACCTTTGCGGCGTCAGTACCTTTGCGAGCCATGACGAAGCAACGGTTGCGGAAGTAGGGGTAGCCCTTGGAGCCAACGCCCTCAACGCCTGCGAAGGGGCCGTTTTCGATAGCCTTGTCATCGAATGCGCAAACCACATCAACGCCGCCCTGCTGGTAGGTCTCGAGGATCTGGGACTGATGCGAGACTGCAAAGTTCGTCTCGCCCTTTGCCACAGCCTGTGCAGCCTCCGCAGCGGACTGGTACGGAGTCAGTTTCAGCTGGTCGCCGGCACCCATAGAGCCGAACAGAGCCGCTGCCAGGAAAGCCTCGGAGCCGGTAGCGCCGTTAACGGCCACGGATACGGGGTTGCCTGCCTTGACATAGGACTCCAGATCGTCCAGATTCTTGAGGTTCAGTGAAGAATCTGCGGACAGAACGAAAACGGAAGAATACAGGTTCTCAACGAACTCGAAATCGTCATAACTGAACTGCAGCTTGGCCGGATCCAGAGTCTCGGTGATGGCGAACAGACCTTCGCCAGCGAAAACCAGTTCCTTGTCGTTTGCTTTGGTGCTGGATACCCATGTGTTGACGGTAGCAGCATCGCCCTTGATGGCCTCTGCCACCAGAGTGATCTTCTTATCCGAGTAATCCGGGGACATGGCTGCAGCCTTCTGACTTACCATTGCTGCGACACCAGACGGTGCCCACGGGCAGGTGACCTTCCAGCTTTCTTGTTTGCTTCCGCAGCCGGTGAGCATCGACAAAGCAAGGACACCGGCGGTGACCAACGCCGCAATACGCTTTTTCATCATTTTACTCTCCTTTTTTGTTTTGCCTTTTCGTGTGGTAGCAAGCACTTCACCGTGCTTTTGTTACCAACAAGATAACATTTCAAGCAATTTCAAGTCAACAAATTTTTTTATTTTACAAAAAAAGTTGTCCGGTAAAAGAGCTAAATGACCACATCTGTATTTTGCTGTAGAAAACTTATTGTGCACATTGCACATCAGCTTGAATCATCTTTGTGCAGCTTAAATTCTTTCATGATGTAAAGTGTATCATATTCATAATAGAAGTCTTACTATTGTCTCCATTCATAAATAATTTCTTCGGAATCATCTTGACGTACTCTACGAACCATGATATTCTCTATCACAAATCCCACTGAACTTGTAGATTGATTGCAAATCTTCTGCAAAAGTGGTTGGTTATCACCGTGAGATCCACCACTTCAGTGAGGAAAAATCCACGAAAGAAGCTACCGCCCCGCAACACACCCGATTCATTTTGCCGCCGACTCACCCCGACAAAATCCATCGCTGCGCTGCATGGGCGGTATTTTTCTTTATGGGAAACGTACCTTGAAAATTTCATGAGCCGTCCGAACGTGATACCGGCTTTCCAGTCAACGCCGCTGCAAAACAGGGGCAGGAACTTCGTTCGGAGCAAACGGTGCCCCCCTTACATGAGCAGAATCCCTTTACTTATTTTTTGTGCCTTAACAATTCGGAAACATTTGTTGAAAATGCGTTTTGAGCGCAGCGGTAGAG
>OGID01000440.1_pt1 | contig 9484 bp, 7 predicted proteins | sample 1571731 | NCBI WGS metagenome assembly OGID01 (sample SAMEA2582019, study PRJEB24529) | metagenome | biome: Human gut stool | place: China | collected 2011 | reverse complement strand
AACGCTATGTCTGCCAAGCAAGAACCGGCGGCTCCCCAGTGTCTTCTCAAGCTTTCGTTACATTTCCACAACTCAATTCATATTTTCTACGAGTTTCGAAATTACCTAACTAATTAATACTTGTAAAACATTCTTTGGGTACTGTTTTATGCGAAATAAAAAAGTCCTTCACATCCATACGGATGCAAAGGGCGTGTCAACGCGGTACCACCTTTGTTATGTTGTAAAAACAACATATCTCTGCTGATTCGATTTTTCAATTCCATTATCCATTGAAAAAGAAATCACTGTCCGGTAACGGGGACAAATCGTTCTCGCTTACTTCTGACTGTTCTTCGATATACGAAAATTTTCCTCCGCATGATCCGTATACAAGTTCTCCTGCTCATATACAACAGACAGGTTCAGCGCGACGGTTCAAAAGCTACCTTCCACACAACATGTTCTGGTGACATCTCTCAGCCGGTGAATGTCATTCTCTTTCAGTTGTCTGTGTGTACTCCTCTTTCTCATCACCTTTTTATATCTTTTTTCATGATAAAAGCTATTGCGGTATTTGTCAACTGATTTTTATTTACATTTTTTTGAACCATTTATGATAATGTTACAGTTCACAGGTTACCCTGCGAACTGTAACTTCGCAGCCCCATATAAAGTTTTGCTTCGCAAAAGGGGGCTGCTCACACCCACATCACGTTCATACGCACCTGAACAGCATGGTGTTCAGGTGCTGAGTGAACAGTAACATGATAATATCCTAATATACCATTTCTATGTTAACTTTTAGAACAATTCTACTTTACCTAATAAGAAATCAATCAGATTGCAATGAAAAATACCGTCATCATCATAATAATTGTGTGATATATCCATTCTAACAACTACTTTTTTAAAGAAATCTTTCGTAAGCATCAACGATGCAAGTTCCGATGTTTCTTTCTTCTCGTCGTCCATGCGGAATGCCGATTGAATGTATATTTTCTTATCTGCCTGATTTACAACAAAGTCAATTTCTCTCTGTAGATTTTTTCCTCCTGTACGATCCGATATAACCCCTACATCAACACTATATCCACGTCTCAATAAGTCATTGTATATAATATTTTCCATAATATGACCGGGATCATATTGCCTAAAGTTAAGACGTGCATTTCTAAGTCCAATGTCCGTATAGTAATATTTGTATGGATATTTGAAATATGTCTTGCCCTTAACATCAAACCTCTTTGCCTCAGAAATAAGGAATGAATCTATAATGTATTTTACATAATTTGATACCATTGATGCTGTTATTTTTTCATTCTTTATACTTGTTATAGAATTGGCAATATTCGTAGGATTTGTAAGTGAACCAATCTGAGATGCAAGAAAATTCAAAATATCATTTAAAATATCTTCACGTTCTATTCTGTTTCTCTCAATAATATCTTTGACATAAAGTTCACTGTATAACGATGTCAAATATCCCTTCTTTTCTACTTCATCAGTAATAGTCAAAACTTTTGGCATACCACCATATAGCATATAGTTATCCAAAGCTTTTCTTTCATCTCCACCAACAAATGAGTAATATTCCTGAAAAGACATTGGGAATACATGAATCTGGGTTGCTCTCCCACGAAATTCTGTAGCGATATCATTGGACAGTCCTTTAGAGTTACTGCCAGTAACATATACATCAAGGTTTTTGTATGATTTCAGTTCATTCAGCATATCATAAATGGTAACATCAATATTACCATTCTCATGATCCGTCACCTTGGTTGTAAGCTGAACTTCATCAACAAAAAGATAAAATTTTTCATTTGTGTTATCAAGTACAATAGATTCCACATATTATGAATTAATTTTTGCAGATATAAATCCCTATTAATCATAATCTCACCTCGCACTTGCGTCGTATGCGTTGCTACTTCTTTGTACAGTATGACACATATCAAAAAAAATAGCAACTGTGCATTAACTCTTTGTTTTAATTATGCCCCTTAATCAATGAAACCAATCCCACGATTGCAAGCACGATCAGTGCCAGATATGTAAGACCACCTGCAAACATTCCAATAATGATGAGCGGCAGCAATACAATGTTCAGCAGAATCTTTGTGATTCCCCACGCTGCCTTAATCGCAAAGATTAACAGTTTGCCGAAAATAGTCAACAGCAGCACAACAAATAATAGTGTCAACATAAAACTTCCTTCTTTCTACTCTAACAATTTCAATATATTCTGATAAACATATTCTCGCAGAGTATCTGCCTCCAGGTCAGGCTCCAATTTTTTTTCTGCTGCGATACGATACATAAAATAGACCGAAAGCTGGGTTTCGACTGCGACTCTCCGCAGAAAAACATTCTCTTCCCGGATCAGGCCTTCGCGGACACCCTCCTCCACAATGCTGTCAATAATCTCGTTTTTCCCATTATCACAGCACTGGTGTTTCATGCGCTCATACTCGTCTTTCAGATTCTTTGGTATCTCATATGATTCAAGTACCATTTTGATCAGGAAAAAGACTCCCTGCTTTTCTTTTACATGCTCATCAATAAAATCCATGACCTCACTAATTTTCTGCTGAAATGTTCCTCCATCTGTAGAAATTACCTGAAGTTTTTCAAAGCAGACTTTCACATAATATAAGATTGCGGAAGAAATAATCTCTTCCTTTGAAGAAAAATATTCGTATGCAGTTCCTTTTCCAATGCCTGCCCGGCCTGTGATATCAGCTACTTTTAAAGTATTGATATCACAGCCTTCATTAATGAACCCAATGACTGCCTGATACAGGGCAAGCACTTTCTGTGATGGATCCTGTATCAGTTTCTGTTCATCCATTATAAGTCCTCCTCTACCATGCTCTTGTTGCGGTTAAATGCATCATAGATACATGGAACAACGATCAGAGTTAACAGCGTACCATATAACAAACCGCCAACCGTTACGATCGCCATTGGCTGCATCATCTCAGAACCTTCTCCAAGTCCGACTGCCATCGTGGACATGGACAGGATCGTGGTGAGTGCGGTCATAAGGATCGGGCGGAGTCTCGTTTTTCCGGATTCGATAATAGCGTCTTTTTTCTCCATTCCGCCACGGCGGAGCTGGTTGATAAAGTCTACCATAACGATACCGTTATTTACGATAATTCCGGCGAGCATGACAAATCCGATCATTGCCACAACGCTGACTTCATTTCCGGTAAAGTACAGTGCGAACAGACCTCCGGTAAATGCCAGTGGGATTGTAAACATGATGATAAACGGCGACAGCAGCGACTGGAACTGTGCCACCATAACCAGATAAATAAAGATGACTGCCAAAAGAAGCATCAGATACAACTGGTTCATGGCATCTGCGATCATCTCGTCCTCACCTGCCATCTCGATGGAGTATCCTTCCGGCAGATCGATCTTCTCCAACTCTTTCTGAATCTCATTGCTTAACAGACTGACATTATGGTCATCATCCACTCCTGCGGTCACACTGATATATCTGGTCTGTGCATCCCTGCTTATTGTTCCAAGTGTATAACCTTCCTCAAACTGTGCAATGTCAGAAAGTGCAACTTCCGTCTCATTTCCCTCTCTGTCTGTGTAAGTAAAGGTCAGATTTTTAATATCATCTAATGTAACGTCAGACTGTTCCTCACTCTGCACGTAAACCTGATAATCGTTCACATCCGTGGAAATTGTGGTTGCAGAGGTTGAGGAAGCCATTTTTCCATAAACAAGCTGGAATACCTGTGCAACTGTCATACCATATTTCGCAGCTTTTTCCTTGTCTACAGAAATGGTGAACGACGGTGTCGTATTGGCTAGTCCGTCATCTACATCCACAGTTCCCTCCGTGTTCTCTACTACTTTTGCAACCTCGCCTGCAAGTTCCTGCAATTTGTCGAGATTATTTCCTTTTACATTGATCGTCAGTCCACTTCCCATTAACGCTGTCATATCGGAAGCTGAAGTATCGACTGTTACCTCGCAGTCCATGTCTTTGGTCAGGTCGTCTAACTGTGCGATCACATCTGCGCTGCTCACTTCAGATTCTTCATCCAGAATCATATACATGGAAATACTGTCTGTTGAGCTGCTTCCCATCATGGAAAGTGCACTTCCACCTGCCATGGCACCAATGGTCTCAATGCCATCGATCGCCATTGCTTTTTCCACGACTTCATCTGCCATTTCTGTCAGTTCGTCAAACGTTAGCGTCTGATCCTCTTTTGCTGAAATCGTCGCACTGATCTGGTTTGTCTCCATATTCATATCCATGAAAGAATATCCTCTGGAGAATGCTGCCATAACACTTGTTCCAAGCAATACGATCACTGCGATAAATACGATTGGCTTGAAACGCAGACATACCGCTAAAATTTTTCCATAAAAATCTTTTACTTTATCAAAGAGATTATGCCTGATCTCTTTTGTATTTTTTAATAATCCTGCTGCCATCATCGGCACGAGAGTCAATGCCACGAGAAGACTGGCTACAAGCGTAAATGCGATTGTCAGCGCAATATCCACAAATAACTGTCTTGTGATACCCTCTGTAAAAATAATCGGTGCAAATACACAGATGGTTGTAAGTGTGGATGCTATGATCGCCCCAGTCACCTGTGAAGCACCTTCCACGGCTGCTTTCCGGATGGAATATCCCTCTCCCCGCAATCGATAGATGTTCTCAATCACGACAATGGAGTTATCCACCAGCATACCAATTCCGAGTGCCAGACCCGACAGTGAAATGATGTTTAACGTAATATGCGTAAAGTACATCAGTACCACTGCAAAAACAACACTGAGCGGAATTGAGCATGCTATTACAAGTGTAGGTTTGATATCTTTTAAAAATAATAACAATACAATAATTGCAAGGATGGCTCCCACGATCATGTTTTCTACGACTGATTTCACGATCATGTCAATATAAATGCCCTGATTCATGAGAACGCTTAAATGTAATTGTGCATTTTCTGATTCCAGGCTGTCAAATTTTTCCAACAGTCTGTCTGTGACATCTCCGGTGGAATATCCGGTCTGTTTTTCAATGGAAAGCATAACGGCTGCATTGCCATTCACTTTCGAATAGGAATCACCGGAGTTGTCAATGTACTCGATGTCTGCCACATCTGACAATCTGATCGGTTCGATACCATCCATGCCAAGATCCATCAGAACGAGATTTTCAAGATCAGCTTTGGATGTCACCTCATCTCCGACCCGCACCAGATACTGCTCGTTCCCCTCTGTCACATAACCTGCCGGCATGGAAAAGTTCTGCGCCGTCAGAAGGTTTTTTAAGGTATCCATTGTAAGGATCGTGTTCAGATTCGCTGAATCTTTTGCCTGCTCTTTTGCATCATCTAACTGGCTCTGCCCCTCTTCGATCTTATTTGCTGCAACAGCAAGATCCGCATAGCCTTTGCTCATCTCCATAATGCCGGATACCTGGGATTCATTTAAAGTAACTAACGCATCATCCAAAGAAGTTTTTCCGTCTGCCACCTGTGTCTGTGCAGATTCGATTGTCGCAATTCCGGTTGCGATCTGCGTCTTGCTCTCACTTAATTTTGCGATTGCAGCAGGAATGTCTTTGTAAGAAGTCAGCGTCACGCCTGCATCTGCAAAAGAGGATGCCTGACTCATCAGCATCACATTGATGTCGTCGAGTTTGGACTGTAAGGTCACGATCTGGCTTGCAATGTCATTCTCGCTTGTGTACTTCGTACCTGCCTGTGCATTAATCTGGGCAATGGCAGTGGATTCCATGTAGGAGACGAAATCGGATTCACTGGTTGCCTTTTTATATGCTTCCAACATAGCAGGATCTGCCTGCAGTGTTGTAATGACTGTTTTTAACTGATTTGCCTGTTCTTGCGTCATCTGACCATATTGAACGGCTGCCCCAAGTGCCTCATCTACTGACATATCTGCACCAGTAACAGGGTTTTTTGCACTTAAAATTGCCACAACACCGTCGTGTGCCTGATACAACTGCTTTGCCCCACTCTTTGCCTGTGCCACTCCGTCTTTTGCCTTCTGCAAACCGTCAATCGCGCTCTGTAACTGCGTTGCACCTTCGTAAGTAGACTGTAAAGACTTGATTGCACCATCCATGGACGACTGGGATTTCTGAAGATCTGATAATTGTGTTGTCAGATCTGCCTCTGTATTAAAAAGCTGGATTTTATTATTGATGATCTCGTTTTCACCTGCTCCAAGCTGGCTTCCTAACTGGCTCTGTCCGTCTTCTAACTTCTTTTTACCGCTGTTGATCTGGGAAGATGCCTTATCTAACTCTGCCTGTGCATCCGTGAACTGCGAATCAATTTTGCTTAAAATTTGTTCATTCAAAGCATCGATTTTTTCCTGATTCATCGTTACCTGAAGATCTGTGTCAAGCACACCTGTTGCCGTCACAGATGCCACACCTTCGATACTTTCAAGCAATGGAAGCAATTCATTGTCTACATAATTGGATACCTCCGCCTGATCCATTCCGTCCACGTCCGCAGATGCGATCATAACCGGCATCATATCCGGATCGATCTGCATAATGATCGGTGATCCTGCTGTGTCCGGGAACTGCCCTGTCAACTGATCCAGCTGCTGCTGGATCTCAATCATGGCAGAATCCATATTGGTGCTCTGTTCATACTCCAAAACAACCATGGAATAGTTGTCATAGGATGAAGAACTTACATTATTAATATTGGAAGTCGTCGCCATTGCCGCTTCTATCGGCGCAGTCACATCCTTCTCCACTTCCTCCGGGCTTGCTCCCACATCTGTCGTGACAACGATCACATATGGCAGATTCATTGCCGGCAGCAGATCTGTTGTCATTCTCGTCAGCGAAACAACACCTAAAACAATCACCAGTACAACAGCAACCAAAACTGTGTATGGACGTTTTACACTATACTTCGGGATCATTCTCTTTCCTCCTGAAAAAATATACATTCTGTTTTTTGTGCATGCAAAAATCGATTGATTTTATCCTTAGATCATTCCGCAAAATTTCAGAACCGACCAGTCGGTCGGTATTGATTAGTCTACTCTTTTTTTCATAAAATGCAATAAAAACGGTGTAGAATTTAGAATTATTTTAGAATCTGTCCATGCCTTTTGAAAAAAGAAAAAGCAATGAAAACTTTCTCACTCTGATCTGTAAGAAATCTTCATTGCTTTTCTCTGAATTATATGCTCTGACTGTATTTATTCTTCTTCGCCATCCTCGTCATCTACAATTGCCGCTGCAGCACCTGCTACAGATGAAACAACCGCTATCACGACAACGATCACAACCAGCAGTAATAAAATACCCATAAAAATTAAAAAACCGCCTTCTGTCATGTTTTCCTCCGTTCTGAAAGGATTGTGCAGATCCACTTCTCAACCATTTCTTTTTCCAAAATCTGCGTTTATTATAGCATACTTATAATAGGAAAGAAAGAGCTTATGTTTGATTATTTCAGGCAATTATTATGATGTTTTTTAATATTGTAATCTTTTTCTGCTACACCAAAGAAGAACCGCCGTGATATGGGGAATCACGTCGGTTCTCAGGGAAGGTTTTTTCATTTGTAGCTATATTCTAATTTATCCTTTCACACTGCCGAGGGCAACACCCTGTACAATGTGTCTGGATAAGATCAGATAAATGATAATAACTGGGAAGATGGAAAATGCGATCATCACATAAACCTGACCCATATCAAACTTCAGCCAGTCTGCTGCACGAAGCTGTGCGATTAAGATTGGCAGTGTCTTTTTCTTGTCATTGTGTAAGATTAAAGCCGGTACAAAATAATTATTCCAGCTGCTTACGAATGTAAAGATTGCCTGTACTGCAATGGCAGGTTTCATCAATGGAAGTACAATCTGGTTAAATGTATGGAACTCACCGGAGCCGTCAATTCTGGCAGCCTCGATCAGAGATACCGGCAATGTACTTTCCATATACTGCTTCATGTAAAAGAATGTTACCGGAGCAGCGATCGTTGGCACGATCAATGGAATGAATGTATCTTCCATATGTAATGTACCGACTAATTTTACAAATCCAAGTGCAGTTACCTGTGTAGGGATCATCATGACTGCTAAGATAAATGCATAGATGTATTTTTTCAGTTTAAAATCATATGCATGAATGGCGTAAGCCGTCATGGTTGAAAAATAGGTGCATAACGCTGCTGACAGTACCGATACGATCAGACTGTTTATCATCCCCTGCCATACCGGGAGTGTTCCGTGTACCAGATTGTTCCAATTTTCCAACAGATGTGTGCTTGGCAGTGGTGTAAATCCGGCCTGCAGTTCACCGTTCGATCTTGTCGCATTGATGAACAGCACATAGAACCAAAACAGGCAGGCAAATGTAACAAGAATCAGGACTACATAAGCGATAAATCTTCTTGCATGGATTCCAAGTCCTTTTTTCAGATTTTTATTTTCGTTCATAATAACACCTCACCTTTCTATTCTACTCATGCTTTTCTCTTATCGTTTCCAGTTACCTTAAAGACAATAAGACTTAAAATTGCGGTGATGATGAACAGGATTACGGATACTGCACCAGCCATTCCGTAGTTCTTGCTGTACAGATGTTTATTTAAGAACATGATCAATGTCATGGTCGATCTCATTGGATCACCGGTACCATTGGTCAAAATCTGCGGTACATCGAATAACTGTAATCCACCGATCAGTGATGTGATCACAACATATACTAAAATCGGACGGAGCAGCGGTAATGTGATTTTGTAGAATACCTGTGTAGAAGTTGCTCCATCCACTTCTGCCGCTTCAAATAAGGAAGTATCGATACCCATCATACCTGCCATCAGGAGGATCGTTGTATTACCAAACCACATCAGGAAGTTCATCAATGCTACCAGACCTCTTGTACTCCATACGTTTGTAAGGAACTGATATGGCTCTTTTAAGACTCCGATCTGCATCAGCATTTCATTGATAGGACCACCATCAGAGAACAACGTGAAGAACAACATTGCAAATGCGGAAGCCATGATCAGGTTCGGCAGATAGATAACTGTCTTGAAGAATCTCTGTCCCTTTAATCTAAGGCTGGGATCCGAGAACCATGCACCCAGAAGCAGAGATATGATGATCTGCGGTACAAATCCCAGTACCCACATGATCAATGTATTCTTGGTGTACATCCACAGGTCCGGATTGGACAACATCTTTGCATAGTTACCAAATCCGATGAAATTCGGTCCGATCTGTGTCAGTCCGGAACGGTAATTCTCAAAAAAGCTGTAATAAAATGTCCGGAACAACGGGATCAACTGGAATAATACATACACTGCCACAAAGGGGATCAGGAAAATATAACCCCACTTATTATAGCGTACCACCTTTCCGCGTTTTACCTTTGCCATAATGATTCCTCCCTTTTGCCGTCATACTCTCTTAGCGACTTTACGTTTTTTCGTGCCATCTTTTTTCCGATAAGGCTCGC
>OGID01000432.1_pt1 | contig 9575 bp, 9 predicted proteins | sample 1571731 | NCBI WGS metagenome assembly OGID01 (sample SAMEA2582019, study PRJEB24529) | metagenome | biome: Human gut stool | place: China | collected 2011 | reverse complement strand
TATGTGTTGAATGGAAAATTATCAGAGGTAGAAAAAGGACTTAGCAGTGGAAAAGTAACATTTCTAAGGATTCATCAGTCTTATCTCGTCAATTACCTTTTGATCAAATCAAGATCAAAATCTAATGTAACATTGATAAACGGAGAAGTGTTGCCGATTAGTGAAGATCGGCAGAAAGAATTTAGTAAAGAATATGGCAGACTGTTAAGAGGTGAAATCTATGTGTAATGTGGGAAATATAATCTTAAATTCAGTTTTGACATTCGCAAGTGTCTGGATAGTAAGAAGATTTTTAGATACATTTTATGAAAAGAAGCGTTGGAATGTATTATCTGTAAGTGTATGGTCCATATATATTATTTTTCAAGGATATGTCCAGTTTCACAGTGGTGATGCGTCAGCTGTAACTACGATTGTAAATGTGTTGCTGTGTATCATGATTTCAGCAATTTCCTATTATGGTTTTGGAAAAAATAATATATTTTTACTTACGTTCTTTTGGGCAGTATGGGCATTGGTAGAAATGATTATTTTTTCCTTTTTAAATTTATTTTGTCTCGAACAAAGAGATTTTAATATGATAGGAAGTATTATATCAAAAATAATCATGCTGATAGGAACATACATTTTGTCTTTTGTATGGAAGAAAAGGGAAAACAGCCTGATTCCGGTAAAATATTATATCGTATTTTTCTTTGTATCAATCGGCAGTATTTACATTGCAGCAGCGGTGTTCTTTTCAGAAAATAATACAGTGACTGCTATGATAGTTTTCAGCATATTATTACTGTTCAATATGATTATCCTTGAGGTTTATTCAAAAATTACGGAAAAAATTATGCTTGAAAAGGAAAAAACGGTATATGAGCAGCAAATTCATATGATGACTAATAATACAAAAGAACAAAAAAAGTTAATGGAAGATTTTCACAGAGAACGCCATGATCTGATAAATAAATTAATTGTATTAAAAAACGAAATAGAGCAGGGAGAGAAAGAAAATGTCATTCGTGAAATCGACAAAATAATCGAGAATAATCATGCAGAAAGTTATATTTCTGACAGTGGAAATCAGGTGATAGATGCACTGCTCAACACCAAATATTCGATTGCCAAAGAGAAGGGAATGCAGTTTCTTTTAATAATTTTTTTCCCGGAAGAGGTGCCGGTAAATAAGTGTGATCTGGGGGTAGTATTAGGAAATGCGCTCGATAATGCGATAGAAGCCACAGAAAAATGCACTGGAAATGACAAGGATATTGAAATAGCAATGGGAATCAAAAAGCAGTCATTGGTTCTTGTCATAAAAAATCCGTATGAAGGATATTTGAAACAGGACAAATCAGGAAAATTAATATCAACCAAAAATGATTTCCGCAGACACGGATATGGTATAAGCTCCATTCAAAAAGTTGCGGACAAATATGGTGGAGATGTAATAATCGAGACGCAGGATGGAAAATTTGTTCTGACAGTTATGATGAATATAGGGGATTTTTAACAGTTAGATACGTAAATTTGACAGATGATAAAATGAAAGAAAAAAAGTTTTATAATCATTAGAGTATTATGAATGTTGAAGATAATATATTGCTTCCTTATTATATTAAGGAGCGAACGGTGAATGAGAAAACATGTCAATTAATGAATGAATATCTAACTATTATGAATTTAGCGGGAATAAATAAACGAGATATTCACTCATTATCAGGTGGAGAGCAACAGAGAGTGGCGATTGTCAGATCCATATTAGATTCAACAAAAATAATTTTATGTGATGAACCAACTGCCAGTCTGGATAGGAAAAATACAGAAATATTCATGAAGGCACTTGTAGATATTACGCAAAAAAGAAATGTGGCAGTTATGATCGTAACGCATGATGAAAACGTTGTGAAATATGGCACGGCAAAATATTATATGGAAGATGGAAAAATAAGAAAATATGAGTAGTACTCAACCTTGTCACTCTGTTGTGCTGCTACTGCATAGGCTGCACTGAGCGTCTGATAGAAAAACATGTATTTTTGTATGTGGAAAGGTTTAGGAAGAGATGAAAATACCGAAATTCAAAGTTCAAATGAAAGTTATATTGATGATTACAACCACTATTATATGTGTTTTTTTAATTCGATTATTATTAATGGGTGGTCTGGTAAAACTGCTTTCATTCGATAGCCAGAGAACTGAAGTATATAAAGATACAGATATCACGCATTACCAGTGGTACATGGGAAAGAATGCTAAGAAAGAATATGCTGATAAATGGGGAATGGATGAAAGCATTTTTCCAGAAAGTATTACAGATAACATGGATGTACTGGATTATAAAATGGTTTACTATAATCCCTGAGACGCACATTATTTAAGTTATCTGGTCGTCGAATATGATGATAAGAGTTATGAGGAAGAGATACAGAGATTGGGGAAATATGATTCAAAAGAATATAAGGGATATTTTGGAACGAGAGGTTTTCGGGATAAGTACCGTCTTTTGGCGATAGAGGTTGATCCGGATCATGGATTGATATATGCGCTGGAAGAAGAAAATAATCAGATTATTTATGTGGAATTGATTTTCTGTAATTATTTTTATGATATCGATTATCAAGATGAAATCGACATACAATATTTACCAATTGGATTTGATGCGACACCGGATAATGAATATCGTCAAAAGAGGCTGAATCGATAGAGGACAGCCTTGTTGTAGAAGATGGAATAACAGAATAAACTACACACAGGACTGCTGTGCCGTGACTATCCTCAGCAGATTGGATATCGTACTCCTGAAGCAGCCCTGGATAAGATTTCTTTTTCCTTCGGTCATTGGTTTTGGTTTGTAAACTTCTTTTTTTCTGTTTGCCATAATAAAAGGCCTCCTATGATTTTAATATTTTATCATAGAAGACATAATTTACAGAGATTTTTTCACAGGCTCTAGAAGATAATTATTCTATAATTTGCGCAGATGAGCTTTATCCGTATGAGTAGATTGACCTTTGAAAGAAATAGAAAAAGAACGTCTACATATGTTATTTAGATGTTCAAAAGTGTGGTAATTTTACAAAAAGTTTTTATTCATAATGATAGACTATATACAAAAGGAATTTATTGATAATGGAAAAATTAAAGATAGTAATTATATTATTGGGATTGATATGGTTTTCAGGTTGCGGATATATAAAGCAAACAAATATTGAAAGTAAAGATATAGCATTCTCAGAGGAAGAAACGACAAGTATACAAAGTGATTATGAAAATTATATAGGTACATGGTCAGAGGAAGGAAAATCTCATGAAAGTATTATATATGAGGGAGGTACAGAATTTTCGGTAGAAATCACATCAGATAATGAACTAAACGGATATTTGTATTCGCAACAGGAAATTAGCGGTCGGTTTGCAGAGATAGATATTATATGCCGCATTGAAGATGGGGAGTGTTATTATCCTTTTTCAGATGATGGATGGGGAAATAGTGGAATATTATATATTCAGTTTGAAACAAATGTGATTAAAATCAGTGTACAAGATTTTGTGATGGGGGAATCTAACACAAGTGGATTTGGAATAGATAGAACATATATATTATCAAAAGAAGAAGCGAATCAAAATAGTACAGAATATGATGGCGAACAAAAGGAACAATTATTACAATACAGTGTTGATTGGTCAGAAGATCAGATTTTAGATGAAATTGAAAAAAGAGCTGTTTATTTAAATAGGTGTTCTTATTATGAAGAAGTGTTAGATTTTTTAGAAAATGATAGAGAAGTACGAGATATATCTATGTACATAAATCCATTGTACTATACTGACACAGAATACTATAATGAGGACAGTTTTTCAGGCGTTCCTTCTCTGATAATACATCTTGCTAAAAATGAGATATATGCGCGTCATGGATATATTTTTAAAGATGAAAATTTGAAAAACTATTTTATGGGACAATTATGGTATATTCCATCTGTAAAAGCAGAGGAATTTGATGATAGTGTATTTAGTGATATTGAAAAAAGAAATCTTGAACTGCTTAATAGACTGGATACTTATAAAAAATAAACATCACATATTTAAGAGAACGAGGAAAAATTTTTCTGTAAAGTAATATAAAAAAGTTCTTCGGTGATAAAATAAAGATTATTTCGTGTATGTAAAAAAATGAAAACATACCAGATTTTTGAAACAATTGAAGATATATATGGTTTTGAAGCAGCATAAAGTTTCATTGCCCATGTAAACGATAAGATACTGCCATCAGATTGTAGATCGGCAGAACCAACCATTCGAATCTTAGCATTTCCTAGCAAGCATTATAGAGAATATATGTTGTGTTGAAAATCTTTTTCGAAGTTAAGTGCTTATGAGGAGATGATGGCTCACATGGAGTATCATCTCCTTATATGCTATTCTTTCAAGGCACTTTTAGACGGTGTGTTGATGCCAAAACCGGTTAGACCAGCATCATTTATAGGACGTGTTAACTGCTGGACAGTATCATTAGAAGTATTTCCTTCTATGGTAGTGTATTCCTTTGTTTCAGGATTATAGCCTGTGACTATTCCGACATGGGAACAACCATTTGATTTCTTTATGAATATATCACCTCTTTTAGGCTGATAGCTATTTTTAGGACGAAAGCGATTTTGACTATCATAAAATGATAAATATTCGGCAACTGAAACACTTCGTGGAACTAGACCAAGCTGTTCAGGAACGTTTAAGAGACCTGCTTTATTGGCACACCAAGAAACAAAACATGCACACCAAGGATTTCCTTGTGTGCTAGGAAACCATTTGTTATATTTATTGTAGTTTTGTTTATTGCGATCTGATTCAGGTAGTCCTTCATAGCGATCTGCGTGTTCTTCATTTAAAGCGTATAAGACCATGTTTTCAACGAAGGCAGATAATGAAGCATTTGATCCTCCAGTATATTGGGCAGCCTTACTGTAAACAGAATTCCTGCGAGTTACATATAATCCTAAACCATGTTTCTTTCCATTTTTTTCATAGATATCATTCAAAGCATAATTATGTAAGCTGTCGAGAGTCATTGAACTCCACTGATTTCCTGCCTTTTCTCCGATTCTGGAAATTCCGCTAGGAGACTGGTTATAGCAATCACTAAAGTAAATTAGTGCTTTTTCATCAGTAATTCCAAGTTCTTTTCCATGCTCGATATACCCATTAACATCTGAACGTTTTAAGTTGTCTTGTGCTTGATGAGATTCTTCTGTATCCAATAACTGCTTTAGTTTTTCTAACTCATCTGAGGAAAGAGCGGTAGGTCTTAATGTATCAAATGGAACCGGATTTGCGTCAATGATATACTGACCAATTGTGGTACTGCTCATGATGGCATCAAAACTTTTGGTATTTCGATTTCTGATATCAATTAGAAGATTATAAGCCCTGGATGCTCGCCACTGGAGTAGACCAATAGAAAGAACATCAGTTGGATTAATGGCATTATAGGATCCTTCCTGAGCACTAATTACCTCTATAGTATAATCAAGTAATGTTCCAAATGTAGGAATTGTTGGATAAATAGGGGTGTCTGCTGAACCGTCATTTTTCTTTGCTGAATCCGAGTAAAGCTTCTGTAATGTTGCTGGACCGGCAATTCCATCTGTCTTCAAACCATTAATTCTCTGAAATTTAATAACAGCTGAGCTGGTGTTTTTTCCATAATTACCATCAGCACCAGAAGCACCACAGTTGTAACCAAGAGAAATGAGTCTTTGCTGTAATTTTACAACAGCAGCCCCCTTACTTCCTTCGCGTAAAATATCATTGTTCGTTCCAGAACCTTTTACTGGATTTACCGAGTTTAGCTTGGCCCATGTTGCAGGTCCAACTTTTCCATCTACGGTTAAACCATTATTTTTTTGAAAATTAATGACGGCTTTTTGGGTTGAAGTGCCAAACTTACCATCAGCACCGGTGACACCACAATCATAATCTAGTTCTAAAAGGCGAGTTTGTAGACGGACTACAGCATCACCAGAACTACCCAATACAAGCAATGGGGTAGAGGAAGGTGGGATAGAAGAAGCTGTTTCTAATTTGGCCCATGTTGCGGGTCCAACTTTTCCGTCCACACTCAAATTATTATTTTGCTGGAACATTCTTACTGCACGATAAGTATCATCACCAAAAACTCCATCTGCACCTGTGTCACCACAAGAATATCCAAGTTTAATTAGTTTAGTTTGAAGTTCAATTACGTATTTTCCAGTACTGCCAAGCTGAAGGATTGGTTTGTTTGTGTCTGTGGTATGCAGTTTGTCAAGAGTGCTCTGCCCGGCCATACCATCTGCAGTAAGACCATTATCTGATTGGAATTTTACTAAAGCATTATAGGTAGCATCCCCTGCAACACCGTCAATGGTTCCACTGTAATATCCTTTGTTCTTTAGTGACGTTTGGAGTGGAATAATATCGCTTTTTAACTTATTCCATGTGCCGTCGCCAACTTTTCCATCAGAAGTTAATCCTCTAGAAGTTTGATAGCGCTTTACAGCCAAAGTAGTATTGGTGTCAAAAACACCATCAAGGCGCTTGGGATTAAAGCATAGCATGCGGAGTCCATGCTGTAAGTATTTAACTTGTGTACTTGTGTTTCCTTCTACTAATAACATATTTTTTCCTCACTTTCATTTATTGATTTGCAAATCTATTAATGAAAAAGATTATCTAAATGAAAATGTAAACTAAAATTTTTGAAATCTATTAAACAGAAATTTATCCAATATACTATAAATGAGCAAGTTCGTGATTTTGCATAAAAGAAAGCCAACTTAAATCATTTGTGTTGTACAATGAAAGGAATCAAAGTATATAAAAGAGTAAGCAGAAGAATCGAGAAAAGAAGATTCAAGAAGTGCCGTTTTATAATGAATCAGTAAAAGCAATTGTGATACCGCCCGTTGGAGCTAGCAGTAAGAAAACTCTTTTGAGAGATGATATCAAACCAACAGTTGAACTGGTAGTTAATGACTAGATGATATAGAATTATCGGATCACGGAGGAGAGCCTATGAACTTGGTGATGTATATCCTTACTATTTAAATAATACCGTGATACAGAAAACGGATGGTTCACGTTGGGTATGCGGTGAGAATGTAGGTACAGAGGAAAAGATAGTGCATGGCGCAGAAGGTGATTATTCTATAATTTGTACAGATGAGTTTTACCCATGTGAGTAGATTGACCTTTGAGAGATATAGATTTATTGCCGTACAACTTTACGGAGTAAATGACATAGTTCATGCTAAAATGATTGACGGAACCACACAAAGAAGGTAATATTTTACCGAAAGAAAACTTGATAATTGTAAGAAAATCATAGAGAAAGGTCATGGCATGGGCATTACAATAGAAGAATTAAAAAAACTAGATAAAAACACTTATCAGATCATTGATATCCGGGACGAGAACGAGGTCGCCCACGGAGCGATTCCGGGAGCGGTAGCGACACCGGCAGATTCTATCGAAGGAAATGAGAACATTGATTTTTCAAAAAAATTAGTGATCTGCTGCAGCCGTGGACGTTTCAGCGTGGAAGTTGCCGAAGGACTGGAAGAGAAAGGAATGGATGCGGTAAGTCTGGAAGGCGGATATATTGCATGTCTTATGGATGCGATGAAGCAGGAGGAAGAGGTAGACATCTGCAAGGATGTGGAACTTTCCATCCGTAAAAAGTTCCGTAAAAGCATCTGGTGCAAATTTACAAAAGCAATAAATCAGTATGAGCTTGTCAAACCGGGTGACCGCATTGCGGTCTGTATTTCCGGTGGAAAAGATTCCATGCTTATGGCAAAGCTTTTTCAGGAATTAAAAATTCACAACAAATTCGATTTTGAGGTGAAGTTTCTGGTCATGGATCCGGGATACAGTCCGGCAAACCGAAAAGTGATCGAGGAAAACGCCAGAAAACTCAATATTCCGATCACAATTTTTGAATCGGATATTTTTGATTCCGTATACAATATTGAAAAATCACCGTGCTACCTGTGTGCGCGGATGAGACGCGGACATTTATATCATTTTGCACAGGAGCTTGGATGCAATAAGATCGCACTCGGACATCATTATGATGATGTGATCGAGACAATCCTCATGGGTATGCTTTACGGAGCACAAATCCAGACGATGATGCCAAAACTTCACAGCACCAATTTTGAGGGAATGGAACTGATCCGTCCGCTTTATCTTGTGCGTGAGGACGATATCAAGGCGTGGCGTGACTATAATGGACTTCACTTTATCCAGTGTGCATGCAAGTTTACAGACACCTGTACCACCTGCAATAACGAGGAAAATCGTTCGAAACGTGTGGAGATCAAGGAACTGATCAAAAAATTAAAAGAAGTCAACCAGTACGTGGAAGGCAATATTTTCAAGAGTGTGGAAAATGTGAATCTGGAAACGGTTGTTGCCTATAAAAAGGACGGCGTAAAACATCATTTTCTGGATGACTATGATACAAAAGCATCTATTAGCCCAAAATGAAAAAATATTGATTTTGGCTAATAAAGAAAGAAAAGAATAATTCTCTGATTTTTCCACATAATAACTCCAAAGTGAAATAACAGCATTGGAGGAAAAATATTAAATGAAAGCCACAGGGATTGTACGCAGAATAGATGATCTGGGAAGAATTGTAGTTCCGAAAGAAATTCGGAGAACCTTAAGGATCCGGGAGGGCGATCCTTTGGAAATATTTACCGACCGGGAAGGCGAGATCATTCTGAAAAAGTATTCGCCGATCGGGGAGCTGAGCCAGTTTGCGGGAGAGTATGCGGAAAGTCTGGCACAGACAACCGGACATCTGGTATTGATCACGGACTGCGACCATGTTGTGACGGCATCCGGTACCGGCAAGAAAGAATATGAGGGCAAGCCGATCAGCAAACAGCTGGAAGACGCCATCAGCGAACGGAAAAATTTTCTCGCAAGCAGAAATGATGCAGAGTTTGTCAAGGTGACATTAGATGATGCCGGAGAATTCGGGCAGCAGGCGCTCAGCACAATCATCTGCGAGGGGGATGCGATCGGAGCCGTTATTTTATATGAAAAAGACGAGAAATCCAGAATGACAGAGACGGAGAGCAAGCTTGCGATCGCGGCAGCGGGTTTCCTGGGAAAACAGATGGAACAATAAAAGCCAATGGAATGATTACGGAAAATGAGGACAAAGCATGAAGTTTATGCATATTTCAGACGTGCATCTCGGAGTAAAACCAGATGCAGGCAAAGCATGGAGTGAAAAAAGAGCGCAGGATATCTGGGATTCTTTTGCGGAAATGATAGAGATTGCAGCAAAAGAATCTCCGGATCTTTTGCTGATTTCAGGTGATCTTTTTCACAAACAGCCATTGAAGAGAGAATTGAAGGAAGTCTGTGGTCTGTTTGCACGCATACCGCAGACGAAAGTGCTTCTTATCGCAGGAAACCACGATTACATACAGCAAAATTCTTTTTACCGGACATGTGAGTGGCCGGAAAATGTCTGTTTCTTCCCACGAGAGGAAGTAATGAGCTTTGATTTTCAGGGACAGAATACA
>OGID01000431.1_pt1 | contig 9582 bp, 8 predicted proteins | sample 1571731 | NCBI WGS metagenome assembly OGID01 (sample SAMEA2582019, study PRJEB24529) | metagenome | biome: Human gut stool | place: China | collected 2011 | reverse complement strand
CTCCATATCCGCAGCAGGGATCAGAACGAGGCGATCAAGACGGTCAAGCGGAAGATCACTGACATTGACAGTATGAAGATCGACGCGCAGAAAAAGGCGGTGCGAGAAGGTTTCGATATGGATATCATCCCCACTGACCTCGCCACCTACGCAGGCGAGGCAAAGAACATCCTCCGTGATCTGCAAAGCCGGAATGAGCGAATGTTCCTGATGACCTTCCTGGTGGTGAATTTTTCGGACAGCAAGCAAAAACTGGAGAATGACCTTCTCCGTGCGGCAAGCGTGGCGCAGAAATATAACTGCTCCCTGGTGCGGCTGGACTTTCAGCAGGAGGACGGTTTCGTATCGGCTCTGCCCCTGGGTGTCAACCGCATTAAGATACAGCGCGGACTTACCACTTCGGCGGTGGCGGTGTTCGTTCCCTTCACCACACAGGAGATTTTCCACGGCGGCGAAGCTCTTTACTACGGGCTCAATGCCACTTCCGGCAACATGATCCTTGCCGACCGCAAAAAGCTGAAAACGCCCAACGGCATGATCTTAGGTACGCCCGGCAGCGGCAAGAGTTTTTCTGCAAAGCGTTCCATCGTGGGTGTGTTCCTGAACACAAAGGACGATATCCTGATCTGCGACCCGGAGGCGGAATATTTTCCACTGGTGAACCGTCTGGAAGGACAGGTCATCAAAATCTCACCTACCAGTACGCAGTATGTGAACCCTATGGATATCAATCTCAATTACAGCGAGGACGATAACCCGCTGGCGCTGAAATCCGACTTTATCTTGTCGTTCTGTGAACTGGCGGCAGGCGGCCGGAACGGTCTGGAGCCAGTGGAAAAGACAGTCATTGACCGTGCTGTGCGGATCGTGTACCGCCCCTATATCGCAGACCCCCGCCCGGAGAATATGCCGCTGCTGGAAGATTTGTATGACGAGATCAAACGGCAGCCGGAGCCGGAGGCACAGCGGATCGCGGCGGCACTGGAACTGTATGTGCATGGCAGCCTGAATGTTTTTAACCACCGTACCAATGTGGATATCAACAACCGTATTGTCTGCTTTGATATCAAGGAGCTGGGAAAGCAGCTCAAAAGCCTGGGTATGCTGGTGATCCAGGATCAGGTGTGGAACCGTGTTTCCCAAAACCGGGATCAGGGCAAATCCACCTGGTATTTCGTGGACGAGTTCCACCTTCTGCTGCGGGGTGAGGTCGGTTCCTGGAGTGTGGAGATTTGGAAACGCTTTCGCAAATGGGGCGGTATCCCCACGGGAATTACGCAGAACATCAAGGACCTGCTTTCCTCCCCGGAGATTGAGAACATCTTTGAAAACAGCGATTTTGTGTACCTTCTGAACCAGGCCAGCGGAGACAGGAAAATCCTCTGCGAGCGCCTGAATATCTCCAACCAGCAGGCTGCGCATATCAGCAACGCAGGCCCCGGCGAGGGGCTGATCTTCTTCGGCAATGTGATCCTGCCTTTTGTGGATGACTTCCCGAAGGACAATGAACTTTACAGCATTATGACAACAAAACTTGGTGAAACCGGGAAAGGAGAAAACGAACATGAATGATCCCCGCTATTTGCATACGGAAGAAAAACAGGAGGGCGAAACCTTCTTTGATGTGATGAACCGGCTGATTGCCAGAAGCAAGGCGGTCACGGCGGATATGGAGGCGGTCCTTGCGGAGTTGGAAAGTGAGATCGAACCGTTCCGTGTACCGAAGGGCCATGAATAAACTGACCCATGTGAGCCTGTTTTCCGGCATTGGCGGTCTGGACCTGGCGGCGGAGGCTGCCGGGTTTGAAACCGTCTGCCAGTGTGAGTGGGCGGATTTTCCGCACTCCGTCCTCTCCGCACGATGGCCGGATGTTCCCAGGTTCCGGGATATCACTACTTTTACGAAGGAGGCGTTTTTTGAAAAAACAGGACTTGAAACAGTTACCGTTATCTCAGGCGGCTTTCCCTGTCAGCCCTTCTCCACCGCCGGAAAACGGAAGGGCTTTGCGGATGAACGCTACCTGTGGCCGGAAATGTGCCGCGTTATTGCCGAACTGCGGCCCCGTTGGGTGCTTGGGGAAAATGTTGCTGGCTTCATCAATATGGGGCTCGACAAAACGATTTTTGACCTGGCAAAAGCGGGATACGCTGTTCTCCCATTCGTATTTCCGGCTTGCGGCGTCGGCGCATGGCATGAGCGCCAGCGAACTTTTATCGTCGCGGCTGATGTTTCCCACGCCCCTTGCCTCCGACAACAACACCGCCAGGGACGCGGCAAGCCTGGATGTGTTCCTGTCGGACAATGGGATATTCCGCAAGAGGAACCGAAACGGGGCAATCTGGAGCCTCAGCCTGTCGGCGGCGGTATTCTATCTGACCCCGGTGGCGTCGGACGGTTTCCGCTCAACCTTGAAGCCGTCGGCCTTCGATCCGGCGAAGAAGGACGGGAACCTGTCGGCGCAGATCATCTCCCAGGAGCGACCTGTGTCCGAAACGGCGGCGCTGAATCCGGATTGGGTGGAATGGCTCATGGGCTTCCCGAAAGGATGGACGGACGTATCCTCTGGACCGCCGAACCGGAAGGAATTCCCCGCATGACCGAGCGCATGGATGACCGGGCACTGCGGCTGAAAACATTGGGAAATGCGGTCTGCCCGCCCCAGGCCTATCCCATTTTCCGCTATATCGCCATGATCGAGAATGGCACCTGCAGCGACTTTTGCCCTTATGGAAAGGAAGGTGACTGCCTATGAGGGAACTGAAAGCGACCGATAAGATCACGCAGAAAATGACCCGTGACGGTGCGGTATCGGAAAACCTTGCCACGGGAGAGGTGGAACATATCAGCAGCCGGGAGCCGGAAACGGAACTGTCCGCTTCTTCGGAAGAATCCGCTGCGGCTGACCTTGCCCTGCGTGCGGCGGAACACCATGAGAAGAAAAGCGCACGAAAGGCGGAAAAGGCTGACACCCAGGCGGTGCGGGATGGTTCTGCCGCAAGGCAGCGCCCGTCCTCCCGCCTGCAATTTACCGAGGAAGAACGTGCCGATCCCGTACTTGGAAAGTACATCGACCGTTCCGACCGTGCGGCGGACAGGCTGGACGCGGCAAAAGCCGCTATCCCCACAAAGAAAGTTCTCCGTACCGAGCGTGTTTTTGACGAGACAGCCGGAAAAGGCAAAACGCAGCTTCACTTTGAAGAAGTGGAGAAACGCCCCAATGGACGCCTGCGGCACAATCCGCTTTCTCGGCCGGTCCATGAGATCGTCCACGCCGCCCATGCGAAGGTGCATGAGGTGGAACAGGAAAATGTGGGTGTTGAGGCCGGACACAAGGGCGAGGTGCTGACGGAACGCGGGCTTGCCTACGGAAAAGGCAAAGTCCGTGCCGCTGTCCACCATCACCGCACAAAGCCCTGGCGTGACGCGGCGAAGGCAGAGCAGGCTTCTTTTAAGGCAAACGCCAACTACCTTTACCAAAAGGCACTGCATGATGATCCTGCATTGGCGGCTTCTAACCCGGTATCCCGCTTTCTGCAGAAACAGCGGATCAAGCGGAACTATGCAAAGGAGCTGCGACAGGCAGAAAAAACCGCAAAGAACACAGCGGCCACGGCAAAAAGTGCGGCACAGAAAGCAAAGGACGCCTTCAAGGAAACCTTTCTCTACATCAAGCATCATAGCCGTGCGGTGCTGTTGGTGATCGGCATTGGTGCCTGTGTTGCCCTGCTGTTTGGCGGGGTATCTTCCTGTTCCATGATGGCAGGCTCCGGCGTGGGCGGTGTATTCACTTCTTCTTATCTCTCCGAGGACGCGGATATGCTGGCTGCGGAGGCGGCCTACTGCGAATTGGAGCAGGAGCTTCAATATGAGCTGGACCACTATGAGGCTCTGCACCCCGGATATGACGAATACCGTTTTGACCTGGACGAGATCGAGCATGACCCTTATGTGCTGATCTCCATTCTCACGGCGTTCCATGAAGGGGTGTTTACCATCAATGAGGTTCAGGAGGAACTGCAAATGCTCTTTGAAAAGCAGTACATCCTGACGCAGACCGTGGAAGTGGAGGTGCGCTATCGGACGGAGACACGGACAGACAGCGAAGGAAACGACTATGACGTGGAAGTACCATACAACTACTATATCTGCAAGGTGAAGCTGGAAAACTTCGACCTATCCCATGTGCCGGTCTACATCATGGACGAAGAAACGCTTTCCCTGTATGCGGTCTATATGGCAACGCTGGGAAACCGGGAAGATTTGTTCCCCGGCTCCGGCTATGTAGACAAGTACACCAAACCACCCACCACCTATGATATTCCGCCTTCCGCACTGGAAGATGAAACCTTTGCAGCGCTCATTACCGAGGCGGAAAAGTACATCGGCTATCCCTATGTCTGGGGCGGCAGCAATCCGAACACTTCTTTTGATTGCTCCGGCTTCGTATCCTGGGTGCTGACGCAAAGCGGCGTCTGCAATACGGGCAGGCTTGGAGCCCAAGGACTCTACAATATTTCCACCCCGGTATCCTCTGCCAACGCAAGACCCGGCGACCTGATCTTTTTCGTCGGCACTTACGATACACCGGGTGTTTCCCATGTGGGTATCTATGTGGGCGGCGGAAAAATGCTGCACTGCGGCGACCCCATTCAGTATGCAGATATCAACACAAGCTACTGGCAATCCCACTTTTACGCTTTCGGGCGACCGCCCTACAACTAAAAAACGATATGGAGGTAATTTGATTTATGGCAACGACACAGAAGATCCGCAATGACATTGCGAAAACCAAAGAAAAGATCGCGGAGCAGCAGAAACGCCTTCGTGCGCTGGAGACCCAGCTTGCGGAGGAAGAAAATCTGGAAATCGTCCGCATGGTGAAAGCCGTGAAGATGGATAACAAGGAACTGACCGCCTTCCTGAAAGCCTATGCCAGCGGTATGATCTCCCTGCCGGAAGGTATGCTGCAGGAGGGCAACACCGAGAATGAGGAAACGGAGGGATACGAGGATGAAGCATAACTTTATGACAAAAATGGTATCGGCTCTTTTGGCGGTGGTGCTCAGCACTGCCGCTTTTTCTGTCACCGCCTTTGCCAGCGGCGGTGAGGAAAGCACGGAATCCATGGCTGAACAGGAAACGGCCGGTGATGTTTCTGATCTGCTTTCCACTCTGGCAGGCAGCCAGGTCACGGTATCCGTCACCGAGGATGGTATCCAGTTCAGTTCCGGTGAAAATGACTCCGGGCAGACCGGTACTGTCACCACGGGCGGCGGCAATCTGAATGTCCGCACGGGTGCGGGAATGGACTACACCGCCTTCACCCAGCTTCCCAACGGAACGACCGTGAAGGTGATCGGCACGGACGGCGACTGGCTGAAGGTCATCCTGCCGGAGAAAGTCGGCTATGTCTATTCCAGCTACATGACGGTAAGTGACGGCGAGGCTGGTTCCGGGGAAGGCTCTTTCTCCCTGGACGCTGAAACGCTGGAAAATCTGCTGGGTATGCTGGGTGGCGTTTTGAATGGCGGTACCGCCCTGACGCCGGACGGGAACCTTTCGCTGATTGACGATATTGGCAGCCCGACCGCCAGCGGCAAGCAGTTTATTACAGTGGAAACGAAGAACGGCAATGTGTTCTATCTCATTATCGACCGTGACGATGAGGGCGAGGAAACCGTGCATTTTCTGAACCAGGTGGATGAAGCCGACCTCATGGCGCTTACGGAGGATGGAGAAAAGGCGGAAACACCTATTGTCTGCACCTGTACGGAAAAGTGCCAGGCCGGAGCGGTCAACACCGCTTGCCCGGTCTGCGTAAAAAACCTTAGTGAATGTGTTGGCACAGAACAGAAAGCTGCGGAGCCCACCGAACCGGAGAATCCGGAACCCGAAAAGAAAAGCAATACCGGGACGATCCTGGCGGTGCTGCTGATCCTTGTAGCCGGAGGCGGCGCAGCGGTCTATTTCCTGGTGCTGAAACCGAAGCAGGGCAAGAAAGTTCCCGCTGATCTGGATGATTTCGACCTGGAGGATGAAGAAGAATACCTGACCGAGGACGAGGAAACGGAGGAAAAGAATGAGTAAACTGATTATTGCGGAAAAACCGAGTGTGGCAAAATCTATCGCATCGGCCCTGGGTGCTTCATCCAGGGCTGATGGCTTTTATGAGGGCAGCGGCCTTCTCGTATCCTGGTGCGTGGGACACCTGGTATCCCCGATGGATGCTGGCGGCTATGACGAGCATTTCAAGAAATGGCGATATGACGATCTTCCCATTCTGCCGGAGCCGTTCCGTTATGTGCTGGCACCGGGCAAGGAGGACGCTTTTGAAAATCTTCGCGCCCTGATGGACCGCCCCGATGTGGATACCATTGTCAATGCCTGTGATGCCGGGCGTGAAGGGGAGCTGATCTTCCGGCTGGTGTATGAAATGGCTGGATGCCGCAAGCCAATTCTTCGTCTTTGGATTTCCTCGATGGAGGACAGCGCCATCCGAGAGGGCTTTTCTGACCTGCGCCCCGGCGCCGATTATGAAGCCCTGTATCAATCAGCACTCTGCCGCCAGAAAGCGGATTGGCTGGTGGGGATCAACGCTACACGCCTTTTCTCCGTTCTCTATCACCGCACCCTGAATGTAGGCCGTGTGCAAACACCCACGCTGGCAATGCTGGCGGAGCGTGACGCAAAGATCACGCTGTTTCACAAGGAAAAATATCATTTACTGCGCCTGACGCTGGATGGAACCGAGGCGGTGTCGGAAAAGTTCACCGATCCAACGGAGGCGGAACAGGCAGCGGCTATGTGCAAGGGTGCGGCCGTCACCTGTACCTCTGTCACGAAGGAACAGAAGAAAGAACAGCCGCCGAAGCTCTATGATCTCACCACCTTGCAGAGGGAGGCAAACCGCCTGTTCGGATACACGGCAAAGCAGACCTTAGATTACGCACAGAGCCTCTACGAAAAGAAGCTGCTGACCTATCCCCGCACGGACAGCCGATATCTGACCTCCGACATGGCAGAAACGGCCTCCTGCGTCATCCATCTGGCGGCGAAGGTACCGCCCTTTGACGGGATCAGCAACTTCTTCCCGCTGGTGGAGGCCATGATCTCCGATAAGGATGTATCCGACCACCACGCCATTATCCCCACGATGGAGATTGAAAAAGCGGATATCAAGGGGCTGCCCCTGGGCGAGCGCAATTTGTTTCTTTTGGTCTGCTGCAAGCTGCTGTGTGCATCGGCGGAGCCGTATATGTATGAGGCGATTACGGCTGCTTTTGACTGCGGCGGCCATTCCTTCACCGCAAAGGGCAAGCGCATCCTCTCCGAAGGCTGGCGGGAGATTGACCGCATTTTCCGTGCCTTCTTGAAGGAAAAGCCTGCGGATGGGGACGGCGATACGCTCCCGAACTTCACCGAAGGGCAGACTTTTGACGGTGCGGAGGTTTCTGTCACCGAGCATTTCACCCAGCCGCCGAAGCCCTATACCGAAGATACCCTCCTGTCCGCTATGGAGAATGCGGGCAAGGACGATATCCCCGATGAGGCGGAGCGAAAAGGTCTTGGCACGCCTGCGACCAGGGCGGCAATTATCGAAAAGCTGGTGGCAGCCGGATTTGTGGAGCGCAAGGGCAAAAACCTGATCCCCACGAAAGCCGGTATCAACCTTGTCACGGTCCTGCCTGAGCCGCTGACCTCTCCCATGCTGACAGCGGAATGGGAACAGAAATTAACGGAGATCGCAAGGGGCGGCGCTGACCCGGATACTTTCATGGACGGTATCCGCACGATGGTTCAGGAGATCGTGTCCACCTATTCCTGCATTTCCGAGGATGGCAAAAAGCTGTTTGCCCCGGAGAAGGAAGTGATCGGTACCTGCCCCCGCTGCGGCCAGCCGGTTTATGAGGGCAAGAAGAACTTTGCGTGTTCGGATCGATCCTGCGGTTTCGTCCTCTGGAAAAATGACCGCTTCTGGACGAGCCGCAAGAAGGAGCTGACAAAGAAGATGGCAACGGACCTTCTGAAAAAGGGACGTACCAATGTCAAGGGAATGTGGTCTGAAAAGAAACAGGCTGCTTATGACGCTGCGGTGATCTTGGATGACACGGGTGGCAAATACATCAACTTTAAACTGGAATTTCCGAAAAGAAAGGAAGGTGTCAATGGCAGAAAATAAGACTTTGGAACATTTACCCGAAGTGAGGGCGGCGGTGACTGCCCTCTCCCCGGAGGACCGGGAGGTGCTGGCGGCGGTGCAGACCTCGCCCTTCAAGCTGACAACACCAGAGCAGTTTAAGGCGTTTGCGGACAACATTGACTATTTCGTATTTGAGCCCAATATCCACGATCTGAATGATCTGGGGTGGCGGTATCTGGCGCAGCACATGGATATGCTGCTGCCCCCGGAACTTCTGAAAGCGATCGACCCTGTTCCTTTTGGCAAGTACGCCATGCAGGAGGAACAGGGCTATTTTACGGAACACGGATATATTTCTCTTTCCGGCGACGAGTGGGTGCATGAACGCCCTGCGGAGCCGGAGAAAAAGCCCTCCATCCGGGAACGGCTGGAACAGGGCAAGAAGGAATGTGCAGAGAAAAGCAAGGCGCAGCCCCATAAGGAAAAATCTGCGCCGGAACTGTAAGGAGGTGCTGATATGCCATATTACGATCACGACAAGGATTATCCCTTTGCCGCCTTTATCACCAATCTTGGGAAGTACAATGAGGGCGAGCTTGTGGGCGAGTGGGTGAAGTTTCCCACCACCGCCGAGGAACTGAAAGAAGTGTTTAAGCGGATCGGGATCGGCCAGAAGGATGACTTCGGCCAGCCCTACGAGGAATGGTTCATCACGGACTATGACTGCTATGTGGACGGTCTTTACAGTAAGCTGGGCGAATACGAAAATCTGGACGAGTTGAATTATCTTGCGTCGAAACTGGATGAAATGAGCGAAAGCGAATACGCACAGTTTCAGGCCGGTATGGAAATGGGCGACCATTGCGGCAGCCTGCAGGAGATCATCAACCTCACCGAGAATCTGGATTGCTATGAGGTTTACCCCGATATCCATGACTATGACGATCTGGGCCGCTATTACATCGAAGAACTGGACGTTATGCAGGTGCCAGAGCATTTGCAGAATTACATCGACTATGAGGCCTACGGCCGGGACGTTGCGTTGGAGGAAAACGGCATCTTCACGGATCAGGGCTATGTGCGTGATACGGGTGACAGTTTCCATGAGTATTACGACGGTGAGCGCGGCAGTATCCCCGACGAGTACCGGGTGATGACCTTTCAGGACGATCTTCCCGAAGAAGAAAAATCCGAGTGGGCTATGGATATCGCCTTTGACATGGATGAGTTTTTCCGTCAGAACGATCCGCAGTATGCGGCGGAGCACCCGGAGGCGCACGCCGCAAAGGAAGAAATTTACGAAAGCCTGATGGCCGGGCGCATTTCCGCTCTGGATGAAAAGCTGGCGGCGCTGGGGCAGACGCAGGAGGACTATCTTCCCTCGGAGATTGAAAAGTTCAAGGACGCCACGGGCTATGAGGAATACGCGGAGATTGAATTT
>OGID01000422.1_pt1 | contig 9762 bp, 5 predicted proteins | sample 1571731 | NCBI WGS metagenome assembly OGID01 (sample SAMEA2582019, study PRJEB24529) | metagenome | biome: Human gut stool | place: China | collected 2011 | reverse complement strand
TCACCCGAAACTGCAGGGTATTGCCCAGCAGAACAGCTTTAAACACACCTGATAACATAACGTTGTAAAAACCGAATGCCCAGCCTTTAAAAAAACAGCTGGGCATTCGGTTGCTTATTAATCGCAATAATATATTGGCTGTCTATTCATCGTGTTGATAAGATATATGTTATATGAATGTTTATTAAATGTAGCGATTACCTTTAATGTCACGAAAAGGGATTATTTGCTTACTATTAATTTCCCTGCGTTCTTAAACACGTTTTTGTATTATAAATCCAGTCATCCTGCCCGTAGAACATCACACATTATCATCCTGTTCTCCCGCTTCGTTTAAATTTATTTATCAATCAATTTGACTTAAGAGGGCGGCGTGCTACATTAATAAACAATAATATGTTTATGTAATATTAAGTCAACTATGCAATCACTACATGGGAATTGTCTAATTGCGTATGCAAGACATAAATATATTCTCACCATGGTTAATGGTGAATATCGCTATTTTAATGGCGGTGACCTGGTTTTTGCGGATGCAAGCCAAATTCGAGTAGATAAGTGTGTTGAAAATTTTGTATTCGTGTCAAGGGACACGCTTTCATTATTTCTCCCGATGCTCAAGGAGGAGGCATTAAATCTTCATGCACATAAAAAAGTTTCTTCATTACTCGTTCATCACTGTAGTAGAGATATTCCTGTTTTTCAGGAAGTTGCGCAACTATCGCAGAATAAGAATCTTCGCTATGCAGAAATGCTACGTAAAAGAGCATTAATCTTTGCGTTGTTATCTGTTTTTCTTGAGGATGAGCACTTTATACCGCTGCTTCTGAACGTTTTACAACCGAACATGCGAACACGAGTTTGTACGGTTATCAATAATAATATCGCCCATGAGTGGACACTAGCCCGAATCGCCAGCGAGCTGTTGATGAGTCCAAGTCTGTTAAAGAAAAAATTGCGCGAAGAAGAGACATCATATTCACAGTTGCTTACTGAGTGTAGAATGCAACGTGCTTTGCAACTTATTGTTATACATGGCTTTTCAATTAAGCGAGTCGCAGTGTCCTGTGGATATCACAGCGTGTCGTATTTCATTTACGTCTTTCGAAATTATTATGGGATGACGCCCACAGAGTATCAGGAGCGATCGGCGCAGAGATTGTCGAACCGTGACTCGGCGGCAAGTATTGTTGCGCAAGGGAATTTTTACGGCACTGACTGTTCTGCGGAAGGAATAAGATTATAGAGTTTTACTCAGACATAAAAAAAACCCGGCATAGGGGACCGGGAAGAGGATAGTCTGCCGTCTCCAGACTAATAAACCGTTATAACACTCCCTGTTGGCACGGGAAACTTTGTGCTCTCAGTAAGTTAAATATAACTTTTACTGGAAATAAGATCAGCCATTTTTTTATAAACATAAGCTATACGCTGTGCGAAAATATATTCGTGTTGCATTTACTTATTATCAATTAACTGTTATGCAAAACTACTTTGTGGATAAATTTTGGTCCTACCAAATCTGGCAGTTTTTGCGCTAAGAAACAGTCTGGCATCATTTCATTAGTATACTGAAATTGAAATAATCGCAGTATGAAATATAAGGGATAATCATGACTCATGTCTGCTCGGTGATCCTCATTCGTCGTTCATTCGATATTTATCATGAACAGCAAAAAATATCGCTGCATAACGAGAGTATTCTGCTGCTGGAGAAAAATTTGGCAGACGATTTTGCGTTTTGTTCACCGGATACGCGACGACTGGATATCGATGAGCTGACAGTTTGCCATTACTTACAAAATATTCGTCAGCTACCACGCAATTTAGGGTTACATAGCAAAGACCGTTTGTTAATTAACCAGTCACCCCCCATGCCGCTGGTGACGGCGATTTTTGATAGCTTCAATGAATCCGGGGTAAATTCACCGATACTGAGCAATATGCTCTACCTTTCCTGTTTATCGATGTTTTCTCATAAGAAAGAACTGATCCCCTTACTTTTCAATAGCATCAGTACTGTTTCAGGAAAAGTTGAACGCCTTATTAGCTTTGATATCGCTAAACGTTGGTATCTGCGCGATATCGCGGAAAGAATGTATACCAGCGAGAGTCTAATCAAAAAAAAGTTGCAGGATGAAAATACCTGTTTCAGTAAAATATTACTCGCCTCCAGGATGTCGATGGCCAGACGATTACTCGAGTTACGTCAAATTCCTCTGCATACTATTGCGGAAAAATGTGGCTATAGCAGTACATCGTACTTTATAAACACATTTCGACAATATTATGGTGTAACGCCACATCAGTTTGCGCAACATTCGCCAGGTACCTTTTCCTGACATATTTCGCATTTGAATATTGGTCAGGATCTCACACCTGCTTCATGCGAAACTCGTCCCTGATGATTTCTGCCGGGCTACCGGCTAGTTCTCTTTCGCAGTTTGCCAGGCGGTATCGGTATTTTCAGGAGGAAAATACTCGGCATGTTTGGGATTATTAAGCTGACAATTCATACGATTACGGGAATGTGGGTCAGTATTGTGTTGTTCAAATTGATGACGAATGGCTGGAGTGGTTTCTACTTTCAGTGCTGTGTACTAAGCCTGGTATTCCTGACGGTTAGCTGGTTGTTGAGTGGTGAATGGTTAGCAGGAAAGAGTAAGGCTGAACCTTCACGTTCAACCTTACTCTCATTTACACGTTACGCTTTTTTAAAGCGGGCAAAGAGATGTTCCACTACAACGAAAAAGACCGGAACAAAGTAAATTGCCAGCACTGTTGCGGCAAACATCCCGCCCATCACGCCGGTACCTACCGCGTTTTGCGCGCCAGAACCGGCACCATGACTGATAACCAGCGGCAGCACGCCGAGAATAAAGGCCAGAGAGGTCATCAGGATTGGGCGTAAACGCATTCGTGCCGCTTCGATGATTGCCTCTATCGGCGTTTTCCCTTCTTTCTGCATCATCTCAACGGCAAATTCGACAATCAGGATGGCGTTTTTGGCGGAAAGCCCGATGGTGGTCAGCAAACCAACCTGGAAGTAGACGTCATTACTTAAGCCGCGCAGATCGGTGGCCAGTAATGCGCCAACGACGCCTAACGGAACAACCAACATCACCGAGAACGGAATTGACCAGCTCTCATAAAGTGCGGCGAGGGCGAGGAACACCACGACCAGTGAAATCGCATACAGCGCAGGAGCCTGATTTGAGGATAACGCTTCCTGATACGACAGTCCGGTCCATGAGTAGCCGACGCCTGCCGGAAGTTTAGCGACCAGGTCTGCCATAAATTTCATGGCGTCACCGGTACTTTTCCCGGCCGCCGCTTCACCTAAAATCTCCATTGACGGGATGCCGTTGTAGCGTTCCAGTCGCGGTGAACCATAGGTCCATTCGGTAGACGAGTAGGCAGAAAGCGGTGCCATCGAGCCAGAGGCGTTGCGTACATACCATTGATTGATGTTATCCGGCAACATACGGAACGGCGTGCCTGCCTGGACATACACTTTTTTCACCCGCCCCTGGTTGAGGAAGTCGTTCACGTAGCTGCTGCCGAAGGCGGTGGAAATTGTCTGGTTGATATCAGACAGCGCCACGCCCATCGCTTCAGCTTTCGCAGCGTTGACGTTCACTTTGAACATCGGCGTATCTTCCAGGCCGTTCGGGCGTACCCCGGTGACCTGATTCGGTGATTGCGCTGCCAGTGATAACAGCTCGTTTCGCGCCTGGGTTAGTTTTTCGTGCCCCAGGTTACCGTTGTCCAGCAGTTCCATATCAAAACCTGACGCGGTACCCAGTTCAGCCACCGCGGGTAAGTTGAACGGGAAGACGACGGCTTTATTGATACTGCTTAACGCAATCATTGCCCGCTGAATGATCGCGGTAACCGAGTTTTCCTCACCGACACGTTCAGACCACGGCTTGAGACTGATAAACGCCAGGCCGTTGTTTTGCCCCTGACCGCTGAAGCCAAAGCCGCCAACGGTAAACACCGACTGGACATTATCTTTCTCTTTAGTCAGATAATAATCCGTCACCTGTTGCAGCACTTTCGTGGTGTTAACCATGGTGGCACCGGAAGGTAACTGCGCGGTGGTCATAAATACCCCCTGATCCTCTTCTGGTAAGAAAGAGGTGGGCGTGCGCAGGAACAGCACCGCCATCCCGGCGCAAATCAGCAGGTAGACCACCATGTAGCGACCGGTACAACGCAACAGCGAGCGGGTGCTATCGGTATAGTGCTGCGTTGATTTTTCAAACAGCGTGTTGAAGCGTGCGAACAGGGCGTTAGGTTTGTGACCGCCTTCCGGCGCGGCTTTCAGAATGGTGGCGCACAGGGCAGGGGTCAGGCTCATTGCCACAAATACTGAAAGCAGCATGGAGGAGATCAGCGTGATGGAGAACTGGCGGTAGATCTCCCCGGTTGCACCGCTCATAAAGGCCATCGGCATAAACACTGCGGAAAGAACAACGGCAATACCGACCAGCGCACGTTGGATCTGCCCCATCGATTTATGCGTCGCTTCCTTCGGCGGTAGCTTATCTTCCGCAATGACACGCTCGACGTTCTCCACCACCACGATGGCGTCATCCACCAGCAGACCGATCGCCAGCACCATCGCGAACATGGTTAAGGTGTTGACGCTGTAACCGAAGGCGTAAAGTACGGAGAAGGTTCCCATCAACACCACCGGCACGGCGATAGTGGGTATCAGCGTGGCGCGGAAGTTTTGCAGGAACAGATACATAACGAGGAAAACCAGAGCGATAGCTTCCAGCAGCGTTTTCACCACGTCTTCAATGGAGGCTTTAACAAACGAGGTGGTTTCATACGCCACCTTGTATTCCAGTCCATGCGGGAAATACTGCGCCAGCTCGTCGAGACGATTGAGAACCAGCTCCGCTGTCGCCATTTCGTTTGCGCCGGAGGCCAGTTTTACCCCCAGCCCGGAGGCTGGCTTACCATTGAAGCGGCTAAGATAATCGTATTTCTCCGCCCCCATTTCGACGGTGGCGACATCGCCCAGCCTTACCTCTGAGCCGTCCTGATTGACCCGCAAGGTGATATCGCGGAACTGTTCTGGTGTTTGCAGCAGTGACTGGGCGTTAATGGTGGCGTTGAGCGCCTGCTTATCGACGGAAGGTGTACCACCAAGTTGCCCAACCGCAATCTGCGCGTTCTGTGACTCAATGGCATCAGTGACATCTTTAGCCGTCATCTGGAAACTGTTGAGTTTCGCCGGGTCCAGCCAGATACGCATGGAATATTGCGAACCATAGGCATCGATATCCCCGACGCCATTCACGCGGCTTAACGGGTCCTGAATATTACTGGCAACATAATCAGCAATATCCTGTTTATCCATCGAACCATCGGTAGAGACGAAGGCAATGGTCAGAATGTTGGTATCGCCGGTTTTACGCACCGTCACGCCCTGATTTTGCACCGCCTGCGGTAACTTTCGCATGGCTGATTGCAGCTGGTTTTGTACTTGCTGCACGGCTTCGTCCGGATCGGTGCCTGCTTTAAAACTTAAAGTGACAGATGCCTGACCGGTGCCACTGCTCTGAGATGACATATACATGAGATTATCGAGGCCGGTCATATTTTGCTCGATAACTTGGGTCACGGTGTTTTCCAGCGTCTGGGCCGATGCGCCGGGATAGTTAGCGGTCACTCGCACATTCGGTGGCGCGAGATCGGGGTATTGTTCAACGGGCAATGAAAAAATCGCCAGGGTACCTGTCAGACACAACAGGATTGCCAGCACCCAGGCAAAAATGGGGCGATCAATAAAGAAATTCGCCATTAAAAGAGGACCTCGTGTTTCTGCGTATCGTTGTAGGCTTGACTTGCTTCACTGTAGCGGCAAGGGACGAGCCAATCGTGGAGAAAAAAAGGAGTTAATGTAAATTATCATGCCCTTTTATACTGAACCTTAAGTGCAAGTATTCTTTGGTCAGTAGGAGGCATTACATTAACTGACTTTCCTCACCCTCCGCAGAGCGAAAGCTAATACTCACTAACGTGCCGCCGCCGGAAGGTTGTGAAAAAGTCAGCGTCCCACCTAGCCGTTCCGCGCGTTCGCGCATGATATTCAGACCATAATGACCTTCGGGTTCTTTCGGTTCACCGATACCAATCCCGTTATCACGGATATAAACCGTGTGATTGCCGTCCGGCGCGGTGACGCAACTGACGGCGATTTCGCTGGCGTTGGCGTGCTTCATCGCATTCAGCACCGCTTCGCGAATAATTTGCAACAAATGCACCTGCATTTGCGCATCCAGTGCCAGGGTTGGCAGACGGCAGTCGAGGGTCAGTTTGGCGCTGGTTTGATTTTGTAACGTATCCAGCATTTCCCTCAACGCGGAGGGGAGATCCGCCTGCTGCAGCGTCAGGCGGAAAGTAGTCAACAGCTCGCGTAACTGCCGATAAGCATCATTCAACGCCTGGGAAAAATCGGCCATGATACTTTGTGCGGTGGCGTTATCTTCCGGTATCGAACGCTTCAGTAACGTCAACTGGATACGTAAGTAAGAAAGTACCTGAGCCAGCGAGTCGTGCAATTCGCGGGCGATGGTCGCACGTTCTTCCATCAACAATAACTGCTGAAAATGCTTCTGCGCCTGATTAAAGTACAAACCGCGTCCCAGCATCGACGAAACGCTGTTAAGCAGCGGTTCTGATGATGAAACGTGACTATTTTGCCAGTGCAGTTCGCCGTAAACCGTCTCTTGCATTGTCACCGGTAAAATCTGCATCGGCAATTCCGGGTTTGGTTGCCCTTCGCTAATCCGCCAGTTTTCACCGACATTTAACTCCAGATATTCAGCCGCTTCATTGTCGCGAACAATCTGCAAAATATGGCGGAAACAATGCACATCAATCTGGCTTGTGTTCAGCGCCTGCGAACATTGATACAACACCTCCAGACGACGCTTGGCCTCGTGGAGATCGCGGGTCTTTTCTTCTACTGACGCCTCCAGCGAAAGGTACAATTTATGCAGCTCGCTCGACATCTGGTTAAAGGTTTTTGCAAGCAGACCAAGCTCATTCGGCAGGCTGGTATCCAGCGGCGGCGAGTCGAACTGCCCGTGTTCAATACGCTGACTGGCGGTAACCAGCTGATTCAGCGGGGCAACCACCTGATGGCGTATGCGGCGCAAAGTAAAAAAGACCAGCGTGAAAATACCGATACCGACAGCCAGGGAAATCGCCACCACCAGCAGCATTTTGCGTTCAGCGTAGTGCTGTAAAGCCAGCACGAACAGGTCTATCTGATTAACATAATTATTAATATTGGCCTGATACCACGGCAAATCGCCCTTGCTGAGCCGATTATTCATCTCCAGCCAGTTGGCATTCAGATGCGCATAGCGAGTTTTTACTGCTTCTGGCACATACCAGACGTTGAGGTTGGTTAATACCGGTGAATGCAGTGCCTGCTGAAATAACTGGCGATGTGCATTGAGTTGTGGACTGCCACTTTGCAAGTCGTAGCCCAGGCGGTAACTCTGCATACGCAGCGATCCGGCAATATTGATAGCCTCAGCGTCGCGCAAACTGCTCGCCAGAGTTAGCAGAGCGATACCCGTGGAAAGAATCGACAGCAGCACAATGTAAAAAAAGGCCCGGGCCAGACTGGCCGAGACGGGTCGTTTAACAATCACACGCGTCTTCTCCACAAAAAATCATTAATGTTCCAGTTCGCTGAAACGCAATTTAGTCAGTGATGGGATTATTTGATCTGCCACAGTTTATAGCGAAATAGTTACTTATTCTGGGCACATGAACATTGCCGATTCCCCTGTAAGTCGGGTAATAACAACACTCATATAAAGAATAAGGTTTTTACAACCAAAAAAGAAGGTCGTTATGAATCGTTTTATTATGGCCAACAGTCAGCAATGTCTGGGTTGTCATGCTTGTGAAATCGCTTGTGTCATGGCTCACAATGATGAGCAACATGTCCTGAGCCAACATCATTTTCATCCCCGAATTACGGTTATCAAACATCAGCAGCAACGTAGTGCAGTGACCTGTCACCATTGTGAAGATGCGCCCTGCGCCCGTAGCTGCCCTAATGGCGCAATCAGCCACGTTGATGACAGCATTCAGGTCAATCAGCAAAAGTGTATTGGCTGTAAATCCTGCGTGGTGGCCTGTCCTTTTGGTACGATGCAAATCGTCCTGACACCCGTCGCAGCGGGCAAAGTTAAAGCCACGGCGCATAAATGCGACCTTTGTGCAGGGCGCGAAAACGGTCCTGCCTGTGTTGAGAATTGCCCGGCAGACGCGCTGCAACTGGTCACTGACGCCGCACTCTCCGGCATGGCGAAATCCCGCCGCTTGCGCACCGCGCGTCAGGAACATCAACCGTGGCATGCCAGTACCGCTGCACAAGAAATGCCGGTAATGAGTAAAGTCGAACAAATGCAGGCAACGCCCGCGCGTGGCGAGCCGGATAAACTGGCGATTGAAGCGCGCAAAACCGGTTTTGATGAAATTTATCTGCCATTCCGTGCCGATCAGGCACAACGGGAAGCCTCGCGCTGCCTTAAGTGCGGCGAGCACAGCGTTTGTGAATGGACCTGCCCGCTGCATAACCATATACCGCAGTGGATTGAACTGGTGAAAGCCGGAAACATCGACGCCGCCGTCGAGCTTTCTCACCTGACCAACACCCTGCCGGAAATTACCGGACGCGTTTGTCCGCAAGACCGTTTGTGTGAAGGTGCCTGTACTATTCGCGATGAGCACGGCGCGGTAACTATCGGCAACATTGAACGCTACATTTCAGATCAGGCGTTGGCGAAAGGTTGGCGCCCTGACTTAAGCCATGTCACCAAAGTGGACAAGCGGGTGGCGATTATCGGTGCAGGTCCGGCAGGGCTGGCCTGTGCGGATGTTCTGACCCGCAATGGCGTGGCGGTGACGGTTTACGATCGCCATCCAGAAATCGGTGGCTTGCTCACTTTCGGCATTCCTTCTTTCAAACTGGATAAATCCCTGCTGGCACGCCGTCGGGAAATCTTCAGCGCGATGGGGATTCACTTCGAACTCAATTGTGAAGTGGGTAAAGATGTCTCTTTGGATTCGCTTTTGGAACAATACGACGCGGTCTTCGTTGGCGTAGGCACTTACCGTTCCATGAAAGCGGGTTTACCCAATGAAGATGCGCCGGGCGTTTATGACGCGCTGCCGTTCCTCATTGCCAACACTAAACAGGTGATGGGGCTCGAAGAGCTACCGGAAGAGCCGTTTATCAATACCGCCGGACTTAACGTCGTGGTACTGGGCGGCGGCGACACCGCGATGGACTGTGTGCGTACTGCGCTGCGCCACGGCGCGAGTAACGTCACCTGCGCTTATCGTCGTGATGAAGCTAACATGCCAGGCTCGAAGAAAGAAGTGAAGAACGCCCGCGAAGAGGGGGCCAACTTCGAATTTAACGTCCAGCCGGTGGCGCTTGAGCTGAATGAACAAGGTCACGTCTGCGGGATTCGTTTCCTGCGCACGCGTCTTGGCGAGCCGGATGCCCAGGGGCGTCGGCGTCCAGTACCGGTGGAAGGCAGTGAATTTGTCATGCCAGCCGACGCGGTGATTATGGCGTTTGGCTTCAATCCGCACGGGATGCCGTGGCTGGAGTCGCACGGTGTAACGGTAGACAAATGGGGCCGCATCATCGCGGATGTGGAAAGCCAGTACCGTTACCAGACCACCAATCAGAAAATCTTCGCTGTTGGTGAC
>OGID01000410.1_pt1 | contig 10086 bp, 7 predicted proteins | sample 1571731 | NCBI WGS metagenome assembly OGID01 (sample SAMEA2582019, study PRJEB24529) | metagenome | biome: Human gut stool | place: China | collected 2011 | reverse complement strand
TTTTAAAGGAACGGTTAAAGTAGGAAAGATTGTCAAACCCCACTTCCGCTGCAATATCTAAAATCGAGGAATCAGAGGAAATCAGAAGTCTCGATGCCATTGTGAGCCGGTATTCGTTCAGGTAATCGATAAACGAGGTTCCCATTGTGTTTTTAAAATACTTCATGAAATGTGACTGGCTTAGGTTCACTTCTTTTGCCACATCTTCAATCGTGATTTTTTCCATATAATTGTTTTCCACAAATTTCAGGATCAGCTTCATTTTTTCTAAAGATTTGTAATCTTTTTTCTGCACATCCTTAGAACTGCATTTGTTAAATAGAATAAAAAAGAGCATAAAAAGCTGGCTTTTGATGAAAAGCTGGTAGGCAGGCGGATCTGTTTTGCAGATCTCATCATTTGCATCGACACAGGCGGAAATCTCGTGGTAATAGGGAGCGCCCGGCTGCTAAAGGAAAGGAACGGAGATAGTTCCGTCCATAAGTGGGGAAAAATAGTCTGTGCTGCATGTATCGGTCTGTTTGGATAACAGAATCTGCGGATGAAAAATAATATTTTCGTATTCCATGCTCTCATTTTCGAATTGTTCAATGGAATGAAGCTGTCCCGGGATGATCAGGGCAAGTGTTCCGGCGCTGACCGGGTACTGTTTGAAATCCACGGTGATCATACCACGTCCTTTTTTTATGTAAACAATCTCCATTTCATCATGCCAGTGGATCGGCACATAAGAAAAATCCAGCGGGATAGAGCAGAGGTAGGTGATATAAGGAAATAAAGGATTTCCATGAGAGATTTTTTCCTGATAATTTTCGTATTCCAAGATATTCATAAGGTACATACTCCTTTGTAATGATTTGATTGTGTCGAAAACATGCGCTTTGTGTCGTAATCTGGGAAACAGAACAGTATGATTGAAAAGTGCACAAAAACAAGCTACTGATTTTGTGACGTTTATACAATCACAAGGCAATCGAGCCAACTGCCTATTTAAAATATGATAGGATTGTACCACTTTTGTATGGAATATTACAAGAATAAAATGGTATACCTGAATATAATATTAATCATAAGACATCGGTTTTACGAAAAAACACGAAAACAACTGTGGCAGAAAATACAATAAGCTTTCGCCAGCAGGCGCAAGGAAAGGAGTAAATCATGAATTTACAGGAAATCGTAACCAAAAGAACAGGAAAAGAAATTTCCCAGTGCAGCAACAAAGAATTATATTTCTCTTTGCTTGAAATGACAAAAGGAATGGCAGAAGAGAAAGTCAGCAACGAGGGAAAAAGAAAGTTATATTACATTTCAGCAGAGTTTTTGATCGGTAAATTATTATCTAACAACCTGATCAACCTTGGAATTTATGAGGATGTAAAAAAAATATTGGCAGACAACGGCAAGAGCCTTGCTGAGATCGAGGAAGTTGAGCCGGAACCATCCTTAGGAAATGGTGGACTTGGACGTCTTGCAGCATGTTTCCTGGATTCTATCGCAACACTTGGTTTAAACGGTGACGGTGTTGGATTGAATTACCACTATGGATTATTCAAACAGGTATTTGATAACAACCTTCAGCATGAGACACCAAACCCATGGATCGAGAAAGAAAGCTGGTTAACAAAGACAGACAAAGCTTATACAATCCAGTTCGGCGGTTTCAATTTACAGTCCAGAATGTACGATATCGACGTATTAGGATACAACAATCGTACCACAAAACTTCATTTATTTGATGTGGAGACAGTAGACGAGAGTTTAGTTGGCGAAGGAATTGATTTCGATAAAGAAGATATTCAGAAAAACCTTACATTATTCTTATATCCGGATGATTCCGATGATAAAGGACGTATCCTTCGTGTTTACCAGCAGTATTTCATGGTAAGCAACGCAGCAAGACTGATCATTGATGAGACACTCGCAAGAGGCGGAGATTTACACAAATTAAACGAGTATGCAGTTGTTCAGATCAACGATACACATCCAAGTATGGTAATTCCTGAACTGATCCGTTTATTAATGGAGCGCGGAATCTTAATGGATGAAGCAATTGATATTGTATCCAAAACATGTGCTTACACAAACCATACAATTTTAGCAGAAGCTCTGGAAAAATGGCCGATCCATTTCTTAGAGAAAGCGGTTCCACAGTTAATGCCGATCATTTATGAGTTAAACAGCCGTGTTGTGAAAAAATTCGACGACAAATCCGTAGCGATCATTGATGATGAGAGACGTGTTCATATGGCGCATATGGATATCCACTATGGATATAGCATCAACGGTGTTGCATACCTTCACACAGAAATTTTAAAGAACTCTGAACTTAACAACTTCTACAAGATTTATCCTGAGAAGTTCAATAATAAGACAAATGGTATCACATTCCGCCGCTGGTTATTACACTGTGATCCGGAACTTACCGCATTATTTGAGTCCCTGATCGGTGACGGATTCAAAAAAGATGCAACTGAGCTTGAAAAATTAGGTGCATTTGTAAATGATGAAGCTGTATTACAGAAGATTCTTGATGTTAAGAATGCAAAGAAAGCAGAATTAAAAGAGTATCTTGCAAAGACACAGGGTATCGAGTTAAATGAGAACTCTATCTATGATATCCAGATCAAGAGATTACATGAGTACAAGAGACAGCAGATGAATGCACTCTATGTCATCCACAAATATTTTGAGATCAAAGCAGGCAAAAAACCAGCGCGTCCGATCACCGTTATTTTCGGTGCAAAGGCAGCTCCGGCTTATGTCATTGCAAAAGACATCATTCACCTGATCCTTTGCTTACAGGAACTCATCAGCAAAGACCCGGAAGTTTCTCCATACTTAAAAGTGGTTATGGTAGAAAACTACAATGTAACTTTAGCTGAAAAATTAATTCCGGCAGCAGATATTCATGAGCAGATTTCCCTTGCTTCCAAAGAGGCATCCGGAACATCCAACATGAAATTCATGTTAAACGGTGCAGTTGCGATCGGTACTATGGACGGTGCAAACGTTGAGATGCATCAGTTCGTTGGAGATGACAATATCTACATTTTCGGTGAGTCATCCGAGCAGGTGATCGAGCATTATGCAAAAGCAGATTACGTTTCCAGAAGCTACTATGACAATGATGAGAACATCAAACGTGCAATCGACTTCATTGTAAGCGATGAGATGATGGCAGTTGGATGCAGAGAAAACTTAGAGCGTCTTTATAATGAGTTATTAAACAAAGACTGGTTCATGACATTGCCAGACTTCGAGGAATATGTTGCAGCAAAAGAAAGAATCTTTGCAGATTACGAAGACCGTATGGCATGGGCGAAAAAAATGCTCGTGAACATGAGTCAGGCAGGCTTCTTCTCATCCGACAGAACCATTGCACAGTACAACGAGGACATCTGGCATCTGTAAAACACATGCTGTTTTGCAGCGTAAGATAAAAAGGTCATAATACAGGGGAGTATATTGATATAGTGACTGTCGCACAAAAATTTTGTGCGGCAGTTTTTGCGTTATAGAAAAGTATGTTTCAATTTTTTTACCAATTTAAATATGTAATAAATAACATCAATATAATAAATTGCTTGGAATATTTTTATGGATGATTTATAATGTACGCGAAGGCAAAAGTGAGCATGGAATAAATCCGCCCATGCATACTTGTATGCGATGGAGGATTTATTCCATGAGAACGCGCCCGCGAGCCAAGAAAACCGCAGGGTTTCTTGGCTTTTGCCGGAGCGCATCTGCAGACTGATAGGGCGAATGCCCGTGAGTCCATGAAATCTCTGATTTCATGGACGTGCACTGCGGATAGAAGTAACAGAGGACCAATTTTCATGAATAAAAAGAAATTAACATATATCACAGCGCTTACCATGTTAAGTCTTACCCTTATGACAGGCTGCACGAATGAGCGCAGGGAAAATCAGACTGCATACCGCCAGATCGGTATCAATGCGATGGAAAGCGGAGATTATGCAGGGGCAGTGGATGCATTTAACAGTGCATTAGGACAGTGTATTGGAAAAATCACAGAGAATGAATTAGATATCTGCTATTATAAAGCGGCAGCACAGTATGCCAGTGGTGATTCTGAGGGAGCAGTGGCAACTTATACCGCAATCATTGATTATGATAAAAAGGCGGCAGATGCCTATTATCTGCGTGGCTGTGTTTACCTGAAACAGGGCAATACAGAGAGTGCTGTCTCAGATTTTGATGCGGCAGTCCGATATAACAGCGATGATTACGAGCTTTATGTCAATATTTATGAGAACCTTTTGGCTTATGATATGACAGAAAAAGGGGAAGAATACTTAAATAAAGCGTTTGACATTAAGGGAAACAGTGCAGAAGATTATGCATGGCGAGGCAGGATTTACTATTATCTGGGACAGTATGACAATGCCATGACAGAACTTAATTCAGCGTTAGATAAGGAAAGCGTGATCGCAAACCTTTACATTGCGCAGGTGTATGAGGCACAGGGCGATTCGGAAAACGCTGAGGTTTATTATCAGAATTATGTAAATTCAGGAGCCGCAGATTCCGAGGCAATGAATTCCCTTGGTGAAATTGAAATGGCAAAAGGAAATTATTCCGGTGCACTTACTTACTTACAGCAGGGCATTGCTATGGAGAATGTGACAAATCGAAGAGAACTTATGCAGAATCTGATCATCTGTTATGAGTATACATTCGATTTTAATTCTGCATGGAATGTTGTGCAGGAGTATGTGCAGGCTTATCCGGATGATGCAAGTGCACAGAGGGAATACATTTTTTTGAAAAACAGGGTTGATGCATCCACAGCAGAAATCAGCGGAGATGTCAGCAGTACAGAGGAAGGCACGACAGAGCAGGATACAACTGGTACGGAAGAAGGCACGGCAGATCAGAATACGACTGGCGCAGAAGGTGAAGCGGCAGATTCTGATCAGACAGGAACAGACGGTGGCGAGACAGCACAGTAATAAAATAATGGAGAATTGAATGGCAGAGGCATTTAAAATAGAAGAGATAGAAGAAAAAGTGATTTTGGTAGGAGTGAGTGAGCAGGAGGGAGACGACGCGGAAGATTCCGTTGCAGAACTTGCGGAATTAGTAAAAACAGCAGGTGCAACAGTAGTCGGAACCATGATCCAGAAACGTGAACTCATTCATCCGGGAACTTATATCGGTTCCGGAAAAGTGGCAGAGCTTAAGGAACTTGTGGAAGAACTTGGCGCAACGGGAATTGTATGTGATGATGAACTCTCCCCGGCCCAGCTTCGCAATTTAGAAGATATGTTAGATACCAAAGTAATGGATCGTACCTTAATCATTCTGGATATTTTTGCAGCGCGGGCAACGACCAGCGAGGGGAAAATCCAGGTGGAACTGGCACAGTTAAAGTACCGCCTGAGCCGGTTGACAGGACTTGGACGCTCCATGTCAAGACTTGGTGGTGGAATTGGTACCAGAGGTCCGGGTGAGAAAAAGTTAGAGATTGACAGACGACTGATCAAAGACAGGATCGCACAGTTGAACCGTGAATTAAAAGAGGTCAGACAGCACCGTGACATTACGCGTGCGCAGAGAGAAAAAAATCAGATGCCGGTAGCTGCGATCGTGGGATATACGAATGCCGGAAAATCAACACTGATCAATACACTGACGAATGCCGGAGTTTTAGAGGAGGACAAGCTTTTTGCAACACTTGATCCGACAACAAGGGTGTTAGAACTTGCAGGAAGACAGGAAATCTTAGTCACGGATACAGTAGGTTTTATCCGGAAACTGCCACATCACCTGATCGAGGCGTTTAAGAGTACCTTGGAGGAAGCGAAATACGCAGATTATATTTTACATGTTGTGGATGCTTCCAATCCGCAGTATGAGAAACAGATGCTGATCGTGTATGAGACGCTGGCAAATCTTGATGTGAAGGATAAAACAGTGATTACGCTGTTTAATAAGCAGGACGTAAGAAGCGACAGCGAACCCCTGCATGACTTTAAAGCGGATTATACACTTCCGATTTCCGCGAAGAATGGAACCGGGTTAGAAGAACTGAAAAACCTGTTGTCCGAACTTTTACGTGAAAACAAGATTTTAGTGGAGCGCACAGTACCATATGCAAACGCAGGTGTGATCCAGCTTGTCCGAAAATCCGGCGAGCTTTTAGAGGAAGAATACCGCGAGGACGGAATCTATATCCGTGCTTATGTGCCAATGGAAATCTATGCAAAACTGTAACATTCCGGTTTATAGTCGATACAGCAAGGGTAAGATTTATCGGATTGTTATGTGCAATTACAGATATAGTTTGAATAGAAAGAAGGGAATCGTAAAATGACGTTATTAATCAAAAACGGACATGTGATCAATCCGGCAACCGAGACAGACGAAGTATTAGATGTGCTTGCCGAAGATGGAAAAGTAGTGAAAATGGAAAAGAATATCAAGGCAAAGGCAGACCGTGTGATCGACGCAAAGGGATGCTATGTAATGCCGGGATTTATTGATATGCACGTACATTTGAGAGATCCGGGACAGGAGCAGAAAGAGACGATCGAGACCGGATGTAATGCAGCAGCGCATGGCGGATACACGACGATCCTTGCCATGCCGAAGACCAAACCGGTTGTAGACAATCCGGACGTTGTTAAATATGTGCGCAATAAGGCAAAAACAGTTGGCGTTGTGAACGTTTTACAGGTGGGAGCCATTACAAAAGGCCAGCAGGGAAAAGAGTTGGCAGACATCCGCGGTATGTATGAAGAAGGAATCCCTGCGATCAGTGAAGACGGAAAATCCGTCATGAATTCCGAGATTTATCGTGAGGCAATGGAAATTGCAGCAGAACTCGATATTCCGGTACTTGCGCATTGTGAGGACATTAATCTGGTAAATGGCGGCGTGATGAACGAGGACGCTCATTCGAAGGAACTTGGGTTAAAGGGAATCACCAATTCGGTAGAAGACATCATTGTTGCAAGAGATATCATGTTAAGCAGAGATACCGGAGCAAAGCTGCATTTGTGCCACTGCTCCACAAGAGATTCCGTAAAAATGGTACAGCATGCCAAAATGGAAAAGACAAAGGTAACAGCAGAAGTTTGCCCGCATCATTTTACGCTTACCTCGGATGATATCCATAAAATCGAACCGTCCATTGATCAGGCAAAAAAACTTGCCATTGATGCGGATGCAGACACAAACTTTAAGATGAACCCGCCACTCCGCTCCAAAGAGGATGTACAGGCACTAAAGGAAGGATTACGCGATAATATCATGGATGTAATCTCTACCGACCATGCACCGCATACTTTTGAAGAGAAGAATACTTCCATGAAAAAGGCACCTTTCGGAATCGTAGGACTTGAAACAGCCGCATGTTTGACTTATTCGGAACTTGTTTTGCAGGGGTATCTTACTCCGATGCAGATGGCAGAGAAAATGAGTTACAATCCGGCGAAAATCGTTGGAATCGATAAGGGCGATATCCAGCCGGGAAAAATTGCAGATATTGTGATTTTTGATCCGGAAAAAACATATAAGATTGATAAAACCAAGTTTGCAAGCAAAGGACGCAATACACCTTTTGACGGAAGAGAAGTTACCGGAAAAGTAATGGCAACGATCGTGGATGGACGTGTTGTTTATGCGGCAGAAAAGTAAGAAACAGTGTACTGGCATGATAGAAATGCGTAAAGAATAGAAATTTACCAGCAGAAAAGAGAGGACACATTGATGGCAGAAAAATTTGAAGAGACAGCGATCATCATCCGTCAGGAGGAGATCGCAGATGATATTTACAGTATGTGGCTGCACACCGACCAGATCGCAGCACATGCAAAAGCAGGACAGTTCGTTTCCGTATACTGCAATGACGGAAGCAGACTGCTTCCAAGACCGATCAGTATTTGTGAGATTGACAAAAAGGACGGGGCAATCCGTCTGGTATACCGTGTAGCAGGAAAAGGAACGGCGGAATTTTCCGGTATGCACACGGGCGCTCAGCTTCGTATCGTGGGACCTCTTGGAAATGGATTCCCGAAAAAAGAGAAGAAAGCATTTTTGATCGGTGGTGGAATCGGAATCCCTCCAATGTTACAGCTTGCAAAAGAATTAAATTGTGAGAAACAGATTGTATTAGGATTTCGTGACGAACTGTTTTTAATGGATGAGTTTAAAAAGCAGGGCGCTGTCTATGTGGCAACAGAAGACGGAAGTGCAGGAACAGAGGGAAATGTTTTAGATGCGATCCGCGAAAACGGACTGGATGCAGAGATCATCTATGCCTGTGGACCAATGCCAATGTTACGTGCTTTGAAAGAATATGCACAGAAGAACCACATGGAATGCTGGATTTCCATGGAAGAGCGTATGGCATGTGGTATCGGTGCATGCCTTGCCTGTGTGTGCCAGTCAAAAGAAAAAGACGCACACAGCAACGTGAAGAACAAACGAATCTGTAAAGAAGGACCCTTATTCCGTGCAGAGGAGGTAGAATTCTAATGAACATGAAAGTAGATTTATGTGGAGTAACCTTAAACAATCCTGTCATGACTGCTTCCGGTACGTTTGGTTCCGGCGCAGAGTACGCAGAGTTTGTGGATCTGAATAAATTGGGAGCCGTTGTGACAAAAGGTGTTGCAAATGTTCCTTGGCCGGGAAATCCGACGCCGCGTGTCGCCGAAGTATATGGCGGCATGTTAAATGCAGTCGGACTTCAGAATCCAGGAATCGACCTTTTTGTGGAACGTGACATTCCGTTTTTAAAGCAGTTTGATACAAAAATCATGGTGAATGTATGTGGACATTCCACAGAAGAATATATTGAAGTAGTGGAGAGGTTAAGAGACCAGCCGGTAGACCTTTTAGAGATCAACATTTCCTGCCCGAATGTCAAAGAGGGTGGAATTGCATTCGGTCAGGACCCGAAAGCAGTGGAAGCTATCACAAAAGAGATGAAGAAGCACGCTACACAGCCGGTCATCATGAAACTCTCTCCGAATGTCACAGATATTACGGAGATGGCGAGAGCAGCGGAGGCAGGAGGCGCAGACGGATTGTCTCTGATCAATACGATCACAGGCATGAAGATCGATATCAACCGTCAGAAGTTTGTGCTTGCCAATAAAACAGGCGGTATGTCCGGACCAGCCATTCATCCGGTTGCTGTCCGTATGGTATACCAGACGGCACAGGCAGTAAAACTGCCAATCGTCGGCATGGGTGGAATCATGAATGCAGAGGATGCCATTGAGATGATCCTTGCAGGAGCAACAGCAGTATCTGTAGGTACCGCAAACTTTACCAATCCGCATGTGACGGAGGAGATTGTTGCAGGAATCAAAGATTACATGGAGCGTTATCAGGTTGCCGACATCAAAGACTTAGTCGGTGCTGTACATGAATAAACAGGAAAAAATTGGTATCAGGAGGAAATAATAAAATGGAAGCATACAAATCAGAATTTATTGATTTTATGGTAGAGAGTGATGTTTTAAAATTTGGAGATTTTACATTAAAGAGTGGACGTAAATCCCCATTCTTTATGAATGCAGGTGCTTATGTGACAGGTTCCCAGTTAAAGAGACTTGGCGAGTATTATGCAAAGGCAATCCATGATAATTATGGAGATGATTTTGATGTACTTTTCGGACCGGCATATAAGGGAATTCCACTTGCAGTTGTCACAGCGATCGCATACAGTGAACTTTATGGAAAAGAAGTGCGTTACTGCTCTGACAGAAAAGAAGCAAAAGACCACGGTGCGGATAAGGGAGGTTTCCTTGGAAGCAGCTTAAAAGACGGCGACAGAGTTGTGATGATCGAGGATGTAACCACTTCCGGAAAATCCATGGAGGAGACGGTTCCGAAAGTAAGAGGAGCAGCAGATGTTACAATCGTTGGTCTTATGGTAAGCTTAAACCGTATGGAAGTCGGACAGGGCGGAAAAGTAAGTGCCTTAGATGAGATCAAAGAAAAGTACGGTTTTGAAGGAAAAGCAATTGTCACAATGGCAGAGGTGACAGAGTATCTTTACAACAGAGAACATAATGGCAAAGTTGTGATCAATGACGAGATCAA
>OGID01000403.1_pt1 | contig 10204 bp, 9 predicted proteins | sample 1571731 | NCBI WGS metagenome assembly OGID01 (sample SAMEA2582019, study PRJEB24529) | metagenome | biome: Human gut stool | place: China | collected 2011 | reverse complement strand
ACCAGATATACATCATGCTGTAGCACTTCCGTAACATGGGGCAGGTGGGCGAGCAGAGCTATTGGGACTATCTGCCGTCGGCTTCAGTGAAGTGGACACCGACAAAGAAGATGAACGTGCGCCTCTCTTACTACCGTTCTATCAACCGTCCTGGATTCTTCGGAAAATTACCCAACCAGATACAGGGCGAGGAGTATCAGGAGAAGGGAAACCCCGAACTGAAACGCGCCCGCATCGACAATATCGACCTACGCTGGGAGTGGTTCCCGTCGAGCACAGAGCAGATTCTCGCAGGTGTCTTCTATAAGTATCTGAAGAACCCGATAGAACAGGTGTTCGTTACGTCGGACGGCAAAATCGGCGCCGGAACAGACGCCTACTACATGCCCGCCAACCTGGGCAACGCGAAGAACATGGGCTTCGAGATAGACGTGATAAAGTACATACGCCACTTTGGCGTGAAGGCAAACTATACCTACACCCACTCGGAGATTACCACTTCGAAGCGCCAGTACAAGGAAGGCAGCGCAGAGTATAAGACGGGCGTAACGCAGACTCGTCCGCTCGTGAACCAGGCACCGCACACAGCCAATCTCTCCCTGCTCTACAAGGACACCGAACATGGTTGGAACGCACAGCTTGCAGCCTCGTTCACCGGCACGAAACTCGCACTTGTGTCGCCGTTCAAGGACGCCGACCAGTGGGACAAGGCGATGTTCGGACTCGACTTCAGCGCAGAGAAGAAGTTCCACAACGGCATCTCGCTCTTCTTCAAGGCCAACAACCTGCTCGACGCAAAGCGCGAGCGATACCTCAAGACCGTCAACCAGAGCAACCTCGAGTATGAAGGACAGAAGAGCGACAAGACCATCGTTGGCACATATCGTTACGGCAGAACTTTCCTGCTCGGCGTGCGCTACAAGCTCTGATTTTATCATCATCTCACCGTCTCACCACCTCACCACCTCACCATTTCACCACCCCACCACCTCACCATAACAACATCATACAATGAAGAAGATAAACACAATGGCCGGTATGCTGCTCGCTGCAGCAACGGCAATGTTCTCAGCGTCTTGCGAGAACGACAACATCAATCCGTACGATTATGCAGGCAACAACGGCAACGCCAACCAAGGTTCTACAAACGTCATAAAGACCGCCGTGGCAGAGTATCCTGTAGGCTCGCTCGTGTGGTCGAACGACACCACGCTGAGCGAGAGCGTAGAGATACCCGTCGGCACATCGCTCTATATAGAGCCTGGCGTGACGGTGACGTGCAAGGCTGACGTGCAGGTGCCTGTAGAAGTGGTGGTGCTGGGCAACCTCTACTGCCTCGGTACAGCCGAGAAGCCCGTCACCTTCACCTCCGACCGCAAGAAGCCCGAAGCCTGGGGCGGCATCATCTGTGGCTACAACTCGGAGGAAGTGGTGCTCAACCATGTAGACATAGCCTACGCCGGCGCCACGCCTACCGAGTCGTCGGCATCGTTCCAGAACAAGCTCTTCAAGACCACCATCGACGGCGGCGTGCCGGCCTTCCACTTCTGCAACGTCAACGGCAAGTTTGTCATCGCCAATAGCTTCTTCCACGACAACTACAACGACCAGACCTACTTCACGGGCGGCAACGGCGTGATTGCGGGCAACATCTTCGCCGATTCGGGCAACGCTGCCGACGGCGGCGAGGCTATCAACGTGAAGGCGGGCTGCCAGCTCGACGTAGCCAACAACGTAATATACAACGCCTGCACCAACGCCTTTAAGCTCTCCAACGCCGGCAACAGCGAGGTTGTGCCGCTCACCGACATGACTGTCTACAACAATACCATCGTCGACTGCGGTTGGCGACGCTCGAAGAATAAGAAGGGCGGTTCGGTATGGGTGGAGAAGGCTGCGCGACCGGTGTTCGTGAACAACCTCTGCTACGACTCGCGCTTCGGTCTGAAGCAGCCCAAGCAGGACGGCGCCGACATAGAGCACAGCCGTCTCACGCCCAACTACTACTACGCTTCTACCGCTACCGGCGTGGAGCAGATGGCAAAGGGCGCTTCGCTCGGCATCTGGTTCGACACAGACATAAAGAGCGCCACAGCAGGCCAGTTCGATCCGCTCTTCAAGCTCTTCAAGCAGAACGCCGGCATGGACATCAACTGCGAGGTAGACGACCCCGATAAGGGCGCTCCGCTTGCTTTCGATAAGGCGTGGAACTTCGACCTGCAGCAGGGTAGCCCCGCTCTCTCGGGCGGTGTGACCGACTTTGCGCGCATCTTCCCGAACGGCATCCCGTTCTTCGGCATGAAGAAGGTGAACTTCCTCGACAGTGCCAACGACCAGAACTACTACTTCTCGGCACCACTGCCGCAGCCACGCTTCGGAGCGTGGCTGTAACCTTGTAAATGCAATAAAGAGTGTGTGCCTTCTATGTTTCTACGCGAGAAACATAGAAGGCACACTTTTTATAAAGATAATGGATTTTTAGCAGAAAACATAAAAAAGCAGTACCTTTGCAGGAAAAGTAAAAGAGTAAAAGCAAAAAGGGTAGGAGGTATGGGCATCTTGCCCATACCACTCAGCCTAAAAGCCTAAAAACAAGGATATGAAAAATCTGATGGGTATTGTGCGTAAGGCAATGACTGTAGCAGCGTTCCTTACGATTTCTGTTGCAGCGGATGCTGCAGAAGTAGTGTACAAAATCGTTGAATACAACAAGCAGACGGCAGAGTTTGCGATAGCAGCATGTGGAACGGTGCCACGCAACTCGCGAGTAGACTTCGAGAACAAGTTCGGCGCAACAACGGGCAACCGCTACAACCAGATACCTCGCAACCACGAGGCAGTGCTCTATCTCGAAGGATGGCAAGGCTGCAAGGTACGCAGCATCACGTTCTCGATGTGCTCAAACAATAAGAAAGGACAAGTGGGCGTGTCGCTCAACGCTGGTGGCACACCGCTCTCCTCGTTGGCACCGGTCGACTTCGCCAGTGCCGACTGGTTCGGCGAGTGGGTATCGAAAGACCTCGGCGTATATGTCGACGTGACGAAGCAGATAGACGCACCAGCCATCACCACCAACGACATGAGCATCGTTGTGGCTGGAGGCAAGAGCGAAGGCTCAGTGTATCTCGATGCCATCACTATCGAATACGATGAGGCTGACATAGCTTTGGAGTCACCGCTCGGCTGGCAGTATGAGAAGCTCACGAAGAAGAGCACGCTCAGCGCGGGCGACGAGGTGATGATATTCCGCAACGGAGCGGCAGCTGCCGACTTAGGCGGCATGGACGAGACAAACTATCTCGATGTAGTGTCGGTGACCTCGACGGCTGACGTTACCTGCCCAGATGTGCTGCGCTTCACACTGAACAAGTCTGCCGACCAGCAGCACTGGACCCTCACCGACCAATTCGGTCGTCAGCTTGGTGCGACAGGCAAGCAGAAGTTGGCATGGAACGAGGGCATAACCGAGTGGAATATAGCACTTGATCACGAAGGCGCAACGCTTACTCCTACCAACGAAGCTTACGGCACAATGCGCTACAGCACTCCCGACAACAGCTACGCACGCTTCAACCTCTACACATCCAAGTCGCTGCCCCTGCCGTTCCTCTATCGCAAGGGTGAGCAGAAGCAGCCCGAGCTGTCGCGTTCGATCAGCTTTGCAGAGGAAGAGATGACGGTATCGTTAGATGTTGCCCACATTGGATTGCGCCCGACATTCATGCCGAAGACCACTACCGACAAACGCTTGCATTGGAAGAGCTCAAACGAGAGCGTTGCGACCGTCACAGGTGGTTACGTTACGCTCCTTAGCGTAGGCGAAACAACCATCACCGCCACCACATACGACAGTGGGGTAGAAACAACAATGCACCTTGTTGTCACCGAACCGACCGCTATCAACGGCGCAACGAATGACGCAAAGGTGCATAGTCTGCGCAAGGTGCTCGACGGCAATAAGGTTGTTATTGTGACAGAGCAGGGATGCTACGGAACAGGCGGATGGAAGGCAGGGCGCAAGTAAAACTTGCGTCAGCATTTCTTATTTCGCATTCTCCAAAATAAATGCCAAATTCTAAATAGCGGTTCGCTTAGTGCCTCCGCAGGATAATATCTAAGCAGACGAGCGTCACGGTATAATCTTAACAGATTATGCCCCAACGCTCCGTGCTTGAAGCCGTTGTCTTTATACGCATCGTGTCCCCACGCATGGCGTTTGTCGTGATGTCCGAAATTGCCACCATGCAGAATGTCGTCGAGCAGCATCCGTCCACGTGTCTTGTCTATCGGTGCAATCATCAGTTCCTCCGACAATCCCATCACCTCATGCAACACATACATCATCGCACCTGCGAAGTTCCATAAGCCGAGACGCTTTAGCGAGTTCTGAATTTTGAGTTTTGAACTTTGAATTATCGGCTTTGCCGATTTTGAATTATTCAATTTTGAGTTTTGAAATTCCAATTCACAATTCTTCAACTCCTCATCGCATAAGCGACAATTCCAAACTCCTAATTCAAAATTCAAAATTACGTAGTAATAGTCTACCACTTGGAGTAGTCCGACACCCTCATAGAAGTAATGATGATAGAGGTGGTACAACTGATAGACAGCATTGAACGCAGGAGTAGGAGAGGCAACCTCACCAGCCTCATCGGGCAACGCAATCATATTGCGACACTGCACCTCGATGCTATCCGCAAACCATCGTTGTAAACGACGGCTATACACAAAGTTTGCCATGAAGCCCGGTGTGTAATGCAGCTCAACGCATACACCATTCAGAGTGATAGCGATATGACTAAAACTCTCCTCGTCCACACGTCCATTTTCCTTTGCCAGCGAATGAGCCAACGCACGTATCTCCTCACGCGATGCCCTCACCCACATATCCACATCACCAGGGGTACGCGCAGCCGGATTTGGGTACATCGCAGCATTCGCTTGTCCCTTCAGTATGCAACAGTCGTAGCCCGCAGCCCTCACCTTATTATATATATCGGCGGTGGCTTCGTTTAGCATCCAATTCTGTCGACGTATACCCTGGCTCGCCATGAACCAATTCATCAGCAGTTTCTGTGTTGGTGCCACGCTTTTCGGCAGTTTCGATATGCCCTCCATGATGATGCCAATTAACGTCTGCTTCCTGGCAAAACCAAAGAAACGCTCCCAATCGAAGCCAATCAGTGCCGACCCGTCAACGAACTCCCGACCATCATAAATACCAAGCGAGAATTGTATGAATTTGTAGTAAATATCCTTTACCATCTCTCGCGAAAGATAACATTGAAAAGGAACAGCGCATTGCCAATTATATACCTGCGCCACATACGCTTCGGCTCCTTCAGCAGTCGATAAAGCCACTCCAAACCATGACGCTGCCACCATATGGGTGCACGCTCCACCGTACCAGCAAAGAAGTCAAACACCGCCCCGATGGTACCTACATGGCAGTGGATATTCAGTTCATCCCAATGCGAGAAAGTCCACTTCTCCTGCTTTGTCGCAGTCATACCAATCCATAGCAAGTCAGGATCAGCAGCATTGATAGCATCAATGATAGCCTTATTGTCCTCCTCCGAGAACTCAGGCTTGTACGGTGGCGAGTAAGTCACCACCTTCAGATGCGGATACACCTCAGCCACCCGCTTCACAATCAGGTCGAGCACCTTCTCCGAACTACCCATGAACATAACCGTGAGCGGACGCTCACGGGAAACATTCTTCACTCCATATTCTTCGAGTTTGTTCATTTCAAACTCGAACAAGTCCCATCCTGCAATACGTTCCTTCGGTTGGCTCTTCGCCTTTATCCATCGGCACGCCTTCACTATGCTCACTCCGTCCGGAATGAGCACATCACCATTTGTCAGCGCCTCAGCGAACAACCCGTCCTTACGTGCAGTGTTGTACGAATGTGCATTAATTGTATTGATAAGCAATTTGCCCTCTGGCAGCGCAGCAAGCTCCGCCTTGCTACCAAGTATATTTAAATCTTTTAATCGAAACATCATTTTATAATTTTACTTTCTCATACCACTCCACCATCGTTTTGGCTTTCTCCTCCCACGACAGCTCGTTTTGTCTTTGCTTGCAGTTCTCCGACAGTTGCTTAAGCAGGTTTCTGTCATGCTCCAGATCGTTAAGCTGTTTTGCGAAGTCGGTGGCTGATTGCGCTGGATTGGAGAGAGCCACCTTTCTGCCTACCTTGTCGTTCACGGCATCACCCTGACCGCAAGTGTCGAAACATACCACGGGGAGATTGTTGCCGATTGCCTCCAACACCACATGCGGCGTGCCTTCTGCTACACTGGTGAAGAAGAAGATGTCTGACGCTTGCATTAGCTTCTGCACCTCGTCGTGACTGACAGCACCATGCCATACACATTGGTCGGCAATGCCTAAAGCTTCAGCCATCTGCTGATAAAAAGCCGCATCGCCACCACCTACGATGTGCAGTCTGAACTTGTTGTCGCCGATAGCTGCCATGGTCTGTAAAGCCAGAAACAACTGCTTGCGAAAGTCCATCTTGCCTACCCAAAGCACATCGAAAGTCTTCTTCTGCGATTTGTCCGTAATGGGATGCTCTTGAACGTAGCAGCCGGTTTCGTTGAGCAATGGCGAATCGATGTGCATATATTTCTTGAACGAACGCTGCGAGTTTGAAGAAGCAGAGAATATAATCGAAGCCTGACGAGCTGCCTTAAGCACACGTCCCGAATATCTCAACTGAATACCAGTGAGGAAGTTCTTCAGTCGCATGAACAGCTTTGTTTTTATGCTCGCCCCATCCAAGTATGCTACGGGGAACTTGTCCTTAGCGTCAACCGGTCCCCAAACAAACGGCACACCGTTCTCCTTCGACAACTTCCAGAGATAGCCCGGCTCACGGAATCCGATCATGTTCAGCTGATGCAGCACGTCAATATGCTCAGAAAAACAAATCTCCTTCGCCATAAGATATGCCTTCCACTGCCACTCACGATAATACTTGTAGAATCGCCAGTCGCCCTGGTTCCAGCACATTTTGCGTATCTCATCCGTCACAGGGTTGTAATAGAAGTGCATGTTCTTGCCCTGCTCCAGCGTAGGCACCACCTCCTCTATCTTTTCCCGAAACTCCCCTTCGGTTATGATATACAACTCACAGAACTTGGCAAGATTGCTCACCCAATTCCACGCCATTCCTGGCTCACTGCCCATTCCTGGCGAGCAAGCGTATGCATTGATTAGTATTTTTATCATATAGACATTTCACTTCTCATTCTTACACTTTTACTATCTCTTTCCATACCAGATGTTCTTTAGACAATATTGCGAGAAACAATGAAGTCAAAACTTTAAGTAGGTAAGCTGCAAAAGCTATAAGAACAAAGACAATTAATATATTGAGTGGAAATAATTGATTAAACTGATTGGTTATTATAGAGAACTGCACCACGTAAATCTCCAATGTCAGGGCTGCTATAATGGCGAGTATCCTGCCCAAGATGGGCGTTTGGAAAGCACGCTGACACCAAGAATAAGAGCACATCTTATAGAAATAGTAGACGAATGTATGCAATGGCACGAGTGCCAATATCTGCGAATAATATCTAATGCCGCATTGCCCCTTTCCTATCTTCAATATCACGAAGTATGCCACAAAAGACAATAACATCGCAAGGGCGTCTTTCCATAACCCTTTGCATACAAGTTTGTCTCGTTGCAGATAACAGAGTCCGCCCATAACCATTATACTGAAATGACACACGTAATGGAAGTTCGTATGGAATGGCGAACCTTCTGCGATTGGCATCAAGAAGAAAAACGCTACAGAACCAATTAACGACAACACAAATACGTATTGCAATTGTTGCTTCTTACCCCCCCCGATTCGTTTTATCGGTTTTGCCAATATGTAAAAGAGCAGATACGCAACGGCTATTGCTTGCAAGAACCAATAGCCATCCATCAGCACCAGACGCGGAATTGTAAGAGCTACATTCCATATTGCAGCCGCAACAATCGCCCACAGGAAAACAGAGGGCCACAGTCTTCTGACTCTTGCTTTATACCAATCCACAACATTCTGTCCCTTGTGCTTATCAAATCCCATCATCAGCAAGAATCCAGCCACAAAGAAGAACAGAGCATTCCCCTGCACCCCGAAAGTAGCAAAGGCAGTGTTCACCCCCTCATATAGCGGTTGAAAATGAGAATTTGTGATGAAGATAGCAGCCACAAACTTCATCATGTCTAACGAATATAAATGTCCGTTACTTGAACCTCTCATATATTTTCTCCATTTTTTTGTTAATGCATTCTATATTGAATGTCGTATGCGCCAACGCTAAAGAGGCATCTGCAATCTTTTCACGAAGTTCATCATCGCTAATCATTATCTCCAGTTGCCTTGCCAATACATCCACATCGCCCACAGGAAAAACCAATGCATTCTCTCCGTCAACCACGATGTCAGGCAAACCACCCACTGGGGTTACCACACAAGGAATGCCATAGGCCCATGCATCAAGCACGCCCATTGGGAAGCCCTCGCCATCGCTTGCAAGACAATAAATAGAAGCTTGTTGGAAAGCAAGGTTTTTAGCTGGACCTTTCACCCATCCTAAAAACTCAACTTGGTTTTCTATACCACACTCCTTTGCAACTGCTTTAGCCTTATCAATCTCACCATTACCAGCAATCACAACTTTCCAGTCAAGATGTTTTTTTGCGATCTTAGCAAAGCCCCGCATCAAGTCTGCATATCCCTTGCGAGGTATCACCGTGCCTGCAAACAATATTTCATTTTGCTTTAGTTCCGGCTTACGTTCTACTATTGGACAAGGGTTATAGAGCACCTCTATATGTTCTGTCAAGCCCAGAGCATCTTTTATCCATCTACGCCATTGCTCAGATAGCACCAGCACCAGATTTGCTTTAGAGAACAGATTACGATACAGCTTCTGATTGTTAGGCTCATAAAGGAATTTTTCATTTGAAGGATGGAAATGCAAAATAGTCTTCTTGCGCAACAACTTAGCTAACACAAAAAACAATTTCTTTCTCCTTGCCGACTGCGTTGTTGCCACATGGATATGCACAATATCATACCACGGCAGCAACACCATATATTCAATAAGTGCAGTAACAAGATACCACAATTTCCTCCATACCGGACCATCACGATGCGTCTGGATCCACCGACAATGATACTTCTTCCATTGCTCACCAGTCTCATGAGCTTTCACAACCGAAGTAATACCACCACGAGTCTTTCTACTCGTGGCTACAACTAACACTCTTGGATTATGCTTCATAAAATCAAATACGCTTTACTATCCAGTTATTAATCATGCTCATTCCTTTTGCCACAATAATTGTACACAGAAGTCCAAGCATGACAAACAGCCAATCATTCTTTATCCATTCACGACAAACAAGAAGCGTTGCTCCTTGCACAAGGTAAACTTCGTAGAAGTACCCCCCCCGATTGACCATTGACTTAATTACAGGCAGACACATAAGTATATATGCAATGATAATGATAAACAAAATGTTTGTTACATAGAACGAAGCGTACATATAGCGCCATTTGTCAAGCACAGGAAATACGATCTGAACGAAATCGAAATTCTTAAAGAGACAGAACATAACAACAGCTATAATTATTGACAACTTTAATTTATAGTCATATTTCTTCAAACGAGCTGTTTCTGACTTCATATCAAAAACAGCGAAAATCATTCCAATAACGAAGCAAGGCAATCCCTGAATATACCATACTGCAACTTTACATACAACCATAACAACACTGCCCAATAATATACTGCTAATAAGAACCCATATGGCAAAATATGGTTTAAAATATCGGAAACAAACAAAAAATGCAAAATATAGAATAACGATTTCTGTAACGTACCATCCATATTTAAGATTAATATCCGATACAAACCAATATGTCAGCAAGGTTTGCCAATCAATAGGCTTACCATTATAGAGTTCTGCTATAACATATAAAGCCATTGCTGTCAACGCTGGTACCACAAGCTTTATCATTCGTTTCCTAAGCCATGCTTCATCCAATTTCTGATTTTTTATTAAAAAACCATACAACAAGCCATACCCAGACATGAAAAGAAAGAACGATACACACAATGCGCCAACTGCCGTCTCTCTCATAAGCAAATCATTCCCTATACCATAAAATGACATTTCATGC
>OGID01000389.1_pt1 | contig 10527 bp, 15 predicted proteins | sample 1571731 | NCBI WGS metagenome assembly OGID01 (sample SAMEA2582019, study PRJEB24529) | metagenome | biome: Human gut stool | place: China | collected 2011 | reverse complement strand
TCTACACCGCTCTACTTGGTGGCGAGGTTATTATACAACTTGGTAATGGTTCAAAGATAAAATTGAAAGTAAAGCCAGAAACACAAAACGGTACGAAGGTTCGCTTGCGTGGAAAGGGATACGACCGAGGCGACGGCACTATGGGTGACCTCATCATCACATACAACGGGAAGTTGCCCACAAACCTCAGCGAACGACAAAAACAGCTGCTTAAAGAAATGCAGCAAAGTTAGATACAGAAACCCATTCTTCATAAATGAAGAAAAAGCAATAAGGGTGACAATGTGCGAAACATTGTCACCCTTATTATATTTTGAGATAATTAAATCTTACCTATGAGGTTTCGATTTACTTTACCTTCTCTACGATAGCCTTGAAAGCCTCTGGGTTGTTAACAGCGAGGTCAGCGAGTACCTTGCGATTAATCTCAATACCAGCCTTGTGAAGAGCACCCATAAGTGTAGAGTAGCTCATGTTCTCAAGACGAGCAGCAGCGTTGATACGCTGAATCCACAATGCACGGAATGTGCGTTTCTTGTTACGACGATCGCGGTATGCGTATGTGAGACCCTTTTCCCAAGTGTTCTTCGCTACTGTCCAAACATTCTTTCTTGCACCATAGTAACCCTTGGTGAGCTTCAGGATTCTTGTTCTCTTTGCTTTTGAAGCAACATGATTGACTGATCTTGGCATAGTTTTTTCTTTCCTTTAAATGTTTTGACTAATAAAATTAACGGAGGCAGAGCAAATCACGAACCTGCTTAAGGTTGCTGTTGTCTACGATTGTCTGATGAACCAGATTTCTCTTCTGCTTCTTTGTCTTCTTAGTCAGAATGTGACTGTGATAAGCGTGATGACGCTTAATCTTACCTGTACCGGTAAAGCGGAATCTCTTCTTTGCACCGGAGTTAGTCTTTACTTTTGGCATTTTTGTTAATTTTAAATTGTTATTTATTATATGTGGCAACGCATATACCAAGGCGTTACGCACATTTATCATGTTGTCTCTGTTTGCTTATTCCTCGCCTGTGAGAGCTTTGAGAGCCTCTGCACTTACTTTAGCGTTAGCAAGAAGTCCACCGTTTGTCGGCATCTCCTCTACTCCGTTCTCCGTTTCCTTTGCAGAGCGAGCTTCAGCCTCACGCTTCTCGCGATCCATCTTTTGCTGACTCTTTTTTACAACACCTGCTTTCTTTGGTGCGAGATAAAGGAACATCTTCTTTCCATCGAGCTTCGGAAGCTGTTCAACCTTTGCATATTCCTCAAGATCGTTAGCAAAGCGCAACAAAAGCACCTCACCCTGCTCCTTAAAGAGGATTGAACGACCGCGGAAGAAAACGTAAGCACGAACCTTATTACCTTCTGAAAGAAACTCCTGTGCGTGCTTCAACTTAAAGTTGTAGTCGTGTTCATCAGTCTGCGGTCCGAAACGGATCTCCTTGATTTCAACCTTAGCCTGCTTAGCTTTCATCTCTTTCGCATGTTTCTTCTGCTGATAGAGGAACTTGCTATAGTCAATGAGTCGACAAACAGGAGGTTGTGGGTTAGGAGAAATCTCCACGAGATCTACGCCTTGTTCGCGTGCCATTTCAAGAGCACTGCGAGTTGCCATAACGGTTGAACCACCTTCACTTACTACACGTACTTCCCGAACGCGAATTTGCTCATTCACGCGGTACTGGTTTTTCATTTTGTCATTCTTCATTAAACTATTTTTGATAAGCTAATTCTTTTAAGCGGGTGCAAAGTTACCTATTTTTAGCCGACCTGCAAAATATTTTTGGCGCTTTTTTGTCATACAACACGCACATCTTCAATAATTTTTATAATTTTGCATCAAAACACGTATAAAAATATGGAGAATGTACATTTTACGGGACTTTCGATAGCTATCAGCACGTTCTTGGTTATCGGACTGTTCCACCCCATTGTCATTAAAGTAGAATACTATTTCGGTGTCCGCCTTTGGTGGATTTTCCTCCTTGCAGGCATCGCATTCATAGTAGGTTCCATGCTTATGGCTAATGTCATAGCTTCTTCGATTCTTGGCGTGCTCGGAGCTTCTTGCCTGTGGAGCATAGGCGAGTTGTTCGAGCAGAAGCAACGCGTGAAGAAGGGCTGGTTTCCTATGAACCCCAAGAGAAAGGAGGAGTATGAAGACTGAGCTGATACTTGTCGGCAAGACCAACGACAAACTCTACATAAACGGCATTAAGGACTACACGGAGCGCATCTCGCACTACATGCCTTTCAACATAACCACCATCCCTGCCCTTAAGAACACGAAGAACCTCAGCGAGGACCAGCAGAAACAGGCTGAAGGCGAACAGATCCTGCGACTCATACAGCCGTCTGACACGGTTGTTTTGCTCGACGAGCACGGAACTGAGCGCACAAGTATGGAGATTGGTGCATGGCTTCAGAAGAAGCAGCAGACAGCCCGCCGACTTATCTTCGTCATCGGCGGACCGTATGGTTTTTCCGATGCCGTGTACAAACGTTCGGACGAAATGATTTCACTCTCACGAATGACATTCTCTCATCAAATGGTGCGACTGATATTCACCGAGCAACTATATCGCGCCTGCACTATCATAAAGGGCGAGAGCTACCATCACGAATAACCCGACAGCAACAGACAAAAGAACAAGAAGAGTGTGCCTAAATGACCTTGAGCATCATACGTAACGGTCGACGCAGATGCTCGTAATGGTCGATGCAGATGCTCGCAGCCTATGATTATTGGCTTTTGACACGCCCTTCTTACATTTTATACTTTCTACTTTTATAATTCGCAAGCGGTCTACACGCCCAGCAATGGGATTATAGACGGCGTGAGCAACGATGTAAGGATGCCATTAAGCGTCAGTCCGAGACTAGCGTATGCTCCGTGTACTGGACTCTTCTCCATCGCCGTAGCCGTACCCACAGCATGAGCTGCCGTTCCCATAGATAAGCCTTGTGCTACGGGCGATTTCACATGCGCAAAACCCATCGTGCGATAGCCACACACGGCACACATCAAACCAACACAAACCACTACAGCTGCCGTAAGCGGAGGAATACCACCTATACTCTTTGTCACCTCCATTGCAATCGGCGTAGTTACCGATTTCGATGCAAGCGAGAGTATCACTTCGCGCGACGCTCCCATCGCTTTAGCGATATACACTACAGACACTATACCTACTACGCATCCGATAAACTCACAAAGAAGTATCGGCGTGAGTTGTTTTTTTATCGTAGAAAGCTGCATATAGAGCGGCACACCGAGTGCTACAACGGCCGGACGCAGCCAGAATTCAATCATTTTTCCACTCTGATTGTACGTTTCATAACTCACGCCCGTTACCTTCAGAAACACTATAAGACAGCATATCGACACGAGTATAGGGTTCATCACCACCCAACCTGTCCAACGACGCAGTAGCTTACCCAAAAAATATGTGCCAAACGTGAGTGCTATGAGAAAAAACTCGTTTGAAAAATATTCCATATCCCTATCCTTTCAATTTGTCTTTTGCTTTACCGTAAAACTGATGTACCCAACCCTTAACAGCCAACACAAGTATGGTTGACACCACCGTAGACACAACTATTGGCAGAAGCTGCGCCTTGATAATATCAAAATAGAGCATGATGGCAACTCCTGGCGGAACGAAGAAGAAACCGATATTACCAACGAGGAAGTCTGAAATACTGCGCACCCACTCAAGTCGTATCACCTTCAACTTCAAAAGCAAAGTCAAAAGCAACATTCCGAGAATACTTGACGGAAGCGGAATGTGGGTGAGATAGATGACAAGCTCACCCAAGGCAAGGCAACCGAAAAGGATTGCCAACTGTCTAATCATCATAATACCTGAAAACCTTTAAACCTAAATGTTATTCTAAATCGACTGCAAAGTTAAGATTTTTTAATAACATGACACAACAAAAGCGGCTGTTTTCTCTGGCAAAAGTAACTTTTTTGCCCTTGTTCCTGTTTTATAGCTAACGGAACCAATACTATAGGTTTATATTTATAATCATTAGTGTCCCGTTAAAATCGGGACACTAATGTATAAGACTATTTAAAAAGTCCGAAGAGCATTGCATCAATCTTGTCTGTAATGCTGCGGAAGGCTTCTGTATCCGACTCGAACTTCATGGTGTCGCCATCAACAATGATGAGTTTACCTTTGTATCCTTTAATCCATTGCTCGTAGCGCTCGTTCAATCCTGTAAGGTAATCGATGCGGATTGTCTGCTCGCATTCACGTCCACGCTTACCAATCTGATTGATGAGATTAGGCACCGTAGAACGGATGTAAATCATGAGATCGGGAAGTTTAACGAGGGTCATCATTGTATCGAAGAGGTCTGAATAGTTGTTGAAGTCGCGGTCGGACATGTATCCTTGTCCATGAAGGTTCGGCGCAAAGATACAAGCATCTTCGAAAATGGTGCGGTCCTGAATGATATCCTTATCGCTTTGGCTTATTTCGACCACTTCCTTAAAACGTTTGTTAAGAAAATATATCTGCAGATTGAACGACCACCGCGACATATCACGATAGAAATCGTCGAGGTAGGATTATGTTCTATGGGCTCGAAAAGAGGTGCCCAGTTGTATCTTTTTGCCAACATCTTGGTCAGTGTGGTCTTGCCACTGCCGATGTTTCCGGCTACTGCTATGTGCATCGTTGTTCCTATTTTTTAGAATTGGTAAGAGAGAAAGGAAAGACTGTGTCAATCTTATCTGTAATGAATTGGAAATCTTCCGGGCGTGTTTTATAGTCGAGTTTGTCGACATCGACAACGAGGACTTTCCCTTTGTACTTGTTAAGGATAAAGTCGTCGTAGCGATCGTTGAGTCCCTGCAGATACTCGATGGGAATCTTCTGCTCACACTCACGTCCCCGCTTCTGGATATTCTCCACAAGATGAGGAACTGAAGCTCGAAGATATATCATAAGGTTTGGCAGTTTCACCTTTTCCACCATAATCTCATAGAGTTCCATATATGTCTCAAAGTCGCGGTCGGACATATTGCCTTGCAAGTAGTTGTTAGCCGTGAACACAAATACTCCTTCTTGAAGCGTGCGATCTTGAATAACAATGTTCGTCGATTGTGAGAATTCGAGAACATCCTTAAAGCGTTCCTTCAGGAAAAACACCTCCATAGCAAACGACCATCGCTGCAGGTCTTTGTAGTAATCGTCCATATATGGATTGTTCACTACAGACTCATACCGCGGTTCCCATTGGTAATGCTTTGCAAGCATTTCTGTCAGTGTTGTCTTACCAGAACCAATATTTCCTGCTATTCCTATATACACTTGTTGAAATCTAAAGTTTTAGTAAATTATTTAAGTAGTGCAAAGAGGTATACTCGTATTACGCCTTCACTGTAGTAATCAGTTCCTCAGGTGTTACGAGAGTCTGCTCACCAGTGGTCATATTTTTCAATGTGAGTTTGCACTCAGCAATCTCCGACTCACCAGCAAGAGCCACAAACGGCACTTGCTTTGCATTAGCATATGCCATCTGCTTCTTCATCTTTACGCTATCCGGATAAATCTCTGTGCGGATACCAGCCTCGCGACACTGGCGCAGAACAGGCAAACAATATGCACTCTCCTTCTCACCGAAGTTGATGAAGAGAAGCTGCGTTCCGTTCACGGCTTCCTTTGGATAGAGGTCGAGACCACCGAGCACATCATAGATACGGTCTGCTCCGAACGATATGCCTACACCACTAAGTCCTGGCAATCCAAAGATGCCTGTAAGATTGTCGTAGCGACCGCCACCTGTGATTGAACCAATAGCATAGTCGAGAGCCTTCACCTCAAAAATAGCACCAGTATAGTAGTTCAGACCGCGTGCAAGTGTAAGGTCGAGGTCTATCTGGTTGTGCAAACCACAAGTCTTCAGCGTGTCGAGGATAAAACGTGTTTCCTCAACACCCTTCAAACCAACTTCAGAACCAGCTAAGACCTCTGCAATAGTAGCAAGTTTCTCATCGTTGGTACCGACAAGGGCGATGATCGGCTGCAGTTTCTCGATGGCTTCCTCAGAGATGCCTACACGACGAAGCTCCTCATTCACATTGTCGATGCCAATCTTGTCGAGTTTGTCGATAGCCACAGTAATGTCAACTATCTTTTCTGCCTCGCCTATCACCTCGGCAATACCAGTAAGAATCTTACGATTGTTAATCTTGATAGCTACACGGATGCCGAATTTTGTAAACACGGTGTCTACAATCTGCATCAGCTCTACCTCGTTGAGTAACGAGTCGGAACCTACGACATCGGCATCGCACTGATAGAACTCGCGATAGCGACCCTTCTGCGGACGATCGGCACGCCATACAGGCTGAATCTGATAGCGCTTAAACGGAAGCTGGATATCTTCGCGGTGCTGAACGACGTAACGCGCAAACGGCACAGTAAGGTCGTAGCGCAATCCTTTCTCACAAAGTTTCGAAGCAAGATGCAGCGAGTTGCGACCGAGCAGTTCCTCGTCATCAATCTTCGCGAGACAGTCGCCCGAATTAAGAACCTTGAAGAGAAGTTTATCACCCTCTTCACCATACTTGCCCATAAGAGTCTGCAATGTCTCCATTGCTGGAGTCTCTATCTGCTGAAAGCCATAAAGAGCATAAACGCTACGAATTGTGTCGAATATATAGTTGCGCTTTGCCATCTCAACTGGCGAGAAGTCGCGTGTACCCTTTGGTATACTTGGTTTTGCCATTAATATTTTAAGTTATGGAATTTAAAAAAGCTAAAGAAGTTAAAGCAAAGATTATCACTTTAACTTCTTTAGTTCTGTTATTTATTTTCTTACAATTGTCTGTGCGCGGTCCGGACCGATAGAGATGATACGGATAGGAGTTTCAAGATACTCCTCAATGAACTTAACGTAATCGTTGAACTCCTGTGGGAACTGATCCTCAGATGTAAACTTTGTCATATCCGTATTCCAACCCTTAAACTCCTTGTACACGGGCTTAGCATCGTAGAGTTCGTAAGGCAAATCGGTGGTCTGTGTGCCGTCAGGAAGCTCGTATGCCACGCAAGCCTTCACTACGGGGAAACCATCAAGAACGTCGCTCTTCATCATAATGAGTTCTGTTACGCCGTTAATCATGATAGAATACTTCAGCTGAACGAGGTCACACCAACCGCAACGACGCTCACGACCGGTAACAGCACCATACTCATGTCCGAGGTCGCGTATCTTTGCACCTGTCTCGTCGAAGAGTTCTGTTGGGAACGGACCTGCACCAACACGTGTACAGTAAGCCTTCATTATACCATATACATTGCCAATGCGGTTCGGACCAATGCCCAAGCCGATGCAAGCACCTGCGCAGATGGTATTAGAAGAAGTAACAAACGGATAAGAACCAAAGTCAACATCGAGCATTGTGCCCTGAGCACCCTCGCAAAGAATATCCTTACCCGAACGCAAAATCTTGTTTATCTCGTGCTCGCTATCCACAATCTGGAACTGCTTAAGATATTCAACGCCTTCCATCCATACCTTCTCAACCTCTGTAATGTCGAAGTCGGTGTAACCGAGTGCTGCAATCTGTTTGAGATGAGCAGCTTTATGCGCCTCATACTTCTCCTGGAAGTTGTCGAGAATATCACCCACACGCAGACCACTGCGCGAAACTTTATCCGTATAAGTCGGACCGATACCCTTACCTGTTGTGCCTACCTTGTTCTTACCCTTTGAAGCTTCGATAGCAGCATCGAGTACGCGGTGTGTTGGCATGATAAGGTGAGGTTTCTTAGAGATATGCAAACGACCCTTCAAATCGTGACCCCTCTTCTCCAAGTCCTTTGCCTCATTCATAAAAAGGTCGGGGGCAAGAACAACGCCGTTGCCAATTATGTTCACCTTACCACCCTGAAAGATGCCTGACGGGATGCTACGGAGGACATACTTCTGACCTTCAAACTCAAGGGTATGACCAGCGTTTGGACCACCCTGGAAACGTGCGATAATATCATACTTAGGGGTCAGTACGTCTACTACCTTACCCTTGCCTTCATCGCCCCACTGCAATCCGAGCAGGACATCAACTTTACCTTTATTCATTTTTATCAATATTTGATTTCTTCGTTCCTTTTAAGTTCTTCTTACGTTTACTGCGAGCCTGACACGTTTGACATACACCATAGAAATACAAAGAGTAGTACTCTCTGCGAAAACGCTTCAAGCGCACACTATCAAGCACCTTGCCTATTTCTGGCAAATCAATCTCTGTCACCTTGCCACAAATAGTGCACGTCTGATAGCAATGATTGGAAGTATCGCAACACGCTTCGTACTTTGTCTCTGTTTGAAAGCGATGCTTTACAACAAGACATAACTTCACAAACAGATTGAGCGAGTTGTACAGCGTTGCTCTACTGACGTGGAAGTTCTGCACTGCCATTCGCTCTGCAAGCTCTTCAATAGTGAAAAGTCCATCGATATCGTACATAGCATCAAGGAGCGCAAAACGCTCTGTAGTCTTCCTACAATTGTTCTCTTCTATGTATTTGGTCAGTGCGGCGCGTGCTGCCACCTTTTTATCATTTTTCATCAGTATGCAAAGTTACATTATTTTGCGAAAGTGACCAAAAAGAAACACTAAAAAGCGTCAAATCCAGCCGCTTTCAACAATTGTACAGCCTCTTTAGCCTGTTCTCTATCAGTTGACGAAACATAATCGAGACAGTTGACAAGTGGATGAAGCAGTTGACGGTCGGCACTTTTAAGGTCAATAGCAGCTTTTTCGAACAACGTAGCATATAGCTGCGGCGCACATTCATTATTGCGTTTCAACAGACGGCAGACAAGATTGTACGCACATATGCGCACTAACTTATCGTCGTTTTCGAATAGCATGAGTGAGAGTTTTTCTGCCTCATTCATGTGTTGGAAGAGGTTGAATACCACCATCTCAGCCATCTCTACTGTCAACAAAGTAGCAGCCCACTCCATTGCCTCACTTGCCGTGAAGTCGTCTGTGGGCATTATGAGTGTAGCCAGTATCTTGCACTCGCGTATATCCTCCTGCCACAGAGCCATAGCAAGTGCCTTGTTCTTGCCATACTGCTCTGCCATGTGTCGCAGGTCCATCTGCGACACTCCCCAATTTATCTTATAGTCGAGTCCTTTCCGTCGCATTGATGTCGACGTTATGCCGTTCATATACAGACGGAAAGAACGCTTTATCTGTTTTACCTGTTCGGTTGTTTCCATATTCTCACATTATTATATATGTCTACAGAAAGCCATACTCGCTCGAATAGCGCAGCATCTGCTCGTCATAAGCCTCCGTATAGTCGAGGCGCACATCTGTAGCGTTGCCTTTGCTATCGCTCACAATCTCCATCTTCGGGTTCAGAAAGCCCTTGTACGGTGCAATGCCGAGCGACTTGTAGCGTGCAAGAAGTTCTTCGTGCAACTTCGGCTCTACGTATATTGCGTAATGTTCTACGAGCAGCTTTGCTGCCTCGAAGTCACCTTCGCTCTTTATGCGCTGTATCTCTGCGAGCAACTTAGCGAACGCCTCGCGCAACAGCTCGTAATCGCTCACCTCCACGTAGGTCTTCTCATCGTATTTCACGAGTCTTACTGCCGATGGATAGTGCTTCAGCGTCCAGCGGGCAATGAGTGCTCTGTTGCGCATATGTGCTTCTTCTATTTCGTTCCCCGGCTGAATGCGTGTAAGCTGAGTAAGCAGACCGTTCATCATGTATGTGTAGTACTGCGACTTGTATGCTTCTGCATCTGGCACAAGACCCAGTTCTACGAGTTTTGCATCAGCTATGTAGTACAGGCCGAACAAATCGGCGCGTGCTTCTTCTATCGTGCTGCCGTACGAACCGAGTGCGTCTGCCGACACTCCTGCGAGCAGTTGTCCCGATCCGTGTCCGAGACATTCGTGCAGGTCGGTATGCAGGTCGTCGCACACGTCACCATATTTCTCAATCATGGCGCGTGTCGCTTCGTCAGCCACGAACTCTTGCAGAAATCCATTGCCCTTCGCCGCCTGATTGTATGCGTGTGTCAGATTGCCTATCGTTATGCTCTTCGATCCGTATTGTGCTCTTATCCAGTCGGCATTGGGCAGATTGATGCCTATCGCCGTTGACGGATATTCGTCGCCACCGAGCATAGCCGAACATACCACGTTTGCCGTCACACCTACTACCTGCGACTTGCGGAAGCGTGGATCGACAGGCGAGTGGTCTTCAAACCATTGCGCATTCTTGCTGATTGTCTGCGTGCGCTGAGTTGCCACCAGGTCTTTGTACGTTACGATACCTTCCCACGATGCCTTTATACCAAGCGGGTCGCCATACACCTCAATAAAGCCGTTGATGAAGTCGATGCGCCCTTCGTGCTCTTTGAGCCATTCTATTGAATATGCGTCAAACATGCTTAGGTCGCCTGTTCGGTAGTAATCTACGAGCATACCGATTATCTTCGTCTGAAGTTCGTTCTCAGCCACTTCCGATGCCTTCTCCAGCCAGT
>OGID01000387.1_pt1 | contig 10587 bp, 9 predicted proteins | sample 1571731 | NCBI WGS metagenome assembly OGID01 (sample SAMEA2582019, study PRJEB24529) | metagenome | biome: Human gut stool | place: China | collected 2011 | reverse complement strand
GGATCTTGAATGTCTGGATGCGCTGGATGTGGAATTATTCAACCATGACATGAATGAACTGCTGGCAGGAAAAACAGTCAATCTTCCTATTTTTAATTTCAAGACGGGAAGAAGGGAATATAAAGATAAGCTTATGACACTGGGAAAGGATGATGTGTTAGTCATCGAGGGAATCCACGGACTGAATGATAAGCTGTCCTATTCCCTGTCGATCGAGAGCAAGTTTAAGATTTATATCAGCGCCCTGACACAGTTAAACATCGACGAGCATAACTGCCTGCCGACAACGGACGGCAGACTGATCCGGAGAATTGTCCGCGATGCACGGACACGCGGAACTTCTGCAAAGGAGACGATTGCAATGTGGGATTCTGTGCGCAGAGGCGAGGAAAAATACATTTTCCCATTTCAGGAAGGCGCGGATGTCATGTTTAATTCCGCACTCATATATGAGCTGGCAATCCTCAAAATATACGCAGAGCCATTGCTTTTTGCGATTGATAAGGACTGCCCGGAATATTTAGAGGCGAAACGGCTGTTGAAGTTTTTGGATTATTTCCTTCCAATGCCAAGTGACGGGATCAATCAGAACTCCATTTTGCGGGAATTTATCGGCGGAAGCTGCTTTAATGTCTAAAAAATTTCTTGCGAAAAAAATTTTCTTGCGAAAAAAATTTTCTTGCGAAAATTGAAGGAATAGTGTATATTAAGGGGCGTCGCAAAGTTTTTGCGGCGTTCTTTCAGTTTTAAAATAAGTAGGACAAATGATCGCGGCTGCAAATGCCGAAAGGCTGCAGGTGAGGAAAGTCCGGGCTTCATAGGGCAGAATGCCGGATAACGTCCGGTGGAGGCGACTCCAAGGAAAGTGCAACAGAAATATACCGCCACAGAACTTGTCACATGACAAGTTCTGCGGAAGCTGCGTAAGCAGCTTCGGATTTTAACTCTGTTAAAATCTGGTAAGGGTGGAAGGGCAGTGTAAGAGACTACCGCCTTTCTGGTAACAGGAGGGGCATATGTAAACCCCATTCGAAGCAAGACCGAACAAAAGCGTTGACGTGGCCCGCCAGCTTTAGGTAGGTCGCTTGAAATGGCTGGTAACAGTCATTCTAGAAAGATGATCATTCGTGTCTGCGTCAGCAGACGGACATAACCCGGCTTATCGTCCTGCTTATTTTAGATAGAAAAGGTGTCTGGTGACATCTTTTTTTTGCTTTATGGGAAAAGGCTAAGAAAACCTTTTCCATGATTGCAGAAAAATATTATGGAAATCTAAAATGTTTCTAAAAAGACAATAGATGTGTTGACTGGACTTCTTTCAGAGCGTAACATAAAATCACCTGGATAGGAGGTCGGAACAATGAGAGAGAAAATACAGCGTTTTATGATTGGAAGATATGGGGCGGACGAACTGGCAAAGGCACAGAGCATTGCTGCACTGGTATTGCTTTTTTTGTCGATGTTCAGCCGTCTTGGTATTTTTTACTGGCTGGCGATCGCACTGATGATCTATTCCACATGGAGAATGTTCTCAAAGAATATTTCCGCAAGATATGCAGAAAATCAGAAATATCTCAACTACAGATACCAGATGGCTGTGAAGTGGGACCGGTTCAAAAAACATCTGGCACAGAGAAAAATCTACAGGTTTTACAAATGCCCGCAGTGCAAGCAGAAGGTAAGAGTGCCAAAGGGCAGAGGAAAGATATGCATTACCTGTCCGAAATGCAGGACAGAGTTCGTGAAAAAAAGTTGAAAATAAAAGGAGATTTTTCCATTGTTTGGTTATATCAATATCAATCAAAAAGAATTATCAGAAGAAAATAGAAAAATCTATCAGGCATATTACTGTGGACTCTGTCAGAAGCTAAAGACAAACTGCGGAACGAAGGGGCAGATGTTATTAAGCTATGATCTGACCTTTCTGATCGTGCTGCTGACAGGGCTGTATGAACTTGAGAACACAGAGACAGAGTTTACCTGCCCGCTGCATCCGACGAAGAAACGGACGGCATATATCAATGAAGCGACCGAATATGCAGCAGACATGAATCTGATTCTGGCATATCAGAATCTTCTGGATGACTGGAAAGATGAGAAGTCTTACACAAAAAAAGCGTTTGTAAAAATACTGGATAAGGATTATACTCGTATCGTGTCAAAATATCCAAGGCAGGTGAAGGCTTTGGAAGAATTCATGCAAAAGACGGCGGAAGTGGAGAAGAATAAAGAGACGAATCTTGATCTGGTGGCAGGTCTTACCGGTGAGATGCTCGGTGAGATCATGTGCTGGAGAGAAGATGAGTGGCAGGAAGAGATGCGGACATTGGGATTTTATATGGGCAAGTTCATTTATCTTATGGACGCCTATGAAGATTATGACACAGATCAGAAGAAAAACTGCTATAATCCGCTTGTATACATGGAAAAAGAAAATGATCAGGAGTTTGACACTCTCTGCAAATTACTGCTGACCAGCATGATGTCAGAGTGTGCAAAATCATTTGAGCGTCTGCCGATTTTGCTGCATGCGGATATATTGAGAAATATTCTCTATTCCGGTGTGTGGAGCAAGTATGAGTATCTTCAGTTGAAGAAAAAGAAGTTAGAAGAGAAAAAGTCAAAGCGAAAAAAAGAAGAAAAGAAAAAGTAGCAGGAGAAAGATATGATGAATCCATATCAGGTGCTCGGTATTTCGCCGGGAGCCTCGGATGATGAGATAAAAAAAGCATATCGTGCCCTAAGCCGCAAATACCACCCGGATGCCAATATCAATAACCCGAATAAGGCACAGGCTGAGGAGAAGTTTAAGGAAGTACAGCAGGCCTATGACCAGATCATGAAGGAAAAACAGTCCGGCGGAAGCTTCGGTGGAAGTTATGGATACAATACTTCTTCTGCTGGTGGCGGAAGTTACCGTTATAATTACAGTGGAAATCAGGGATATCGGACAACGAATGATTCTGTGCAGATGCAGGCGGCAGCCAATTATATCGCAAACCGCTGTTATGCGGAAGCATTGAATGTATTAAACGGTATTCCATTTGCAGAGCGGAATGCACGCTGGTATTACTATAGCGCCATGGCAAATCAGGGTGCCGGTAATAATATCGTTGCCAAGCAGCATGCCAGCCGCGCAGTGGAAATGGAGCCAAGTAACTTTGAATACCGTCAGTTTTTACAGCACTTAGAATACGGTGGAACGTGGTACACCAATATGGGTGACAATTACGACAGACCATATTCGAGTTCCGGAAGCTGGTGCTTAAGTCTTTTATTCTTAAATATGTTGTGCAACTGCTGTTGCTTAAGACCGTTTTAGATCATATGAGAAGAAATGGAAAACCTCTTAAAATAATAGCCATGTAAGGTCTGGCTTTATTTTAAGGGGTTTTCATAGTTATCTGCGGTTTGGATTTGTATATTTTTCTTCGCAATACTTGCAGCGGTAAATTTCTTTCTGCTCATCGGTAAGAATGAAAATCTGGTCAAGTTCCTGCTCGATGGAAGTGATACAGCGAGGATTCTTGCAGCGGATCACATTTTTTACCTGCTTTGGCATGTGAAGCTCTTTTTTCTCGACAATCTTGGAATCTTTGATGACATTGACCGTAATATTGTGGTCAATGAAACCTAAAATATCAAGGTCTAATGCTTCAATCGGGCATTCCACTTTCAAAATATCTTTCTTGCCCATTTTATTACTCTTTGCATTTTTAATAATAGCAACCGTACAGTCTAACTGGTCTAATTTCAGATCATGATAAATCTGAAGGCTCATTCCCGCCTGGATATGGTCTAAGACGAAACCTTCCTGAATACCACTAATATTTAACATGTGTACTCCTATCTGTGACTTTGTCACGAAAAATTTATATTAGAGTTTCGTAGTATCAATTCCAAGCAGTGTCAGAATCAACGCCATTCTTACATAAACTCCATACTGTGCCTGTTTAAAGTAAGCCGCTCTTGGATCGTCATCAACTTCAACGGAAATCTCATTGACACGAGGAAGCGGATGAAGCACTAACATATCTTCTTTTGCGAGTTCCATTTTGGCTTTGGTCAGGATATAGAAATTTTTCAAACGTACATAATCTTCCTCATTGAAGAAACGTTCTTTCTGCACACGTGTCATGTACAAAATATCAAGATCCGGCATGGCATCTTCTAAACGTTCCACCTCTTCAAAAGGAATGTTGTTGGCTCTTAATACATCTTCGCGGATATAACTTGGAATCTTTAATTCTTCCGGTGAGATGAGTACGAATTTGATTCCAGGGTAGCGGATTAAGGCATTGATCAGTGAGTGTACGGTCCGTCCGAATTTTAAGTCACCGCAGAGACCGATCGTCATATTGGAAAGTCTGCCCTTTAAAGAACGGATCGTCAATAAGTCCGTCAATGTCTGGGTAGGATGCTGATGACCACCGTCGCCGGCATTAATTACTGGAATTCGGGATTTTTGGGAGGCTACAAGAGGTGCACCTTCCTTTGGATGACGCATAGCACAGATATCTGCGTAACAGGAAATAATTCGGATCGTATCAGAAACACTTTCACCTTTGGATGCAGAAGAACAAGCCGCATCGGAAAAACCTAAAACAGAACCACCAAGATTTAACATGGCAGCTTCAAAACTAAGTCTTGTTCGTGTACTTGGCTCATAAAAACATGTTGCAAGTTTTTTGCCTTCACATGCATGAGCATACTTACCAGGAAACTTCTCAATATCATTTGCAAGGTCTAAGAGCTTGTTTAACTCTTCGACGGAGAAGTCTAATGGACTCATTAAATGACGCATATAAACCTCCTTATAAATACCTGCTTTTTTATAAGAAATAGTGATATTTCTCTCAGGCATTTTTACTATCATATAATAATCATTTTGCAAATTCAAGAGAAAAATTATTTACGTTATATTGGTGCAAAACAGGAAAATTTTCAGATATTTTTGCAGGGTATCCGCCTTTTTGTGTTGCAGTTTGAATGTGAAAAAGTTATAATCAAATAATCATGAGGATGAAAAACAATCCGGAAAAAAAGGAGTAGCACATGGCTGAAGATATTAAGACAATGAATGATGTAGATGAGGATGAAGTAAAATACTGTGAGCGGAAGAGACTGTTATTTTTTGGTCTGCCGTGGACATTTACCAAGTATACGATCACACCAAGTACATTAACAATCGATGAAGGTCTGCTGAAAACCGAGGAAAATGACTGTTATATGTATAAAGTACAGGATGTGAAGCTGACAACAACACTGCTAGAGCGCATTTTCGGACTTGGAACGATCACCTGTTATACCGGAGATGTGACAGATTCCGAATTAAAGCTGATCCACGTTAAGAAAGCAAAAGAGATCAAAAAATATCTTTTGAAAGCGTCTGAGGCGGCACGCATGAAACGCCGTACCTTAAATACACTAGACATCGGAGCTGTACAGGATTTATCAGACGCGCTGGATGATTAAACGGTAAAAATGGGGTGGAGATTGGGAGTAATCATTTTGAAAGGATTCGTTCAAAGATCAGTCCGGCAGCCATCCACACCGGTGCATAATCAAGACGGATGACACCATTTATGTTTGCGGGAGCTTTGCTGTAATCCCAAGGGCATAGGTGGTGTTTTTTTAGCAGGGAACCACTTAAGTATTCAAAACAGAAAATACCGGCAGAGTAAATGCATCCCCGGAATAAAACAGGAAGATTTTTCAGATATTTATATAGTGGTTTGATCACACATGCCATGCCATAGATCGGAAACATCCAGATAGAAGTCTGACCGATCAGACGCAGGTCATGCCGGCTGCAATTGCCAATGGAGGTAAAAAGAATTTCGAGGCACCAGCCCGTGAGTCCACAGATAAAAAAATTTCGCCGCATACAAATCCTCCCCGCTTGTTTTGATGAAATCCAGAGCTTAAAATGATATATATAACATTCCACAAATCCGTCGGAATTATGTATAAATTCTTTCAAAAAATGGCATCAACTGATTTTACAGTTGCTCCAATTCGTTAATGCAGCACAATCTTCATAACTCAAATCGAGTTTTACTACACAACCTGTAGCGGACAACTTGTAAAATCCCCCCTCTTGGCATATAATAAAAAAAGTACATTCTGCCATTAGGCAGGGGAGCAGTATGCAATTATTACGCAGTCTGTTAAAAGAGATTTCATACGAAAGTGTAAGGGGAGACGATGACCGGGTGATAACGGATATCTGTTGTCATTCTGAAAAAGTAAAGGAAGGCTCCCTTTTTGTTTGCATAAATGGATACCGCAATAACGGTCATGAATATCTGCCGCAGGCAGTAGAACGCGGGTCGGCAGTACTTGTCGTGGATGACGGTTATGTGATCGAGAGCCGGTCAGGTCCGGTGATCCTGACCGAACATATGAAAGTGAATGTGACGGAACTGATCCATGAGAGACACATCTGCGTGGTGACGGTAAGGGATACAAGAAAAGCGCTTTCCGCGCTCTCCGCCGCTTTTTTTGATCATCCGGCAGAAAAAATGAAGATGATCGGCATCACTGGAACCAATGGAAAGACGACAACAGCTTTTCTGGTGGCTGGCATTTTGAGGGAAGCCGGTTACCGGGTGGGAATGATCGGAACAATCTGCTCCTATAATGGAAGCACGGAGCAGCCGATGATCAACACAACGCCGGAATCCTGCGAGATCCACAGACTGCTTGCGGATATGGTGGCGCAGGAATGTGACTGCTGTGTAATGGAAGTATCTTCGCAGGGAATCGCGCTGCAGCGTACCGCAGATGTTTCCTTCGATATCGGAGTTTTTTTGAATATCGGGCCGGATCATATCGGAAAGGGCGAGCATGCGACTTTTTCCGAATATCTGTATTGTAAAAGCAGATTAATGCGTCAATGTGGCATTGGCATTGTGAATCAGGATGATCCGAATGTGAATAAGATACTTGCAGGACATACCTGTGAGGTGGAAACCTTTGCAATCCGGCATCCGTCGGATGTGATGGCAGAGGGAGAGTGGTATGAGATGACAGAGGGCAGTCTGCAAAGCCATTTTACAGTAAAAAAAGAATGGCAGAAGATAGCGCTTACCATGCAGCTTCCGGGGCAGTTTAACGTTTACAATGCACTTGCTGCAATTTCCGTGGCGGGACATTTTAAGGTGACGTGGGAGCAGATAAAAGAGGCATTATCAAAACAGGTGGTGCCCGGAAGATGCCAGAATATGACATCAGGTGCAGACTATGTATTTCTGATCGATTATGCGCATAATGAGATGAGTCTCCGGAATTTATTGCAGACGCTGAAAAAATTCGAACCGTCGCGGCTGATCGTCATTTTTGGCTGTGGTGGAAACCGTTCGGTATTAAGACGGTATCAGATGGGAGAGACGGCAGGGCGGCTGGCGGATTTTACCATTATCACTTCGGATAATCCGAGGTGGGAAGATCCAGAGCGCATCATGAATCAGATTGAGGACGGACTGCTTGGAACAGTACGGGAAGGAAAAAAGCCAGATTACAGAAAAATCGCTGACCGAAGGGCAGCAGTAGAATATGCCGTTGGAATGGCAGAAAAAAGGGATATTATCGTTCTTGCCGGAAAAGGGCATGAGAGTTATCAGGAGATCAAAGGAATCCGATATCCGTTAGACGACAGAAGAATCGTACAGGAGGCACTGGATGGCGGAATACGCAAATATTATTGTTGATATATTCAATGAAAAATTAGATAAAACATTTCAGTACAGAATCCCGGAAGCAATGAAGGAAAAACTGAAACTTGGAATGCAGGTTTTAGTTCCGTTTGGAACGCGCAGCATCAAAGGGTATGTGGTGGAACTGACGGATGAGCCGGAATTTGAAGTGTCAAAGATCAAAAATATTACCGGAGTTGTGACAGACAGCGTACCGATCGAAAGCCAGTTGATCGCACTTGCAGGCTGGATGAAGAAAAATTACGGAGCAACGATGAACCATGCATTAAAAACAGTTATCCCGATCAAGAAAAAGAGCAATGCCGTCGAACATAAAAGTGTGCGCTTAAAGTTAGGAAACATCGAGGCAAAAAACCAGCTGGCAGAGTTTGAACGGAAACATCAGACGGCGCGTGCAAGACTGTTAGAAGCACTGATCGAGAGTCCACAGATGGATCAGAGTATCATCACGCAGAAGTTGAATGTCTCGGGAACGGTGATACGAGCGTTAGAGACGATGGGGATTGTGGAGATTCAAAGCGAGCGTTCTTATAGAAATCCGGTGTCGCATTTAGACAGCAAGGGATATCATCTTACTTTAAACGAGGAACAGCAGGCAGTTGTGGATGCGGTTATAAGCAATCAAAAACACTCAAGACTGTCGGCAGGAGAGCGTTTTGACCAGTTTGAGCGGGCAAAAAACGGGGATGTGGATATTATGATCGGACCAAGATCAGCTTTGTTCACACCATTTTCAAAATTAGGACTTATTATTATAGACGAAGAACATGAGAGCAGTTATAAAAGCGAGACACTCCCAAGGTATCATGCAAGGGAAACTGCAATCGAGCGGGCGAGAATGTGCGGTGCGAGCGTTGTGCTCGGATCGGCAACCCCTTCGGTAGAAAGCTATTACAAAGCGAAAACAGGGGAATACCAGCTTTTAGAATTAAAACACCGTGTGGCGGAAAAACCGCTTCCGAAAGTGGATGTGGTAGATCTCCGGGAGGAACTGAAAGCAGGAAACAGGTCTATCTTAAGTGTGAAGCTTCAGGAGCTTATGGAGGACCGGCTTAAGAAGGGACAGCAGATGATGCTTTTTATCAACCGGAGAGGGGTTGCAGGCTTTGTCTCTTGCAGAGCCTGCGGTCATGTGTTAAAATGTCCGCATTGCGATGTGTCTTTAAGCCAGCATGTGACAAGACAGCATCCGGAAGGAAAAATGGTCTGTCATTACTGTGGATATGAAGAGCCAATGCCGAAAACATGTCCTTCCTGCGGCTCGAAATACATCAGCGGTTTTAAGGCAGGAACGCAGAAAATCGAGATGATCGTAAAAGAACGTTTCCCAAAGGCACGGGTGCTGCGCATGGATATGGATACCACCCGGAATAAGGAAGGACACGAACAGATCCTGTCCGCTTTTGCCAATCAGGAGGCAGATATCCTGATCGGAACACAGATGATCGTCAAGGGACACGATTTCCCGAATGTGACATTAGTCGGTGTGCTTGCGGCAGATTTATCTTTGTATGTGAGCGATTACCACGCGTCAGAGCGCACATTTGAACTGCTGACACAGGCGGCTGGCAGAGCCGGGCGTGGCAGTGAGCCGGGCGAGGTCGTGATACAGACCTATCAGCCGGATCATTACAGTGTGCAGACGGCAAAAGATCAGGACTACGAAGCATTTTATGAGCAGGAAATGGAATACCGCAGTATGCTTTTGTATCCACCAGTCTGGAATATGCTTGTCATCCTGTGTGCCTCGAAGTGGGAGCAGACAGCCTATGATTCAGCGGCGCTTCTGGTAACGGAGATTGACGCATGGCAGGAGGAACTGAAATCTGCGGCAGAGACAGCAGGGGAGGATTTCAAAAAGAAACGGGTTTTTGTGGTAGGACCGGCAGATCCGGCAATTGCAAAAGTAAATGACATCTATAAAAAGGTGATTTATATAAAAACAAAAGATTATCAGACACTGGTTGAGATGAAAGACCGGCTGGAGCATTATATGCGTGACAACAGGGCATTTAAAGATACGGTCGTACAGTTTGACTTTAATCCAATGAGTGGTTTTTAAAAACAAGGAGGACATTATGGCACTTAGAACAATCCGTGTACAGGGAGATCCTGTATTAGAAAAAGTTTGTAAACCGGTAAAGGAGATGACACCGCGCACAGGCGAACTGATCGAGGACATGTTAGATACGATGTATGAGGCGAATGGTGTGGGACTTGCAGCACCTCAGGTCGGCATTTTAAAAAGAATCGTTGTGATCGACATTGGCGAAGGTCCGGTCGTGATGATAAATCCGGTGATCTTGGAAACGTCCGGTGAGCAGACCGGCGACGAGGGATGCTTAAGTATTCCGGGAAAAGCAGGACAGGTCACAAGACCAAATTATGTGAAGGTGCATGCATTTGACGAAAACATGGAAGAATACGAGATAGAGGGCACAGAGTTAATGGCGAGAGCCATGTGCCATGAGATCGACCATTTAGACGGACATCTTTACGTGGAAAAGGTGGAAGGACAGCTTCATGATGTCACCTACGAGGAAGAGGAATAGGCGCAGAGGGAAGCGATAGAAAGAAACCGGAAGCGAGGAGAGAATCATGAGAGTTATATTTATGGGAACCCCGGATTTTGCAGTGGGTACACTAGAGGAGATTATAAAGGCAGGACATGAGGTTGTGCTTGTTGTTTCACAGCCGGATAAAGCAGTTGGCAGAAGCAAGGCATTAAAATATACACCGGTCAAGGAATGTGCTGTTGCACATGGAATCGAAGTGTATCAGCCGGAGAAAATACGTGCGGCAGAGTGCGTAGACTATTTAAGACAGTATCAGCCAGACATCATCATTGTGGAGGATTTTGGGCAGATCA
>OGID01000385.1_pt1 | contig 10647 bp, 10 predicted proteins | sample 1571731 | NCBI WGS metagenome assembly OGID01 (sample SAMEA2582019, study PRJEB24529) | metagenome | biome: Human gut stool | place: China | collected 2011 | reverse complement strand
TGATCAGCGGCGGCAACGGCCAGTCGAACGAAACTGTACGCGGCGTCTGGGCCACTCAGACTGATATCGGTAATAAACCTTCAGGAGCAGACATGTCTTCTAAGCAGTCTTACAACAACCTGACCGTTGTGACAGGAACTTATGCTTCCGATATGACAGCTTATACACCAAATGCTGTGCAGGGCAGCAGTGGGCTCTATGCGTGAGTCGGTCTCCACCTGTGTGTACAGATATTCGTTCAGATGAAATATCTGCGCCTTGCGACTGATGTACAGGCGCAAGTCGTAGAAACCAGCCCACTTGTAGTCGGTCAGTTGTTGCTTTGCTGCGTACTCGTGCAGTAGCGACGCGCGTATTAGCACGAGCTGTCCGAAGTCGAAGTCGTCGCGTATGCTGCCCGTCTGATAGTCGATGGTGGGATGCTTCTCCTGCACGCCGTCCTTCTGTATGTAGCTGTCGGCATACACCATTCCGGCGTTGCTGTCGGTAGCCACGCGCAGCAGTCTTTCGAGAGCGTGCAGTCCGAGATTCACTGGTGTGTGCTTTAGGCTCAGTAGCACGTATTCGGCATCCGTATGCTCCTCGATGGTGAGTAGTGTCTTTGTCGAAGTGAGCCCGTCGATGGTTATCACGGTGCAGTTGCTGATGCTGTCCGTGTCGCTGCACGCGCAGATGTCGCTTGTGTCGCTCACGAGCAGGTTAATATGCTGTGTCGTCTTGCTTTGGCTCAGCGTCTGTATCGAGTCGGCAATCTCGGCTACATCGTTGCAGGGCAAAAAGCAGTCAATTTTTTCTCTCATTTGTTGTTTATAGTGTTTCAGGTTAATAAAGATGCGTACATTTGTACAAAATCTATATGCAAAAGTAATGTTTATTTTTTGAAAAACGGAGTAAATCAGGCTGAATTTATATGTTTGTTGCGAAATGATTTTGTTGTTCGGATTATTTGCAGTAATTTTATACATTGAAAACAAATCGATTACTCTAAAACAACAAATTTCGCGATGAACAAGAACATTCTTTTAGCGGGCGCCGCACTCTCTGTAGTGCCCTCGCTCGTGGCAGCAAAGGCACCGCAGAAGCGTGTGCAGCCGAAGCAGCCCAACATTATATTTATATTGTGCGACGACATGGGCTACGGCGACCTCGCCTGCTACGGACAGCCCTATATCAGTACGCCCAACATCGACCGCATGGCTGAGGAGGGTATGCGCTTCACGCAGGCTTACGCCGGCTCGCCGGTGTCTGCGCCCTCGCGTGCTTCGATAATGACGGGTCAGCACTCGGGTCACGGACACGTGCGCGGCAACCGCGAATACTGGTCGAACGACCGCACTGTGATGTACGGCAACAATGTAGACTTCGCCGTGGTGGGTCAGGAACCTTACGACCCGCAGCACAAGATACTGCCCGAGATGCTGAAAGACCACGGCTACACCACAGGCGTGTTCGGCAAGTGGGCTGGCGGCTACGAAGGATCGCCCTCTACGCCTGACAAGCGCGGCGTGGACGAGTTCTACGGCTACATCTGCCAGTTCCAGGCGCATCTGTATTATCCCAACTTCCTCAACCGCTACTCGCGCTCTATGGGCGACACGGCTGTGGTGCGCGAGGTGATGGAGCAGAACATACAGTACCCCATGTTCGGACGCGACTACCATAAGCGCCAGCAGTATTCGGCACGCATCATTCATGAGAAGGCACTCGAGTGGATTGACCGCCAGGACGGCAAGCAGCCCTTCGTGGGCTTCCTTACATACACCCTGCCACACGCCGAACTGGCTCAGCCCTACGACAGCATCGTTGAGGGCTACGAGAAGAAGTTCTTTGTCGACAAGACGTGGGGCGGACAGGAGGGCTCACGCTACAACGCCGTGGAGCATACCCACGCCCAGTTTGCCGGAATGATAACCCGTCTCGACCAGTACGTTGGCGAGGTGATGGCGAAGCTGCGCGAGAAGGGACTCGACAAGAACACGCTCGTCATCTTCACCTCCGACAACGGACCTCACGAGGAGGGCGGTGCCGACCCCGAATTCTTCGGACGCGACGGCAAACTGCGCGGACTCAAGCGCCAGTGCTACGAGGGCGGCATACGCATTCCGTTCATAGCGTGGTGGCCCGGACACGTGAAGGCAGGCGAGGTGAGCGACCTGCAGTTCGCCTTCTACGACCTCATGCCTACGTTCTGCGACCTCGCCGGCGTGAAGAACTTCCGTAAACGCTACACCAATCGCAAGCTCACGGGCGATGGCTTCGACGGACTTTCCATTGCTCCGACACTTCTCGGCGACAATTCCAAGCAGCTGCAGCACGAACATCTCTACTGGGAGTTCCACGAGACCGACCAGATAGCCGTGCGTCGTGGCGACTGGAAGCTGATAGTGGTGAAGGGCAAGCCACGCCTGTACAACCTCGCCACCGACTTGCATGAGGACAACGACGTGAGTGCTGCGCATCCGGACATAGTAGCCGAGCTTGTAGATGTTATACGTAAGGAGCATGTCGATAACGAGTTGTTCAAAGTGACACTGCCTTATTAACTTTTGCCGTCGTTCTTCGAACGCCCCCCGATCGGCTAGCGAACGCCGCCCGATTGGATTGCGAACGCCGCCCAATCGGATTTCGAACGCCACCCGATCAGATTTCGAACGCTGCCCGATTGGGCGGCGTTCGCTGTCCGATGACTTAAATGGGCTTTTAAAGGTAAAAAAGTAAAAGGGTAAAAGAGCAAAAAGGCTAAAACAAAAGAGTAAAAAGAGGTGAAGCAAAAGAGTAAGATGGGCTTTTAAAAGTAAAGTTCTGCCATTTTGGCTACAAATGTATTGCAGCGATATGACAAAAATGCAAATTTACGACAACTACTTGACTAACATCAAAAATATACGACAACTTGAAAAATAAACGAACTAATACTTGTGTGCGAGCACAAATAGCACTACCTTTGCATCAGAAATAAACGACGAGGCTGCGCTGGAAGCGCGGCTGACGGTTGCCGAAAGGCAAGAAAGAGAAGCGTAATTAGGGATAACAAAGTAAGAATTAAAGAAAGAAAGGGTAACATTATGGTTATTTTTAGTTTTATTTTTGCGATTTGTTGTGCAGCTCTCGCAGAGGCTGTAAAGGTAAACAACAAGATCAGCCTCAAGAAGTAACAAGTGCTAAAAGCACTGTTGCGCTGAGGAGCAAACAAATGGGAAACACAGAAAAACACAAGTAAGGATAACAATTAAAAAGAAAGGATTAAGATTATGATGATTTTCGGATTTATCTTCGCAATTTGTTGTGCAGCCGTTGCAGAGGCTGTAAATGTAAACAACAAGATCAACCTCACAAAATAAAAGTGAGCTTGCTCAGACAATAGTAATTAACAATATAACGAAGCGGTTGCATGAGCCTTCGGGCACGTGCAACCGCTTTTTGTATCTGGAGATACAATAAAACCGCCGTTTCTGCGTTATATCTATTACGATGAAACATATTCATATATATATAATAATGTGTGTGCTGGGCGTGTTCGGCTTAAGCGCATGCGACGATATCGACGATTTCACAACATCGCCGAACAACCTGCTCACGTTCTCTACCGACACGGTGCGCATTGACACCGTATTCTCTACCGTGCCGTCGTCGACGCGCGACTTCTGGGTGAGCAACCGCTCGGGTAAGGGGCTGCGCTGCACATCTGTGCGCCTCGAAGGAGGCAACCAGAACGGATTCCGTGTGAATGTAGACGGCGTATATCTGAGTCCGGAACAGGGCTATAAGGCAAACGGCATAGAGGTGCGCAACAAGGACAGCATACGCGTGTTCGTGGAAGTGACTACAGCCGTGAACCACGGCGACGGACCGAAGGAGCTTAACGATTGTCTCGTGTTCGCACTCGAGAGTGGAGTGGAGCAGAAAGTGGTGCTCAACGCATGGTCGTGGGATGCCGACTTCGTGCGCAACAAGACCATCGATAGCGACTACACAATATCCGCAGGTAAGCCACTCGTGGTGTACGGTCCGCTGACCGTGGAGGAGGGCGCAACGCTCACCGTCGCACCTGGCGCAACGCTCTATTTTCACGACGGAGCGGGCATCGACGTGAAGGGACGACTCGTATGCAAAGGCACCGCCGACCAGCCCGTCACGCTGCGCGGCGACCGACTCGACCATATGTTCGACTATCTGCCTTACGACCGCATGAGCGGATTGTGGAACGGCATACACTTCCTGGAGAAGTCGTACGACAACCGGATGGAGTTCACCGACTTGCACAGCGCGTTCCATGGCGTGCGTGTCGACTCGTCGGATGTGGCTCGGCAGACGCTCACCATAGCCAACTCTACCATACACAACTGTCAGGGACACGCGCTGTATGTAGAAAATTCGAAGGTGACGGTAGAGAACTCGCAGCTGACGAATGCACTCAACAACTGCTTGGGCGTGGACGGAGGCGACGTGCAGGTGAACAACTGCACGCTGGCACAGTTCTATCCGTTCGACTCCAATCGTGCCAGTGCGCTCAACTTCTCGGCTCTGAAGCATCCGCTGCAGCAGTTCGTCTGTCGCAACACGCTCATCACGGGCTACAGCGCAGACGAGATGATGGGCGGAAAGCCCGTGAAGGATGCTACGGGCGAGGATGCCGCAGAACCGAACGCTTTCAACTATAAGTTTGAGAACTGCGTGATACGCACCCCCGAGGTGACGGACGAGGAAGAACTGCCGCACTTTGTAAAAGTAGTGTTCGAGGAGAAAGAGAATGCCGACTCTGTCTGCACCAACCACTTCCGCAAGGTGGACGGCGACAAGCAGGACTACGACTTCCGACTCGCAAAGACATCGGTGGCTATCGACCGCGCCGACCCTGCTACGGCTACCAAAACCGACCGCAACGCCATGCCGCGCGACGAGCGACCCGACGTGGGAGCATACGAATTCAAGGAGGAAAAGACGGAAGAACCTAATCCGCAGGAATAAGTATCTTCACCATCTCACCCCATCATCACCCCATCATCACCACCTCACCACAACAACATCTCACCACCACCTTTAAACTATGAAAGAAATAAACATCAACATTCGCGTTGAGCACTATCAGCTCAACGAACTGAACACTGCTGACCGCGAACTCGTAGAGCGTGCGTTGGAAGCCACCAACGGTGCATACGCTCCGTACAGCAACTTCTACGTAGGAGCAGCATTGCGCCTCGCCGACGGCACCATCGTAACAGGCGCAAACCAAGAGAACGCAGCATTCCCATCAGGCACGTGCGCCGAGCGCACAGCCATCTTCGCAGCACAGGCAAACTATCCCGACCAGCCCGTTTCGACACTCGCTATCGCGGCACGCAACACAGGCGGACTGCTCGACGAACCAGTGAGTCCATGCGGAGCCTGTCGCCAGGTGATACTCGGTGTGGAAGACCGCTACAAGAAACCCATCCGCGTGCTGCTCTACGGCAAAAAAGGAGTCTACAGCCTGCAGTCGGCCAAAGATCTGCTGCCCTTCTCGTTCGTCGACGACAGCATGAAGTAAGGCAGGCAGAAGCCAGTGTCGGCACAAACGAAATAATGCAGTAACAAAATTTATATCAATGATATAGCCTTCTTTGTTCTTTTTTTAGTAATTTTGCACTCTAAATAGTATATACGCGATTTCATACGCTAAAGAAAGAACAAAGAAATAGCAAAATAAAATTATGAGCAAACAAGTAGAAAAAATCAAGGAACTGGTCGCTAAGCGCGAACAGGCTCGTCTCGGTGGCGGCGAAAAAGCTATTGAGAAGCAGCACGCACGCGGCAAATACACAGCACGCGAGCGCATCGAGATGCTCGTCGACGAAGGTTCGTTCGAGGAGTACGACATGTTTAAGAAGCATCGTTGTACTAACTTCGGTATGGAAAAGAAGCACTACTATGGCGACGGTGTCGTAGCAGGTAGCGCTACAGTAGGCGGCCGTTTGGTTTACGTATATGCTCAGGACTTCACCGTCAACGGCGGTTCGCTCTCTGAGACAATGGCACAGAAGATTTGCAAGGTGATGGACATGGCTATGACCATGGGCGCACCAGTTATTTGCATGAACGACTCGGGCGGTGCACGTATTCAGGAAGGCATCTGCGCCCTCGCTGGCTACGGCGAAATCTTCGAGCGTAACATCCTCGCTTCGGGCGTAATCCCGCAGATCTCGGCTATCATGGGTCCGTGCGCAGGCGGTGCAGTTTACTCGCCGGCTCTCACCGATTTCATCATAATGAAGGAGCAGACTTCATACATGTTCCTCACAGGTCCGAAGGTAGTAAAGACCGTTACGGGCGAGGACATCGACGCTGAGCACCTCGGCGGTGCATCGGTACACGCTACGAAGAGCGGTGTGACACACTTCGCTGCAAAGACAGAGGAAGAGGCTATCGAGATGATAAAGAGCCTGCTCTCGTTCATCCCGAGCAACAACACAGAAGAGGCTCCGCGCGTAGAGTGCAACGACCCAATCAACCGTATGGAGGACTCTCTCAACGAGATTATCCCCGACGACCCGAACAAGGCTTATGATATGTACAAGGTTATCGGTGCCATCACCGACAACGGCGAGTTCTTTGAGATACAGCCTAAGTTCGCTAAGAATATCATCATCGGTTTCGCACGCTTCAACGGTCAGAGCGTTGGTATCGTAGCCAACCAGCCGGCTGCTTACGCAGGCGTTCTCGATGTTAACGCAAGTCGCAAGGCTGCACGCTTCGTGCGCTTCTGCGATGCGTTCAACATTCCTATCGTGTCGCTTGTCGACGTGCCGGGCTTCCTGCCGGGTACAGGTCAGGAGTACAACGCCGTTATTCAGCACGGTGCACAGTTGCTCTACGCTTATGGCGAGGCTACCGTTCCAAAGATTACAATCACTCTGCGCAAGAGTTACGGCGGTTCGCACATCGTTATGGGCTGCAAGCAGTTGCGTTCAGACCTCAACTTCGCATGGCCGTCTTCAGAGATTGCGGTTATGGGTGCAAGCGGTGCCGTTGCAATCCTCTGCGGCAAGGAAGCTAAAGCTAAGAAGGAAGCTGGCGAAGACGTTCAGGCGTTCCTCGCAGAAAAGGAAGACGAGTACACTGAGAAGTTCGCAAACCCGTACGAGGCAGCTTCTTACGGCTATATCGACGACGTAATCGAGCCGCGCAACACACGTTTCCGCATCTGTCGCGGTCTGGCACAGCTCGCTACAAAGCGCCAGCAGCTGCCGGCTAAGAAGCATGGTTGTATGCCGATGTAATTTGTTTTACAAGTAGACGAGTAAACAAGTAGACAAGGTTACAAGTAAACAAATATACAGGTATGGACAAGAATATATATGCTGCCATTGCCATGGCTCTATATGAGTATCAGGGCAACAACGTACACGATAAAGAACCGGGCTTCATCACCATACAGCCGCGTCAGACTATGTGGAACGCCAAGTTCTTAAGTTTAACAGCAAAACCATAAAAAAGAAATGAAAGAGTTTAAATATACAATCGACGGCAAGGAGTACAAGGTACAGATAGAAGACGTTGAGGGCAATATCGCCGACGTAACCGTAAATGGTGAGGCTTTCAAGGTAGAGATGGAGCAGGAGGCTGAGCCCGAGAAGAAGAAGGTAGTGCTTGGTCAGCCGGCTGCTGAGGCAGAGGAAGGCGAGACAGCAAGTGCTGCCAACGTGAACACAGCCAACGCGCTCAAGGCTCCGCTGCCGGGCGTAGTAACCGAAATAAAGGTTGCTGTAGGCGACGAGGTGAAGGTAGGCGACGTAGTCGTTGTGCTCGAAGCAATGAAGATGGCTAACAATCTCGAAGCTGAGAAGGACGGAAAGGTGACGGCTATCTGCGTGAAGACTGGCGAGAGCGTACTTGAGGACTCTCCGCTCGTAGTGATTGAGTAAAAATACTATATATAATAGAATAAGGTGGAATTGTTAAAGTTCCACCTTATTTTTGTATATTATTCAAAAAAAATTGGACTTTATTATAATATTTAATACTTTTGTACTCAAAATAACTAAATAACCGACTTTATGAAGAAAATACTATTACAAATTGTATTCTTTCTATCTGCAACGATAGCAATGGCACAAACCGATATTCAGTTCTCTATATTGAAGGCAGAGGCAGATGGTATGTCAGCATCTGTGACCAACGCCCTCGACCTGAAGCTTCGTCAGGTGTTCGATCGCAATGGAGCTGGTGCTGCTGATCTTTATAATGTGTTTGCCATAGAGCCAACTATATCTGTAGAGAAGATTATCTCTACTAAGGATGGTGTCGTGCTTGACGTGCCTATCGCACAAGGCGAGTTAGTGCTCATTGCCAAGAACATTATCGATGGTGCCGAATATTACAGCACATCAATTGAATTGGAGGGCGAATCGCTTGGTAGTAAGGATAAGGCTATGAAGTCGATGATAAAGGGCATCAAAGTGACAGACCCTGCCTATAAGCAATTCATCAATACTGCACGCAAGAAGATTGAAGAGTACTATTCTACCAATTGCGCTTTCATATTGCAGAAAGCAAAAGCACTTTACAATCAGCAGCGTTACAAAGAAGCTATTAGCTATCTCTCTGCTGCCACTGCCAATATCCCATGCTATGATCAGGCTTACGCTCTGCAGGAGCAAATTCTTGCAAAGTTGGGCACAAAGCCAGACACTGTGATTGTTGAAAAGGTGGTAGAGAAGCCGGGCGTAGTAGAAAAGGTGGTAGAGAAACCCGTTGTTGTGGAGAAAATTGTGGAGAAACCAGTGCCTGCTGAAGCTCCCGCTGCTCCTAAGTGCGAGATAACAATCTCTATGAATGACCTCGAGTTCCGTATTCTCAGCTGTAAGGGTGAGCCAACACAACGCCGCATCACGATCAAAGCCGAGTATGTCAACCAGAATGTGAACATTGCGAATGGCGATATATCATTGGATGTAGTTATTGACGACAATGGTAAAGAACTTCCACGCGAAAACAAAGCTGTTATAGCAAATGGTTCATCGTACGAATGGATTAGTATGCCAGCTCGTGTCAATTTGAAGCACGACTTCTACATCGTCAATTATGATCACCCGATTGAGACCATTTCATACATGAAACTCAAAGTGCGCAATGGTTATGTAGAGATACGCAACTTGAAGGTGGATTGGTGATAAAAACTACCCAATACATTTACTGATACTAACGATAAAATTTAAACAACTTATTATGAAGAGAATATCATTGACTTTGTGTCTGCTCGTAGCCACATGCTGTATGTCATTAGCACAGACAAAAGTTGTGGAGCGTAGCGCAAAAAAAGCTCCTGAGTGGGTCAATACGGCTAACCCAAGTGCACTTGTTGTCACCGTTACCGCCAATACTATAGCAGATGCGCAGGTGAAGGCAATGGCTGAGGTTACAGAGCGCATCATCCTCTCTGTAGCAAGCAACGTAAGCGTGGCGCAGCGCAATGAGTCGAGCGAGATAGTGGAGGACGATAACGTGCAGTCGCGCGATGAATTTACACGTCTCTCGAAGATAAAGTCGGCTAACTTACCTTTCCTTAAAGGTATCTCGTCGAACAAGATAGCTGGAATATACTGGCAGCGTGTTCAGGACAAGAAGACGGGCGAGAGCTACTACGAGTATTCGGTGCTTTATCCTTACTCTCGTCGCGAGCAGCGCACACTGCAGGCAGAGTTTGAGGCTCTCGACCAGGAGATGACCGCTAAGTACGAGGCTTTGGCACAAAAGATTGACAACATCGAGTCAGTAGAAGACATTAAAGCTGCCACTACTGGACTCAACGCTCTGAAGGCATACTTCTTCGACGATGTACGCCTTGAGCAGGTGGAAGGCTTGAAGAAGCGCTATCTTCAGCTCTACGATGCGCTCACACTCACAGGTAAGTTTGTTAAACGTGGACAATATAGCTGTCAGGTGCTCCTGAAAGGCAGACCTGTTAAGGTGTCTACATTGCCGACAGTGAAGTCGAGCAGCGTGACTCAGCTCAACGTGCGTCCAACAACCGACGGCACATTCCTCGTTACATACGATGATAGCGAGTGTATTGAGGACGAAGAGAATACTATTGACGTAATGCTTCGTCTTGAGGGCAAACGTCTCACTTATAAGATTTCGCTCACAGAAGCCGGTAGTGGCTTTGGCAGTCAGAAGTTCTCTATCGCGCCAGAGGGTAAGGTGCTGCTTACAGCAGCTATGGTAGATGCTGCAGAACGTGAAGTCACGGACGTAACAGTGCGTCTTACTGTGAACAACCGCAACGGCAATAAGTTTGCAGTGAAGAGTTTTGAGCTCAATGTGCCTGATATCGCAGTGCCACTCGTCTTCGATAACGTTGACGCAATCTACTCTACAAAGGGGCTCATCCAGATAAAGATGCTGGCACAGGGCGAGTATTCGCTTCGTCAAGTAAAGAAGAACGACTTCGGATTTGTGAAGGGCACGCTCAATGTAGTAAACCCAGACACAGGAGCAATCGAACCAATAAAGGTAGCATTGCCATACTCAACCAACTGGGAGTAATGCAATAGAAAACCAATTGGGAGTAATGAAATAGAAATAGGTAACAATTAAATTTATAACAATTAAAACTTGACTATTATGAAACAGAGAATTTTTAACGTATTATTGGCTATCGCACTTATC
>OGID01000384.1_pt1 | contig 10659 bp, 10 predicted proteins | sample 1571731 | NCBI WGS metagenome assembly OGID01 (sample SAMEA2582019, study PRJEB24529) | metagenome | biome: Human gut stool | place: China | collected 2011 | reverse complement strand
CGGGCGTGAAATTGATGACCAACCACGGCGGCGGCAACTTTAAGAAACAGTTTGCCCGTGCTGATAAATGGGGTGCCCGCGTTGCTGTGGTGCTGGGTGAGTCTGAAGTGGCTAACGGCACAGCAGTAGTGAAGGATTTGCGCTCTGGTGAGCAAACGGCAGTTGCGCAGGATAGCGTAGCCGCGCATTTGCGCACGTTACTGGGTTAAGGAAGGAGAAGGACAGCGTGGAAATTTACGAGAACGAAAACGACCAGGTAGAAGCGGTTAAACGCTTTTTTGCTGAAAATGGCAAAGCACTGGCTGTTGGGGTGATTTTGGGCGTTGGCGCACTGATTGGCTGGCGCTACTGGAACAGCCATCAGGTTGATTCTGCACGCTCCGCTTCTCTTGCCTATCAAAATGCGGTTACCGCAGTGAGCGAAGGCAAACCGGATAGCATCCCGGCGGCGGAAAAATTTGCTGCTGAAAATAAAAATACTTATGGTGCGCTGGCTTCTTTGGAACTTGCGCAGCAATTTGTTGACAAAAATGAACTAGAGAAAGCTGCCGCCCAGTTACAACAGGGGCTGGCAGACACGAGCGATGAAAATCTCAAAGCCGTGATAAATCTGCGTCTTGCTCGCGTTCAGGTACAGCTCAAGCAGGCTGATGCCGCGCTGAAAACCCTTGATACCATCAAAGGTGAAGGGTGGGCTGCCATTGTTGCCGACCTGCGTGGTGAAGCATTGCTGAGCAAAGGTGATAAGCAAGGTGCGCGTAGTGCATGGGAAGCAGGCGTGAAAAGCGATGTTACTCCGGCACTGAGCGAAATGATGCAGATGAAAATTAATAATTTGTCCATCTGAGAGGGACCCGATGCAATTGCGTAAATTACTGCTGCCAGGACTGCTTTCCGTTACCCTTTTAAGCGGCTGTTCGCTGTTTAACAGCGAAGAAGATGTGGTAAAGATGTCCCTATTGCCAACCGTTGAAAACCAGTGTACGCCGACCACGGCGTGGAGCACTTCCGTTGGTAGCGGCATTGGCAACTTCTATTCCAATCTTCATCCGGCACTGGCGGACAACGTTGTCTATGCAGCGGACCGCGCTGGTTTAGTAAAAGCGCTGAATGCGGATGATGGCAAAGAAATCTGGTCTGTCAGCCTGGCCGAGAAAGATGGCTGGTTCTCTAAAGAGCCTGCATTACTTTCTGGCGGTGTGACCGTGTCTGGTGGGCATGTCTACATTGGCAGCGAAAAGGCGCAGGTTTACGCGCTGAATACCAGCGATGGTACTGTGGCATGGCAAACTAAAGTCGCGGGTGAAGCACTTTCGCGCCCGGTGGTCAGCGACGGTCTGGTGTTAATCCACACCAGTAACGGTCAGTTACAAGCGCTGAACGAAGCTGACGGCGCTGTCAAATGGACAGTTAACCTCGATATGCCTTCGCTCTCTTTGCGTGGCGAGTCTGCGCCGGCAACGGCTTTTGGTGCGGCCGTCGTGGGGGGCGATAATGGTCGCGTCAGCGCAGTGCTGATGGAACAGGGCCAGATGATTTGGCAGCAGCGTATTTCCCAGGCGACCGGTTCTACCGAAATTGACCGTCTGAGCGATGTTGACACGACTCCCGTCGTTGTTAACGGCGTTGTTTTCGCGCTGGCCTATAATGGTAACCTGACGGCGCTTGATCTGCGCAGTGGTCAGATTATGTGGAAACGCGAACTGGGTTCGGTGAATGATTTCATCGTCGACGGCAATCGCATCTATCTGGTCGATCAAAATGACCGGGTGATGGCGTTGACCATTGATGGCGGCGTTACGCTGTGGACACAAAGCGATCTGTTGCATCGCCTGCTGACTTCTCCGGTGCTGTATAATGGCAACCTGGTGGTCGGTGACAGTGAAGGTTATTTGCACTGGATTAACGTCGAAGATGGTCGTTTCGTTGCCCAGCAAAAAGTTGATAGTTCCGGTTTCCAGACTGAACCGGTTGCCGCTGACGGCAAACTGCTGATCCAGGCAAAAGACGGAACCGTGTACTCTATTACACGTTAATCGTCTCTGTCGTTCACTTTGAAAACGGCTCCTGGACAGGGGCCGTTTTCCTGTTTTTAACAACGACGCGAATATAGCGTGCGTTGTCTGATGATTTATAAAAATGAGGCTTTAAACATGGCACCTGTGGTCGCGCTTGTCGGGCGCCCTAACGTAGGAAAATCCACGTTATTTAACCGTCTAACTCGCACCCGAGATGCGCTGGTTGCGGATTTCCCGGGTCTGACTCGTGACCGTAAGTACGGTCGTGCGGAAATTGAAGGCCGTGAGTTTATCTGTATTGATACCGGCGGGATTGATGGCACAGAAGACGGTGTAGAAACCCGCATGGCGGAACAGTCGCTGCTGGCGATTGAAGAAGCGGACGTCGTACTGTTTATGGTGGATGCGCGCGCGGGCCTGATGCCGGCAGATGAAGCGATTGCCAAACATCTGCGCTCCCGTGAAAAACCGACCTTCCTGGTGGCAAACAAAACTGACGGTCTGGATCCCGATCAGGCAGTGGTTGATTTCTACTCGCTTGGTTTAGGTGAAATCTACCCGATCGCCGCGTCTCACGGTCGTGGCGTATTAAGTCTGCTGGAGCATGTGCTACTGCCGTGGATGGAAGATCTCGCACCGCAAGAGGAAGTCGACGAAGACGCTGAATACTGGGCGCAATTTGAAGCGGAAGAGAACGGCGAAGAAGAAGAGGAAGACGACTTCGACCCGCAAAGTCTGCCGATCAAACTGGCGATTGTGGGTCGTCCGAACGTAGGTAAGTCTACACTCACTAACCGTATTCTTGGTGAAGAGCGCGTTGTTGTTTATGACATGCCTGGTACGACGCGTGACAGTATCTACATTCCAATGGAACGCGATGGACGTGAGTATGTGCTCATTGACACCGCTGGCGTACGTAAACGCGGCAAAATCACCGATGCTGTAGAGAAATTCTCCGTAATCAAAACGTTGCAGGCCATTGAAGACGCCAACGTGGTGATGTTAGTGATTGATGCGCGCGAAGGTATTTCCGATCAGGATCTCTCGCTGCTGGGCTTTATTCTCAATAGTGGGCGCTCACTTGTCATTGTGGTGAATAAGTGGGATGGCCTGAGTCAGGAAGTGAAAGAGCAGGTGAAAGAAACGCTGGACTTCCGTCTGGGCTTTATCGATTTTGCTCGTGTGCACTTTATCTCTGCCTTGCACGGCAGTGGTGTTGGTAACTTGTTTGAATCAGTACGTGAAGCGTATGACAGCTCCACCCGTCGTGTGGGGACCTCTATGCTGACGCGCATCATGACGATGGCTGTTGAAGATCACCAACCGCCGCTTGTACGCGGTCGTCGTGTGAAGCTGAAATATGCCCACGCCGGTGGTTATAACCCGCCGATTGTGGTGATTCACGGTAATCAGGTGAAAGACCTGCCTGATTCCTACAAGCGCTACTTGATGAACTACTTCCGCAAATCGCTGGACGTAATGGGATCGCCGATTCGTATTCAGTTCAAAGAAGGGGAAAACCCGTATGCGAACAAGCGTAACACCCTGACGCCAACCCAGATGCGTAAACGTAAGCGTCTGATGAAGCACATCAAGAAAAATAAATAATTATCCGTAAGTATTTTATCTGCCATTCCCTCTATGAATGTAGAGGGAATGGCTACCGGAGGAATTCATATGGAACTGCATTGTCCACAATGTCAGCATGTGCTTGATCAGGATAACGGCCATGCGCGTTGCCGATCCTGCGGGGAATTTATTGAAATGAAAGCTCTTTGCCCGGACTGCCATCAACCGTTGCAGGTGTTAAAAGCCTGTGGTGCAGTAGATTACTTCTGTCAGCACGGGCATGGCTTGATATCGAAAAAACGCGTTGAATTCGTGCTGGCTTAATGAACCTTTTTACGCGATTTTTTTACTGGCTGGATGTTTTTTACTTCACTTTCTATCCAGCCGTCTTCCAGACGTGTGGTTAGCATTTCACCCGCTTTAACTTGCTTCACTTTTTTCAGTACATTGCCGTCAGTAGCAGTAGTAACACTGTATCCACGCGCCAGCGTTGACAGTGGGCTTACGGCTTCGAGGTGCGTTACTGCATTACCGAAACGTTCACGCGTGGCGCTAAGCTGTACGCGCAGGGTTTCTGCTAAACGATATTCCAGTTGCTGAATGCGCGTTTGCGCGCGATGAATCTTCGGCTGTGGATTTTGCTGATTCAGCCGCTGTGTTAACCGCTGCTGCTGTTGCCCGGTACGCTTAAGTTGATTTTCCAGCGCAAAGCTCATTCGCTTTTGCAGGCGCTCAAGCATGGTTTGCTGGCGTGCCAGCCGGAGCTGCGGATGCTGTTGCTGTAATCGGTGATGAATTTGCGTAAAGCGACGTGTGCGGTTGGCGAGATAATAATCCATCGCCATCTCCAGCCGTTGACGGGTCGATTGCACCTGGCGCAGTAACTCTTGCTGATTACGGCTCACTACTTCAGCGGCGGCAGACGGCGTTGGCGCACGCAGATCGGCAACAAAATCGGCAATGGTCACATCCGTCTCATGCCCGACGGCGCTGACGACCGGAATGCGGCTGGCAAAAATCGCCCGCGCTACGCGTTCGTCGTTAAAACTCCATAAATCTTCCAGCGAACCGCCGCCGCGCCCGACGATCAATACGTCGCACTCATTGCGCTGATTCGCCAGTTCAATGGCGCGAACAATTTGCCCCGGCGCGTCATCGCCCTGAACGGCGGTGGGGTAGATGATCACCGGCAGAGAAGGATCGCGACGTTTTAACACATGCAAAATATCATGTAGCGCAGCACCGGTTTTTGAGGTGATCACACCAACGCAATGCGCAGGGGAGGGAAGTGGTTTTTTGTATTGCTGATCGAACAACCCTTCAGCCTGCAACTTCGCTTTGAGCTGTTCGTACTTCTGTTGCAGCAGCCCTTCACCGGCCGGCTGCATACTCTCAACGATTATCTGGTAGTCGCCGCGCGGCTCGTAGAGCGTAATATTGGCGCGAACTAAAACTTGTTGCCCATGCTGTGGGCGGAAGGTCACCCGGCGGTTGCTGTTGCGGAACATCGCGCAGCGTACCTGGGCGGTGTCGTCTTTGAGTGTAAAGTACCAGTGACCGGAAGCTGGTTGCGTGAAATTAGAAATTTCGCCGCTGATCCAAACCTGTCCCATCTCATGCTCAAGCAGCAGACGAACCGTTTGATTCAGGCGACTAACGGTAAAAATTGCAGGGGATTGAGAAGGTAACATGTGAGCGAGATCAAATTCTAAATCAGCAGGTTATTCAGTCGATAGTAACCCGCCCTTCGGGGATAGCAAGCATTTTTTGCAAAAAGGGGTAGATGCAATCGGTTACGCTCTGTATAATGCCGCGGCAATATTTATTAACCACTCTGGTCGAGATATTGCCCATGCTACGTATCGCTAAAGAAGCTCTGACGTTTGACGACGTTCTCCTCGTTCCTGCTCATTCTACCGTTCTGCCGAATACTGCTGACCTCAGCACCCAGCTGACGAAAACTATTCGTCTGAATATCCCTATGCTTTCCGCAGCAATGGATACCGTAACGGAAGCGCGCCTGGCTATTGCTCTGGCTCAGGAAGGCGGGATCGGCTTTATCCACAAAAACATGTCCATTGAACGCCAGGCAGAAGAAGTTCGCCGTGTGAAAAAACACGAATCTGGTGTGGTGACTGATCCGCAGACTGTTCTGCCAACCACGACGCTGCGCGAAGTGAAAGAACTGACCGAGCGTAACGGTTTTGCGGGCTATCCGGTCGTTACCGAAGAAAACGAACTGGTGGGTATTATCACCGGTCGTGACGTGCGTTTTGTTACCGACCTGAACCAGCCGGTTAGCGTTTACATGACGCCGAAAGAGCGTCTGGTCACCGTGCGTGAAGGTGAAGCCCGTTAAGGGGTGCTGGCAAAAATGCACGAAAAACGCGTTGAAAAAGCGCTGGTGGTTGATGACGAATTCCACCTGATCGGCATGATCACCGTGAAAGACTTCCAGAAAGCGGAGCGTAAACCGAACGCCTGTAAAGACGAGCAAGGCCGTCTGCGTGTTGGTGCTGCAGTTGGCGCAGGTGCGGGTAACGAAGAGCGTGTTGATGCGCTGGTTGCCGCAGGCGTTGATGTTCTGCTGATCGACTCCTCCCACGGTCACTCAGAAGGTGTACTGCAACGTATCCGTGAAACCCGTGCTAAATATCCGGATCTGCAAATCATCGGCGGCAACGTGGCAACAGCTGCAGGTGCACGCGCTCTGGCAGAAGCTGGTTGCAGTGCGGTTAAAGTCGGCATTGGCCCTGGCTCTATCTGTACAACTCGTATCGTGACTGGCGTCGGTGTTCCGCAGATTACCGCTGTTGCTGACGCAGTAGAAGCCCTGGAAGGCACCGGTATTCCGGTTATCGCTGATGGCGGTATTCGCTTCTCCGGCGACATCGCCAAAGCTATCGCCGCTGGCGCAAGCGCGGTGATGGTAGGTTCCATGCTGGCGGGTACTGAAGAATCTCCGGGTGAAATCGAACTCTACCAGGGCCGTTCTTACAAATCTTACCGTGGTATGGGTTCCCTGGGCGCGATGTCCAAAGGTTCCTCTGACCGTTATTTCCAGAGCGATAACGCTGCCGACAAACTGGTGCCGGAAGGTATCGAAGGTCGCGTAGCTTATAAAGGTCGCCTGAAAGAGATCATTCACCAGCAGATGGGCGGCCTGCGCTCCTGTATGGGTTTGACCGGCTGTGGTACTATCGACGAACTGCGTACTAAAGCGGAGTTTGTACGTATCAGCGGTGCGGGCATTCAGGAAAGCCACGTTCACGACGTGACCATTACTAAAGAGTCCCCGAACTACCGTCTGGGCTCCTGATTCTCTTCGCCCGACTTCATGTCGGGCGATTTATATTATCTGTTTCACTTGCCTCGGAATAAGCGTCAATGACGGAAAACATTCATAAGCATCGCATCCTCATTCTGGACTTCGGTTCTCAGTACACTCAACTGGTTGCGCGCCGCGTGCGTGAGCTGGGTGTTTACTGCGAACTGTGGGCGTGGGATGTGACAGAAGCACAAATTCGTGACTTCAATCCAAGCGGCATTATTCTTTCCGGCGGCCCGGAAAGTACTACTGAAGAAAACAGTCCGCGTGCGCCGCAGTATGTCTTTGAAGCAGGCGTACCGGTATTCGGCGTTTGCTATGGCATGCAGACCATGGCAATGCAGTTGGGCGGTCACGTTGAAGCCTCTAACGAACGTGAATTTGGCTACGCGCAGGTTGAAGTCGTAAACGACAGCGCACTGGTTCGCGGTATCGAAGATGCGCTGACCGCAGACGGTAAACCGCTGCTCGATGTCTGGATGAGCCACGGCGATAAAGTTACCGCTATTCCGTCCGACTTCATCACCGTAGCCAGCACCGAAAGCTGCCCGTTTGCCATTATGGCTAACGAAGAAAAACGCTTCTATGGCGTACAGTTCCACCCGGAAGTGACTCACACCCGCCAGGGTATGCGCATGCTGGAGCGTTTTGTGCGTGATATCTGCCAGTGTGAAGCCCTGTGGACGCCAGCGAAAATTATCGACGATGCTGTAGCTCGCATCCGCGAGCAGGTAGGCGACGATAAAGTCATCCTCGGCCTCTCTGGTGGTGTGGATTCCTCCGTAACCGCAATGCTGCTGCACCGCGCTATCGGTAAAAACCTGACTTGCGTATTCGTCGACAACGGCCTGCTGCGCCTCAACGAAGCAGAGCAGGTTCTGGATATGTTTGGCGATCACTTTGGTCTTAACATTGTTCACGTACCGGCAGAAGATCGCTTCCTGTCAGCGCTGGCTGGCGAAAACGATCCGGAAGCAAAACGTAAAATCATCGGTCGCGTTTTCGTTGAAGTATTCGATGAAGAAGCGCTGAAACTGGAAGACGTGAAGTGGCTGGCACAGGGCACCATCTACCCTGACGTTATCGAATCTGCGGCGTCTGCAACCGGTAAAGCACACGTCATCAAATCTCACCACAACGTGGGCGGCCTGCCGAAAGAGATGAAGATGGGCCTGGTTGAACCGCTGAAAGAGCTGTTCAAAGACGAAGTGCGTAAGATTGGTCTGGAGCTGGGCCTGCCGTACGACATGCTGTACCGTCACCCGTTCCCGGGACCAGGCCTTGGCGTTCGTGTTCTGGGTGAAGTGAAGAAAGAGTACTGTGACCTGCTGCGCCGTGCTGACGCCATCTTCATTGAAGAACTGCGTAAAGCGGACCTGTACGACAAAGTCAGCCAGGCGTTCACTGTGTTCCTGCCGGTACGTTCCGTTGGCGTAATGGGCGATGGTCGTAAGTATGACTGGGTTGTCTCTCTGCGTGCTGTCGAAACCATCGACTTTATGACCGCACACTGGGCGCATCTGCCGTACGATTTCCTCGGTCGCGTTTCCAACCGCATTATCAATGAAGTGAACGGTATTTCCCGCGTGGTGTATGACATCAGCGGCAAGCCGCCAGCTACCATTGAGTGGGAATGATTTGACCCTGCACTATGAATGAACAAAACCCTCTGTTACTACAGAGGGTTTTTTATCTTCAAGAATCATAGGCTTGAAGTTACTAACATCGATTAATTAAACCAGCTGTCCGATTTGTTCTCTTCTGCTTTGCCCACGCTTTTCATCAGATCGCGACCGCCTTCAGTCATATTTCTGTTGGCGTCAGCTTCAGATTGCACCACATCGGTTTGCGCAGCTTTGTGCTTCAGTTCCTGATCGATAAATTCGTTTTCTCGCTTAACGCGGGCTTCTTCTTTTGCCAGCGCCAGTTTTTGTTTCTGAATCTCTAAGCTGCGTAGCTCATCTTCATAACTTTGATCGCGTTTTTTGTCCGCAGAGGCTTCGGCGTCCAGTTTATCCTGACGAGCTTTCTTATTTGCCGCTGCCGTTGCCGCTCTTTTGTTAGCGGCGGCCTGGGCATTTGCGCGACGTTGCTTCTCTTGCTGGATTTCCCTGTTGCGCTCCGCGACCCATTCGTCATGCTGCCTTTGCTCTTCATTTTTACCTTGCTGTTCCGCTTCTGCGACAGCAGAGAGTTGATCCTGCAATGATGAGGCGATAGCCGGATAGCTTAAGGAGGCTAAGATGGCGCAAAGAAAAACTTTCTTCATGACTCCTCCTGATTATTAGCTCTTTTCAGGACATTTGGTATTTGGCTGAATACGCGTTTCGTTATACGTCGTGGTAATAACAACGGCTAAACCTGTCGTAAACTGGCACTCTTTACCCACCTGGGTAGAGGTATACACTTTGGTGCCTTCCTTATAGGTTAAAGAAACACCTTCCACTAAGGTTTTATCATTCACCATAGAACCCGCTGCCGCGCCTACAGCTCCGCCGCCAACTGCACCTGCCGTCGTTCCGGAATTGCTGCCAGAACCGACGTTGTGGCCGATAACACCGCCAGCGACTGCGCCAATAAGCGCGCCGAAGGCTTGTGCGTTCCGTTTATTTTGGGAGTTGTCTACGGCAACTTTTGCGGGAAGAATGGAAATAATATTAACGGTTTTAGTTTCTTGTTTGGTATTCAGTTGATCGGTTTGATAAACATCGGCAGCATGATCGTCAGCATTTGACTGGCATCCTGCCAGAGTGAATGACGCTAACATTGCCACAGGCAGAAGACATTTTTTAAATTTCATCACTATTCCTTGTTATACACATTACGAAAAATAAGACATTTAAGATCATCAAAAGAGGAAAGTAAATGTATTGCGTATAAAGGGATAGATTAAATTTATTAAAATTCACGCAGGGAATAATTTATAAAAATATATCATTACAACATATATATTAATTTTATATTTATTTCGCAGCCAAACAGGATAAACATCAGTCAGGATAAAGACGTAAAATTTAAGATGAAAGAATATCTGCCGCTTTGATAATCCCAAACAGCAAAAGCATCCGACAGCGAAGTGCCGTTATGTTCTGTGAAAGTGGAGAAGGTAACCGCTAACGTTGTACCGGTGATTCGACGGAGAGTGTGGATTGCTGAGCTTCTTTTTTGCTCTGATGGTGCTGCCAGGCACCGACGGACGAGTAGATAAAACGGCCAAAGAAGAAGATAAAGCTGATGAGCAGTACGATACGGGTCATGCGACTGTTAAATCGGTGTCGTTTTCGCATACTGGTTGCCTGACTCACAAAAGGTTCCTTGAAGTATGTCCCACGCTGTGGACGGTACTTACATTAAGGCACAACAGGACAAAATGGTCAATTCTTCGTTATGTAAAAAAGCGTCAGTGGATACATATTTTAATGTTATGGAAGTTAATTTAATTATTTACAATGATGATGTAATAATGATGAATTAACATGATAAACGTAATAATTCATTAATCAGGGTTATTTTGTTTGATATATATCAATTGGTACTTTCATATGACACTTAGAATCAATGCTCTCTATAGTGATGAATAATCATCATTCGAAGTCAGGTGGGATGCCTGTCTGAATACACCTCCTTCAGGATGTGGGGGATTCTGCTGAGCATCTATGAAACTGAATGCAACTTATATAAAAATACGTGATAAATGGTGGGGGCTTCCGCTGTTCCTGCCTTCTTTAATCTTGCCCATTTTCG
>OGID01000383.1_pt1 | contig 10687 bp, 10 predicted proteins | sample 1571731 | NCBI WGS metagenome assembly OGID01 (sample SAMEA2582019, study PRJEB24529) | metagenome | biome: Human gut stool | place: China | collected 2011 | reverse complement strand
CGAAAATAGGTTCCGTTACAAGTTTTTCGATATTGTTCAATTTTCAAGGTCCTGTTTGCGCCTCAGCCTTGCGGCTGACAGCTTATTTATTTTACCACCGAAGCACCAGATTGTCAAGCACTTTTTTGAAGATTTTTTGAAGTTCTTAGGAGAATTAATCGACCTTCGTACTTTTCCTGTCGCTTTTTCGGAGGTGTTTGTGTCAGACGTCCGCCTGACAGTAATGTATTTTAGCACAGACCCCCTCAAAAAGCAAGTCCTTTTTTCACTTTTTTTGAATTATTTTGCGGTTCGTCCTTTTGCCCAGTTTTTTCTCTCAGATTTGGCCGCTCTGTCCATCATTCGTCCAACAGCCTGTCCCGCATCACCTTTAATATCTTGCGCTCCCGCCGGGAGATCTGTACCTGCGTGGTATGGAGCAGTTTTGCCGTATCGCTCTGGGTCTTGCCCCCATAAAAGCGAAGCTGGATAATAAGCCTGTCCTCTTCGGGCAGGCTCTTCAATACCTCCGCCAGGCCTATCTTATCTGCAAGCTCTTCCTCCGGCGACTCTACCGGAATATCCATCTGACGGTCGCCCTCTTCCCGGTTCTCCGGCGTCAGACTCACCGCAGGCTGCGCCGCCTGGATAGCCAGCGTGATATTCTCCACGCTTTCCCCCAGCTCCTCTGCCAGCTGCGACAGAGTAGGCTCTGCTCCGCAAAGCTTGCTGTGATGCTCCCGGGCCGCATTGATGCGCAGGCTCAGCTCTTTGAGTGACCGGCTCACCTTTACAGTGCCGCCGTCCCGGAACAGCTTTTTGATCTCGCCCAGAATGACCGGCACAGCGTAGGTGGAAAAACAGACGCCACGCGACTCATCAAAGCCGTCATACGCTTTTACCAGCCCCATACAGCCGGCGCTGTAGAGGTCGTCGTATTCAATGCCTCTCCCCCGGAACCGTCCGGCACAGGAATGCACCAGCCCCAGATTCTGCTCGATGAATGTGCTCCGCCGGGTCTTGTCCGTTACCATTGCGACGCCCTCTTTCTCTTTATTATGTAGAGCGCTCATCCAGACGCTTGGTCAGAACCACCCGCGTCCCCTTTCCGGGCTGAGAGGACACCTTGACCTTATCCATAAAGCTCTGCATCACCGCAAAGCCCAGACCGGAGCGCTCTTCCGGGTTGCCGGTGGTGAAAAGAGGCTCCATGGCCTTTTCGACGTCCGGGATGCCGATGCCCTTATCCGTCACCGTTATCTTCACCAGCCGCTCCGGGTAGACGGCGATGCACAGGGTCACCGGGCCGATGGCATCCGGGTAGGCGTGGACGATGCAGTTGGTCACCGCCTCGGACACCGCCGTCTTGATGTCGGCCAGCTGCGGCACGGTGGGGTCATACCGAGCCAGAAAGGCCGCCGCTGCGCCCCGGGCAAAAGCCTCGTTTGCACTGAGCGAATCAAATTGGATCTTTGCACTGTTTTCCGCTTTCATTTATATCCCTCCTGATACTTCCCCGCCCGGCTCGGTGCAGGGGATGCTTGCAAGCTGTAAGACCCGCCGGAGCTGTTCCGGCGCGTGCTGGATGCGCAGACTGCCGCCCAGCGTCCGGGCGCAGCGCTGCCGCCCCAGTATCAGCCCGATGCCCGACGAATCCATGAACCCCACTCCGCCGAGGTCCATCACCAGAATGCGCGGGCTGCGGGTGAGCAGGGCGTCGTCCAGCTGGATGCGAAGCCCCTGCGCCGCGTCGTGGTCGATCTCGCCGGCCAGATAAGCGTAGAGCACATCGTCCGCCGCGCTGAAGGTCACTGTCGCCATATCCTCATCTCCTTTTTTCTGGCATAAAGAAAAGACCTGTACACCTTTTCAGTGTACAGGTCTTTCGGGTTATTTTTTAGTGAACGGTGTCGCTCAGCGGTTCTCCAGCAGCTTCTCAGAAGCTATTTCGTAAGCGGGGTGCACCGAATGACGAGAATTTTTGCCCGCAGACAAGGCGATTTTCCGCTGCAATCCTTGGTGGATTGCAAGGGAAATCAACGCAGTATGCAGGCAAAAAGACCGTTCAGACGGTGTGCAATGCTTATGAAAATAGTTTCAGGGCCTCGAGGGCGATGGCCTCACTGCCGCAGACCAGCAGGCCGCGGCGGCTGTTGGCTTTCGCCTGCTCCACGGCCTCGGCCAGCGTCGGGCAGAACACCGCGTCGAAGTGATACCGTGCCTTTTCGGTCAGGCGCTCTGCCAGCGCCGCTTCCGTTCCCGCCGGGGCGACAAGGAAGACTTTGTCGAAGGGGTTCTCGCCCATGCCGGGCATGGTGCTCTTGTCCTTCTTCTGCTCTTCCGAAGTCAGTCCGGTCTCCAGTGCGGCAAGGAACGACTCCGCGCCTTCCTCTTCCGTCAGGCCGATCACGGCGCTCATGTGGCGCACCTTGGCCATATTGAGGACGCGCAGAAGGGCTGCAGCCTGCTGCGGAGTACGGCAGGCGTCGAGGATGATGAGGGGCTTCTGGGACAGGACGCGGATACTGCTGCGGTTCTCCACAGCGGCAAGGCCCGCCAGAATGGCCTCATCGGGGATCTCAAAGCCCTTGCGCCAGAGGGCCAATGCCAGCTCGACCGCGACGGCAGCATTGCCCGCCGCGTGACGGCCCAGGAAGGCCAGCGGGGCGGTGTATCCGCCGTAGTCCACCTTGCTGGTGAACTTTTCCGCCTCGAGGAAGGTGATGTCCTCGGCGTCGGGGACGACGAGCTCACACTCGGCCTTAGCCGCCGCCACCACCAGCTCACTCAGAACAGCCTTCGGCTGCTCCGGCGCAGTGACGCAGACGGCGTCCTTCCGCATGACGCCTGCGGCCAGCGCGGCCAGACGTTCCACCGAGCGGCTCACACCGTCCGGGCCGATGGCCGTGACGGCGCAGACCGGCATATTGGGCAGAGCCGATGCCAGACCGGCATCCGGCAGCTCCACCACAGCCAGCTTGCAGCCTGCCGCACCAAAGCAGCGGGCCGCCGCCGCCAGCTCTGCCGCCTCACGGGGCAGAGGCTTTGCGGCATTGAGAGCCTCGGCAGCCTGACAAAGCAGCACCGGGTCCACCGACACGCCGCCGATGGCGATGCGGGCCGACAGCGGCTCACAGCCGGCGCGGTAGAAGCCAACATGGAACGCCGCCTCCCGCAGGATGGCCGCCAGCAGACCGGCAGCAGCGGTCTTGCCCGCCGTGCCGGCCACACCGACGAACTGCACCTTCTGGACATCCGCCGTCAGGGCAGCGCGCAACTCCTCCGCCGGGGCAAAGCCCTCGGGCAGAGAAGAGAAATATTCGTTTGCCTGTTCGATGGTCATTGCGTCAATCCTCGTTTCGATGTTTGTAGAGCAGCCCGCACATCCTGCACAGGGCCAGACAGAACAGGCCCACCAGAATACCGGCCATCGCGCCCGAAAAATCCAGCCAGACGTCGGTGAGCTGGCTGCTCCGGCCATCGCTGAACATCTGGATGGTCTCGTCCGTCAGAGCCGTGAGCAGACCGCCTAGGATCGGCCACGAGATGTGAACGAAAAAGTGCCGGGTATAGACCCGCAGGCAGAGAGTGAGCAGGAAGCCTTCCAGCGCATACTCGCAGAAATGTGCCAGCTTGCGCACGATGTGGTCTGTCAGATGGTTCGCCGCGCCGGGCATTCCCAGACGGGTGAACACCTTTTTCATCAGGAGCAATACTCGTCCGCTTGCCGATTCCGAGACGTCACCGATCTGCATGGAGTTGGAGAAGATGAATACGATGCAGGCGATAAGCGCAAAGGTAAAGATGACTCGCGCCGCAATGAGCCAGGGAGAAGTTTTTTGCATATCAGGATCCGTTTCCCGCATCAGCCCAGAGCCTTGATGCTCTGCTCAATGTTGGCAAGCTTGTCCTGGCTCTTGGCGTGCTTATTGCGGATGTCCTCCACCAGAGCGGCGGGAGCGCGCTCGACGAACTTGGGGTTGTTGAGCTGGTTCTCGAACATGGCCAGTTCCTTCTCGGCCTTGGCCTTTTCCTTGTTCAGACGGGCCAGCTCCTTGTCGCGGTCGATGAGCTCCATCATGGGGATGAAGCCGCGGGCGGCGTGGGTGGACACCTGCACCATGCCGTCGGTGCTGCCCTCATACTTTCCGGTGAAGGTCACATCGGTGGCGAAGGCGAACTTTGCCAGATAGACCTCGGCGCTCTGGAAGGGAGCCGGGTCAGCCGTCTCGATGATCATGCTGGTCTTCTTGGCGGGGTGGACGTTCATCTCGGTGCGCATGGTACGCACAGCCTTGATGTAGTCCATCACCTTCTCGAAAGCTTCCTCTTCGTCGGCCCAGTTGTGAGCTTCATCGAAGGTGGGCCAGCTCTGGGTCATGATGGTCTCGGCAGAGCCGGGCAGAGCCTGATACAGCTCCTCGGAGATGAAGGGCATGAAGGGGTGCAGCAGCTTGAGGGCCTTATCCAGCACATACACCAGCACGCGGCGGGCAGTGTCGGCCTGCTCGGCGTCGCCGGAGTTCAGGCGGGGCTTTGCGATCTCGATGAACCAGTCGCAGTAGACGTCCCAGATAAAGCTGTTGATCTTGGCAGCGGCCAGACCCATCTCGTAGTGGTCGAGGTTGTCGCTCATAGCGCCGGCCACCTGATTCAGCTTGGTCAGCACCCACTTGTCGCTCATGTCCAGCTTGTCCTCACTGGGCAGGCCCGGGATAAAGTCCTCGGGCAGGTTCATCAGCACGAAGCGGGTAGCGTTCCACAGCTTGTTTGCAAAGTTGCGGGCAGCCTCCACCTTCTTCTCGCTGTAGCGCATGTCATTGCCCGGGGTAGAGCCGTCCACCAGCATGAAGCGCAGGGCGTCAGCGCCGTACTGGGCGATGACTTCCAGCGGGTCGATGCCGTTGCCGAGGCTCTTGGACATCTTGCGGCCCTGGCTGTCGCGGACGATGCCGTGGATGCAGACGGTGTCGAAGGGAGCCTTGCCGGTGTAAGCCAGACCGGAGAAGATCATGCGGCTGACCCAGAAGCCGATGATGTCGTAGCCGGTGACGAGGGTGTTGGTGGGATAGAAATACTTGAGGTCTTCGCTCTCCTCATTGGGCCAGCCCAGAGTGCTGAAGGGCCACAGAGCGGAAGAGAACCAGGTGTCGAGGGTATCGGGGTCCTGGGTGAGCTTGGTGCCGCCGCACTTGGGGCAGGTGCAGGGGGCGCTCTTGGCGACCACAGTCTCGCCGCAGTCGTCGCAGTACCAGGCCGGGATCTGGTGGCCCCACCACAGCTGACGGCTGATGCACCAGTCGCGGGTGTTCTTCATCCAGTTCATATAGTTCTTGGTGAAGCGCTCCGGCACGAACTTGATGTCGCCCTTCTCCACGCTCTCGATGGCGGGCTTGGCCAGAGGCTCCATCTTGACGAACCACTGCTTGGACACCATGGGCTCGATGGTGGAGTGGCAGCGGTAGCAGGTGCCGACTTCGTGCTTCAGAGGCTCGATCTCCTTCAGGAAGCCGCCCTCCTTCAGGTCAGCGAGGATGGCCTTGCGGGCCTCGAGGGTGGTCATGCCGGCATACTTGCCGCAGTCCAGCACATGAGGCTCGTTGACGGTGTTCTTGCCTGCAGCAAACAGAGCATCGGCAGCAGCCTTATCGGCAGCGCCGGTCATGTGGCCGTCGTAGGTGAAGACGCGGACGATGGGCAGGTCATGGCGCAGGCCGACCTCAAAGTCGTTGGGGTCGTGGGCCGGGGTGATCTTCACGACACCGGTACCCTTGGTCATGTCGGCGTGCTCGTCGCAGACGATGGGGATCTCCTTGTTCAGCAGGGGCAGGATGACATGGCAGCCGTGCAGATGAGCATAGCGGGGGTCATCGCCGTTGATGGCAACAGCGGTATCGCCCAGCATGGTCTCGGGACGGGTGGTAGCCAGTTCCAGCATCTCGCCGGTCTCCTTGACCGGGTAGAGCAGGTGCCAGAAGCTGCCGTCCTTTTCCTCATACTCCACCTCGGCGTCGGAAATGGAGGTGTTGCAGTGGGGGCACCAGTTGACCATGCGGTTGCCGCGGTAGATGAGGCCCTTGTCGTACAGGCGGACAAAGACTTCCTTGACAGCCTCAGAGCAGCCCTCGTCCATGGTAAAGCGCTCACGCTCCCAGTCGCAGCTGCTGCCCAGCTTCTTGAGCTGGCTGACGATGCGGTTGCCGTACTTGGTCTTCCAGGCCCAGGCGCGCTCCAGGAAGCCGTCGCGGCCCACCATTTCCTTGGTCAGGCCCTCAGCGCGCATGGCCTCCACGACCTTGGCCTCCGTAGCGATGGAAGCGTGGTCCGTGCCAGGTACCCACAGGGCGGCATAGCCCTGCATCCGCTTGGTGCGGATGAGGATGTCCTGCATGGTGTTGTCCACGGCGTGGCCCATGTGGAGCTGGCCGGTGACGTTCGGAGGGGGCATCACGATGGTATAGGGCTTCTTGTCGGGGTCGGCCTTGGTGTGGAAGTAGCCGCCATCCAGCCAGAACTGGTAGATGCGGTCTTCCACCTGGCTCGGATCATACTGTTTTGCGAGTTCTTTCATAGTATCCTCCCAGATGAATGATTGGAGTGGGACGAAAAAAGCCGCCCCACGGAGCGTTCCATGGGACGGCTGTAATATAACCGCGGTACCACCCAAATTGCACACGGCTTTCTGCCGTATGCCCCTTGATGCCCCGATAACGTGGGGCAGACCCGGAGGCGACTACTCTTGTTTCCCCGCCTCTGCTCAAAAGCGACAGCACGCCGCACCGCCATACCGGGTTTTCAGCAGCCCCCGGCTCTCTGGATGGCGAAAACGACACACACTCTTTTTCCTTGCATTTATAAAAAGAATATAGCGTTTTTTGTGCGTTTTGTCAATCTCTTTTTGTCCGGAACAAAATTTTCACATCCTTGTGCGGGGCCTTCGCTCCCTGCGTCAGGCAGATTTTTTCTTCTCACCCTTCCGCGTCCAGAAGCTCCGTTTTCAGCCGGGCAATGAGCCGCTCCATCAGGGCCACACGGTTGAAGGGGGTCATGAGATAGAAGCCGTCGGCGTAGGGCAGAGCCTCCCGGGCCATCTGCATCGACACCTCAAGGCCCAGCGCCTCGCCCTGCTCCCGGTCGAGGCCCGCGAAGCGCTGGATGATGTCCTCCTCCACATGGATGCCGTTGATCTCGTTTTCCATAAAGATTGCGTTCCGCTGGCTGACCACGGGCATGATGCCGGCCAGAATTTTAGCCCGTTCACCCAGTGTCTGGCGGGCCTTGCGGAGATTTTCCACCGCCTGTGCCGACAGCACCGGCTGGGTCAGGAAGCCCGACATCCCGTTTTCCAGCTTTTCCACAGCCCGGCGCAGCTCCACGTCAAAGTTCCGGGCGTTGAGGTTCAGCGCACCAAAGACGGTCATGGCCGAGGGCATCTCCCGGCCCTCCCCGGCCAGCGAGACGATGTACTGGGCCAGCTTGCGGGAGTTGAACTGGTAGACATTCTTCACCTCGTCCCGCTCTGCGGTGGGGATGGGGTCGCCGGTGATGGCCAGCACCTCCCGCACGCCCTCGGCGTAAAGGCCCAGCAGAAGGGCCTTGGTGGCGTTGAGGTTTCGGTCGCGGCAGGTCATGTGGGGCAGAGCACACATTCCCAGTTCCCGGTGTACCCGGCAGGCCACGAGGGAGGAATCCATCCGGGCCTGTGCGATGGGGCAGTCGGCGATGGTCAGCAGGTCAGCGCCTGCGGCCTGCAGCCGCCGTGCGCCGTCCAGATAGCCGCTCAGGTCGGCCACCCGGGGCGAATCCAGTTCAATGGCGATGACCTTCTCGCCTGCGTTCAGTTTCCGCAGGAAGGCATCATCTTTTTCCACCGCCGGTGCAGTCCCGGTGGAAAGTTTCGCTGCCGGAGCGGCTTCGGTCTGCTGGGGCAGGGCATCCAGCTCTGCACGCAGGGCCGCGATGTGGGCGGGCGTCGTGCCGCAGCAGCCGCCCAAAATACGGACGCCCGCAGCGGCGATCTGCCCCATCTCCCGGGCAAAATACGCGGGCTTGCCCTGATACAGCACCCGCGCCCGGGTGACCACCGGATAGCCCGCGTTGGGCATCACCGACAGGGGCAGCAGCGTCTCGCCAAGGCTCTGCACCAGTTTCTTCATCGCGCCGGGGGCCGAGACGCAGTTCAGGCCCACGGCGTCCACCACGCCGCTCTGCTCCATCCGGCGCAGCAGGTCGCGGAACAGCAGACCCTCGCGGGTGTAGCCGTCCGGCAGCACCGCGAAGGACACCATGACAAAGGCGTCCGGCACGGCCACACGCAGTGCCTTTACGGCCTCCACAATGCCCACATCGGAGCTGAGCGTCTCGAACAGAAAGTTCTTTGCCCCCAGTGCGGCGAACTGCTGCGCCACAAGGCCGTAGGCGCTGCTGGCCGGGGCAGCTTCGGTGTCCGGGGCCGGGCCGAGGTCCGCAAAGACGGCGGCGTCCTTCTCCGCAGCGGCATCACAGGCCAGCTTCCAGCCCGCCTCGGCCAGCTCTTCCCAGCCCGGCATCTGGGCCGCCGCCATCCGGGGCAGACCGAAGGTGTTGGTCTTGATGGCCTGTGCGCCTGCGGCCAGATATTCCGCATGGACCTTCTTCACGCCCTCGGGGTCGGTGAGGTTGGCCATTTCGCAGTCCGCGCCCGGTGCCGCTTTATAATAGGTACCCATGCCGCCGTCGAACAAAAGCGGCTTGTGGGCAAGATACTCTCGGATGTCCGTCATAGAAAGGTTCTCCTTTTTTATTCTCCTTGATTTTATAAAGAAATTCAGGTATAATTTTTGTATGAAAGTGAGGTGCTTTTGGATGCCCAAGATTCGTTCCAGCGCAGACCTGCGCAACAACTACAATGAGATCTCCACCTTCTGCCACGACTACGCCGAGCCGGTGTTCATCACCAAAAATGGCAAAGGCGACCTTGCCGTGATGAGCATCGAGACCTATGAGGCCCTGACAGCCCGGTTCGATTTGTACGCAAAATTGCAGGAAGGTCTGGATGACGTGGCGGCGGGAAGAACGCGCCCGCTGGATGAGTTCATGCAGGAGCTGCAAAACAGAAGGAGTCTTCGATGAACTACGTTATCGATGTTGCCGCTTCTGCTCAGCGTGACCTTGCAGATGCCTTCGACTATATCGACCTGACCTTGAAAAATCCCTCTGCTGCCGACAAGCTGGTTGCCATCGCATGGAAGAAATTCCGTTCTCTCGACACCTTCCCACAGCGTTTTTCACTTGTGAATGACCCATTTCTTTCCTCTTTGGGAATCCGGCTCATTCCAGTTCAAAACTATCTTGCATTTTATAAAGTCGACTCTTCCACCCAGACCGTCCACATCCTCCGCTTCCTGTATGGTCACAGCGACTGGCAGGCTATCCTGCGGGCGGATGTTCTTCCAACATGAGCATTCTCCCCGGCCCTTTGCCGGGGAGAATTTTTATGCAGTCATCTTCAGTTTAATGAAGTTTGCGCACTTGTCAAGCATTTTTGCCCCGAAGCAGCCCATTTTGCTTGCGTCGAAGCCGGTTTTGTGCTATTCTATGCATATTTACAATGGTTGGGAGGAATGTATCATGCGCCACGCCGGCACACAGGAAATCGAAACGCCGCGGCTGCTTCTGCGCCGCCTTATGCCGTCGGATGCCCCGATGATGTACACAAACTGGGCCAACGACCCGGAGGTCACCCGCTGGCTGCGCTGGACGCCGCACAAGGATGTGGCCGAGACGCAGGAGCTTCTGAGCGCATGGGCGCTGCTCTATCCCAACGAGGACTACTACCAGTGGGCCATCGTGGAAAAGGCCACCGGACAGGTGTTTGGCTCCATCAGCCTCTACAACAGCCTGCTGGGAGAACCGGCACAGCGAAATGAATGGCCGGGTTTTGACCTCTCCGAGGGCATCTGGGAGCCGGGCTACTGCATCGGCAGAGCATGGTGGGGCAAAGGCTGCACCACCGAGGCCCTGAACGCTCTGGTAGAATACTGGTTCAAGAATACAGACAGTAATTGGCTTGCCTGCTCCCACGCCGTGGAGAACCCCGCCAGCGGCAAGGTCATGATGAAAGCAGGCTTTGTTTACGACCACGAGGCCGTCTACCACAAATTCGACGGTACAGCGATACCCTGCAAGTGCTATGCCCTGACGCGAGAACACTACGAATCGCTATATTCTCCAAACGAATAACAGAAAGGAATCATTTTGAGCGAACTTTACGATATTTTAGTCGAAACTCCCCCGACGAAGGTCATCCTTCTCGCCCTCGACCAGGGCCTGTGGGACTGCGAGCGCAGCCTTGCCGAGCTGGCCGCGCTGTGCGAGGCCAACCACATGGAGGCCGTGGCCGAAGTCACCCAGAAGCGCCAGACCCCTGAGACCGGCATCGTGCTGGGCAGCGGCAAGCTGGAAGAAGCCGCTGCGGCCGCAGCAGAGCTGGGGGCCGAGTGCGCCGTCTTCGACGGTGAGCTGACCGGCAGCCAGATCCGCAACATCTCCACGGCCCTCGGCGGCCTCGAAGTCATCGACCGCACCATGCTCATCCTCGAGATCTTCCGCAGCCGTGCCGTGACCAACGAAGGCAAGCTGCAGACCGAGCTGGCCCTCCTGCGCTACCGTCTGCCCCGCCTGCAGGGCATGGGCGAAAGCCTGAGCCGTCAGGGCGGCGGCGGGGGCG
>OGID01000378.1_pt1 | contig 10773 bp, 8 predicted proteins | sample 1571731 | NCBI WGS metagenome assembly OGID01 (sample SAMEA2582019, study PRJEB24529) | metagenome | biome: Human gut stool | place: China | collected 2011 | reverse complement strand
TAACAGCTCCTTTCGTATGCAATTTTGCCTTGATTATGCCAAGGTGATGAGGTTCTCTTCTTTCTTTACCTTGCCCTCCTTGAAGAGCCAGCCAATACCGAGGTAAACTTCTTCGCTGCTGATGTTAGCAGCCTTTGCGATTTCCTGAATGCTCAAAGCCTTCTCAGCTGCAGCCAGTGCCTGATAAACATCACCAGCGCGGAAGCCTACGCTTTCTGCATTCACATTCAAAACAACTTCAGCCTTCTTTGTAGCACAACGCTTTGCAGTAGTCTTTGTTGCAGTTGTCTTAGTAGCAGTCTTCTTTACAGCTACCTTCTTTTCTGTTGCTTTCTTTTCTGCCATAATCTAATAAAAACATTAATAAAGTCCCTCACGTAGAGCACGCTATGGGTTTCTTTGTTTGCAAAATTAGTTAAATATTTTGCAAACTTCCCATATTTATACAAAAAAAAGTCCGGGAGCCCGGACTTTTTCTTAATATTTTTCACATTTATTGATTTACATCAACGTGTTTTGCATATCTAAATACTTATTCCTCAGTCAAATCTACCTTCAGCTGAAGTTCATCGAGCTGCTTCTGATCAATAGCTGAAGGAGCGTCGAGCATTACATCGCGACCACTATTATTTTTCGGGAATGCGATGCAATCGCGGATTGAATCAAGACCTGCCATAATAGAAACGAAGCGGTCGAGACCGAATGCGAGACCTGCGTGAGGAGGTGCTCCGTACTTGAAAGCGTTGATGAGGAAGCCGAACTGTGCCATAGCACGCTCCTCTGTGAAACCGAGGATGCCGAACATCTTCTCCTGAAGCTTGCTGTCGTGGATACGGAGGCTACCACCGCCTACCTCAATACCGTTGCAAACGAAGTCGTATGCCTTGGCACGTACCTGCTCAGGATGCTCGTCGAGCAATGGGATATCGTCGGGGTTAGGCATTGTGAACGGATGGTGAGTAGCCATAAGGCGCTGCTCCTCGTCGCTCCACTCGAAGAGAGGGAAGTCGACAATCCACAGGCACTCGAACTTGTTCTTGTCGCGCAGACCGAGACGGTCGCCCATCTCAAGACGCAAAGTGCAGAGCTGAACGCGTGTCTTGTTGGCGTTGTCGCCAGAGAGAATGAGAACGAGGTCGCCATCCTTAGCACCCATTGTCTCCTTAACCTTTGCGAGCACCTCAGGTGTGTAGAACTTGTCTACAGACGACTTCACTGTGCCGTCAGCGTTGAACTTGATGTAAACCAAGCCCTTTGCGCCTACCTGCGGACGCTTTACGAAATCGGTAATCTGATCGAGTTGCTTGCGTGTGTAGTCAGCGCAACCAGGTAAGCAGATACCGCCAATATACTCAGCCTCATTGAATACAGAGAATGTGCCTGTGCCCTTCAATACGTCCATGAGCTCTACGAACTCCATGCCGAAACGCAAGTCGGGCTTATCGCTACCGAAACGGCGCATAGCCTCGTGCCATGTCATCTGCTGCAGCTTAGCCGGCAACTCTACCCCACGCACTTCCTTGAACAGATGGCGAGCCATATCCTCGAAGAGGTTGATAACATCATCCTGGTCAACGAAGGACATCTCGCAGTCAATCTGAGTGAACTCAGGCTGACGGTCAGCACGCAAGTCCTCGTCGCGGAAACATTTTGCAATCTGGAAGTAGCGGTCGAAGCCACTAATCATGAGCAGCTGCTTTAGCGTCTGCGGACTCTGCGGAAGAGCGTAGAACTGTCCAGGGTTCATGCGTGAAGGCACAACGAAGTCACGTGCGCCCTCAGGTGTAGAACCGATGAGGATAGGAGTCTCTACCTCGATGAAGTTCTGCGAGTCGAGGAAGTTGCGGATAAGGATTGTCATGCGGTGACGCAATTCAAGATTCTTGCGCACTGTCGGACGGCGCAAGTCGAGGTAGCGATACTTCATACGGATATCGTCGCCGCCGTCGGTGTTGTCCTCGATAGTGAACGGAGGTGTAACACTCTCCGAGAGGATATTCAGTTCCTTGGCGATAATCTCGATATCGCCAGTAGGCAGATTAGCGTTCTTGCTCTCACGCTCGTTTACTACGCCAGTCACCTGCACGCAGTATTCGCGTCCGAGCTTGCCTGCACGTGCGCAAAGGTCGCTGTCGTCAGAGTCGTTGAAGACAAGCTGTGTGATACCATAGCGGTCGCGAAGGTCGACGAATGTCATACCACCCATCTTGCGAGTGCGCTGTACCCATCCGGCAAGTGTTACGGTCTTGCCGCAGTCAGAGAGACGAAGCTCTCCGCATGTATTCGATCTATACATTATATTATATGTTTTAGTTTTTTCTTAAATATACATGCAAAGTTATATTGTTTGTATGAAATAGCCAAATTACTTGGCAAGAAATGTCATAACAGCCTTCATCACCTGCTGGCGTGAGCGCACATTATTGATACATTCTACGGGGAAGCCCATTACGAACGCCTTATAGTCGATGCCGTCGTAAGCCACAGCCGCATCGGTGCCGTCGGCGTAGCGCATAGCGCAGAACGCTGGTGCAAGCGGACTGACTACATCTACCGACTGCGCGGCATAATGGCGGTCGTTTGGACGGCGTATAATGTCGAAGCTGATGCCGAGTCCGTTCACCAGGTTTGTAGCTATATCGGTGTTCTGTCCGCCGAAGCCAACCTTGAACAAGTTGGACATAAAGCTACGCTCAGCATCAAGCTGCATATCGCTCGCCACGTATGCGCCACTCACAAACACTCGTCCGTTGCCACGCACATAGGACTCCAAAGCCTTGCGAAGCGACTGCGAGAAGGTTTTATAGTGCACAAGCGAATAGCCATCGTCCTTCTGCAGTCCGAACATGATGTCGACCACACGATAGTTCTCAAGTTTTACAAAGCCGTTCTCCACCGCTTCGACTGATGACGACACTACATTGTATGCGCCAGACAAAGCTATGTCTGCCACATGACACACCGACTCGTTCTGCTGCTTACCCATGACGAACTTGCCTGCGAGTTCGTCCTCACAATAACCCAATGCGCCGGGACCTTCACTGCCCACACGCGTGCGGTCGAAATCGATCTGTCTGCCCACAAAGCCGGCATTAATGCCAAGCGACACGCCCATGTCTACATCAAGATCGAAGCCTTGGCGTGTGCCGTCGTCAACCACTGCCGGACCGGCGAAGCGTGTAAAGCCATCCACTACAAGCACATCGCGTGCTCCTGCCTGAGCACTTACACAGGCAGCAAGCGTTGTTGACGGGAAGCTCTCGCCACCACGATTTACTGCCGTAACGCGGAACTGATACACCACGTTCGGTTTCGGAGTGAACGTGAACGATGTGCTTGACACACTACGTCCGTTGTCGAACCCGTTCTTGCCCTCGGCTATGTATATATTATATGTAGTAGGCACTGCGCTCGGCTCTAAACGATCGGTCACTGGCAGCCACGAGAGCTGCAGCTGGTTGTCTGCAGTACGCACTATGCGGAAGTTGCTCACTGGTAGTGGTTGCACAACGCAAGCAAGCGAATGATTACCATTGACGTAACGCAGAATGGTCTTATAAAGCGAGCGTGCAAGGGTGAAGCGGAAGTTAGGGTCGAGTGCGCGGCGCATATCGGCGAAGTTCTGATGCGACAGAGTCTCAATGATAGCCGACGGCACTTCAGGTTTACGAGTCTCACTATAGTTGCGATCCCACAGGTAGCGACGTGTCCACTTGCCATAGGTGGCAGTAAGGTCGCGCTGTACCCCTGTAAGAAGCATATCTGCAAAGTCGTGCGAGATCTGTCGCGACACACCAGCAGCAAGACGTCCGTCGTTGAAATTGGTGGTGCAGATAGCAAGCGAACCAATAATCGAGTCGTTCACATGCGTGGCTCCTGCGTCGCTATGCACGGCAAGACTAAGCTCGAAAGGCACTTTCTTGCCTTCGTGTGTAGGCACATATACAGACCCACCGGCAAGCCAGTTGAGCATATTCGAGCGCGTATTGATATCATCAATATAGTCGTCGGCACCACCCTTACCTGCATATACCGAATAAGGAGCACCCGACCACTGGGCACTATAACGCGCACCTTCCAAACAACGAGGCATACCACTTGTTGCTCCTCCTCGCTGTATGTTACCCATACCGCCGCCAAAGCGCACGGCATCGGTAGTAACTACGCCTTTCTCTGCCGATGAGTTGGTGACAATCACCCGATTGGCAGCACTATTGCCTGCATCAAAGTCGAACGTTCCGAGGTACACCCACGTACTGCCACCCATCTGCTGATTGACGCGGAACAAGGTGCGTTCACCTTTATGCACTACTATATATTGCGCATCGCTTACGCTCTTAGCTATGGTCTGATAGCTCACATAAACGGCATAGCGACCAGACTGCGGAATGGTAGGCTGATATGATGCCCACGACTCGTTGTTCTTCTTTGTAGTGCGCACCATGCGTGCTGTGCCTTGCTCAAACGGATTCTCGCCATCGCGATACATGCCACGATGGAAGGCAAAGCCACGCTCCTCAGTTGTACGCCATTTCTCGCGACCATTATCCTCAACGTATCCTTTCTCAGCATCGTTGTCTACTATCGCCTCATTGCGCTGCCTGTCGCGCTTACGCGGTGTGTACACCACATCACCTGCCCGCTCGAGCATCGGAATGAGATAAGGCACAACGATAGTCTGTGTGAAAAGGTCTTCGTTAGTACAGAAAAGGTTTGGACGCTGCCACTTCCATATACTCTTCTTCTGGTCGTAATAGATGCCGTGCGACTGCCACAGGGCGATATGGCGGTCGAAGAGTCCGTGCGAAACGAAATGTGGTTGCGACTCGTTCATCACCCATGGTGCATCACAGTAATCGATACGCCCCCACCCTGCTGGTGCACTACCGTCGCGCAACTTCGCTCCTGGCACAAGCATCTCTATCGGCATACCTGCCGTGTTGATGCATAGCCTATAGCGATTGTAAGGTTTTGGCAAAGCCTTAGCAAGACGTTTATAATAGTAGCCAACACTCTTCTCTGTAAAGCTTTGCGTAGCGAAGCCTGTACTCACGTTGAGCGTAAGCACACGACGAGCGTCGTCTACGCTGTACGACTCCATATATGGCTGTACGGCGTAGACGACATTCTTGGCTCGTGTGGCGAGCACATAATTCTTAAGGCGAATATTCAGCCCCTCGTTTGACGATGTCTTATACTCCCCTGCTGAAGCAGGAAGCGTCACAAGGGTTGCTGCAAACACCAAAATCGACAATAACCTGTTCTTCATATAAATTAAAGTTCACCGACGGTGAACAGTTCAGGGTTCTTACCCTTGAAGTCCTTAAAATAAGTCTTGATACGCTTCATATCCGCTTCCACATCTCCCGTCGGCACAATCATGTGCTTACACTCTATCAGTTTGCGCTCAAAGTCAAGACCATATAGCAATATTGGCAGTTCTGCCTTCAAAGCGATGAAATAGAAGCCCTTCTTCCAGTTCGGGTTACGTGAGCGTGTGCCCTCCGGAGTCACACAAAGCTTAAAGTTTGGCGCACGACGCGCAGCCTCAGCCATAGCGTCGGTCATGCTTGTATGTTTCGAACGATTGACGGGGATGCCACCAAGATGGCGGAACCATACACCAAGCGGCCAAAAGAACCACTCCTTCTTCATAAGGAAGTTAGCCTTTATTCCCTCTGCACGCGAGTAGAGAAGTCCGATGATAAAGTCCCAGTTACTGGTGTGTGGAGCAAGACAGAGTATATACTTTTCGGGGTGGTCCACTTCTATATGAGCGGTCCACCCCATGCGTTTATACAACAATGTCTTGCAAATGCGTTGCAAAAAACTCATTGTGTATTATGTATGTTTATGTTTTGAAAATTCTGATTAGCCGAGATTTACAACCTGGTCCACAATCTCAGACACCTGCTTATTGAAGTTGTTCACAAGGTCTTTATAGAACAGTTTCGGCGAGAGTCCTGGCTCTTGATGCGACACACGTCGTACATAGTCATTATGTATTACAAGGATAGAAGCGAGCAATGCATTCACGTCCTCTTCTGTTGCTTTTGAACTGTACATGGAAGCAGCCACTGCCTCCGAAAAAAGTTCGCTACAAACATAATTAATATTGCGTTTCAGGTTTCGTTTGTTTGCCATAACAAATAAAATGATTATTGATTAAAAGATTAAATTAACATGCCAAAGATAAGAAAAATATTAATACGCAACAAGCATTATTGCTAAAATTCTTCCAATTGTATGTTTTCTTTTCTTTTTTTTTTCAGTATATCGCAGAAAAAGAGTATTTTTGCAGTGCAAAAAAGTATCTATTTATACGTTACACATATTTTAATATTAAAATCACATGGAAATTAGTGCATTGCAGATTGCAAGAGCTGCTTATCAGCCCAAATTGCCTAAGGCTCTCCAGGGTCCGGTTAAGGCCGTAGAGGGTGAGGCAACACAGTCAGTAGGTAACCAGGAAGAGATCAAGGCGTTGTTCCCTAACACATACGGAATGCCGGTTATCACTTTCGAGGCTGGCGAGAAGACAGAGCTTCCTGCATTCAACGTAGGCGTTATTCTTTCTGGCGGTCAGGCTCCTGGCGGTCACAACGTAATTTCAGGATTGTTTGACGGTGTTAAATCATTGAATCCAGAGAACAAGCTCTATGGTTTTATCCTCGGTCCTGGCGGTCTGGTTGACCACAAGTACATCGAGATTACATCAGAGCTCATGGATCAGTATCGCAACACTGGTGGTTTCGACATCATCGGTTCGGGTCGTACAAAGCTCGAGAAGGAAGAGCAGTTCGAGAAGGGTATTGAGATTCTTCGCGAGCTCGGCATCAAGGCTCTCGTTATCATCGGTGGTGACGACTCTAACACTAACGCTTGTGTGCTCGCTGAGTACTACGCAGCTAAGAAGTACGGCGTTCAGGTTATCGGCTGCCCGAAGACTATCGACGGCGACTTGAAGAACGAGCAGATTGAGACTTCTTTCGGTTTCGACACAGCTTGTAAGACATACTCTGAGCTTATCGGCAACATCCAGCGCGACTGCAACTCTGCACGTAAGTACTGGCACTTCATCAAGCTCATGGGCCGTTCAGCTTCTCACATCGCTCTTGAGTGCGCATTGCAGACACAGCCTAACATCTGCCTCGTATCAGAGGAGGTTGAGGCTAAGGAGATGTCGCTCGACGACGTTGTAACATACATCGCTCAGGCTGTTGCTGACCGCGCTGCTGACGGCAACAACTTCGGTACAGTGCTCATCCCTGAGGGTCTCATCGAGTTCATCCCGGCTATCAAGAAGCTCATCGCTGAGCTCAACGAGGTGCTCACTGACCCTGCAACAGGCGAGTCACGCGAGTTCGCTAACGCAGAGGAGCAGATTGCATTTGTTAAGAGTTCTATCGCTAAGGAGAACCTCGCTGTTCTCGAGTCGCTCCCTGCTGACGTTGCACGCCAACTCTGCCTCGACCGCGACCCGCACGGCAACGTTCAGGTATCGCTCATCGAGACAGAGAAGCTTCTCTCTCGCATGGTAGCCACCAAGCTCGATGCATGGAAGGCTGAGGGCAAGTTCTGTGGCAAGTTCTCTGCACAGCACCACTTCTTCGGCTACGAGGGACGTTGCGCAGCTCCGTCTAACTACGACGCTGACTACTGCTACTCACTCGGTTTCAACGCATCACGCCTCATCAGCAACGGCAAGACTGGCTACATGTCAATCATCCAGAACACAACAGCGCCTGCAGAGCAGTGGATTGCAGGTGGTGTGCCTATCACAATGATGATGAACATCGAGCGTCGCAACGGTGCTAACAAGCCTGTTATCCGCAAGGCTCTTGTTGAGCTTGATGGTGCTCCGTTCAAGTTCTTCGCTGCTCATCGCGAGGAGTGGGCTAAGAACACATGCTACGTATATCCTGGTCCAATCCAGTACTGGGGACCAACAGAGGTATGCGACCAGACAACTAAGACTCTGAAGCTTGAGCAGGCTAAGTAAAAACTCTGCTTGTTCAAAACAAAAGACTTTATACAGCAAGAGCAGAGTGACAACCGTCATTCTGCTCTTCTTTTTTTATGTAAAAGCAGGACTTTAAGCGTCCTTATATAAAGAGATTATCATCGGACACCGAACGCAATCCGATCGGACACCGAACGCAATCCGATCAGACTGCGGACGCAACCCGATTAGACACCGAACGCAATCCGATTAGACTGCGGACGCAAATGGTGACAGAAACAACAATATGGAAGCAAACAAACGCACATACAAACCTCGCAAACGACGCTCAACAACTAAACAAAAGCGCTGCTCAAGCCTCTCTGCTCTACTCTCACGCCATCCGCGTGCCGTATGGTGGACAAGTTCGGCTGTGCTGATATGCGTATATGTTTGGGCTTTCTACACCTACTTCGTCAGTCCTACCGGATTTCGCTGGCGTGCGCTCTTCGGCGACACCAACTATCCTGCCGGCTACGAGATACACGGCATAGACATCTCGCACTATCAAGGCAAGATTGACTGGGACAAGTTGCGCGACAGCAATATCGAGGGCTATCCGCTGCGCTTCGTGATGATTAAGTCGACAGAAGGTTCGTCGCGCACCGACAACAGGTTTAAGGAGAACTTCCGCCAGGCTCGTGAGCACGGACTTATACGCGGAGCCTACCATTTCTGGAGCAACAAATCGTCGGCACGCGACCAGGCTTATTTCTTCCTAAAGCAAGTGCGTCTGGAGGATGGCGACCTTCCGCCCGTGCTCGACGTGGAGCACAAACCGCAAGACCGCAACGTGGAGGATTTTCAGCGCGACATTCTTACATGGCTACACATCGTAGAGGATAAATATCACGTGAAGCCTATCATATATACCTATTATAAATTTAAGGAGAGCTACCTTAATGCGCCCGTATTCGACGACTATCCCTACTGGATAGCGCATTATTATGTAGACAAGGTGGAATACAAGGGCACGTGGCACTTCTGGCAACACACCGATGTAGGACAACTACCAGGCATTAAGGGCTACGTCGACTTCAACATCTTCAACGGTTCGTTCTATGCGCTGAAGAAACTCACAATCGGAAACCAGGATTAGAAAACGTAGCGGAGGTCTGAGACCTCCGCTACGTTTATAATAATCTTACTTGAACAACGCGCAAGCCCACTCTTCGTCCGTAACAACGTCGCAGAGCGAGAGCCCGTGCTCCTTAGCTGCCGCTTCTATCATCGGCACGTCAGCCTCGTAGAATCCGCTGAGGATGAGTTGTGCACCTTGCTTCATGTGTGCACGGAACGCTGACATATCAGCGATGAGTATGTTGCGGTTGATATTAGCAATCACGATATCGAAGCGGTCTTCAACGTTATCAAGAACCGACGCATCGCCGAGCATAACGCTCATATTCTCCACCCCATTCAATGCTGCGTTGTGTTGCGCATTGTCGGCACTCCACTCGTCGATATCATAACCGAGCACGGGGTTGGCACCAAGACGTGAGGCAGTGATGCCGAGTATTCCGGTGCCACATCCGCAGTCGAGCACGCTCTTACCCTGCACGTCCATTGCGAGCAGTCGGCGCAGAATCATGCGTGTTGTCTGGTGCGTACCCGTTCCGAAGGCGTTGCGTGCCTCAATAAAGATGCGCATCACGCCGTCGTCGCCAGCGAACATCTCGCGGTCGGTGTGCTTGGCATCGTAGATTACGAGGTTGTCGCTTACGCCAATAGGCTCGAAGCCCGCGTCCTCCCAGCCCTGATTCCAGTTCTGGTCGGGCACTTCCTCCACAGCGTAACTCACCGCTGCACCCTCCGGCATATAGTCGGCAATGGCTGCATCGAGTGCCTCCTTGTCATACATCGGGCGCTGCACATAACCTAACAATCCGTCGTCGGTATCCTCAAACGCTTCAAAGCCAGCCTCACAAGCGGCTGCCGACAACAACTCACGAGCAGGCTGCATCAGCTCTGCCTCACATTCTATCTTGAAATTTGCTACAAAATATTTCATAATACTATAATTTAAAAGGGGTGCTATTCTTGCATGTGCAAGCGACATCACCCTATTATTATTCAAACACCTCTTCTATGTCAAGAGCCCCATCGCCGGGGTCATCGGATGAGGTCTCGCCGTCCGAACAGCCGTCGTAGCCTGGTGGCAGATCGAATTTCGCCGTTTCGTCGTAAGGCAACGAGGGGTCGGCATACACCTTCTTCATAAAGTTTGCCCAGATGGGCAGAGCCATTGTTGCGCCCTGTCCCATGCGCATGGTGTCGAAGTGGATGTCGCGATCCTCACCACCTACCCAGCAACCGCTGACGAGTTGCGGTGTGAAGCCCATGAACCAAGCATCGGCATTGCGGTTGGTGGTACCGGTCTTGGCACCAATCTCGCCTGTAAAGTTATATCTGTAGCGCAATCTGCCAGCCGTACCTCCATCGACAACGCCTTTCAGAAGCACGAGCATACGGTCGGCGCTCTCTGCGTTTATCACCTCGTTCATACGCGGTTGGAAGTCGGTGATGACATTGCCCTCGTTATCCTCTATTCGACTCACGAACATCGGAGCAGAACGAATGCCTTTATTGACAAACGTGGTGTAGGCACTTACCATCTCTGCCACAGACACCTCGCACGGACCGAGACAGAGTGCCATCGAGGGCACTATCTCGGGGTTGTCGATGCCAAACTCGTGCAGCTTGGTGACGAACTGCTGTGGGTTAAGCTTACTCATAAGATAAGCCGAAATCCAGTTGTTCGACTGCGCCAA
>OGID01000375.1_pt1 | contig 10884 bp, 8 predicted proteins | sample 1571731 | NCBI WGS metagenome assembly OGID01 (sample SAMEA2582019, study PRJEB24529) | metagenome | biome: Human gut stool | place: China | collected 2011 | reverse complement strand
TGTATGGCGGGCCGCTTTTTTCATCAGCCCGGAACACAGGAGGACAACAGCATGGCAAAGGTAGCCGTTCTCGTGCCCAGCCAGGAGCTGTGCAACCTGGCACAGCCCCTTGTCGGGACATTCCCATCCATCACGCTCATGACCCTGGAATACATCAAGACGAGCCAGGCTGAGAGCCGGGCCAGAGAGCTGGAACGGCAGGGCTGTGACCTGATCGTGGCCCGCGGTGTGCAGGCTCGGATCATCAAGCAGAGCGTCAAGCTGCCGGTGGTCGAGATCAGTGTGACCCTGCAGGAGCTGGCCTCCGTGATGCTCGAGCTCAAATCTGAGCTGGCACTTCCCTGTCCGCGGATCGGTCTGATCGGCGTTGCCAATATGTTCAGCGACACTTCCCGGTTCAACGAGCTTTTCGGGATCGAGCTGAAGCTGTACATGGTGCGCCAGAACGAGGAGCTGGCTAATGCGGTGTCCCAGGCGCAGGCCGACGGCTGTGTCGGCGTCATCGGCGGCGATATCGTCTGCGAGACCGCCCGGCAGAAAAAACTGGCCTACAAGTACATTCCCACCGGCAGCGAGAGCGTCCACAACGCGCTGAACTTCGCCAGCCGGGTGGGCTACGCCATCGATCTGGAAAAGCACAACTCCGCCGAGATCAACGCCCTGCTGAACTACACCTTCAACGGCATCATCCAGGTGGACTCCTCCGGCGTCATCCGCCGGGTCAACCGCATCGGCTACAGCCTGCTGGGACAGGCTTCCAGCACCCTTCTGGGCTGCTCCATCTACGACGCCCTGCCCAACCTGAACCGCACCATGCTGGAGGACGCCCTGCTCCGGGGCAAAGAAGCCTACTCCTTCCTGCTGGACATCAACCACAAGGGCGTTGTCGTCAACATCGCCCCCATTCTGGTGGACAGTCAGATCGAGGGTGCGGTGCTGACCTTCCAGGAAGGCCAGCGCCTGATCGATATGGACAGCGAGATGCGCCGTGAGCTGTACCAGCGCGGCTTCGTGGCCCGGTACAACTTCGACAACATCATCTGCGATGACCCGGAGACCCAGGCCCTGTTCGAGCTGGCCAAGCGGATCAGCAAATTCTCAGCCCCCATCCTGCTGACCGGCGAGACCGGAAGCGGCAAGAACCTTCTGGCCCAGTGCATCCACAACGAGAGCCTGCTGCGGAAAAACGCCTTTGTCACCATCGACTGCAGCGCCTGGCTGCCGGAAACGCTGGACAACATGCTCTTCGGCAACTACACCGTGCGGAAGGACTCCTCGGTGGACAGCTACGCCGAGATGGCCCAGGACGGCACCCTGTACCTGAGCCACGTCGAGATGCTGCCCCTTGAGACCCAGTACAAGCTGCTCTGCCTGATCCGGGGACGCTTCCTCCACAACGGCCCCTCCCGCCCGGTGGCAGCCAACGTCCGCATCATCGCTTCCAGCACGGTCAGCCTCATTGCGCGGGTCGAAAAGGGCGAATTCCGAAGCGACCTGTACTATGCCCTCAGCGTCCTCAGCCTCGAAATGCTGCCCCTGCGCCGCCACCGGGGAGATATCCTGGGCTGGACCGCCTTCTATCTGGACGAGTGGCAGGAGAAGTACAAGCGCTATGTCCACCTGACCCAGGGGGCCCAGCGCTATTTGCAGGAGTATGAGTGGCCCGGCAATCTGGACCAGCTCAACAGCGTCTGCGAGCGGCTCGTGCTGCTGACCCAGAAGCGGAACATCGACGAAGTGTTCCTCCGCCAGCAGCTGGAGCAGATCGCCCCACGGACGCTGCCCGGGACCGAACAGATCGTCCTCTATAAGGATCAGAAGGCCGTCGAGATCGCCGCTCTGCTGAAAAAGCATCACGGCAACCGCCAGCAGGTGGCGGCCGAACTCGGCGTCAGCAAGACCACCCTCTGGCGGTACCTGAAAAAATACGGCATCGACCCGGATTATCACTGCTGAGCGGCATTCCCGCAGCCCCGGCGACCGGAAACCGACAGGTCCCGGTTTTTCCGTTGATGAAACCATAAAATTTGAAAGAAAGCCTGAACGTCTGCGTAAAGCTGACGTTCAGGCTTTCTTTTTTATCTGTTTATACCCAGTTCATCCGGCCATAGCGGGTGGTGATGCTGCAAATTTCTTTTTGCAGCTTTGGGGTCAGCTGGCTCTTTTTCAGCCGCCAGCGCCAATTCTCGCCTACGGTGGAGGGCTTATTGATACGGGCGGAATTGTCCAGCCCCAGCCAATCCTGCATGGGAATGATGCAGGTGGCGGCGGCACTGCGGAAGATAAGGGCGATCATGCTCTTGTAAAGCTGTGTTTCCGGCGTGGTGTAATCGTACAGATAATCCCGCACCAGTGTACGTTCGGCAGAGGTGATGGTCTGATACCAGGATACCAGCGTTTCGTTGTCATGGGTGCCAGTGTAGGCCACGCTGTTCACCGGGTAATTATGGGGCAGGTAGTCGCTGGCGCTGCCGGTGTCACGGGAGTCGAAGGCAAATTCCAACACCTTCATGCCGGGGAAGCCACTGTCCAGCACCAGCTGCCGGACGGTCTCGCTCATATAGCCCAAATCCTCGGCAATGATCTCCCGCTTGCCCAGTGCCTGCTCCACCGCACGGAACAGCTCGATGCCAGGGCCTTTTTCCCAATGGCCGGGGGCCGCGGTTTCACTGCCGTAGGGAATGGAAAAATACTCGTCGAAACCGCGGAAGTGGTCGATGCGAACCACGTCGTACAGCTCAAAGCAATACCACAAGCGGGTGATCCACCACTGATAGCCCGTTTCCCGGTGCTTTTCCCAGCGGTAGAGCGGATTGCCCCAGAGCTGGCCGGTGGGCGAAAAACCATCCGGCGGAACGCCTGCCACGGCGGTGGGAATGTTGTCCTCATCCAGCTGGAACATCTGCGGGTTCGCCCATGCATCGGCAGAATCCAGTGCCACATAGATGGGGATATCGCCGATGATGCGGATACCCTTTTCGTTGGCGTAAGCCTTTAGTGCACGCCACTGCTGGTCGAATTTGAACTGGAGATATTTGTAGTACTCCACCTCAAAATACAATTCCCGGCGGTAGTAGTCCATGGCATTCTGCCAGCGCAGGCGGATATCCTCCGCCCATTCGATCCACGGCTTACCCTCAAAGCGGCCTTTCACTGCCATGAACAGGGCAAAATCGTCCAGCCACCACTTATTTTTCTCGCAGAAGGCCGCGAACGCTGCATTGTGGCCGATATCACTGCGGGAATAGGCCAGCCGGAGCAGGCGGCCCCGCTCCTTGTAGAGCTGGCTGTAGTCGATATCATCGGCTTTGCGCCCGAACTTTTCCTTTTTGCACTCCTCGGCGGTGAGCACGCCCTCTTTGACCAGTTCATCCAGACTGATAAAGTACGGGTTGCCCGCAAAGGCCGAAAAGCTCTGATAGGGGCTGTCACCATAGCTGGTCACACCCAGCGGCAGGATCTGCCAATAAGTCTGTCCGGCCTCTTTGAGCCAGTCCACAAAATCGTATGCTTCCTGCGAAAAGCAGCCAATGCCATATGGGGACGGCAGACTGCTGACGGGCAGTAAAATGCCTGCACTTCTCTGCATCTTCATGTTCTTTCTTATCCTTTATAATTCGATCAGGATACCCGCATGGTCGGAGACCTGCGGTTCCTGTGTACCACGGAATATCACCCGGCTGCTGCGCACCGGAACAGCTTTGGAGCACCAGATCTGGTCGATGCGCTTTTTGGCGGAAGCATCCGGGGCATCCCGCCAGCCGTCAATGGCCTGCACAACGGTATAGCCGTCATCCCGCTGTTGTGCCAGCCGGTAGGTATCCTGCCAGCCGCTGCGGAGGATAAGGTCATACCCCTCGCCCCGCACATCGGCTTCGCTGTTGAAGTCGCCCAGCAGGAATGCCATAGGCTTCGCACCAGCCGTTGCTTCCAGCGCATTCCACTGGTCAGCAAAGGGTTCTTCTTCGTCCTTCCACCAGCCCATGTGTACAGCATAGTACCAGACATCTCCTGCACAGATGCCCAGCACGCGGCGGGTCTTCCAGTAACTGTAATCGTTCGACCGGCTCAGCAGCAGATTCTCGGTCTGCGTGATGGGCGCACGGCTGAATACGGCCATGCCCTCATCATATCTCTCATAGCCGATCTTGGCCGGGAGCCAGCTCCAATGGTAGCAAACGCCCTTCTGTTCTAACATCCGGGCCACGGCTGCCGCATGGTTGTCGGCTTTCAGCGGCACGGTGTTGCCCGGACAGGACGTGTAGCCCGCCGGGACAGCTTTCAGCTCCGGTGCGGCGGCGGTCTGGTTCACCTCCTGCAAGGCGAACACATCCGGCTGCTCCTTTGCGATAAACTCCACAAAAATTTCCCGTTTGGCCTCGTATTCCGGTTCGATGAGGCTGTGGGTGTTCAATGTCAGCAGTTTCATAAGCAATTACAGAATATCGTTGATATCAGATTTCAGAACATCTGCCTTGGGGCCATAGACCGCCTGAATGCCGTCGCCCTTGACCAGCAGGCTCAGGGCACCCTCAGCCTTCCATGCCGCCAGGTCGGCCACCTTGGCAGGGTCCTTGACGGTGACGCGCAGACGGGTCATGCAGGCATCCACCAGCACGATGTTCTCGCGGCCGCCCAGCAGGGCAATGATGCGCTCGGCCTGACCGTTATCGGACTTTTTCTCAGCCTTTGCACCGGAAGCATCCTCATCCGGCGCGTTGTCATCGGTGTAGTTGCCCAGACGGCCCGGGGTAGCCAGATTGAGTTTGCCGATCATGAAATAGGCCACGAAATAGCCAATGATGAAGAATGCCACGACGCAGATGACAAAGTTGACGATATCACCGCCCAGACCGGCCTGCAGAGACATGGGGATGCGGGTGATGAATTCCAGATTGCCGAAGGAATGCAGGCGCAGATGGATGATGCCGGCCATGGCAAAGGCACAGCCCTGCAGGATGGCATATACAATGTACAGCGGCATGGCGCAGAACATGAACATGAACTCCAGCGGCTCGGTCACACCGGTGAGGAACACAGCCAGCGCAGTGGAAATGAACATGGATCTGTAATTCTTACGCTTGTCGGCATCCACGCGGCGGTACATGGCCAGTGCGACGCCCAGCAGCAGGCCGGTCGCACCGATCATCTGGCCGACCTTGAAGCGGGCGGGAGTGACGGTAGCCAGCAGATTATTATATGCGGCCATGTCACCGGCCTTCTTGAAGTTGATGAGGTCGTTGGCCCATGCCAGCCACAGCGGGTCCTGACCAAATACCTGACTGCCTGCGTTCACGCCGGTGGCGATGGTGTAGGTGCCGCCGAAAGAGGTGTAGTTCATGGGGATGGTCAGCATATGGTGCAGACCAAAGGGCAGCAGCAGACGTTCCAGCGTACCATAGATGAACGGAGCCAGCACCGGAGAAGTCTCGGAAGAGTTGGCGATCCAGATGCCAAAGTTGTTGAACCGGTCTGCACCACAGGCCAGAACAGGGCGAGCACCAGAGAGATGACCACGGAATAGGCGATGACCACCATGGGCACGAACCGCTTGCCGTTGAAGAAGGCCAGTGCGTCCGGCAGCTTGCGGAAGTTATAGTATTTATTGTAAGCTACGCCGCCCACAAAACCGGCGATGATGCCCACGAATACGCCCATATTCAGGGCCGGTGCGCCCAGGATGGAGGTAAAATAGCCGTTGACGGCGATCTCCTGCCCAAACAGGGTGTGGGTCACGGCATTGGGATCCTCCAGCATAGCACTGGTGACGCCGAAGATGTTGCCGGTGATGACGTTGATGAGCGCAAAGGCCAGCACAGCCGCAAAGGCACCGCCTGCGCGTTCTTTTGCCCAGCTGCCGCCGATGGCGACCGCGAACAGGATGTGCAGGTTGTTGATGACGGCCCAGCCGATGTTCTCCATCGTAGTGCCGATGGTCATGACGGCGGCAATATCGCCACCGCTCATCTGCACCAGCTTGCCCAGACTGATCATCAGACCCGCCGCCGGCATGACGGCGATGACGGTCATCAGAACCTTGCCCAGTTTTTGCAAAAAGTCGAAATTGATGAGCCCTTTCTTCTTGGGAGCTGTCTGTGTGGTTGCCATGATGTTCCTCCTTGTTCTTTTGCATTTGATTGCGCAAGCATTGCGTTGCGCTTGCATTAAATTGCGCAATAAGAATAACTCATTTTCGCAAATTTTACAAAAGTTTTTTGAGATGCAGAACGCCTTTCTGCATCTTGTACATTGTTTGAAGCGATTTTGTTGAAAATGTCAAACCTTTGCAGCAACACCGTTGCGCGATTTACGCAAATGAGTACGCAAACGTTGACTTTGTGTGCAAAGCCCTTTACAATAGAGCTATCAGAAAGGGGATTCAGAGCATGGCAGTTACGATCAAAGATATTGCGGCCGCTGCGGGCGTTTCGCCGTCCACGGTCTCCCGCACCTGCAAGGACAGCCCATCCATCAGCCGGGACACAAAAGAACGCATCCGCCGCATCATGGCGCAGATGGGCTATGAACCAAATTTTGAGGCCGAACCGTCAGAAGCATTTTCCAAGACCATCGGCATCATCCTGCCTTCTTCCCAGCGAGATGTATATGAAAATGCCTTTCATCTGGAGATCATCCGGGGCATCGGGCAGTTCTGCAACCAGCGCCGTTATGTAAACACCGTCATCACCGGTGAGGACGATGCCGAAGTGCTGGATGCCATCCAGAGCATGGTGGCCAACACACAGGCCGATGGATTCATCCTGCTCTACTCCAAAAAAGATTGTCCGGTGGCTGCCTATCTGCGCAGCGAGGGTCTGCTTCACGTTATCGTGGGCAAGGCAGCGCAGTCGGCCAACCAGACCATCTATATCGACAACAACAATGCACTGGCGGGCGAGGAAGCCACCGACTATCTCTACGAGATGGGACACCGCCGCATCGCCTATTTTGGGGTCAGCAATGCCATGCTGTTTTCTGCCGAGCGGAAACGCGGCCATCAGATGTCTCTGCTCAAGCACGGCATCACCCCGCGCGAAGGGGACTGCGTGGAGATCGATACCCTGAATGATTCCTATGAACCCGCCCTGAAAGCACTGCTTACCGCTCCTGACCGCCCTACAGCGGTTCTGGTCAGCGATGACATTCTTGCGGTAGTACTGGAACAGTTCTGCAGCAAGCTGGGCCTGCGCATCCCGAAAGATCTGTCCATCGTATCCTTCAACAACTCGCTGTTCTCCCGCATCACCAACCCGCCGCTGACAACCGTGGACGTCAATCCCTATCAGCTTGGCATCGAAGCGGCAAGCCAGACCATCAACCACATCGAAAACCCCAACCTGCTGGCCACCAAGATCATCGTGCCGCATCAACTCATCGTACGGGAAAGCTGCTGCCCACCGCCGGAGGTCTGATCTTATAGCAAAAAATCATCCGCGATCGTTTCTCATGAACGGTTTGGACCTCGTGAGATCTTATCGCGGATGATTTTTTTCAGCTGGCCTGCTCTCTCCGATTTTTTATTTTTTCCGATATTCCCGTGGTGTCATACCGAAGTGTGCCTTGAAGGCCCGATTGAAATAGGAGAGATTTTCAAACCCGCACCGGGAGGCGATGGTCAGGATGGTCTCATCCGTGGTTTGCAGCGCTTCGGCGGCGGCGTTCAGGCGGTATTCGTTCAGAAAAGCGATGAAGCTCTGCCCCGTCATCTGCCGGAACCACCGCATGAAGTGGCTGGCGCTGAAGGAGCAGACCCCGGCAGCATCGGCGACCCGAAGCGCCTCGGCATAATGGGCCGAGAGCCATTGCAGAACGGTTTTCAGCCGCTGGGTGTCGGCAGTCTCTGCAGGGGGCTGCTGTTTTCCCTGTGCAATGAGCAGGGCCAGAAAGCGCAGCAGCGCCCCCTTGACCAGCAGCTCATAGCCGGGGAGCTTCGAGCGGCTGGCCTCTTCCACCTCCCGCAGACAGGCGGCAGCCTGAAGATAGCACAAATCGTTTGGGGTCAGACGGACAGGCAGCGACAGCCGCCCGCTCTGGAGCGGAAGCAGGTATTTCTCGGCGCAAAGGTCCTCTGCGCCGCCCAGAAGCTCCAGCTCAAAGATGAGATTCTCGTATTCCATGGACTGCCCTTCTGCCTGCCGCAGGGCGTGGAGGGTGCCGGGCGTAAAAACGAAGATGTCCCCCATGCGGGCCAGATAAGACACAGCGCCCACCTGCACCAGCCCCGCACCGCGCTTGACAAAGACCAGCTCCATGCTCTCCTGCCAGTGGAGCGCCACCTGCGGGAAATCCCCCGGGATGGTGCAGGGATACAGATTGAATGGGAACCGCACGGCACCGTGCTGCTTGGTTTCCTGCAAAGAAGCCCAATTTTGCATCGTCTCACCTCCTGATGATAGGATTGTACCACAATCTGCGCCATTTAGGCAAGATTTTGCGTGTTTTGTGTGGTATATCTTATGGCAGAGATGTCAAACCTGCTTTTCGTATCAAAGGAGGGTCCATTTATGAACTTTACTGAAACCTTGCAGACCTTTACCGGCAAACCTCTTTCTGCCTGCACGAATCAGGAGCTGTATCTTGCTCTGCTGGAACTTGTCCGGCGCAAGAGTGCTGACCGTGTGCAGCCGGTCAAGGGCCGCAAGCTATATTATATCAGCGCCGAATTTCTCATCGGCAAGCTGCTGTCCAACAACCTCATCAATCTGGGTTTGTACGACGAAGCCCGCGATGCATTGGCTGCTGCCGGGAAAAGCCTTGCTGAAATTGAAGAAGTGGAGCCGGAGCCGTCCCTCGGCAACGGCGGTCTGGGCCGTCTGGCCGCCTGCTTCCTTGACTCGCTGGCTACACTGAATCTGCCCGGCGACGGTGTGGGTCTGCGGTATCACTTCGGCCTGTTCCGGCAATCCTTTGAGAACGGTGTACAGAATGAGAAGCCCGACCCGTGGCTCACCGCCCACAGCTGGGCCGAAAAGACCGATGTCACCTACCCGGTAGAGCTGGCAGGCAAGGAATACACCGCCCGCCTGTACAAGCTGGCCGTCACCGGTTACGAGGGCCGCACCAATACCCTGAATCTGTTCGACCTCGACACCATCGATGAGAGCATCGTCCACGACGGCATTGCCTTCGACAAAACTGCCATCGACAAGAACCTGACCCTCTTCCTCTACCCGGACGATTCCGATGAGGCCGGCCGCCGCCTGCGGGTCTACCAGCAGTATCTGATGGTCTCTGCCGGTGCGCAGCTCATTCTGGCCGAGTGCGCCGCCCGGGGCTGCAACTACCACGATCTGTCCGACTATGCCGCCATCCAGATCAACGACACTCACCCCAGCATGGTCATCCCGGAGCTGATCCGTCTGCTGGGTGAAAAAGGCATTGACTTTGACGAAGCTGTGGAGATTGTTACCAAGACCTGCGCCTACACCAACCACACCATTCTGGCCGAAGCGCTGGAAAAGTGGCCCCGTTCCTATCTGGATGCCGTGGTGCCGCAGCTGATGCCTATCATTGAGAAGCTGGATGCGCTGGCCCGCACCCGTACCGAGGACGAAGGCCTTGCCATCATCGACAAGGACGACCGGGTACACATGGCACACATGGATATCCACTTTACCCATTCCACCAACGGTGTGGCTGCCCTGCACACCGAGATCCTGAAAAACTCCGAGCTGCACGGTTTTTACGAGCTGTACCCGGAAAAGTTCAACAACAAGACCAACGGCATCACCTTCCGCCGCTGGCTGCTGGAATGCGACCCGGCCCTGACCGCTGAGTTGGAAAAGCGCATTGGCTCCGGCTTCCGCAAGGATGCCGCAGAGCTGGAAAAGCTGCTGGCCTTTGCGGGGGATGAGACGGTGCTGAACGAGCTGACCGCCGTGAAAAAGGCCAACAAGGAAGCGCTGGCCGACTGGCTGCTGCACACCCAGAACGTCACCGTGAACACGGAGGCCGTGTTCGATATCCAGTCCAAACGTCTGCATGAGTACAAGCGTCAGCAGCTGAACCTGCTCTACCTCATCCATCATTATCCACGCGCTGCTGGCCCTCTCCAAGGTCATTGCGGCAGACCCGGAAGTGTCCAAGTGGTTACAGGTCGTGTTCATCGAGAACTACAACGTTACCGCTGCCGAAAAGCTGATCCCGGCCTGCGACCTGTCCGAGCAGATCAGCCTTGCTTCCAAGGAGGCTTCCGGCACCGGCAACATGAAGTTCATGCTGAACGGTGCGCTGACCCTCGGCACCATGGACGGTGCCAACGTGGAGATCAGCCAGCAGGTGGGAGAAGAGAATATCTACATCTTCGGCCAGACCTCCGATCAGGTCATCCACCGCTATGCCGTGGGCGATTACGACCCCGCCCAGTGGGTGGAGGGCGATGCCAACATCCGCCGTGCCATCGGCTTTCTCACCGGGCCGGAGATGCTGGCCGCTGGTCACGCCGAAAACCTGACCCGCCTGCACGATGAGCTGATCCGCAAGGACTGGTTCCAGACCCTGCCGGACTTCAATGCCTATGTTGTGCGCAAGGGGCAGGCCCTGAGCGATTACGCCTGCGACCCGCTGGGCTGGTGCAAGAAGTGCCTTGTGAACATCGCCAAGGCAGGCTTCTTCTCCAGCGACCGCACCATTGCCGAATACGACCGCGATATCTGGCATCTGGGCCAGTAAAGAATTTTCCTAGCGTTTCGCGATCATTTTCTCTCAAAACCTGCTGTATCATTTCATACGGCAGGTTTTCTTTTTCAAAATAAAATGGCTGCTGTTTGCCATTTATCAGATCAACATCTCGTTCAACTTCGATCTCACTCCTTACATTGAGGGGGAGTGATACGTCCGCCTGCAAAACAGTCGGGCATCGAACAAGCATTTTCAAAAACAACG
>OGID01000372.1_pt1 | contig 10967 bp, 12 predicted proteins | sample 1571731 | NCBI WGS metagenome assembly OGID01 (sample SAMEA2582019, study PRJEB24529) | metagenome | biome: Human gut stool | place: China | collected 2011 | reverse complement strand
ACTCACCGAAGCATTAATCGAGTTTGAAGGCGCGCTGGTTGTCGTTTCGCACGACCGTCATTTGCTGCGTTCCACCACTGACGATCTCTACCTGGTTCACGATCGTAAAGTCGAACCGTTCGACGGCGATCTGGAAGATTATCAACAGTGGTTGAGCGACGTACAAAAGCAGGAAAACCAGACCGACGAAGCGCCAAAAGAGAATGCGAACAGCGCCCAGGCACGTAAAGATCAGAAGCGCCGGGAAGCTGAGCTGCGTGCGCAAACCCAGCCACTGCGTAAAGAGATTGCCCGTCTGGAAAAAGAGATGGAGAAGCTGAACGCGCAACTGGCGCAGGCGGAAGAGAAACTCGGCGACAGCGAACTGTATGACCAGAGCCGTAAAGCGGAGTTGACCGCCTGCCTGCAACAGCAAGCCAGCGCCAAATCCGGCCTGGAAGAGTGCGAAATGGCATGGCTGGAAGCCCAGGAGCAGCTTGAGCAGATGCTGCTGGAAGGCCAAAGCAACTGATGGCGCAGATAACGACGACCGATGCCAATGAATTCAGCAGCAGTGCTGAATTCACCCCTATGCGCGGCTTTAGCAATTGTCATCTGCAAACCATGCTGCCGCGTCTGTTTCGTCGTCAGGTGAAATTCACCCCGTACTGGCAGCGGCTGGAGTTGCCCGACGGCGATTTTGTCGATCTTGCGTGGAGTGAAAACCCTGCACAGGCGCGGCATAAACCGCGTTTAGTGGTATTTCACGGGCTGGAAGGCAGTCTCAATAGCCCTTACGCCCACGGTCTGGTTGAGGCGGCGCAAAAGCGCGGCTGGCTGGGCGTGGTGATGCATTTTCGCGGATGCAGCGGTGAACCAAACCGTATGCACCGCATTTACCATTCGGGCGAAACCGAAGACGCCAGTTGGTTTTTACGCTGGCTGCAACGCGAATTTGGTCATGCGCCAACGGCTGCCGTCGGCTATTCGCTCGGCGGTAATATGCTGGCCTGTTTGCTGGCAAAAGAAGGCAATGATCTCCCGGTTGATGCGGCGGTGATTGTCTCTGCGCCGTTTATGCTGGAAGCCTGTAGCTATCATATGGAAAAGGGCTTTTCCCGCGTTTATCAGCGTTACTTGCTGAACCTGTTAAAAGCCAATGCCGCGCGCAAGCTGGCAGCCTACCCCGGAACACTGCCGATTAATCTCGCGCAGTTAAAATCGGTACGTCGCATCCGTGAATTTGACGATCTCATCACCGCCAGAATTCACGGCTACGCTGACGCTATCGACTATTATCGTCAGTGTAGCGCCATGCCGATGCTCAATCGGATCGCCAAACCGACGCTGATTATTCACGCCAAAGACGATCCGTTTATGGATCATCAGGTGATCCCGAAACCGGAAAGTCTCCCCCCGCAGGTGGAGTATCAACTGACTGAACATGGCGGTCATGTTGGCTTTATTGGCGGTACATTACTTCATCCGCAAATGTGGCTGGAGTCACGCATTCCTGACTGGTTAACAACGTATCTGGAGGCGAAATCATGTTGATTCCGTGGCAAGACCTCTCCCCCGAAACGCTGGAAAATTTAATTGAAAGCTTTGTGTTACGTGAAGGCACCGATTATGGTGAACATGAGCGTACACTTGAACAGAAAGTCGCCGACGTCAAACGCCAGCTACAGTGCGGAGAAGCGGTGCTGGTATGGTCGGAGCTGCACGAAACGGTCAATATTATGCCGCGCAGTCAGTTTCGCGAATAACCTGCAACCGTCGGCGGACGAGATAATAATGATAGCTAAGTCATGGAGTTACTATGTCTGCCAAACATCCGATCATTGCGGTAACAGGATCCAGCGGCGCGGGGACCACCACCACCAGCCTCGCGTTTCGTAAAATATTCGCGCAGTTAAATCTGCATGCAGCTGAGGTGGAAGGCGACAGTTTTCACCGTTACACCCGCCCGGAAATGGACATGGCGATCCGCAAAGCGCGCGACGCCGGGCGGCATATCAGCTACTTCGGCCCCGAGGCTAACGACTTCGGCCTGCTGGAACAAACCTTCATTGAATACGGTCAGAGCGGCAAAGGGAAATCTCGCAAATATCTGCATACCTACGACGAAGCCGTACCGTGGAATCAGGTACCGGGGACATTCACCCCCTGGCAACCTTTACCAGAACCCACTGATGTACTGTTTTATGAAGGTTTACACGGCGGCGTAGTCACGCCACAGCATAACGTTGCGCAGCATGTGGACTTACTGGGCGGCGGAGTGCCTATCGTTAACCTTGAGTGGATTCAAAAACTGATCCGCGACACCAGCGAGCGCGGGCACTCACGAGAAGCAGTGATGGACTCAGTAGTGCGTTCAATGGAAGACTATATCAACTACATCACACCGCAGTTTTCCCGCACCCATCTTAACTTCCAGCGCGTTCCCACCGTCGACACTTCAAACCCGTTCGCGGCAAAAGGTATCCCGTCGCTCGATGAAAGCTTTGTGGTGATCCATTTTCGTAATCTGGAAGGGATCGATTTCCCCTGGCTGCTGGCGATGTTGCAAGGCTCATTCATTTCCCACATCAATACGTTAGTGGTACCGGGCGGCAAAATGGGTCTGGCAATGGAATTAATTATGCTGCCGCTGGTGCAACGATTGATGGAAGGAAAGAAAATCGAGTAACTCTGCTATTACGCCGGATAAAATACTATCCGGCTTCACAACGGGATAGTTAAATCACGCGGCAACCACTTCATACGAGTGAGTAATATTCACCGCTTTTTCCAGCATCAACGCCACTGAACAATATTTCTCGGCAGAGAGATCAACCGCACGCGCAACCGCTGCGTCTTTCAGGTCGCGACCGGTGACGATAAAATGCAGATTAATGTGCGTAAACAGGCGTGGTGCCTCTTCGCGGCGTTCAGAGGTCAATTTTACTTCACAATCGACCACATCCTGACGCCCTTTTTGCAGGATCGAAACCACATCGATGGCACTGCAACCACCCGCCGCCATCAACACCATTTCCATCGGACTTGGTGCTTTATCGCCTGAGTTGCCGTCCATTAAAATCTGATGACCAGAGGCGGATTCGCCCAGAAAAGTTAACCCTTCGACCCACTTCACTCGCGCTTGCATTTTTGCTACTCCACTGCGTCAATTTTCCTGACAGAGTACGCGTACTAACCAAATCGCGCAACGGAAGGCGACCTGGGTCATGCTGAAGCGAGACACCAGGAGACACAAAGCGAAAGCTATGCTAAAACAGTCAGGATGCTACAGTAATACATTGATGTACTGCATGTATGCAAAGGACGTCACATTACCGTGCAGTACAGTTGATAGCCCCTTCCCAGGTAGCGGGAAGCATATTTCGGCAATCCAGAGACAGCGGCGTTATCTGGCTCTGGAGAAAGCTTATAACAGAGGATAACCGCGCATGGTGCTTGGCAAACCGCAAACAGACCCGACTCTCGAATGGTTCTTGTCTCATTGCCACATTCATAAGTACCCATCCAAGAGCACGCTTATTCACCAGGGTGAAAAAGCGGAAACGCTGTACTACATCGTTAAAGGCTCTGTGGCAGTGCTGATCAAAGACGAAGAGGGTAAAGAAATGATCCTCTCCTATCTGAATCAGGGTGATTTTATTGGCGAACTGGGCCTGTTTGAAGAGGGCCAGGAACGTAGCGCATGGGTACGTGCGAAAACCGCCTGTGAAGTGGCTGAAATTTCGTACAAAAAATTTCGCCAATTGATTCAGGTAAACCCGGACATTCTGATGCGTTTGTCTGCACAGATGGCGCGTCGTCTGCAAGTCACTTCAGAGAAAGTGGGCAACCTGGCGTTCCTCGACGTGACGGGCCGCATTGCACAGACTCTGCTGAATCTGGCAAAACAACCAGACGCTATGACTCACCCGGACGGTATGCAAATCAAAATTACCCGTCAGGAAATTGGTCAGATTGTCGGCTGTTCTCGTGAAACCGTGGGACGCATTCTGAAGATGCTGGAAGATCAGAACCTGATCTCCGCACACGGTAAAACCATCGTCGTTTACGGCACTCGTTAATCCCGTCGGAGTGGCGCGTTACCTGGTAGCGCGCCATTTTGTTTCCCCCGATGTGGCGCAGACTGATTTATCACCCCGATATCAACTATGCACTTCGACAAACGCTGGTGCTATGTTTGCCCGTGGCCGTTGGGTTAATGCTTGGCGAATTACGATTCGGTCTGCTCTTCTCCCTCGTTCCTGCCTGTTGCAATATTGCGGGCCTTGATACGCCTCATAAACGTTTTTTCAAACGCTTAATCATTGGTGCGTCGCTGTTTGCCACCTGTAGCTTACTGACACAGCTGCTACTGGCAAAAGATGTTCCCCTGCCCTTTTTGCTGACCGGATTAACGCTGGTACTTGGCGTCACTGCTGAGTTGGGGCCATTGCACGCAAAATTGCTTCCCGCATCGCTGCTCGCCGCCATTTTTACCCTCAGTTTGGCGGGATACATGCCGGTCTGGGAACCGTTGCTCATCTATGCGTTGGGCACTCTCTGGTACGGATTGTTTAACTGGTTTTGGTTCTGGATCTGGCGCGAACAACCGCTGCGCGAGTCACTAAGTCTGCTGTACCGTGAACTGGCAGATTATTGTGAAGCCAAATACAGCCTGCTTACCCAGCACACCGACCCTGAAAAAGCGCTGCCGCCGCTGCTGGTGCGCCAGCAAAAAGCGGTCGATCTAATTACCCAGTGCTATCAGCAAATGCATATGCTTTCCGCGCAAAATAATACTGACTACAAGCGGATGCTGCGTATTTTCCAGGAGGCGCTGGATTTACAGGAACATATTTCGGTCAGTTTGCATCAGCCGGAAGAGGTGCAAAAGCTGGTCGAGCGTAGCCATGCGGAAGAAGTTATCCGCTGGAATGCGCAAACCGTCGCCGCTCGCCTGCGCGTGCTGGCTGATGACATTCTTTACCATCGCCTGCCAACGCGTTTTACGATGGAAAAGCAAATTGGCGCACTGGAAAAAATCGCCCGCCAGCATCCGGATAATCCGGTTGGGCAATTCTGCTATTGGCACTTCAGCCGCATTGCCCGCGTGCTGCGCACCCAAAAACCGCTCTATGCCCGTGACTTACTGGCCGATAAACAGCGGCGAATGCCATTACTTCCGGCGCTGAAAAGTTATCTGTCACTAAAGTCTCCGGCGCTACGCAATGCCGGACGACTCAGTGTGATGTTAAGCGTTGCCAGCCTGATGGGCACCGCGCTGCATCTGCCGAAGTCGTACTGGATCCTGATGACGGTATTGCTGGTGACACAAAATGGCTATGGCGCAACCCGTCTGAGGATTGTGAATCGCTCCGTGGGAACCGTGGTCGGGTTAATCATTGCGGGCGTGGCGCTGCACTTTAAAATTCCCGAAGGTTACACCCTGACCTTGATGCTGATTACCACCCTTGCCAGCTACCTGATATTGCGCAAAAACTACGGCTGGGCGACGGTCGGTTTTACTATTACCGCAGTGTATACCCTGCAACTATTGTGGTTGAACGGCGAGCAATACATCCTTCCGCGTCTTATCGATACCATTATTGGTTGTTTAATTGCTTTCGGCGGTACTGTCTGGCTGTGGCCGCAGTGGCAGAGCGGGTTATTGCGTAAAAACGCCCATGATGCTTTAGAAGCCTATCAGGAAGCGATTCGCTTGATTCTTAGCGAGGATCCGCAACCTACGCCACTGGCCTGGCAGCGAATGCGGGTAAATCAGGCACATAACACTCTGTATAACTCATTGAATCAGGCGATGCAGGAACCGGCATTCAACAGCCATTATCTGGCAGATATGAAACTGTGGGTAACGCACAGCCAGTTTATTGTTGAGCATATTAATGCCATGACCACGCTGGCGCGGGAACACCGGGCATTGCCACCTGAACTGGCACAAGAGTATTTACAGTCTTGTGAAATCGCCATTCAGCGTTGTCAGCAGCGACTGGAGTATGACGAACCGGGTAGTTCTGGCGATGCCAATATCATGGATGCGCCGGAGATGCAGCCACACGAAGGCGCGGCAGGTACGCTGGAGCAGCATTTACAGCGGGTTATTGGTCATCTGAACACCATGCACACCATTTCGTCGATGGCATGGCGTCAGCGACCGCATCACGGGATTTGGCTGAGTCGCAAGTTGCGGGATTCGAAGGCGTAATGCAGGCTAAACCATCGGATAAGGCATTCACGCCGCATCCGACATCTTTTGCCTGATGCTTCGTATTTACGCCCCAACCACCTTCGCCACCGCGTGGGCGAAACGTTGCATCCCTTCATCGATATCCGCATCTTCCACCACCAGCGACGGCGCAAAACGCATCACATCCGGCCCGGCGTTAAGCACCATTACGCCAGCCTCTGCGCCCGCATAAAGGAAATCACGCGCCCGACCTTTGTACTGTGGCTTCAGCTCTGCGCCAATCAACAGCCCCATACCGCGAATATCGCTAAATACATCGTCCTGCTGATCGATCTTCTGCAGATGGTCAACAAAACGCTGGCGTTTCGCCTGAATGCCTTCCAGCACTTCAGGGGTATTGATGATATCAAACGCCGCCCCCGCTACTGCACAGGCCAGAGGATTACCGCCGTAGGTGGAACCGTGAGAACCAGGATGAAACGCAGAAGCAATTTCCGCCGTGGTCAGCATGGCGCTAATCGGGAAGCCGCCGCCTAACGCTTTCGCAGAGGTCAGAATATCCGGCGTAACGCCGTAGTGCATGTAAGCAAACAAATCGCCGGTCCGCCCCATCCCGCACTGCACTTCATCAAACACCAATAATGCCTGATGTTGATCGCACAGCTCGCGCAAGCCCTGCAAAAACTCTGGCGTCGCTGCCGTCACACCGCCCTCGCCCTGGATCGGCTCAACCACCACCGCACAGGTGTGATCATCCATCACCGCTTTCACTGCATGGAGAGGTTCCGCGCCGGAGTTCATAAACACCACGCGTTCGGCAAACGTCGCCTCAATCAGTTTACGCCCAAGACGCAGCGCCGGTTCATTGGTGAAAACGTTACTGATATGCCACAGAGTTTCGCCCTGGGTTTTTAACGCGTTCACCAGCGCAGGATGGCAATGGCCCAACGCCGTAACTGCAATGCCACCCGCGAAATCGACATACTCCTTGCCTTGCTGATCCCAGATTCGGCTGCCCTGACCTTTTACCGGAATAAACTCTGCCGGAGCATAAATCGGCAGGATCACTTCATCGAAAGTCGCGCGTGTAATTGCTGTTTGTTCAATTGCCATCTCATGATCACCCTGTTACGCATAAATAAATGTGAAATTATAATCACAAAATATGCATAAAAAATCACTAAATGGCAATCAGAAATCAGCGATGCAGGAAATTAGCCAGCAGTTGATGTCCTTGTTCGCTAAGAATACTTTCTGGATGGAACTGCACACCTTCCAGATCCCACTGGCGATGGCGAATCCCCATAATCTCGCGGGTTTCGCTCCAGGCCGTCACGTCAAAGCACGCTGGTAATGAGTCAGGTTCCACCACCAGCGAATGGTAGCGTGTCACGGTAAGTGGATTTGCCAGCCCCCGAAATACGCCCTCACCGTTATGTGTAATCGGCGAGGTTTTGCCGTGCATGACCTTTGCGGCGCGCACAACTTTACCGCCAAATGCCTGCGCCATTGCCTGATGACCGAGGCAGACGCCAAGAATCGGCAAGCGCCCGGCATAGTGGCGAATAACGTCAAGGGAGATCCCGGCTTCATCTGGCGTACAGGGGCCAGGTGAGATGACAATTTTTTGTGGTTTAAGGGCGTCGATATCCGCCAGCGTCAACGCATCGTTGCGCTTAACCAGCACATCCGCCCCCAGTTCACAAAAGTACTGGTAGAGGTTCCAGGTAAAAGAATCGTAGTTATCTATAAGCAGGATCATGGCGGCTCCGGTACGAAAGAACCGCGCTATTTTACTCAGATTCCCCGGCTTCGCTTACCACTTTGCTAAATATCATCTGCAGTGCGGTGAGATCCCCCATTGCCCCACTCTGATTTGCCTGATTCCAGGCCTCTTTTTCGATACCCTGCCAGCTCAGTTGATATCCGGCATGAATCGCCAGGTGCTCGAAGAAGATACGCTGTGCCAGACCACTTCCCACCCGGAAGGGATGCAGCACGTTGATTTCACAATAGTAATGCGCCACCCGCTCGACGAAATTCGCTTTATCCAGGCCAACCAGATAACCTTCTTCCTCCAGATCCTGCATCAGGGCATTGCCCTCTTTTTCGATATAAGCAAAGTGGCAGAACGGCGTATCACCCTGATAAATATCAACTTCACGCAGTTGCCCTGCCCAGTCGAAAATATCCTGATACAGCTGGCGATGGATAGTTCGCAAATGCGGTAAACCGCGCACCAGCGGACCAAGCTCAATGGTCGCAGCACGCAGCGCCGTCATTTCGTAAGCGGCCTGTTCCAGCCGCTGCTGCTGGTGGATGTTCAGCCGGTTACGCATGATATCAAGGCCAGGATAAAGATACGGATCGCGCCCTTCGCCGAATTTATCGCTCATAGTGACTCCTCAGCTCTTCAAGGCGCGCTAAAGCCTCTGCGGCAGTAAGAGTGACTAAAGGCATCTCGACGCCTTCAAGACGGCGACTGGCCTGAAAATTACGATTACGCTGAAGCTCCCAGAGACGGGACTTTTGCTTATCGGTGAGTTTCTTCACTTGATGCCTCCCTGAACGTGTCCATTTGCCACAAGTATAAGCGGCAAATCCGGGTTACGCCGGGAGAGCAGAAGCGCGGGCAAGATTGCCCGCGCGAGAAATCATTACGGCAGGACTTTAGCGGAAAGGATAACTACCGGTTTTGACGGCACATTCTGGTACGGACCAACATCATGAGTCGGCACCTGGGAAATCTTATCGGCAACGTCCATGCCTTTCACCACTTTACCAAATACCGCGTAACCGAAATCACGCTGACCATGGTCAAGGAAGGCGTTATCGGCAACGTTGATAAAGAACTGGCTGGTGGCGCTGTCTTTGTCAGCGGTACGTGCCATCGCGATGGTGCCACGCGTGTTGCGCAGGCCGTTATCGGCTTCATTTTTGATTGGCGGGTTTGGTTTTTTCTGCTGCATCTGCTCGGTGAAACCGCCGCCCTGAATCATAAAGCCAGGAATGACGCGGTGAAAGGTAGTGTTGTTATAAAAACCGCTGTTCACATAATCGACAAAGTTTTGCACAGACACTGGCGCTTTTTGTTTATCCAGCTCCAGTTCGATGTTACCAGCTGAGGTTGTCAACAATACGTGCGGGTCCCCTTTCGCTGCCATTGCTGCGGGAGAAAGAGCAGAAAGAGCGAAAACAGCAGCCATCGCCGCCAGGGTCGATTTGAACATGAGATTTCCTTAACAAACAGAGCAGAAAAAAAGCAAGTGAAGAGATTCTAAATAGCCTTCAAGAACAAGGCCATCCCTTTACCTAATTTTACGTATCTGAAATATATGTAACCTGACGATCACTTTTTATTCCGTGATCAAAATCACCTCTTAAAATGCAATTTAGCAACCGATTGCAATAAAACATTTAAACAGATCACAAAATCACCTAAAATCGCCCGCTCGCGGCATATCCCGCTATGCCATTTTATTTTTGAACGCAGGCCAATCATGACTAACAGCAATCGCATCAAGCTCACATGGATTAGCTTTCTCTCCTACGCACTGACTGGTGCGTTGGTTATTGTCACCGGGATGGTGATGGGAAATATCGCCGATTATTTCAATCTGCCTGTTTCCAGTATGAGTAATACCTTCACCTTCCTCAACGCCGGCATTTTAATCTCTATCTTCCTCAACGCCTGGCTGATGGAAATCGTCCCGTTGAAAACGCAGTTACGTTTTGGCTTTCTCCTGATGGTGCTGGCGGTTGCCGGTTTGATGTTCAGCCACAGCCTGGCGCTGTTCTCGACGGCGATGTTCATTCTCGGGGTGGTCAGCGGCATTACTATGTCGATTGGTACATTCCTGATAACACAAATGTATGAAGGGCGTCAGCGCGGTTCCCGCCTGTTATTTACCGACTCCTTCTTCAGTATGGCTGGGATGATTTTCCCAATGATCGCCGCGTTTCTACTGGCGCGCAGCATTGAGTGGTACTGGGTTTATGCCTGCATCGGGCTGGTGTATGTCGCTATTTTTATTCTGACCTTCGGCTGTGAGTTCCCGGCGCTGGGCAAACATGCGCCAAAAACGGATGCTCCGGTAGAGAAAGAAAAGTGGGGGATCGGCGTACTGTTTCTCTCTGTTGCGGCGTTGTGCTACATCCTCGGTCAGTTAGGTTTTATCTCCTGGGTGCCTGAGTATGCCAAAGGCCTGGGCATGAGCCTGAACGACGCGGGCACGCTGGTGAGTAACTTCTGGATGTCATACATGGTCGGCATGTGGGCGTTCAGCTTTATTCTTCGCTTCTTTGATTTGCAACGCATTCTGACCGTACTGGCTGGTCTGGCTGCGATTCTGATGTACGTCTTTAACACCGGAACACCAGCACATATGGCGTGGTCAATTCTCGCTCTGGGCTTCTTCTCCAGCGCGATCTATACCACCATCATCACCCTGGGTTCACAGCAGACCAAAGTACCGTCGCCAAAACTGGTTAACTTTGTCCTGACCTGCGGAACCATCGGTACTATGTTGACCTTTGTGGTTACCGGCCCGATTGTTGAACATAGCGGTCCGCAGGCGGCACTGCTTACAGCAAACGGTCTGTACGCTGTCGTCTTTGTGATGTGCTTCCTGTTAGGTTTCGTCAGCCGTCACCGTCAGCATAACACCCTGACCTCTCATTAATTGCTAATGCCGGACGGCACTATCGTCGTCCGGCCTTTTCCTCTCTTCCCCCGCTACGTGCATCTATTTCTATAATCCCGTTCATTTTGTCTATTTTTTGC
>OGID01000366.1_pt1 | contig 11059 bp, 8 predicted proteins | sample 1571731 | NCBI WGS metagenome assembly OGID01 (sample SAMEA2582019, study PRJEB24529) | metagenome | biome: Human gut stool | place: China | collected 2011 | reverse complement strand
ATATGAAGCGTCTGCGCAAGGGAAAATGCACGATCGGACTTGGACTGGGACTCTCGGATCTTGCCATGAACTACGAGCGTGTGGCCGATCACTGCTCCAATATCGCAGTATATATGATGCAGTTAAATGATACCGGTCTGGAGGAGCACAGTTTTACAGAGCAGATGGATGAAAAAGAGAGTGCAGAATTTACAAAACTGGAAAATGAATTTGAACAGAAATATGAGATAGATTAAATCTGGGAGAAAACGGCTATGGCAACAATCTATATTGTAGAAGACGATGTGAATATCCGTGAGATTGAGCGCTATGCATTAAAAAACAGCGGATATAATGTAGAAGAATTTGAGTGCGGTGCAGATCTTTTTAAACGTCTAGAGAGCAAAGTCCCGGCTCTGATCTTGTTAGACATTATGCTTCCGAATGAGGATGGACTTGATATATTGACAAAGATCCGTGCAGACAAAAACACAGCAAAAGTGCCGATCATCATGGTAACTGCCAAAACATCCGAACTCGACAAAGTAAAAGGATTAGACCTTGGCGCAGACGATTATATTTCCAAACCATTCGGCGTTATGGAACTTATTTCCCGCGTGAAGGCGCTGCTCCGTAGAACAACAGACACGCAGGAGGAATCGCAGATCGCATACGAGAACATTCTGGTGGATAATGACAAGCATGCAGTTTACGTGAATGGGGAACTCTGCGAACTGACCTATAAAGAATTTGAACTTTTAAAATACCTTGTCATCAACAAAGGAATCGTGCTGTCGCGTGATAAGATCATGAATCAGGTGTGGGGCTTTGACTATGAGGGTGAGAGCCGTACCGTGGATATGCACATCAAAACCTTAAGACAGAAGCTTGGTGAAGCCGGAAGCCACATTAAGACCGTGCGGAATGTCGGTTATATGGTGGAGTGAAATCCGTTAAGGAGCTGAAAAATGCAGGACAGACGTAAGACGGTGATAGGATGAAAAAGAAAATCAACAGCAAATTTATGCTGATCTCAGCAATTGCAATTATTGTCATGGCGATCTGTGCCATGGTGCTTTTTTATGATATATTGAAAAAACAGATTTTTGACGATCTAAAGGCAAATGCCCATGTGATCTCCATGATGAAACCGGAGGATCTGCCGGGTGAGATCAACTATAATCTGAATAAGGATGGGCTGCGTATCACGCTGATCAATGAGGATGGAACCGTCATCTATGACAGCATGGAAGACGAGTCGAAGATGGAAAATCACAGGGAACGACCGGAGATCGCTTCTGCATTGGCAGCCGGAGAGGGGCGTGCAATGCGGAAATCGACTACGTCCACAAAACATACTTTTTATTATGCAATGAGAACAGATGACGGAAAAGTTCTGCGTATTGGAAAAGACAGTAACAGTATCTATAGTCTGATCATCAAGATGGTATATCTCACGTTGTCTGTGGGATTCTGTGTATTTGTATTGTGCACAGTCCTTGCACACAGGCTTACCAGGCGTCTTGTGGCACCGATCGAAAAGATGGCGGACAATATTGTGCTGTTGGAAGAAAATGATGTTTATGACGAGATGAAGCCGTTTGTTGCGACCATCAAGCAGCAGCATGTGGATATCTTAAAACATTCCCAGATGCGTCAGGAATTTACTGCAAATGTTTCCCATGAATTAAAGACACCGCTCACTGCGATTTCCGGTTATGCAGAACTCATTGCAAGTGGTATGACAAGCGGGGAAGACACCATTCATTTTGCATCTGAGGTCCATAAGAGTGCAGAGCGTCTGCAATATTTGATCAACGATATCATCAAGCTTTCCGAGTTAGACAACGACGACACAAAGATCGAGTTTGAGACGTTAGACCTTCATGAGATGGCGTTAAACTGTCAGGCAATGATGGAGATTCAGGCAGAAAAGAATGAAGTGACCGTGGAAGTGCAGGGAGAAGCCACCTCGGTTCGGGGAAATCGAAATCTCATAGATGAATTAATCTATAACCTTTGCAGTAACGCAGTGCGCTATAACAAAAAAGGCGGAAAAGTCACGATTATTACACGCACGGAGGACGGACATCCAATTCTGATCGTCAAAGACACTGGTATCGGTATTCCGAAGGAGGCACAGGAACGCGTCTTTGAGCGGTTTTACCGTGTTGATAAAAGCCGTTCGAAATCGACCGGAGGCACAGGTCTTGGACTTGCCATTGTCAAACACATTGTGGCACAGCATGAGGCACAGATCTCGCTGGAAAGTGAGGAAGGTGCCGGTACGGAGATTAAGGTTGTGTTTTTTAAATAAATTAGGAAAGATGAGCTTCTGATTTTATATCGGAGGCTTATTTTATATAAAAACGTGAAAAAATATGTGATTTAGCTGTGAAAAACGTGATAAAAACATATAAAAAGATCAAAAAAACGTGAAAATTAAAATTCAAAGAAAAAACTCTAGCTGTCTTTTCTATTTTTGTGTTATTATAGAAAGACAGTCATAACGACAGTACGAATGAAAATGAAAGGACAGAGTAAGTAGTAATATGTTTTCCGTATCAGACATTAAAGAGACAGTATATCCGGCGGCGTACCGGAGAGGGAAAGAGCTGTATGAGACGGCGGGGGTTTTTGATTTTTCCTATGAGTTGTATTTAGTGGATGAGCTGCCAGTGGCAGATGTCAGGGCAAAAGTTCGTGGAATCAATCAGGAGTATTATGAAGTGACAGCCACTATCGACGAGGAGTTCGGGGATGTGACGAACTGCAACTGCGGATGTGAGGCTTTTTATAATTATGAGGGAATGTGCAAGCATTGTGTTGCAATGCTTTTGAATTATGTAAACAAGAGAACTCCAATTGAGATTCTCAAATTAAAGAGAGGTCAGAGCATAGAGACGCCGGAGGAGGGGGAACGTCCGGTTGGAAAAATGGAGACAGCAGCACCGTTGAAGAATCTGCTGAGCCAGTATTCCATGCGTGCAACATCAAAATATATGCTGCCGGAGACCATTTACGGCAAGGTCGAGTTAGAACCTTACTTTGAGATGGATTACGGCTATGCAAGACTGGAATTTAAGATCGGAATGGAGACAAAGTATGTGTTAAAAAACATTTCTGCGTTTTTACATTCCGTTCATGTTAACGAAAAAGTGCATTATGGCAAAAAACTGGATTTTTATCATCATATGGAGGCATTTTCGGAGGATGCAAAGCGCCTGATCCGTTTTATGCAGCAGCAGGATGATGATAAAAAGCGCCAGAGCAAGTTCCATGCATACTATGCCTACACCGGCGGCTATGAGCGTACAATGGAGTTAGACGGTGTCGGAATCGATCGTTTCCTGGAAGCTGTGAAGGGAACACCTTTTCATGCGACGATCGGTTACGATATGAATGAAAGCTATATTTACAATGGAACAAAGCGCAAGCCAAAGCTCACGTTAAAGGGCGGAAGCACAGGTGCGTTTTTATATATGGAAGATCTGCCGATGATCGAGGGCGAGAAGTATTACTACTTTTATGAGGACGGCGAGATTTTCCTGGGCGAGCCTTCCTTAAAAGGAAAAGTATCGGATTTCTTCCAGTTTTTACACCGTCAGGTAGGGGGAGACTGCTACATTGCGGCGGAGGAGCTTGCGATGTTCTGTAGGGATCTTCTTCCGATGGTGCGTGAGAGCTTTGATGTGATCTCAGAGGGATTTGACGAGGCGCTTTACGTTCCGCCGAAGCCGGAATTTGAGCTGTACTTAGACCGTCAGGCAATGGATGTGGTTGGCGCGAAGCTGGTCGCAGTCTATGGGGATAATAAATACAACGTGCTTGCCAAAGTAGAGCCGGGCGAGGTGCGCGATCTGTCGGAGGAGCTGCGCATCAAGAGCCTTGTGGAACCGTATTTTAATGAATATGATCATACAAAGACATTTTTTGTCATTGCAAAAGATGAAGACCTGCTCTATCAGTTAGTGGCAGGCGGATTGCAGCGGTTGAGCCATTTTATGGCAATCTATACGTCGGACAAGTTCCGCAACATGAAAGTGGTCAATGCGCCGAGCGTATCGGTGGGTGTTTCCCTAAAGAGCGATCTTTTAGAATTAAAAATCCATTCCGATGAGATGTCCTCCGAGGAACTGGCGTATCTGCTTTCCAAATATGACAGAAAGAAAAAATATATCCGTTTGAAAAATGGTGACTTCTTAGACATCAAAGAGGACGGTATCAGTGCACTTGCAGAAGTTAGTGAGGACTTACAGCTTACCGAGGCAAGTTTGAAAAAAGGAACCGTTGTGATCCCGAAATATCGTGCCATGTATTTGGACGCAGCGTTAAAGAACAACCAGTTATTGTCGATCGAGAAAAATAAAGAGTTCAAGGGCATGGTTCGCAACATGAAGACCATTGAGGACAGCGATTACGAAGTGGTGGATTCTTTGAAAAATGTGATGAGAAACTATCAGAAAAATGGTTTCCTCTGGCTGAAAACTCTGCGTGAAAACGGTTTTGGAGGAATCCTTGCAGACGACATGGGACTTGGAAAAACACTTCAGGTCATCAGTCTTCTTCTCGCAGAGAAACAGGACTATGATTCTGGGGAAAAAGAGCGCCGCCGCTCACTCATCGTATGTCCGGCTTCCTTAGTTTATAACTGGCAGAAAGAAATCGAGCGTTTTGCGCCGGAGTTAGAGACGGTGACGATTACAGGAAGCGCACCGGAGCGAAAAGACATCATCCGTCACACAAATGACGGACAAATTCTGATCACGTCCTACGATCTTCTGAAACGTGATGTAGAGTATTATAAAAATATTGTTTTTGCCGTGCAGGTCATTGACGAGGCACAGTACATTAAAAATGCCGGAACACAGGCGGCAAAAGGCGTCAAAAAAATCACGGCAGCGTTTAAGCTGGCATTGACTGGTACACCGATCGAGAACCGGCTGAGCGAACTGTGGAGTATTTTTGATTATCTGATGCCGGGATTTTTATATACTTACCAGAAGTTCCGGGAAGAGATCGAGACACCGATCGCAGTCAACAAAGATGAGAATAAAATGGAACGTTTACAGCGCATGATCCGTCCGTTTATCCTGCGCCGGTTAAAAGGAGACGTTTTAAAAGATCTTCCGGAAAAACTTGAAGAAAACATATATGCGAAAATGGAAGGCGAGCAGCTTGCCCTTTATGATGCGCATGTGCAGCAGATGAAAGAGATGTTAGACGGCAAGAGCGAGGCAGAGTTCAAGTCCAACAAGATCCAGATCCTTGCAGAGCTTACAAAACTGCGTCAGCTCTGCTGTGATCCGGCACTTTTATTCGAGGATTATAAGGGTGAATCTGCCAAAGTGCAGATGTGTATGGATCTGATCGAGAATGCGGTAAACGGTGGTCACAAAGTACTGTTATTCTCCCAGTTTACGACCATGTTAGACCGGCTGGCAGAACAGCTTACAAAGCTTGGCATCAATTACTACATGCTTACCGGCTCTGTCAATAAGGAAAAACGTATGCAGATGGTAGAGAGCTTCAACAAAGACGACGTGCCGGTGTTCTGCATTTCCTTAAAAGCAGGTGGAACCGGATTAAACTTAACGGCAGCGGATATTGTCATCCACTACGACCCATGGTGGAACGTTGCCGTGCAGAATCAGGCGACCGACCGCGCACATCGTATTGGACAGAAGAATGTTGTCACGGTTTATAAACTTGTATCGCAGGGAACGATCGAGGAGAAGATCATCGATATCCAGGAGAAAAAGAAGAAACTTGCCGAGCAGGGATTAGAGGGCGAAGGAATGGATTCTGTGGTATTTACCAAAGAGGAGATCATGGAGCTGTTGGGTTAGAAGGCAAACTGAGAGGGAAAACATATGCGAGTTGCAATTGTGGAGGATAACGAATCGAGTAAGAACCTGTTGTTATCATATTTAAAGCGCTATGAAACAGAAAACAAAACTCACATCCAGACCGAGACATTCTCAGACGTCATCTATTTTGCAGAAAAATAGATGACGGTAAATGAGATGTGCTCCCTGATCGATACCAATGGATTCTTTACCATGAAGAATGACAAGCTCGGTATTAAAGCATCCAACAACTCAGACGGACCACAGGGATTCAAGATGCTTACTAATGGTACGGACCAGCGTTAAATATTCACAGAACCGCATTTTCCGGAAGAAACTATGAGTATTTCTCAGAGGAACCACCCTTTCCGCTTTACTTGTTACAGAAGAGATTAAAGCGGCACAGGCAAAAGGTGTGATCTGCTACGCAAAACATTTTGCATTAAATGACCAGGAAGCACACAGATGGGATAACCTCTGTACCTACAGCAATGAGCAGGCAATCCGTGAAACTTATCTCCGCGTATTTGAAAGTGCAGTAAAAGATGGCGGAGCAACCGGTATTATGTCATCCTATAACTACATCGGACCTGTCTGGACAGGTGCATGTGAGGAACTTCTGACAGATGTTCTCCGTGGAGAATGGGGATTTGAAGGCTGCGTTGTTACCGATTACAATGGAAACCAGTCACCGATGGATGCTGATATCCAGATCCGTGCAGGAGGAGATTCTCAGCTTACTACTACAGAGTCTGATTATGCATACATCGACGACAGAACCAGCGCAACAGGTGTGACAGCAATCCGCAACTCCACGCATAATATGTTATATGCACTTGTAAATTCCAATGCATATGAGGATGATGCACTTGACAATTCCGCACGTGCTGTATGGGAGAAAGTATTGATCGGTGCTAATGTAGTGGCTGGCATTTTGATTGTAGGATTAGAAATAATGATCGTTATGAAAATCAGAAAAAAGAAAGAAACGATTACTGTTGAAGAAAAATAGTTAAAAATAGGCTTGGAAAATCCATAGTCGGAAAGGCTCCTTCGGGAGCCTTTCGTTATTGTGCGAATAAATCTGTAAAATTTATGAATTAATTTAGAAATGATAAAAACCATTGCTTTTTCTTTGATTTTGAATATACTAAATATAACAGAGTTGCCTGAAGTCTTTATGACATTGGGGATCAAGCTGAGACATGTGCTCAGCTTTTTTACGTTGTGTGTCCAGCGAAGCTGGACCACACTAGCCGGTGTAAGTCCGGTCACGGTAATCGCCAGTGAGCCGTGTAGCTAAACTCGGTGCGTTGCAGTAATGCAGGGTACTAAGCGAGTGGATAAAGTAACCTCGGTAAGAGGGGCGAGCAATTATGCAGACCGTAACATAAAGTGAATTCTGCCGTATCGTTAGAAAGGTCTCTGAAAAGAGAGCAAAGGGAAGCTGAACCTTGGGCGTATGGGTGAAAGCCATGGAACGTGTGAAGAAACTGGAAAGCAGCACGGAGGAATCCCTCGGTATATAGGAAACGGTATGTATGAAAAGTGTGGTTCGGAACTGGAGAGACCCTACCCATCACCGAAAGGTAAAAAGAAAGCGTATAAGCTTGGCGAAATCGTATTTCTGATGGGAGGGAGTCGGAGAGGAACATAGTACCAATAATGACTGTGCAAGAAAACGCAGTCTATGGGAAGGTTCCTTGCTTCATTCATGTTTGTAGAGAGGGTAAGAGTGAGAGAATGTCATGCAGACTAACAACTCCAAAGAAAAAGTTCGACAACTTCAAAACAAACTATATCTGACAGCCAAGAAATGTGATAGCCGAAGATTTCATGCACTTTACGATAAGGTATATCGTGATGATGTACTTTTTGAAGCATGGAAACGGGTAAAAGCTAACAAAGGTTCCAGTGGTGTAGATGGTATCGGAATCGAAGATATTGAGGAGATGGGAATTGAAAAATACCTGTCAGAAATCAAATCGGAACTGATGGATGGAAAGTATAAACCATCCCCAGTAAAGCGAGTTATGATACCAAAACCAGACGGAAGTGAAAGACCTCTTGGAATACCAACAGTCAAGGACAGAATTGTGCAGATGGCTGCCAAGATAGCAATAGAGCCAGTATTCGAAGCTGACTTTAGAGATTGTTCCTATGGATTCCGACCGAAAAGAAGTGCCAGGCAAGCACTGGAAGTGGTAAGGAAAGCGTGTAACAACAAGGGCTATTATGTAGTAGACGCAGATATTGAGAAGTTCTTTGATAACGTAAACCAAGATAAACTGATGAAACTGGCAGGGCAGAGAATATCAGACCGTAGGATATTGAAGCTGATAAGACAATGGTTAGTATCAGGAGTATTATACGGAAATGTACTGACAATTTCCGAACTGGGAACAAGCCAAGGTTCAGTTATATCTCCGTTATTGGCAAACATCTACTTAAATACACTGGACAGACTGTGGGAAAAGTATGGACTTACTCACGGTATTCTTGTAAGGTACGCAGATGATACAGTCATCATTTGCAAGAATAAGAAAAATGCAGATCACGCACTGAACTTATTGCAGTACATCATGGCAAAACTGGATTTAAAGCTACACCCAGTAAAAACAAAGATTGTCAGCATGTGGGACGGAAAAGAGGGATTTGACTTTCTTGGAATGCACCACAGAAGAATGACAACGGAAACAAGCAAAGGACAATTGTATAAAGAAACTTATCAGTACCCGAGCAGGAAAGCCATGAAGAAGATGAAAGCAGAAATCAAAAAGAATGTAAACGGTCGAAGTCTGTTAGTTGCAAAGGAAGAGGATTTAATAAAGAATCTAAATCCGAAAATCATAGGTTGGAAGAATTATTATTCCACCAAAACAAATGAGACATGGATGCAGGAATTAGACTGGTATATTATCTGCACCTTTACAAGATGGTATAACAAGAAACACCAAAGGTGTAAACATATGTCAAGAGTGGGATTTGTTAGAAATAGCATTTACGAAAAAGGATTAAAGAAAATGGCTAGAGCATGACGTAATGCTGTAGAAAGAAGAATGTCGGAAAGCCGTGTGAGGGAGAACCTCATGCACGGTTTGATGAGGGGCGGATGAAATTTTCATCCGCCTACTCTACAAAGAGAGATTTTATGGATTTAAGCTGATTGAATTTCCAGATAACTGATTAGAGATTATGAAAAACAATTAAAACGCCTTTTTCAGCATCTCCGCAAAATCTTTAATATAAAACCCAGAATGATCCTTTCGCTTACACCTATAGTCAGATATTCTTTGAAAAATCGACACAGCTTCAGACAGTGTATTGAATTTATAATGGAAAATAGTGAAAAAATAGTGAAATAATAATGGATAAATTACCACGGCTTAGCTATAAGATTGTTATCTGGGTATATCATGGACTTAAATGGTTATGAATTTAATGGTATTGGTTCGCTGGAAGAGTATTTTGCATATGATATTGATGAATATTATGAGTCAATTCAGATGGGATTGCCAGCTTTATACTATTTGGGACGTGAAAATCCGCCACATCCTGAAATATGGATTAACTACTTTCTACGAATGGTTCAGTTATATTCAAAAAAGTATGCGACCTTCAGCTTAGTTCAAACGAAGCAGATGTGGAAGGAAGTATTTCTTATCTTAAAGCAAAAGAGAAAGAGCTTCTTTTGGTTCTTATCAAAAAGTATAAACGAGAGTTTACGCTGATAGAAGTGAGCAGGGAGTTGAAGGTAACAAATAAAAACGGTTATCAATCGATTGTCAGGTCTTTCAAAGAATGGATTTGTTATTCCAATAATGGTAAACCAGCGAATAAGATCCTATAAATTGACTGATTTTACAAAAGGGAATGAACAGGAAATAATAAAGATTATGAAAAATAATTAAAACGCCCCTTTCAATATCTCCGCAAATTCTTCAATATAAAACCCAGAATTATCCTTCCGCCAGAAAGCACAGTAAGTTTTTCTGACAGGCTCACCATTTCTGGCGAGAGGAATTCTGTCAATGGTCGAATCAAACCATGCCTGTTCGCCGATCACATCCACCGGCAGGTAGCCTTGTCCGGTAATAATTTTTAATCTTGCTTCCTGAATGGAATCTGCAAAAAGAAAATCCCCTTTTATTCCGATAATATCCTCGTAATATGCCTGTTCTTCCTGCTGCCCGGCTGGATTTATTACTAAAATACATGGTGTGTTTTTCAATTCAGACAGTTCAATTACATCGAGTCTGCTCAGCGGATTTCGATTTGAAATTTCAATATACATATGGCTCTCAGAGAGAATTTCATTATGGTACAAATCAGAAAATGCACGTCTCTGATCATTTAAGACCAGATCAACTTTGTCCGTTTCCATAGCTTTATATAATTCATCATGACTTCCAACCATAACCTGAACGTCGACTGTCGGATATTTCTCTGAAAAAAGAGAAACTGCTTCGGACAGTTCATTTCCATGATATCCTTTGTAATAACCGATACGCAAAATGGCGTTATCGTTGTCTGCAATCCGTTTCGTTTCACGTACAAGTTGTTTGACATCGCCCATGATGACAAGGCTTTTTCTGTAAAAATGCTCTCCGGCAGGAGTGAGCGAGAAAGTGCGGTTGTGTCGGTCAAGAAGCTTCACACCAAGTTCATCCTCCAGTTTCTTGATCTGCTGTGAAATGGCAGATTGTGACACATGGCACTGTTCCGCAGCCAGATAAAAATTCCCGTTTTCTACAATTGCCTGTAAATATTCTAATTGCCTGAATAGCATAAAACATTCCCCCGCTCAGAAGTTCAATGTGTTGCCTTGTATGTAGATTATTGCAAAATCCCCTGCCCAAAACAGTTATCAGTGATTATGGATTTCGCATATATAACATATCAATATCATACAACGATAAGTTTAACTTATCAATAAGCAAAGTAATAAGAATTGATTGAGTACTTGTGCTTGATTATACTGAGAGTAGATTTTAAGAGTACAGCAGTTAAAGACAAGGAGGAAATTCAAATGGTTAAGAATTTAATTATTTATTATTCACGCAAGGGCGAAAACTATGTAAATGGACGAATTAAAAATCTGAAAAAGGGCAACACCGAAATCTGCGCAGAGTTTATTCAGAAGGCAGTCGGCGGAGATTTGTTTGAGGTGCAGACAGTAAACAGCTACTCAGAAAATTACCACACATGTACCGAGGAAGCGGCGAAGGAGA
>OGID01000351.1_pt1 | contig 11344 bp, 9 predicted proteins | sample 1571731 | NCBI WGS metagenome assembly OGID01 (sample SAMEA2582019, study PRJEB24529) | metagenome | biome: Human gut stool | place: China | collected 2011 | reverse complement strand
ATGAGTCATGATCTGATGTTGTTTGTCGTTGAAAACATCCATTCTGAGATTTTTTGCGGAAGCCCGGATAATAGTTCTGTAGTATCTATGGACTATGATCATTATTATCTGGTCGTAACAGTTTGTTTTAGCAAAACTTCTGAGGAGCTAAGACAATGCTGTAAATTGCTGCATACAGAGTTTAAAAAAATCTTTTCATCAGAAATCACAATCTGTATTGGAAGACCATGCAAAATGGAAGAAATTTATGAAACATTTCATTATGAGCAGGAGCTGATAGAAAAAAATGTTGCATATTATGGCGGTTTCTTTGAGGAGGATGATGCTGCAAAAATTCAGGAAAATGTAAAGACTGTTTTTGAAGTTGAAAAAATAGAACAACTTTTAGCAGAGAAGAAAAAGCTTGAAATATTAAGTTATCTAAAGGCAGTGTTACAGGAAAGAATTTATGATAAGACGCTAAACAATCAGGTTCTGACCAGAGGGAAGGAAGAAATTCTTCAGGCGGTTTACACTTATTTTGGGAAAAAAGAAATACAGGTATCAGGATTATTTGATGATGATAATGTAAATCAGTTGGGACAGAAAGCTACACAATCCGTTCTGGATATGATAAGGTGGACGAATTATCTCATTGAATGTACTTTCCAGTATGAGGAAAGTGTGCAGAAGAATTATAGCTTGAGTGAGAAGATTGACCAGTATATAAGAGAGCATTATAGGGAAAATATAGGACGAACAGAGATTGCGGAACAATTTTATCTGGCACCGGAATATTTATCGAAAACTTATAAAAAAATGACCGGGAAAACAATCAAAGATACCATCACTGAATACAGGATTGATGAGGCAAAAAGAATGTTAGAACGTGGGGAGAGAGTAAGCGATGTGGCAGAAACAGTAGGATTTGATAATTTCACCTATTTTTCTACCATGTTTAAAAAGTATACAGGTGTGTCGCCAAATCAATATCGTAAAAAATAGAGAATCAGTTTTGGTTCTCTTTTTTTTGAAAGTTTGTATCTTTTTTTTGAAAGAAAGAGAAGGTTGAATCTGATAAATTGATACTATCAAAAAAGAGGAGGGTTTTTCAGATGAAAAACAAAAAAGTTCTGGCAGCTTTATTAATAGCTGCAATGACAGTAGGTCTTACTGCATGTGGAGGAAGCTCAGATTCTAACGGATCTGCAGCAGGAACTGAGACTGGAAGCACAAAAGCAGACGGAGATTATGAGCAGGTTACTTATGCATACAGTACATTTAATAATATCCCGACAGAGGAAGACTTAGATGTTGTAGAAGAGGAAATCAATAAGATCACAAGAGAGAAAATCGGTGTGGAGGTTACGTTAGAACCGATCGCATTTGCAGATTATCCGAGCAAAGTAAGTCTTGCTTTACAGGGCGGAGAAAAAATCGATATTTATGAATCCCTTGGTGATTTTAATAATTATGTATCTACTGATATGACATATGAGTTAAATGATTTATTAGATCAGTATGGACAGGGAATTGTAGATGCGATCGGAGAGGACTGGCTTGCAGCCTGCACAGCCGACGGAACAATTTACGGTACACCGACTTTAAAACCAATCGCATTAACACCAATGGTTATCTACAGACAGGATATCGCAGATGAGCTTGGACTGGATATGAGTTCTGTTAATTCCATTGAAGATGTTACTGATATTTTAAAACAGGTGAAGGAAGCTTATCCGGATATGATTCCGCTTGCACCAGTAGAACCAGGTCATATCGGTTTAGATGTTACTTGGGGAGATGTTGATTTCCTGACAGATGCTATGTATTCTCCAACAGGTGTGTTAATGGGTGATGACCTTACGGTAACAGATTTATATTCTACAGATATCTATAAAGAGAGATGTGAGTTAGTAAGAAGCTGGTACAATGATGGTCTTGTAATGCAGGATGCGGCAACAACGACAAGTGCAGCAGCAGAGACAATGAGTTCCGGTAACTACTTCTGCTACATCGCAGCATATAGCTATCCGGAAGCTGACACAGCAGCATCCTTAGAGGCTCAGTGCGGCGGATATCCGATCGGGGCAAAAATGATCGGCGATGCATATCTTTCCACTGGTGATGTTAATATGGTAAGCTGGATGATCTCTTCCACAACAGATGTTCCGGAAGCTGCTATGAAGTTCTTAAACCTTACTTATACAGATGCGGATGTAATCAACTTACTGATCTATGGTATTGAGGGAAGAGACTATGTGAAAAACGATGATGGAACTGTTTCTTATCCAGAAGGAGAAGATTCTACAACCGTACCATATACAGCACAGTTAAGCTGTGGAACATTAGGAAATTATTTCTTAATGTACTGCCTAGAAGGATCTGATCCGGCATCTCTTGACTGGGAATTAGAGCAGAACAAGATTGCAAAGACATCTCCTGCAATGGGCTTCACCTTTGATTCCAGCAGTGTGAAGACACAGTACACCGCAGTAAACAATGTTATCAAACAGTATATGCCGGGATTAAACTGCGGAAGCTTAGATCCGGATACAGAAATTGAAAAATTTGTAAAAGCATTGGATGATGCCGGATACCAGGATATTTTAAATGCAAAACAGGAGCAGTTAGATGCTTGGGTTGCACAGCAGAAATAAAACAGAGTGACACGGTTTCACAGATATCAAAAGGCTGCCGCATGAAAATGCGGCAGTTCTACAGAAATGGAGAATAGAATGGAAAAGGCAATTGCAAAAAGTAAAAAAAGAAAATTTAAAAATCTGCCGCTCTTTATGATTGCACTGCCGGGAATCGTCTACTTACTGATCAATAATTATATACCAATGTTTGGTATTTTCCTGGCATTTAAGAATTATAGTCTTAGAAAAGGTGTATTCGGAAGTGATTGGTGCGGTCTTCAGAATTTCCAGTTTTTGTTCAAGACCAAAGATGCCTGGATTATGACCAGAAACACAATTTTATATAATGTGGCTTTCATTATTATTGGAACAATCGTTGCAATTGCAATTGCTGTGATGATGTGTGAACTTGGAAAAAAAACACGTGTTAAATTTTTCCAGGCAGCATTGCTTTTGCCGAACCTGTTATCCTGGGTCGTTATTGGATTTATAGCCTATGCATTTTTAAATGCGGATACCGGATTTATCAATAAAACAATCCTTGCAGGACTTGGATTAGACCCGGTATCATGGTATTCCTACACCGGAGCATGGCCGGCAATTATTATCATCGTAAATCTCTGGAAGAACATGGGATATCAGTCAATTGTTTATATGGCAAGTATTTCAGGTATTGATAAATCTATTTATGAAGCCGCAGCGATCGATGGTGCAACCAAAATGCAGCAGATTTTCAGAATTACGCTGCCAATGTTAAAACCAACGGTTATCACATTGACCTTAATGTCGATTGGAAGAATTTTCTACTCTGACTTTGGTCTGTTCTATCAGGTACCACAGAACTCAGGAGCATTATTTAATGTAACGCAGACCATTGATACCTACGTATACCGTGGATTGATGGAATTAAATGATGTTGGTATGTCAGCAGCAGCCGGACTCTATCAGTCATTAGTGGGATTTGCTCTTGTATTGATCGCAAATGGCATCGTACGTAAAGCAGATTCTGAAAACGCATTATTCTAAGGGGGGCAGAGATATGACCGAAAGTAAAAGCTTTAACCGGGTGGCAACAATCATCCTTACCATATTAGTCATCATTGCAATGCTGCCAATCCTGTTGATTGTCATTGCATCATTTTCGGCGGAGTCATCCCTGATCCGAAACGGATATACTTACTGGCCGGAACAGTGGAGCTTAGATGCTTATTATTACATGGTAAAGCAGAGTATTATGATCTTAAGATCTTATGGAGTTTCTTTCCTGGTAACCTTTGTTGGTACCGCGTTAAGCGTAATTATCACAACCATGCTCGCATATCCAATGTCGAGAAAATCTTTCAAATATCGTAACGCACTGGCATTTTTCGTATTTTTTACAATGTTATTTAATGGTGGTATTGTACCGTCTTACATTATGTGGACAAAATTTTTCCATATCAAAAATACGATCTGGGCATTGATCATTCCGAACTATCTGGTAAGTGCATTTAATGTTATTCTTGTAAAAAACTATTATCAGAACAGTGTGCCGGATTCTTTGATCGAGGCAGCACAGTTAGATGGTGCATCTGAACTGAAAATCTTCTTTAAAGTCATGCTTCCGTTAGCGGTTCCAACCGTAGCAACGATCAGTTTGTTTACAGGTATCTGCTACTGGAATGACTGGACAAACGGTCTGTATTATATCAGCAATGAAAAGCTGTATAGTATCCAGCAGTTGTTAATGAAGATCATGAATAATATTCAGGCAATGCGTTCCAGCTCGAATGCAGCCCTGATCGGAACAGGTGCGATCGACTTGCCGGGAACATCTATCCGAATGGCCATGGCAGTGATCGGAATTCTTCCGATTATGCTGATCTATCCTTTTGTACAGAAATATCTGGTAAAGGGTGTTGTTGTCGGAGCCGTAAAGGGTTAATTTCATAGAGAAGTGTAGACAGTCTGCACAGAAGAAATAGTAGTTCGTGTTCGTGTGCATATTTCTTCTGCGGGGGCTGTTTTTTTAGGAGAAAAGAATATGACAGTAAGAGATTTAGTAAATAAGATTATCGAGAAGACCGGCGTGACACCGCTTCCGGAAGAAAAGACATGCGATCATCTGATGACGGGAAGCTGGGACATGGAAGTAAAGGGAGTTGTTTCGACTTTTATGGCAACCGTTGATGTGATCAGACAGGCAATCGACCTGGAAGCAAATTTTATTATCACACATGAGCCAACCTGGTTTTCAGGGGCAGATGATACAGAATGGCTTTCTGATGATCCGGTTTATCTGGAAAAGAAAAAGCTGATCGAGGAGCATAAGATCGCGATCTGGCGTTTTCACGACCATATGCATATGGATGCAGATGACGGTATTTACCGTGGTTTTGATGAAGAATTAGATTGGGGAAAATACCGTGTAAAATGTGACGGTGACCTTGGATGGTTTGGAGCAGTTTATGAGCTTCCGAAAACAACCATGGAGGAGCTGGCACATTTTTTCCAGAAAGAGCTGGATATGAAGGTGGTACAGCTTGTTGGTGATCCAAAGATGCCGGTAAAACGAGTCAGTGCGTTGGTCGGAGGCGGAAGTCTTGGACTTGGACAGGAGAATCTTCCGATGCGTCATATGCATGCAGAAAATATTGATGTTGCGATCTGCGGAGATATCACAGAGTGGACACTTTCTGCTTATGTAAGGGATGCAGCACAGCTTGGCATGAAAAAAGGTATGTTAGTGCTCGGGCATGAACGGAGTGAAGAGTGGGGCATGAAACATCTTCCGGCATGGCTTAAGAGTATCACAGAAGATCTTCCGGTTACCTTTGTGGATGCGGGAGAACCGTTTACTTATATTGTATAGGAGGAAAAAAATATGACAATCAGAGAAATTACAGACAAAATTTTAGAGTACCATCCAAAATTTGATGCATCCTATGACGGATGCGACGGCTTCAAATCAGGAAATCCGGATGACGAATGTATAGGCATTGTATCAGCACTTGTACCAACTGGGGAAGTAATTAAAAAGGCAGCTGCGTTAGGATGCAATCTTTTATATGTACATGAACCATCCTATTATTCCACACCGGATTATCCGGACTGGAGAGCTGGATTTGAGAACAAGATCTATGAGGAGAAAAAAGCACTTTTAGATCAGTATGGAATTGCGGTCTGGAGAGATCATGACCATACACATGCACACAATCCAGATGGTATTTTTACTGGAGTGATTAAATATCTTGGATGGGAACAATATCGCGTAAATGCAGATACAGAAGGAATGACAATGTACTTTGAGTTTCCGGATATGACAGTGGAAAAGATGAATAAATTATTGAAAGAGAAGATGTGCTTAAACGGAATCCGCTATATTGGAAATCCAAAAGATAAGCTTAAAAAGGTTGCGATTGTGGGACATTTACTGCCGAATATATTTGAACACCAGCCAACAACCGGAGATGGCTTCTGCCCGGAATATGCGACAGAAGTGATCCGTATCCTGGAAGAGGAAGACGTGGATGCGATTATTCCTGGAGAAGTGATCGACTGGACTGTGATGTCTTATATCAGAGATGCAGTACAGCTTGGAAAAGTGAAAGCAGCATTTAACGTAGGACATTTCAATCTGGAGGAGCTTGGAATGAAGTATGCCGCGGACTGGATCCCGGAAGTGATCGGGAATGCGGTGCCGGTGCATTATGTGCCGAGTGGAGATATCTATAAATTTGAGTAAATAGAATATCAGGTACAGAAAGTAATAATTTTTAGCGTCGGGATTAGAATGAAAGTCAGCAAAAAGATTGAGTAGATCTTTTTTGCTGGCTTTTCTACATTAGATGATTTATAAAATGAAATTGGTTATAAGGTTGAAATATAAACGTAAAATGTTAATTTCAAACGCAAAATATCGAATAAAATTGATATGTTGCGTTTGAAATGGTATAATTTACGTATAAATAATTGGGAAATTACAAATAAACGGAGGTGGTTTTGATGAAAACATGCAGTGAAAAGGCGTTAGAGTGGAATGTTACGCCTCGTACAGTAAATGCAATGTGTAAAAACGGAAGAATTCTGGGAGCAGTAAAAGAAAAAAGAACCTGGTTAATTCCTGACGATGCAGAAAAACCTCTGGATGGAAGAGTATCAACTGGAAAATATAGAAAAAAAAGGGCAGAAAAAGAGAAAAAAACACTACCAATAGGAATATCCGATTATGTACGTGCACAATCGGAGTATTATTATGTTGATAAGACGCTGCTGATCAAAGAGTTGTTGGATAGAAAACCATTAGTCTCATTATTCACCAGACCGAGAAGATTTGGAAAAACTTTGAACATGGATATGTTCAGAGTGTTTTTTGAGATATCTGAAGACGATACCAGCAAGTATTTTACGGATAAAGCAATCTGGAAATGTGGGGAAAAATACCGTAGACATCAGGGAAAATATCCGGTTATTTTCTTAACCTTCAAAGATGTAAAATTCGATACGTGGGAAGCAACCATAGACAAAATTCGCGGATTACTTCAGGAAGAATATGGGAGACATCAGGAATTACTAAACAGCGACAGAATTTCGCAATATGAAAGAGAATACTTTGAGAAGATCTTAGGAGCTTTAGTAAATGAAGTGGAACTTACGTCTGGACTTGAGAGGTTATCCAAAATGCTTACAGTCCATTATGGCAAGGCTCCGATTATCATTATCGATGAATATGATACACCTATTCAGGAGGGATATTCAAAAGATTTCTACGATGAAATCATCGGATTTATGAGAAATTTTTTCTCCGGGGCATTTAAAGATAACAAGAACTTATCTTATGGTTTTCTGACAGGAATCCTACGGATTGCACAAGAGAGTATTTTCAGCGGGCTGAATAATCTTTCAGTAAATACTGTGATAGATGAAGAATACGACCGTTTTTTTGGTTTTACAGAGAAAGAAATAGAGAAACTGCTTGTGTATTATGGTATGTCAGAAAAAGAAAATGAGCTTAGAGACTGGTATGATGGGTATTTGTTTGGAAATGAAGAAATCTATAATCCGTGGTCAGTGATCAATTACATCTCAAAAGGATGCATCCCGCAGGCATACTGGGTAAACACAGGAAAAAATGAGATATTCGAAGAAATTATGAATGCTGCAACAGATGATATTGTGGAAAAACTGCATATCTTATTACAAGGTGAGAGTGTCATTGCGAGAATAGACCAGAATGTTGTATACAGATCGCTTGCTGAAGATCCGGCAAACATCTATAGTCTGTTGCTGGTTGCAGGATATCTGAAAACACAGAAAAAAGATTTGCAGGCAGACGGCTCCTATCTGTGTGAGGTAACTATCCCAAATAAAGAGATTGCATCAGTTTACAAGAGTGAAATCCTGTCACATTTTTTGCAGACAGGTGTTATCACAAGAACTACTGCAAATAAAATCGCAGAAAGCCTTTACGCAAATGACCATAAGAAATTACAAAGCGCTGTGGCAGAATATCTGGATAAATCCATAAGTTTTTATGACGGCGGATCAGAAGGATTTTATCATGGCCTAATGCTGGGGTTGATAGCTTTGATGGACAATCAGTATAAGATTAAATCGAACAGAGAATCAGGTGATGGAAGATATGACATCTGCATGATTCCCAGAGAGAAACGATATCCGGGTATTCTTTTCGAGTTAAAATGGGAAAAGAATCTGGAAGAAGAGGATCTTGATTTTCTGGCAGAGGAAGCATTGCAGCAGATTACTACATTAAGATATGATGCTGATATGCGAGAAGACGGAATAACAGATATCTTAAGGTTTGGTATTGCTTTTTCAGGGAAGAAAGTCAGAGTAAAGACAATAATATAAGGAATCAAAGAAAAAACGCTGGTTTCGGCAGATAAAGGAGTTCCTTTAAAATGCTGGTTCTGGCGTTTTTTGTTTGTGCGTTTTGATAGAAAAAACAAGATGTATGAGCAACGGCAATACTGCACTAGAACATTTATGGCAGAAAACTGATGATAAAAGACATATTTTTGAAAGAATATAGAAGATAATATAAGTATACTTATGATAGTGAATTAAACAGTTGCTGATGAAAAATAGTGTTATCAGAGGAGAAAAAATTATGGCATTTATACATATGAATTTAATATCAACAGCACTTATGAGAACGGTTCCCGTAAACGTGATCATTCCGGCAGACAAGCCGGATTTTCCGGGCATTCCGAAAAGAGAGAACAAACCATACAAAACACTTTATCTGCTGCATGGAGTTTTGGGAAGCTATGTGGACTGGGTGAACGGAACCAGAATCCAGCGTTTTGCAGAGATGAATGATCTGGTTGTTGTCATGCCATCCGGAGAAAATTCTTTTTATGTTGATATGCCAAACGGAAGTGACAATTATGGAGATTTTATAGGGAGGGAATTAGTTGAACTTACAAGAAAGATTTTTCCATTATCACATAAAAGGGAAGACACTTTTATTGGAGGGCTTTCTATGGGAGGTTATGGAGCAATCCGGAATGGATTGAAATATCATGATACATTTGGATACATTATTGGTTTGTCATCTGCATTGATTACAGAAGAGATGGCAAAGCGGAAAGAAAATGATGAAGTGATGTTTTATGAAACAAAAACATTCGGAGAGAGATGCTTCGGAGATCTTGAAGAACTGCTAAATAGTGATATGGATCCAAAGTATCTTGTGCGGAAATTAAAGGAAGAGAATATAGATTTTCCTAAATTTTATATGGCATGTGGTCTGCAAGATGGACTTCTTCCAAAAAGCGATGAGTTTGCAGCATTTTTAAAAGAAAATGGAATTGATGTTACTTACGAAACCGGACCGGGAGCACATGAGTGGGATTTTTGGGACAGATATATTGAAAAAGCAATCGAATGGCTTCCAACGGATGATACAGTAGAAGGACTTGGAAGCGGAAATATCGGTGACAGATAAAATAACAGGGAGAGAAAGTTGTGAAAAATCAGCAATTTTATGTCAAAACAGCCAGACTTGCCGTTCCAATCATGATGCAGAATATGATAACGATCGGGGTTAATATGGCAGATAATATTATGGTTGGGTCGCTGGGAGAAAATGCATTGTCTGCGGTGGCACTTGCAAATCAGTTTATTAATATTTACCAGTTCAGCTGTATGGGACTTGGACAGGGTGCATCGATTATGACATCCAGATTCTGGGGAATGAAAAATGAAAAAGCTTTAAAACAGACAATTGCGATCACAACGCGGATATGTCTGGTACTTGGAATTTTGTTTACGGTTATTACATGGTGTTTCCCGGAAATTATAATGAAGATTTTTATTTCTGAACCGGCAGTGATTTCACAGGGTGTCAGTTATCTGAAGGTACTTTCAGTAAGCTGTCTTCTCATGGGGCTGTCTCTGGCATACTCAAATGTCTACCGGAGTGTTGGAAATGCAAAATGGCCGTTATTCAGTTCAATAGGAGCATTTTTTCTGAATATCGGGTGTAATTATATCTTTATTTTCGGGAAATTCGGAGTTCCGGAATTAGGAGTGACAGGTGCGGCACTTGGGACTCTGATCGCCAGGATTTTTGAATTTGTATTTATTTGCATGTATCTTATTTTTTTTGATAAAAAAATAGGATTCAGGATTCACGATATTTTTATGAAATGCCAGAATCTTATGAAAGAATATGTACAGATCAGTATACCAGTGGTGATCAGTGATACATTATATGGATTCGGTAACAGTGCAGTTTCCATGGTAATGGGAAGAATCGGAAGCCAGTTCGTATCTGCAAATTCCATTACGTTGGTTACACAGCAGCTTAGTACGGTGTTTATCCAGGGGGCAGCACAGTCGAGCAGTGTTGTGGTTGGAAATACATTGGGCGAGGGAAATGTTGCACGGGCAAAGGAAGAAGCAGAACGTTTCATGAAAATGGGTATTATTCTCGGAGCATTATCTACGATTATTATTATTCTGATCTCAGACCCTGTGATCAGCTGCTATAATATTACTCCTGAGACCGCAGTAATTGCGAAGGAATTGATGTATTCTATTGGAATCATTATGCTGTTTCGTGGTGTAAACAGTATGATGACTAAAGGGGTTCTGCGGGGAGGTGGAGATACCAGGTTTCTAATGGTTGCAGATATTCTGTTCTTGTGGGTCGCAAGTGTACCTTTGGGCTATCTTGCGGGTGTAGTGCTGCACTGGCCGGCGTTCTGGACATATTTTTTCCTGAAAATTGATGAAATAATAAAATGTTTCTGGTGCGTCTGGAGATTAAAGAGCGGAAAATGGATTAAGAAAATTTCGGGATAAAGGATTCATAGAATGTGGAAAAACAGGCAGGATGCTGATCTGAATATATAGCAGGCTGTCTGTTTTTTGCTGAGTTTATGAGTCGGAATCCGAAGGGAAAGAGTTGTCCCCTAGAATATTTTTACGGTAATCGGTTGGTGTGATCCCTTCCAATTTTTTGAATACCTGGGTAAAATGTGAAAAGTTGCTGTAACCGAGATCTAAAGCAACCATACTGATTGGAATATTTGGATTTCCAAGCAGATCTTTTGCGATTTCTACTTTTACCTGCAAAATATAGCTCTTGATATTCTGTCCAACTTCTTTTTTGAATAGTTTGGTGAAATATTCCGGACTTAAATGTACGTAGTCTGCAACATCTTTTACAGACAGATTTAAAGAGACGTTGTTTGTAATCTATTTTTTCGCAAGAGAAA
>OGID01000350.1_pt1 | contig 11352 bp, 5 predicted proteins | sample 1571731 | NCBI WGS metagenome assembly OGID01 (sample SAMEA2582019, study PRJEB24529) | metagenome | biome: Human gut stool | place: China | collected 2011 | reverse complement strand
CGGCTGGCGCTTCGCCGGTACGACCTCATCATCGCCGACGAGATCACCGCCAGCCTCGACCCCGACACCAGCGGACAGGTCATGGAAAATCTGCTCGCTCTCCCCTGCATGGTGGTGGCCATCACCCACGACGTCTCGGGGGCGTTCATGAAGCAGTTTGACAAGGTATACCGGGTGGAGCACGGAAGCGTCACACAAGCATAAAAGGAGAGCCTGTGCCGGGTTTCAGCACAGGCCCTCCTCTTGTTTTTACCGGTTATTTTGCCGCATCAAACTCGGCAAGGATGTCGGCCTCCGGGGCCGGGGTCACGAGGCTGACCACCACGCAGACGGCCAGCGAGACCAGAAAGGCGGGCAGCAGCTCATAGATGCCGAAGACGCCGCCCAGCGGGCTGACGAGGTACTTCCAGACGAAGACCATCAGGCCGCCGCAGAGCATACCGGCCAGAGCGCCCTGCCAGTTGCAGCGCTTCCAGAACAGGGCACAGAGGACGACAGCGCCGAAGGAGCCGCCGAAGCCGGCCCACGCGAAGCTGACGATGCCGAAGACGCTGGAATCCGGGTCGCGGGCCAGCACCACGCCCACCACGCTGACGCAGATGATGGTCAGGCGGGCTGCGAAGAGGCTCTGCTTCTCGCTCAGCTTGAGGTGGCCGAATTCCTGCAAAATGTTCTGGGACACGCTGGACGCCGCGGCCAGCATCTGGCTGTCCGCCGTGGACATCGTAGCCGCCAGGATGCCTGCAAGGATGAGTCCGGCGAGGACTGCCGCCAGCACACCGTGCTGGCTGATGAGGCTGGCGATGCGGACGATGAGGGTCTCACTGGACGAACCGCTGAGGAATTCCAGCGCACCGGCCCTGGTCATGCCGAGGCCCACCATGCCGATGACGATGGACGCCGCCATGGCGATGACCACCCAGACGGTGGCAATGCGGCGGCTGAGCACCAGCTTCTTCTCGTCCTCGATGGCCATGAAGCGGAGCAGGATGTGGGGCATACCGAAGTAGCCGAGGCCCCACGCCATGGTGGAGACGATGTCCAGCAGGCTGTAGGATGCGGCCCCGCCGGTCACAGCGTCGTGGCTGGCCGTCATGGTCAGGTAGCCGGAAAGGCTCTGGGCGTTCTCCACCACAGCGCCCCAGCCGCCGGCCACGACGATACCGTAGCCCAGCACCGCGATGAGGGCCAGCGACATGACCATCGACTGGATGAGGTCGGTGGTGGTGACGGCGCGGAAGCCGCCCAGGATGGTATAGCCCACGATGACGAGGGCCGACACCAGCATTGCTGCCATGTAATCTACGCCGAAGAGGCTGTGGAACAGCTTGCCGCAGGCCGCAAAGCCCGAGGCCGTATACGGCACGAAGAAGACGATGATGACCGCGCCCAGAGCGTTCAGCAGGTTGCGCTGGTCATGGAAGCGAAGCGACAGGAATTGCGGTACCGTGATGGCGTCGAGGTTGGCCGAATAGCGGCGGAGCCGCCGGGCCACGATGAGCCAGTTGAGCCAGGTACCCAGCGCAAGGCCGATGGCCGTCCAGCCCGGCGAGGCAATGCCTGTCAGATAGGCCAGACCCGGCATACCCATCAGCAGCCAGCTGGACATATCGCTGGCCTCGGCGCTCATAGCCGTGACCAGCGGCCCCATCTTCCGGCCGCCAAGGTAGAAGTCGGTGCTGTCGTTGTTGGTCTTGCTGTAGGCGAAACCCACCAGAAGCATGGCCGCAAGATAGACGACGATGGTGACGATGATACAGATCTCACTCATATACGTTCCCCCTTTGGTGCTTTTTCCCTCTATGATAAAAGCACGGCCTGATTTTACCACAGTAAAGTATCAAAGTGCAAGACCCCTGGGCAGATTCTTCCCCTATGACCGAAATTTCGTCCTTTGCAGCGTCCAAAACCGCTCAATATGCCAACAGGCCGTCCTCCTCCGGAGGACGGCCTGTTGGTTCGGATGAAGAAAATGATGAAAACAAAGAAGATGACAGATTATTTTGCGGCTTCGCCTTCGGGGAAGATGATCTTGTTCACGAAGAAGAAGATGATCATCGAGATGCCGCCGTTGAGTACTGTGGTGCCGATGTTGTAGATGAAATCAGGCACCAGCAGACCGGCCACAGCCACCCAGATGCAGTTGATGGAGTTGACGATGCAGGTGATGAGGCAGAAAGCCAGCAGATACCAGCCGATCTGCTTGGCGAGGCTGCCCTTGCTGCGGAAGACGAGGCTGCGCTGGATGGGGAAATTGATGCACTCGCCGATGACCATGGCCACCATGTAGGCGCAGAAGTAGGGCAGGCCGCCGTGGGCCGCGTCATAGCCGAGGATGTTCCACTTGAAGGTCTCGCCGAACAGGGTGATGTCGATGCCCGGCCAGCCGAAGTCCACCACCGGCAGGCTTGCAAATGCCTTGGGCAGGAACTGCAGCAGCAGGTACTTGAACACCGTGATGAGGTTGGACACGATGACGAACAGTCCGCCCTCCCGCACCCATTTGGCCGCGGCCGGATGCTTTGCGGCAAAGTTATTCCAGAAATTCATGGCCTTATTCCTTTCAGCTGTTTTTGAGCCGGTTTTCCATCTGGCTGTTCAGGATGAGATTCTTGACGAACTCATAGATGACCCGAAGGATGCCCACGAGCCAGAAGCCTTTCAGCTCCCAGACGAGGCCGTCCACCATGCCCATGCTCACCATGCCGTTGGTCATCTTGGCCAGCGCGCGCAGCGGCATATTATACTGGAACACGGTGTTCAGGTCGGGGGTGCCTTTTGCAAAGCTGCTGTCCAGACGGCAGCGCAGCACCTTCTGTGCCACCCAGCCCAGCGGACTGCGGCCATGGTCCATCTCGCCCAGCGTCATGTTCCGGTCGATGCGGACGACATCCTCCGGGATCGGATGGCCCAGCAGAGCCTCGAACTCGGCGTCGGTCACATAGCTGATCTGGCCGGAGACGTAGTGGAGCAGGTCGAGACCCTCGTAGGGGTCGGGAGCGTTGGTCCCCTTGACGGAGACTTCCGCTGTCAGCCGGATGTCCGCGCTGGATGCACCCACGCGGAGCTGATAGCTTCCGCCTTCGACTTCCCAGCGGTCAGTCTTGACGTTCCAGTAGCGGAACGCCTTGTCGTCCAGAGCGATGCTCACCGTCCTGCTCTCGCCGGGAGCGAGGAAGACCTTTGCAAAGCCCTTCAGCTCCTGCACCGGACGGAAGATTTTTGCGTCCTGCTTTGCGACGTAGAGCTGAACGATCTCGGCACCGGCACAGCTGCCGGTGTTGGTGACGGTAAGGTTCACGCCCTTCTCGTCGGCCTTCAGATCACTGTACGCGAAGGTGGTGTAGCTCAGGCCGTAGCCGAAGGGGAACGCCACCGGCACACCGGCGGTCTGATAGTACCGGTAGCCCACATACAGGCCCTCGCGGTACTCCACGTTCCGGCCCTCGCCGCCGAAGTTCGCCTTGGCGGGGGTGTCGTCGTGAGCCTGCGCCCAGGTCTGGGACAGCTTGCCGCAGGGGCAGAGCTTGCCGGTGAGGATGTCTGCGGCTGCGCCGGCGCCTGCCTGTCCGCCCAGTGCGCCGTAGACCAGCGCCCTGCACTGGCCGACCCACGGCGTCTCCACCGGCGCACCGGCGCTCAGCAGAACGACGACGTTCGGGTTGACGGCAGCCACAGCGGCCAGAAGCTGCTGCTGGTTCTCGGCCAGCTTCATGTCAGAGCGGTCAAGGCCTTCGCTCTCCCGCAGCTCATCGAGGCCGAGGCAGAGCAGAACGGTGTCGGCCTTCTTTGCGAGGGCCACAGCCTCTTCCAGCTTCTCGGCGTCAGCTGCACCCTGACGCTCGAAACCGGAGGCATAGCCCACGAAGGTGATGCCGCTGTCGTCGGCCTTGATGCTGTCCAGCAGGGTGTCCACCTGCAGGGCGTTGACGGCGCTGGAGCCTGCGCCCTGATAGCGGGGCGTCTCGGCAAAGTCGCCGATGACGGCCAGCTTCTCATTGGGCTTGAGCGGCAGGATGCCGCCCTCGTTCCTGAGCAGGACGATGCTCTCTGCGGCCGCGCGGCGGGCAAGCTTATGGTGCGCGGCGGCGTCGAAGGTGCGGGGCGCTTTTTCCACCGCAGCGTGGGTGGAGAGCACCAGTTCCAGCATCTCGTCGAGGCGGGCGTCCACGTCGGCCTCGGAAATTTTGCCGTCCTGTACGGCCTTCATCAGCTCCCGGATGGAGTCGCCGCCGGGACAGGGCATTTCGAGGGTGGAGCCGTTCTTCACGCCGAGGGCGTGGTCATTGGAGCCGCCCCAGTCGGTGACGACGGCCCCGTCGAAGCCCCAGTCCTTCCGCAGAATGTCCTGCAGCAGGTGGGCATTCTCGTTGGCGTAGGTGCCGTTGATGAGGTTGTAGGAGGTCATGATGGTCTTGGGCTTTGCCTCTTTCACCACGATCTCGAAACCGGTCAGATACAGCTCCCGCAGGGTGCGCTCATCGAGCACCGAGTCGCTGGCCATGCGGCGCAGCTCCTGACTGTTGACCGCAAAGTGCTTGGGGCAGGCAGAGATGCCGTTTTTCTGGATGCCGCGCACATAGGCAGCGGCCATCCTGCCCGCGAGGATGGGGTCTTCCGAGAAATACTCGAAGTCGCGGCCGCAGAGGGGGCTGCGCTGGATGTTCAAACCGGGGCCGAGCAGGACAGCCACTTCCTGTGCGGCGGCTTCCTCGCCCAGTGCCTCGCCGACGGCTTCGCCCAGCTTCTCATCCCAGCTGCACGCAGTGGCGGAAGAGGTCGGGAAACAGGTTGCCGGAACGCTGGGGTTGAGGCCCAGATGGTCGGCGGCACCGGCCTGCTTGCGGACACCGTTGGGGCCGTCCGAAAGGGTGATGGCCGGGATGCCCTTGCCCGGCAGAGCGCGGGTGGTAAAGACGGTCTCGCCCGAGAGCAGAGCGCATTTTTGCTCTAAGTTCAGTTTCTGGATGATGTCGGTATGCTTCATCGCATTTTCCTCATTTTATCCTGAGCAGGGCAAAGGCCCGCTGTCTGGTGCAGCGGGCCTTTGCCGTTGGTTCAGTTCAGGTGCTGCATGGAGAGAGGGTCCGGTTTAGACTTCTTCCTCTTCTTCCTTGCGCTTCTTGTAGTTCTTGATGGCGGTGTACTCCAGGCCAACGATGAGCAGCGCGGCCACGACGTCTGCGCCGATCAGGACGATCTTCCACTTTGCCATGCCGGGGTTCAGGTTCTCAGCCTCATAAGCGCGGCTGTTGACCACGGTGTAGAGGATATTCTTGGCAGAGGTGCGCATTGCCTGCTTGCTGCTGTTGGTCAGAACGGTCACGTTGTTGTAATCGTTGCCGGTGGTGCAGAGCATCAGGTCGCCGCCGTTGCGGACAGCCTGATCGGCGGTCATGTAGCCGTAGACACCGAAGTAGTCGGTCTCGACGAAGCCGAGGAAGCCCCACTCGCCGCGCAGGACGTTCTGCAGCAGCTCAGAGCAGCCGCCAGCCCAGCGATTGCCGATGTAGTTGAAGGAAGACATGACAGCGTGGCAGTCAGCATCCTTGACAGACATCTCGAAGGGCTTGAGGTAGATCTCGCGGATCGCCTGCTCGTTGGACCAGGTAGCCGCCATGCAGTTACGGTTGCCTTCCTGATCGTTCAGGGCAAAGTGCTTCATGTAAGCGTAGACGCCGTGCTCCTGTGCGCCTGCGATGGCGTTTGCGGCCATAGCACCGGACAGGACACCGTCCTCCGAGTAGTACTCGAAGTTACGGCCGGAGAATGCGGTGCGGTGGATGTTCATAGCCGGGCCATACCAGCCGGAAGTGTTCATCTCATTGGCCATCTTGCCGATGCTGTCGCCGAAGTCGTGGGCCAGATCCTTGCTCCAGGTCATACCGATGAGGGTAGCCGCCGGGAAACCGACAGAACCGACGCCGGTGAAGTTGTTGTTGATGGACGCAGGGCCGTCACAGTCGTTGGTGCGCACCTTGCCGATGCTGTCCACGGCTGCGGTCTGATAGCCGCCGAAGCCGATGGTCTGCTGCAGGTCGTCGATGCTCATCTCATCCAGCAGGTCATCCCACTTGGAATCGTTGTAGTCCACGCCGCGCAGGTCAGCCAGCTTGAGGCCGTTCTTTGCGCCGGTGGTGATGTCCTCTGCGTTGGGGTCCTCGTCCTTCTCGTAGCCGGACTCGGTGTAGGTGAAGCAGTTTTCGAAGCCAGCCTTGACCTCATCGCTCATCTCATAGGCAGCAGGAGCGGCAGTGGCCTCGTCGTAGTTTGCAAAGCCGTCTGCACGGGACAGATAGGTGATCTCGCCTTCGGCGAAATCGAACTGGTTGATCGCCACGACCTCGTCGCTCTCGCGCTTGTTGGACTCGTTGTAAACGATGTCGGAAGCGACAGTGTAGGTCTTGGAATCCAGAACATTGTGGGAGTCAGAGTTGGTGCTGATGATGTAATCGCCAGCCTCCAGCACATAGCAGCCGTTGTTCTGGTAATCGTAGGAAGCCAGATCCTCGACCGGGATGGTGAAGTCGATGGTCTCGCTCTCGCCGGGGGCAAGCTCGCTGGTCTTGGCGAAGTCCAGCAGGTTTGCGGAAGCCTTCTCAATGCCGCCGTTGGTGTACGGAGGATCATTATAGATCTCCACGACATCCTTGCCGGCAGCAGAGCCGGTATTGGTGACGGTGACAGAGAACTTCAGGCTGCTGCCGTCGCTGGTGATGTCGCTCATCTTCTGGGTGAAGGTGGTGTAGCTCAGGCCGTAGCCAAAGGGATAGACAACTTCCTTGTCGTAGTCGATGAGGCCCTCATCGGCGGCGGTCTCATAGAACTTGTAGCCGACGTAGATGCCCTCAACGTAGTTGACGAAGGAGGGAGTGGTACCCTCGGGGTCGAACATACTTGCGTTGGAATTGAACTCGGAAGCGTTGGTGTACTTGAAGTCGCCGAAGTTGTTCCACCACGGAGAAGCGGTCAGGTCAGCAACATAGGTGTCAGCGGTACGGCCGGAGGGATTGACCTCACCGGCGACCACGCGGCCAAAGCCCTCAAAGCCGGACTGGCCGGTGCCGGGGCAGAGCAGGACGCCCTTGATCTGGGGGTAGTTCTTGACCCAGTCCATCTCGAAAGCGTTTGCGCCGTTGTAAACGACGATGACGTTGTCGAAGTTGGAAGTGACGAGATCGATGAGCTCTTCCTCGCGGTTGGACAGCTGCAGGAAGTGGTCGCCCTTATCCCAGTCGCTGCCCTCGTTCAGGCTGTCATCGTAAGTGCCGTTGTAGTAGCCGGCACCCTTTTCACTGCCGCGATACTCAGCCACACGGCGGATCCAGCTGCCGTCCACGACAGCAGACATATCGGTGGGAAGGTCTGCGCCCTCACCGCCGACGCGGGTGATGACGACCATAGCGGTGTCAGAGTATGCCTTGGCGTTTGCCATCATCTCGTCGGTGTACAGGCTGACATTCGGCTCGGGCAGAGTCCAGTCCTGCTTGGACATACCAACGGTGGGGCGGGTGGAGCAGTAATCGGTGTAGAACTTGCTCAGCTCGTCGTTGGTCTCGATGCCTGCATCATGCAGACCGGTGAGCAGGTCGGTGACAGGGTAAGCGTCGTTCAGAGCGCCGGAACCCGTGCCGCCGTAGCAGGGGCTGGTGGAAGCCCAGCCGAAGACGTTCAGTTTGGAGCCGGAAGCCACCGGCAGGATGTTGTCATCATTCTGAGCCAAAACGATGCCTTCCTGGGTGATCTCATTGACCAGCTCGGTGGCCTCTGCGGAAGTCTCCTCACTGATGGAACCTTCGCCGGAAACCAGGTCCAGCATGGTGGACATGGGGCCGGTGCAGATGAGGTTGACGACGATCGCCAGCGCCAGCAAAATGGCGAGGCCGGACTGCGCACGAATCATCTTCTTTTTCGCTTTGGGCATCTTCCGCACCGCGAACATCACGAGGAGCGCGAGTACGAGGACGACGCCGAATGCAATCAGATAGTTCTGAATGTTCGAAACTACCTGCATTACATCATCCATATTGATGGACAACATAATTTTCTTCCTCCTTATTCTGAATCCATATTTCCCGGGTACAGCTCCCGGAGCGTTGCCTCTATTATAAATGGATTCAAAGAAAATTCATAAACATCTTCACAATCTGTCATTTTGGAGGCATATTTTGCAGAAGTTTCAATTTGGTTTCAAATTTTATTGTGCTAATCCACAATTTCGAGCGCGGTTTTATTGTGCAGAATAACAAAACCTCTCCGTCATCGCTACGCGATGCCACCTCTCCTATCGAGGAGAGGCCTTGGCATAACGCAAAGCTTTTTCTCTTCGCCAGAGGCTCCCCTCGCTAGGGGAGCTGTCGAGCGGCAGCGAGACTGAGAGGTTATTCCTATTATATTTTACTTTTCCGGGACCGGCAGCAAGATCCGCAGGGTGAACCAGCCGTCGGCCCAATGAAGGGTCATGGTGCCGTCGTGGCGCTGGGCGGCCGCCTGCACGCCCTGCAGGTCGTAGCCGCCGTGAGCGTTGTGGACGGGCAGACCGTCCGCGCCCAGCTCCACGGGCTGGGCGCAGTAGTTCTCGAAGCGGAGCATCACGCAGCCGCTCTGGTTGTAGATGGCCACCCGCAGCAGACGCTTTTCGGGGTCAGGCTCAGCCAGCACGCTCTCGATGGCGTTGTCCAGCGGCGCACCCACGAGGGTACACAGCTCCCGCGTGCTCAGAAAGCCCAGCTGGCTGCCATCGGCCACGCTGGTCATGTTGATGCCGCGCTGCTGGCAGTCCATGCTTTTGGCGGTCAATAGGGTATCCAATACCGGGTTGCCAGTCTTGTTCTCGGCCTCATACTGCCGGATGCCACTCTCCATCCGGGCCAGAGCCGCGTCCTGCTTGGCCCGGTCGCGCTCGGCGCGGATGTCCGCGATTTGAATTTTCAGCGCATGATAGCGGCTGTTGATGAGCCGGATGCCCTCTTTGCTCCGCTTGTACTGCTCGTACTGGCGGTGGAGCACCTCGTCCATGGCGGCAAGCTCGCTGTGGAGCGCCGCCTCCCGCAGCTGCTCGTGCTGGACCGTCAGGATGAGCACGCCGCAGAAATCCACCAGCGTACGGATGCAATAGACGCTCATGTCCACCTCACGGTCGCCGAGAAAGAGCAGATTGCTCACCGCAAAGGCCATCACCGCCATGACGACGGCCACGAGGGCCGCTTTTCCGCTGATAACGATATGGCCCTTGGGACTTTTGTGCTTATGCTCCAGCACCCAGATGCAGCCGAAAACGCCGCCATAGACCACCACCAGAAGCAGCAGTGACAGGCCGTCGGCCCCGCTGCGCTGGGGCCAGAGGAAGCAGTGCAGCTGCCACTCGGCGCTGGCCGCCAGCTCTGCCAGAACGAAGGCCCGGGCGCAGACATAGCCCGCTTCCAGCAGGGAGATGGTGCGGGTGACCCAGAGGTATAAATACTGTATCCCCACAGCTGCCGCCATGCAGGGGATCCACCACGCCAGCGGGACGCTGCCCGTGGCCTGCAAAAAAGCACTCAGGGCCAGCGCCCATGCCGCACTGGCAGCGATGGTGGCCGTTTTGCCGAAGCGGATGCCCAGCGGCAGGGCGTAGATGCCCACGGCCAGACACTCGGCCAGCGCCGTATACAGGCGCGGGATGCTGGGCAGTGCCGTCATGCACCCTCACCCCCGATGTGGTCGGCCAGCGCCGCGAGGAAGGCTTTCCGCCGGGGGCGGCTGACCTGCAATTCGTAGGGTCCCACCTGCACCATCCCCTGCTGCACGCTCTTCACCTGTGCCAGATTGACAAGGTAGCCGCTGTTGCAGCGGGCAAAGGGCCGCTCGGCCAGCTTTTCCTCAAAGGCTTTCAGGGTGCCTGCCGCCACGAAATCGCCCTCTTCGGTATAAAAATGGACGCGGTGTCCCTCGCTTTCCAGATAATAGATGAGGGACGAATCCAGCCGCCGCATCCCGCCCTCCACCGGCAGGGCCAGATAATGCCGTGCGCGGCGGCGCAGCTGTTCTTCGGCCTTGCGCAGCTGCTGCGAAAACGCAAAATAAGGCACCGGCTTGAGCACATAGTCCAGTGCGCCCACGGCGTACCCGCCGATGGCGTACTGCGCCATATTCGTGATAAAAACGATGATGACGTCCTTGTCCAGCTCCCGCACCCGCCGGGCCGTCTCCATGCCGTCCAGATGCTTCATCTCCACGTCCAGAAACAGGATGTCGTACACCGGGCGGTAATCATCCAGCAGCTCCATGCCGTCGGCGAACTCCGTCACCGCGAACTCGGTGCCGTACTGCCGGGTGTGCCGCTGCACATAGCCCTGAAGCTGTGCCCGCACTTCTGCCTCGTCCTCGACCAGAGCAATGCGTATCATTGCCGCACCTCCTTTTTCCGCAATTTCTCTGGTTTTTATTGTAACACGAAATAGGGCGTGTGGCAAATAGGAGAATAAAACAGCAGCCCCGCTTCATCTGCCACGAGGCTGCTGTTCTGTGATTGGAAAATTTTAAGCTCAGTTCGTCTTGACGGCCACAAGGATACGGATCTTCCTGCCGCCGGAGCAGCCGAAGTTGTCGTACCAGCCGATGAGCTTATAATCCTCAGTGTTGATCTTGGGCAGCGAGGTGGCGAAATACTGGCCGTTCGACCACAGATACACCTGCATATCGTCGGCGGTCTCATAGCGCTTGTCGCCGCTCATGACCGAAGCTGCGCCCAGCTTATCGATGACTACCGGCGAGAGCTGGAGCATCCGGTTGATGGCCTTGCCGTCTGCAGAACGGCCGATGGCGATGCCGCCTGCGATAACGGGGTACTTGGTGGCGGTGCTGTAGGCCACCTGTTTGCCGCCGGAGTAGCAGACGTAGGTCGCACCCTCGCCCAGATAGTTGAGGAAGTCGCCCAGCGTACCGCCCACGCTGTCGCCGGTGCGGCGGAGCACATAGCTGAACAGCTGATCCGTCTTGCCGGTAAGGGTGTTCCAGGTAGAGCTGACGACGCTGCCGTCGATGAGGCCGTAGAGCACATCGCTGGTGCTGGGAACAAGGATGTTCTTCACATCCTGGAAGGTCTCCTCATCGGTCTTGGCTACCTTGGTGGTGGTCGCAGCGGGGAGGCCTGCGGCCTCTCTTGCGGCGTCCTGTGCCTTGTCGCTGATCTTTTTGTCGATCTTCTTGGCGGCTTCGTCCGTCAGGCGGCGGACAGAATCCAGCGCAGCGTACTCCCACAGGTCACCGGTCACATCGTCGAGGATGACCCGGTCGATCTGGCCTGCGGAATTGGTGGTGTAGTAGCGGACGTCGCTTTCACTCAGAGTTACCCCCGATAGGCGGCTGGGG
>OGID01000345.1_pt1 | contig 11530 bp, 9 predicted proteins | sample 1571731 | NCBI WGS metagenome assembly OGID01 (sample SAMEA2582019, study PRJEB24529) | metagenome | biome: Human gut stool | place: China | collected 2011 | reverse complement strand
AGCTGCACCAACCAAACAAGAGCTGCACCATCCAAGCAATAGCTGCACCAACCAAGTGTAACAAAACCCACATACCCCTCAATATCATTAATATAATGTCCCATTCCTTCCGCGAACATATCAAGCAGAGCCTTGCGGTTATCGCTTTTTCGATAGCCCTCACAGCCTGCACTTCCGAGGCATACGATTCGGGCGACGGTACGAACAGCTATCTCACCGCCGACCTTGTTCTGCTGCGCACAGCTCCCGACAAGTCGGTGCGTTCGGTGCAGCTCGACGATGGTCTCGAACTGCGGCTCTCCAATCCGTTCGCGAAGGACTGGATAGAACGTCCCGACACCGTCTATCGCGCACTGCTCTACTACGATCAAATGTCTGCGCGTTCAGACGCAGCGGTAGGGGCTAATCCGAATTCTATCCCCGTTGTACGTGCGCGTTCCGTTCTTCCCGTGCCCGTGCTTCGCATATCCGCGGCTGCCGATGTCGACAACATACTCACCGACCCCGTTGGGTTTGAGAGTATGTGGGTGTCGAAGAATGGTAGTTATCTCAATCTCTCCTTGCTTTTGAAGAGCGGCAAGGCAGAGGGCGACACATCGCTTCACACGCTCGGCGTAGTCAGCAACGGCACAACCACCGATGCCGACGGACACCGCACGCTCCACCTCACGCTCTATCACGATCAGGGCGGTGTGCCCGAATACTACACCGTGCAGCAATACGTCAGTATACCTTCGCCATTGCTTAAGGATGCCGACACTGTAGAGCTTACCCTTAACACCTATAACGGCAAGAAAGTAGTGAAGGTAGTCGTTAGCAATCTATAAACATACAATCTATGCCGTATTGTAAATAAATTCTCACAAGAAAAGCAAAATCTATGAAAAGAATTTTTGTAGCAATGGTTGCTCTGCTCGCATCTTTGAGCATGAGCGCACAGCAGAACATCTCGTTCCGCGAAGGCAAGCTGATTTCGCCGCAGGTGAACAGCGACCGTACCGTTACATTCCGCATCAAGGCTCCGAAGGCCAAGAGCGTGAAGGTGTTGGCAGACTGGGAACAGAACAATGGTCAGGGCACGATGAAGAAGGGTAAGGACGGCGTATGGGAGTACACCACTCCGCAGCTCACATCAGAGATGTTCACATATCGCTTTGACGTAGACGGCGTGGTAAGCGTCGACCCCGTCAATCCGTTCACACGCCGCGACGTGGGCAACGTGTTCAGCATCTTCTATGTTGGAGGTGGCGCTGCCGACGAGTATCAGGTGAAGGACGTAGCTCACGGCCAGGTACGCACAGTGTGGTATCACTCTAACACCGTTAATGCCGATCGCCGCATGAACGTATATCTGCCTGCCGGATACGGCAAGACAGACAAGAAGTATCCGGTGTTCTACCTGCTCCACGGAAGTGGCGGCGACGAGAACGCATGGCTCGAGCTTGGCAACATCTCGCGCATCATGGCCAACCTACTCGCTGAGGGCAAGTGCGAACCTATGATCGTAGTAATGCCTAACGGCAACTTCGGCAAGCAGGCTGCTGCAGGCGAGACTGCAGAGAACCTCGACTACAAGCCTGTGATGACCAACTTCCTCCCTCACTACAAGGACGGACTCTACGAGATGGCTTTCCCCGAAATCGTGAACTATGTTGACGCTACGTTCAACACCATAGCCGACAAGCAGCACCGTGCTATCGCCGGTCTGTCGATGGGCGGTATGCACACGCTTATGATCACAGCCAACTATCCTGACATGTTCAACTACATCGGTCTCTACTCTGCTGGCGTTGACTTCACACATATCAATATGGAGGCGATTCCGGCATACGCTAACCTCGACGGCAAGCTCTCTAAGCTGGCTCAGAGCAACCCGAAACTCTTCTGGATCGCTTGCGGCAACGCCGACCGACTGATGCCGTTCAACAAGCAGCTCATGGAGCGCATGAACAAGGACGGTCTGAAGTACACATTCCACGAAAGCTCACGCGGCCATCTATGGAGCAACTGGCGTCAGTACTCGCTGTTGTTCATCCCGCAGCTGTTCAAGTAATGTACTTTGAGCAATAATGCACTTGAAATAACAGGCAAAGCATAAAACAAAAATTAAAGTATTAGTACATATTTTATTGCTGTCAGCTAAAAGCTTCTTCTTTCCGAAGACTTTTGGCAGACAGCAATATTTTTTTAACTAAATGCTTGCTGCGTTTTTAAGATTTTTAGGGATATCTTCTTGTTGCGTATGTTTTTAACGCATATCTTTGCAAATAGTATATGAAACGTGTGTATGGCTTTCGTTTTTGCATCAAGAATAACAGAAATGATAACAAAACACACATAGTTTAACCATTAATTTAAAAACCTATTATTATGATCAAAAAAACTCTTGTCTCGTTTCTTGTCGCCCTGGTAGCTTTTGGTTTTACAGCCTGCGACAGCGACGATAACAATGGACAGTTGGGCGTACCAGACAGCTCCAAGCCATCAAAAGAATTTAAAGTAGGTAATTGCGACAAGGAGAAGTATGCCGACGACGCCATCAAGCTGAACGTGCAGTCGTGGGGCAATACAAACCAGGAGTTCGCCTCGATTGAGCTTTTCGCCGACGGCCACTTCCTCATCACAAGTCCGACGGCAGGCAAGCTGCCCAAGAGCAAGATGAGCGTAACGCGCGCAGCCGACGGTTCGACAATGTTCAAGAAGTCGGGCGGCCAGCCGCTAAAGACACGCGCCGTTGACGCCAGCGGCACGATAGTCATCGACGGCGGTCTCTACATCTACGGTACATACACTCGCGTTAAGGAAGGCGTATACCAGCTGAGCAACAACACCAAGATAGAGATAAAGGACGGAAAGGTAACAGGAACAACCACAGTGACATACACCAACAGTCTCGGCATGTCTATAACAATCACCGTCACCATCGATACAAGCACCAAGCAGGACGACGTCGTACGCAACCTCTGCCGTTCGTGGAGAATGGACAGCGCAGAAAACTGGCTGCTCGCCGGCGACGTGAAGATCGGCTACGGCAAGCAGTGGCTCGAGAACGGACGCGTTATGCAGCAGACAACGCTCACTACTGAGGGCAAGGGCCTGGGCTTCGACAAGGACGACCTCATTGACGACAAGGACGACTACTGCTACCGAGTGGTCTTCTCGCCGTGTGGCACCTTCATGTGCTTCTACGTAGACGGCGACGTTGAGATAGGACGCTGGGAGTGGACTGACACCAACAACGGCGCATTGCGCTGCTGGGAGGTGTTCGACAGGGACGATGACGACGATGATGATGACGACGACGACTTCGCCGACGTGACAGTGCGCTTCGATGGCAAGCAGATGCGCATCTACGGCGACTTCATGGACACCGAGGACGGCGTACTCTTCCGCACGTTGTCTGTAGCTACATTCAGCGCAAAGTATTAAAAGATACATTCAACTTCTATAAATGAGGAGTGTGGAGTGTGTGGACAGGTTTCCGCACATTCCACACTCCTCTTTGTTTTATGCGCAAATCGCAGAAAACTACAGAATATGACAAGCTATATTTTGCCGTAAACCTGTGTTTTTGTAACTTTGCACATATCTTTATATAAGACAAGCGCACCCCATCACAAATGTTTGTAAGACAAGCGACAATGGAAAATCAATTTGTAAAGCAATACCCCGAGCTTATGCGGGGCAAGAAACTCATGTATGTACACGGCTTCGGTTCGTCGGCACAGTCGGGTACGGTGCAGATGCTGCGCACGCTGATGCCCAACGCCACGGTTGTAGCGCGCGACATACCGCTGCATCCCGAAGAAGGTCTGCAGATGCTGAAGGCGATGGCAGCCGAGGAGCAGCCCGACCTTATCATCGGCACGTCGATGGGCGGCATGTACACCGAGATGCTCACCGGATTCGACCGCATATTGGTGAACCCAGCCTTCGAAATGGGCGACACCATGTCGAAGTTCACGGGCAAGCAGGTGTTCCAGAACCCATGCGAGGACGGAGTGCAGGAGTTCATCGTGACGAAGGGCCTTATAAAGGAGTACCAGGAGATGACTACGCACAACTTCGAGCACGCTGCCGACCCCGAGGAGCGTACCCGTGTCATCGGACTCTTCGGCGACAACGACCCCGTGGTGCACACCTACGACCTCTTCCATGAGCATTATCCCACAGCCATCGGTTTCCACGGCGAGCATCGTCTGACCGACAAGGTGGCGATGCACTATCTCATCCCCGTGATACGCTACATCGACGATCGACAGGAAGGTCGCGAACGCCCCGTCGTCTACGTCGACATCGAGACGCTGCGCGACTCGTACGGCAACGCCACGGCATCTATGCACAAGGCTTACGAGATGCTCATCGAGCACTACAACGTGTACGTACTGGCGCCGTCGCCGTCGAATAATCCGCAGCAGATGCTCAATGATACGCAGTGGGTGGAGCAGTTTCTGAGTGCACCGGCATGGGGCCGCATCGTCTTCACCAACCAGCGCCAGATGCTCTACGGCGACTATCTTATCACGCCCACCGCACAGCCCAAGCCCACGCTGCAGGAGCAGCCCGAGTTCATGGGCACGCAGATCGAGTGGGGTAGCGACGAATTCAAGACATGGGAGGAGATAATAGTGTTCTTCGACCGGCTCGGAGGGCAGTAATGTAGGGGGTGTCAAAACTAAAATATTGGGCAATTTGAATAGCAAACGGTTCAAATCGTAGGAGGCTACGGCATTCTTGCCGTAGCCATTGCAAATAGTTGTAATTTTAAAAAAAACAATGGCAAAAGAACAGACCGCCGTGCGCGACCGCACACGCACCAACCTTCGCGAGCCGCGCCGCTACAAGGTGATAATCTACAACGACGACTTCACAACGATGGAGTTCGTGGTGCTTGTGCTCACCTCCGTCTTCTTCAAGTCGGCGGAAGAGGCAGAAGCCCTTATGCTCGCCGTACACAAGAGCGGCAGTGCCGTGGTGGGCATATACAGCTACGACATGGCGATATCGAAGGTGAGAAAGGCTACGATGATGGCGCGTGAGGAGAACTTCCCACTGCGCCTCGAATGCAAACCGGAATGAAATATGAACAACAGCAAGAATTTAGCAAACGCAATAAAGCAGGCAATCGAAGACTGCGACTTCTGGCGTCACGAGTTCGTGACACCGGAGCACGTGCTCTACGCCTTTGCCTCACAGGACCAGTTCGCAAGTGCCTGCGAGTGGCTGCCGCACGATGCCTCGTGGCTCATCACCCAACTGGAGAAGGAGTTCCTCTCGATGGAGGTGGTGCCCGAGACGCAGAAGCTCGTCATCGAAGGCTCGCAGCAGTTCTCCGAGATGATGTCGCTCGCCATCAAGCAGGCGCAATACTCCGACCAGGACACGCTCGACGTGCCACACGTGGTGGCAGCGATGCTCATGCTCAACGACTCGCAGGCAGCCTATCTTCTCGACCAGTTCACGGGCGACGAGAAGGGCGAGTTTATGCAGTCGCTCGTGTCGGCATACGCCGTAGACGAGACGGGCGAAGGCGCAGAGGGCGATGACGATGCCAACGCCCCCGCACCATGGCGCAAGCTTGTCACCTGTGTCAACGACACATACGCTGCTCATAACCCGCTCATCGGTCGCGAAGCCGAACTGGAGCGCACCATGCAGGTGCTCTGCCGCAAGGACAAGAACAATCCGCTGCACGTGGGCGAGCCGGGCGTGGGCAAGACAGCGCTCATCTACGGACTCACAGCCATCATAGAGCGTGGCGAGGTGCCCGAACGCCTGCGCGGAGCACACGTCTACATGATGGACATGGGCACGATGGTGGCAGGCACACAGTTCCGGGGCGACTTCGAGAAGCGCATCAAGATGGTGATGGAAGGACTCGCGCAGGAGGGCAACGCCATACTCTGCATCGACGAGATACACAACCTCATCGGAGCCGGACGCAACGGCGACGCATCGCTCGACGCATCGAACATGCTGAAGCCCTACCTCGAGAGCGGAGCGATACGCTTCATCGGCTCGACCACCTACGACGAGTACAACCGTTACATAGCCAAGCAGAAGTCGCTCGTGCGCCGCTTCCAGCAGATAGACATCGCCGAGCCGTCGGTAGACGACGCGATACGCATCGTGGAGGGTCTGCGCCCGAGCTACGAGAAGTTCCACGGCGTGAAGTACGCTGCGGGCGTCGTGGAGTTCGCCGTGCGCAGTGCTGCCAAGCACATACGCGACCGCTTCCTGCCCGACAAAGCCATCGACCTCATCGACGAGGCAGGTGCCTACCGCGAGACGCATCCGATCACCACGCAGAAGCGTCAGACCGTAGACCGCCGACTCGTCACCGACATACTCGCACGTGTCTGCAAGATTGATGCCGAGGCACTCAAGGAGCAGTCGAACGACGCACTGCGCACGCTGGAGAGCGATATAAAGAAGGAGATATTCGGTCAGGACGAAGCCGTAGCTCGTGTGGTTGAGGCTGTGCAGATGTCGAAAGCCGGACTCGCCGACGACACCAAGCCGATGGCAAGTCTGCTCTTCGTCGGTCCGACCGGCGTAGGCAAGACCGAGGTGGCCCGCGTGCTCTCCGAGCGGATGGGCATGAAGCTCGTGCGCTTCGACATGAGCGAGTACGCCGAGAAGCACGCCGTGGCTAAGCTCATCGGTTCGCCCGCAGGATACGTGGGCTACGAGGACGGCGGACTGCTCACGGCAGCCGTGCGCAAGACGCCCAACTGCGTGCTGCTTTTCGACGAGATAGAGAAGGCGCACCCCGACATCTTCAACATCTTCCTGCAGATGATGGACTACGCCGCGCTCACCGACAACCACGGCGAGCGTGCCGACTTCCGCAACGCTGTCATCATCATGACCTCCAACGCCGGAGCACAGTACGCCTCGCGTGCCAGCATCGGTTTCACGGGCAGCGTGTCGCGCGGCGATGCCATGCTCACCACCGTGAAGAAGACGTTCAAACCCGAGTTCATCAACCGCCTCACCGACATCGTTGTCTTCCACGATATGTCGCGCCAGATGGCGTCGCTCATACTCGACAAGAAGCTCGCGCAGCTGCAGACTAAGCTCAGCGCAAAGAACGTGACGCTGCACCTGAGTGCCGAGGCTCGCGAGTTGCTCCTCACGAAAGGCTTCACGCCCGAGTATGGTGCGCGTGAGCTCGACCGCGTAATCGGCTCGATGCTCAAGCCGCTGCTGATGAAGGAGATGCTGTTCGGCAAACTAAAGAAGAGTGGCGATGCCGTTGTCGAAGTTAAAGATGGCGCGTTGCGACTTGTGTAACATTTGTAGCAGAGAGAATGTTTGACAAATATTTCTCTGCTACAAATAAAATATGTATATTTGCAGCATCATAACATTATAAAATCTTGCTTATGACTACATTTAAGACAAAATCCCGTGAGGAACTCATCGCTGCGTTCCGAAGGGCAATTGACAGAAAGAAAGAATGGGAAGAAGAAGCCCAAAAGGAATTTGAAGAAATCCGCAATCGTGGTTTACAACTGAAATTATGAATACGCTGGATATATCCGCAATAAATACGAATGCACCATACTCTGTTTGGAACGTAGACGAATACTACTTCTTCAGAACAAAGTATGGTGCATTGTATAAGATAGGCTTTATGCCCGATGATACAATCTGGGATGAGAACGCATACCAGTTTCTTATTGTAAATGAAAACAATACAACTTCTCCAAATGACGCGCATTTGAAGGAAACCGTGTTTTGTATAATCGAGGGTTTCTTTAAGGCTAATCCTTCAATCTTGTTGTATCTGTGCGAAACGGGCGACGGTAAACAGGCTTCGCGCAATCGTTTGTTCATACGTTGGTTTAAAGAGTATTCAAGCAAGCATTTGTTTTATTTCGACACTGTAAGCATGACTGCCGAAGGTGTTGATAACTTTGCTGCGATAATTGTGCAGAAAAGCAATCCGAAACTTCAGGAGATAATAGATGAATTTAATAGTGTTGTGAGAATTCTCGCAAATAAACCCGAATAGTATTTCAACATTATGATTTACAGGATTGGCAAAGAACTGATATTCCCTCAGCCCATTGACGTGGAGCCCGACGGACTCCTGTGCGTGGGCGGCGACCTCTCCGTCGACCGCCTGCTGCTCGCATACAGTCACGGCATCTTTCCGTGGTTCTCGTTCCGCGACTACGACGAGCCGCTATGGTACTGTCCGCAGCAGCGCTTCGTCATCTTCCCCGAAGAGATACACGTGTCGCACTCGATGCGCACGCTGATTAACAAGGGCAAGTACGATGTGTCTATCGGCGACGACTTCGACGGCGTGATACGTGGCTGCCAGAAAGCCGACGGACGCTACGACTCGGAAGGAGCGTGGCTTAGCGAGGATATAATAAACGCCTACACCGAGCTGCACCGCCAGAACCTTGCGCAGAGCGTGGAGGTGTGGGAGGGTGACCGACTCGTGGGCGGACTCTACGGCGTGACGCTCGGACGCTGCTTCATCGGCGAGAGCATGTTCTCGCTCGTGCCCAGCGCAAGCAAGCTCGCTCTGATCTTCCTTGCCGAGTTCATGCAGGAGAACGGCGGACTGATGATCGACTGTCAGATAGAGACACCGCACCTCAAGTCGATGGGCGGACGCATCATCCCGTACACCGAGTACATGAAGATACTCCAGCAAATATAGGAGGGTATGGCATCCCTGCCATACCCACGCACCCCACGTTTGTCGTTGCCACGCCCCTACGAATACGAAAAGAGCAGAACCTCGCTACCGAAGTTCTGCTCTTTTCTGTTTAATATTATGTGCGAGCCAAGCTTTTAGAAGTTGGGTGCGTCAACGTCCCACCACAGGCGTTGCATCTGGGTGTCGGTAGCCGGCTTGTTGTTTGTGTCTTCGCTGAGTGCCGGTATACCAGTATCATTGATGTCCTCCTTCGTCTGTGGGTCGCCAGGTACCCAAGGTATGCGACGCATGATGTTGTCTGCCGTCTGCACCTTCGGGTCGCCAGGCTTTATTGTGCCGTCACCGTGCTCGGTGTTGAGGATAGGGAAGAGTTTCGGATAGCCAGTGCGGCGGAGGTCAACCCACGACTCGTAGCTATACGGGAACGATGCAATGTACTTCTGTGTAATTATCTTCTCGAGTTTTGTCTCCTTAGAGTCGCCCTCGTTCCACTTCACACCAATCTTCGTTACGCTTGGCATGTCGGGTGTCAAGCCCTGTGGGTCAACGTATGCGATGCCCTTTGGAGCATCTACTTTAAGATAGTCGTCAACGTAATTCACATACTCCTTTCTTGGACTATTACGATCCTCAAGATATGCAGTGCGGATGCCTTGCTCGTAGAAACTCTGTGCTGTACCACCCATGTTCCATCCGCGGAGTGCGCCCTCGGCACGGAGGAAATTAACCTCAGAAACCTTCATAAGGTAGAGCGGAGGATTGCACTCGGCGAAATAAATCTTATCAAGCATAGAATAGCCTGCGTATGGGTTGTTGGCTGCTGCCTGCCACTCACCAGGAGTAACACCATTACGCATACCTACATATACACTTCCCTTAGGAGTAACGGCAGGAGCAGATGTACCAGAAACAGCCTGCTTGCTCTTTTCCAAAGCTATGCTGTTCTTTGTGAAGAGATACTTCATGTATGGGTGGTCGAGGTTCTGAAGCAAGTTCAAGAACGAAGCACCCATGACAATATCATTCCAACCCATAATCTCAACAAGTGGGTGAGCTGTACCAAAATTTGAAGGGAAGAGTCCAATCTCGTCAGCCTCATTCTCAATCACACCGCCTGCCACTGCTTCCTCTGCCCATTGCTTGGCAGTTGCAGGTTCCACCTTGCTCATGTGTATCGCCATACGGAGCTTCAAAGAGTTGGCAAAGCGAATCCATACACTGAGGTCTGACGCGTCTATATCATAAGAAGATAGCAATTTTACATACTCCCAGATGGCAGATTCAATCTGAATTTTGTAAGCTTCAGAGCGGTGGTCTTTGTAATATTTGAAGCACTCGATAGCGGCATCTATATCGGCTTTCGCTTGATAGTAGATATCTTTCACCCTGTCGTATTCGAACGATGAACCTTCAAAATTTCCCTTGTTGTCATAGTAAGTTAAAGGTCCGAAGAGGTCTACATTCTCTATTGCAGCATAGTTGAACAGAGTGAGATAGATAGCCTTAATCTCTGGCATATCGTCAATCTTCTCTGCGTTCAGAGTAGGAGCCATATCATACTTCATTCTACTGAAGCCTACATTCGGACCACCGATTGAGCCCTTGCAGAGGTCGTATGTAGAACGCAGTGTGAAGTTAGCGTATGGGAAGTCTGAGTGAGGTACGCAGAAATACTGTACGTAGCTGTCGGGACCGAGGTTATAAGCGAACTGATAAGCGTGTGCTTGAGGCGGGCCACCTTCTTTACCACCACGCATACTATATACAGCATTCAGCGCAGAACCCAGTTGAGTGCGCATATCTTTAACAGCCTGCTCTAGTTCATCTGCTGAAATATCTCTTTTGTAGTTGAGACTTATGTTTCCTACTTCATGTGCAATCCAATCGAACGATACGTGGTCTACATCCGCGTATTTTTGTGGTTGTATTTGCTTTGTGGCAGCGTACACATAGTCCTCTCTATTTTCTATTCGCCAAAGGTCTGATTCGTTAATACTCGTCTTTGTGCCATCCTTTTGGTGTATAGTCACCGTTCCTTTGTATCTGGTTTGTTGTGCGTTTGCCTCTATTGCACCCATTCCGAGCATGGCAGAGATGGCGATAGCGAAAAATGCGGATTTATTGTTTTTCATAATCATATAGGCATTTAGTTTTTAGCTATTTTTACAACATTCTTTCCGGCACGTACTATATATGTGCCGTTGGCGAGATTGTCGAGTTCAATGACAACAGTGTCGCCGTCAGCCTTTACCACAGTCTGCACCTGCGTGCCGTCGGTGTGGAACACGCCCACAGCACCTTTAGCCCCACGCACAACGATGCGGTTGCCCTGAACGCTCATGCCCGTCTGTGTGTCGGCTACTGACTCAACATCTGTAGCCTCGTCAGAGAAGAAGTATTTCTTCACCTCTTGTTTGTTGAAATTCACCTCTGTTTGTCCTGCTACGGGGTTGTAGAACTTCACAATCAGTTTTGTACGATTGAAAGATACGGCTGGTTGCGTGCTTAGCTGTAAGCTCTGTTCGCTGCCATCGGCAAAAACAAGGGTCATGTATTTGGCTGCCGAAGCAGGCAGCATACACGATGCACCAAATAGTAGTGTTAGTAATAGCTTTTTCATAATCAGTCGTTGTTTAATTATTAATAGTTTTTATGAGTTGTTGGTTTGTTATAGGATATGTTTAAACATTACATTAGTCAGATGCAAATATATATATAATTATGTAAACATAAAACTTTTATTGTACTTTTTTGTGTTTTACGACTCAAGATTACGTGTTTTTCAGTTCGTATCGACCGACGCAGACATCCGCATCGACCGACGCAGACATCCGCATCGACCGACGC
>OGID01000343.1_pt1 | contig 11554 bp, 9 predicted proteins | sample 1571731 | NCBI WGS metagenome assembly OGID01 (sample SAMEA2582019, study PRJEB24529) | metagenome | biome: Human gut stool | place: China | collected 2011 | reverse complement strand
CTGCCAGCCACAGGGCTAAGCCGCCGGAAACCAGCATCCCTAAACGGTAACCCAGCACGCTGATTGCCGCGCCCGCACCACGTTCTTCTGCCGGGAGCACATCGGTTTTCCACGCATCGAAGACAATATCCTGGGAGGCAGAGCAAAAAGCGATCACCACCGCCAGCGCCGCCATCCAGCGGAGTTGGGTGCCTGGTTCGAGAAAACCCATCGCCGCAATGGCGACTAATAACAGGATTTGCGTGGCGAGCAGCCAACCGCGCCGCCGCCCAAAAAATGGGGGCGTGTAGCGGTCCATCAGCGGTGACAAGAGGAATTTAAACACGTAAGCCTGGCCTACCAGAGAGAAGAAACCAATGGTTTTGAGATCAATATTCTCGACCGTCATCCAGGCCTGTAAGGTACCGGATGTCAGGGCGAGCGGTAGCCCGGAAGCAAAGCCCAGGATCAGCAATATGGCTGAACGCGGCTGTTGAAAAATACGTAAATATTGACTGGACATGGGCGTCTACAGGCCCGGCTTGCACCGGGCCAGAGGGCAGAAATTAACGCGCGTTCTGCTTGATGAATTCGTGAATGCTGGTGTCCTGAGACATATCAGCGATGGTATCGGTCAGCACACTGTTAACCGCATCGGCCATACTTTTGCTGGAGGCCTGGAACGCACCTTCAACGTTGTAGCTGGCACGATAGTTTTTGGTCATTTTGTTGCCATTCTGCGCGGTAGCGATGATGGCGATATCCGCTTTGGTAGCGATGTTATAGCGCACGTTGCCCTGGGACACGTCAGCATACAGTTGGCTAACGATGATTTGCAGATTAACCGGGCCATTCGGACCAACCATGTAACCACGCGCGGTCATCTGTTTTTCCAGCACTTCTTGCAGCAGGAAACGCAGATCGCGGGAGGCGGTCAGGGTAACGATTTGATTATCGCGGGTGACTTTTGCCAGCGCCTGATCGGTACGCTGATCGGCACCATTAATGCTTACGGTGACGCCCATCAGGCTTGGATCCTGCTGTGGCAGTGTAATCGTCGGGGAAACTTCAATAGTTGTTGGCGGTTTTGCGCATCCTGCAAGCATAAACAGAGCAACTAACGGGAAGAGGATTTTTTTGAACATGTTCGGGCTCTCAGAGACTCTTAAGCGTGTTTGGTAAAAATTCCCGCCATCATAACATTGCCAACGGCGAGGGGAAGTGGGTAAGGCATGTAAATTCATCATGTTGACGAAATAATCGCCCCTGGTAAAAGAAACACTGATGCGAGGCCTGTGTTTCAATCTTTAAATCAGTAAACTTCATACGCTTGACGGAAAAACCAGGACGAAACCTAAATATTTGTTGTTAAGCTGCAATGGAAACGGTAAAAGCGGCTAGTATTTAAAGGGATGGATGACATCTCAGCGTTGTCGGAGGAGATATTTCATGATGATACGTGAGCGGATAGAAGAAAAATTAAGGGCGGCGTTCCAACCCGTATTCCTCGAAGTAGTGGATGAAAGCTATCGTCACAATGTCCCAGCCGGCTCTGAAAGCCATTTTAAAGTTGTGCTGGTCAGCGATCGTTTTACGGGTGAACGTTTTCTGAATCGTCATCGAATGATTTACAGTACTTTAGCGGAGGAACTCTCTACTACCGTTCATGCGCTGGCTCTGCATACTTACACTATTAAGGAGTGGGAAGGGTTGCAGGACACCGTCTTTGCCTCTCCTCCCTGTCGTGGAGCAGGAAGCATCGCGTAAAAACGCATTTGCAACTGTCGGCGCTTTTCCAGTATGTTGCTAAAGATTTTATGAAAAACGGCCTGCGGGCCGTTTTGTTTTGTCTGGATTTTGCGCTTTTTGCCCAGCATTCAGACGAAAATTGCCCGGGAATTGTGAAAAAATACGCGACAGCGCGCAATAACCGTTCTCGACTCATAAAAGTGATGCCGCTATAATGCCGCGTCCTATTTGAATGCTTTCGGGATGATTCTGGTAACAGGGAATGTGATTGATTATAAGAACATCCCGGTTCCGCGAAGCCAACAACCTGTGCTTGCGGGGTAAGAGTTGACCGAGCACTGTGATTTTTTGAGGTAACAAGATGCAAGTTTCAGTTGAAACCACTCAAGGCCTTGGCCGCCGTGTAACGATTACTATCGCTGCTGACAGCATTGAGACCGCTGTTAAAAGCGAGCTGGTCAACGTTGCGAAAAAAGTACGTATTGACGGCTTCCGCAAAGGCAAAGTGCCAATGAATATCGTTGCTCAGCGTTATGGCGCGTCTGTACGCCAGGACGTTCTGGGTGACCTGATGAGCCGTAACTTCATTGACGCCATCATTAAAGAAAAAATCAATCCGGCTGGCGCACCGACTTATGTTCCGGGCGAATACAAGCTGGGTGAAGACTTCACTTACTCTGTAGAGTTTGAAGTTTATCCGGAAGTTGAACTGCAGGGTCTGGAAGCGATCGAAGTTGAAAACCCGATCGTTGAAGTGACCGACGCTGACGTTGACGGCATGCTGGATACTCTGCGTAAACAGCAGGCGACCTGGAAAGAAAAAGACGGCGCTGTTGAAGCAGAAGACCGCGTAACCATCGACTTCACCGGTTCTGTAGACGGCGAAGAGTTCGAAGGCGGTAAAGCGTCTGATTTCGTACTGGCGATGGGCCAGGGTCGTATGATCCCGGGCTTTGAAGACGGTATCAAAGGCCACAAAGCTGGCGAAGAGTTCACCATCGACGTGACCTTCCCGGAAGAATACCACGCAGAAAACCTGAAAGGTAAAGCAGCGAAATTCGCTATCAACCTGAAGAAAGTTGAAGAGCGTGAACTGCCGGAACTGACTGCAGAATTCATCAAACGTTTCGGCGTTGAAGATGGTTCCGTAGAAGGTCTGCGCGCTGAAGTGCGTAAAAACATGGAGCGCGAGCTGAAGAGCGCCATCCGTAACCGCGTTAAGTCTCAGGCGATCGAAGGTCTGGTAAAAGCTAACGACATCGACGTACCGGCTGCGCTGATCGACAGCGAAATCGACGTTCTGCGTCGCCAGGCTGCACAGCGTTTCGGTGGCAACGAAAAACAAGCTCTGGAACTGCCGCGCGAACGGTTCGAAGAACAGGCTAAACGCCGCGTAGTTGTTGGCCTGCTGCTGGGCGAAGTTATCCGCACCAACGAGCTGAAAGCTGACGAAGAGCGCGTGAAAGGCCTGATCGAAGAGATGGCTTCTGCGTACGAAGATCCGAAAGAAGTTATCGAGTTCTACAGCAAAAACAAAGAACTGATGGACAACATGCGCAATGTTGCTCTGGAAGAACAGGCTGTTGAAGCTGTACTGGCGAAAGCGAAAGTGACTGAAAAAGAAACCACTTTCAACGAGCTGATGAACCAGCAGGCGTAATTTACGCAGCATAACGCGCTAAATTCGCACAAAGGCCCGTCACCGCCAGGTGGTGGGCTTTTTTTTGTCATGAATTTTGCATGGAACCGTGCGAAAAGCCTCTTTCGGTGTTAGCGTAACAACAAAAGATTGTTATGCTTGAAATATGGTGATGCCGTACCCATAACACAGGGACTAGCTGATAATCCGTCCATAAGGTTACAATCGGTACAGCAGGTTTTTTCAATTTTATCCAGGAGACGGAAATGTCATACAGCGGCGAACGAGATAACTTTGCACCCCATATGGCGCTGGTGCCGATGGTCATTGAACAGACCTCACGCGGTGAGCGCTCTTTTGATATCTATTCTCGTCTACTTAAGGAACGCGTCATTTTTCTGACTGGCCAGGTTGAAGACCACATGGCTAACCTGATTGTGGCGCAGATGCTGTTCCTGGAAGCGGAAAACCCAGAAAAAGATATCTATCTGTACATTAACTCCCCAGGCGGGGTGATCACTGCCGGGATGTCTATCTATGACACCATGCAGTTTATCAAGCCTGATGTCAGCACCATCTGTATGGGCCAGGCGGCCTCGATGGGCGCTTTCTTGCTGACCGCAGGGGCAAAAGGTAAAGGTTTTTGCCTGCCGAATTCGCGCGTGATGATTCACCAACCGTTGGGCGGCTACCAGGGCCAGGCGACCGATATCGAAATTCATGCCCGTGAAATTCTGAAAGTTAAAGGGCGCATGAATGAACTTATGGCGCTTCATACGGGTCAATCATTAGAACAGATTGAACGTGATACCGAGCGCGATCGCTTCCTTTCCGCCCCTGAAGCGGTGGAATACGGTCTGGTCGATTCGATTCTGACCCATCGTAATTGATGCCAGAGGCGCAACTGTGCCGCTATACTTATCCAGGGCGGCACAACGCTGTAAGCGGCTTGCGCCTGAGAATGGCATTTGCGTCGTCGTGTGCGGCACAAAGAACAAAGAAGAGGTTTTGACCCATGACAGATAAACGCAAAGATGGCTCAGGCAAATTGCTGTATTGCTCTTTTTGCGGCAAAAGCCAGCATGAAGTGCGCAAGCTGATTGCCGGTCCATCCGTGTATATCTGCGACGAATGTGTTGATTTATGTAACGACATCATTCGCGAAGAGATTAAAGAAGTTGCACCGCATCGTGAACGCAGTGCGCTACCGACGCCGCATGAAATTCGTAACCACCTGGACGATTACGTTATCGGCCAGGAACAGGCGAAAAAAGTGCTGGCGGTCGCGGTATACAACCATTACAAACGTCTGCGCAACGGCGATACCAGCAATGGTGTCGAGTTGGGCAAAAATAACATTCTGCTGATCGGTCCGACCGGTTCCGGTAAAACGCTGCTGGCTGAAACGCTGGCGCGCCTGCTGGATGTTCCGTTCACCATGGCCGACGCGACTACACTGACCGAAGCCGGTTATGTGGGTGAAGACGTTGAAAACATCATTCAGAAGCTGTTGCAGAAATGCGACTAGGATGTCCAGAAAGCACAGCGTGGTATTGTCTACATCGATGAAATCGACAAGATTTCTCGTAAGTCAGACAACCCGTCCATTACCCGAGACGTTTCCGGTGAAGGCGTACAGCAGGCACTGTTGAAACTGATCGAAGGTACGGTAGCTGCTGTTCCACCGCAAGGTGGGCGTAAACATCCGCAGCAGGAATTCTTGCAGGTTGATACCTCTAAGATCCTGTTTATTTGTGGCGGTGCGTTTGCCGGTCTGGATAAAGTGATTTCCCACCGTGTAGAAACCGGCTCCGGCATTGGTTTTGGCGCGACGGTAAAAGCGAAGTCCGACAAAGCAAGCGAAGGCGAGCTGCTGGCGCAGGTTGAACCGGAAGATCTGATCAAGTTTGGTCTTATCCCTGAGTTTATTGGTCGTCTGCCGGTTGTCGCAACGTTGAATGAACTGAGCGAAGAAGCTCTGATTCAGATCCTCAAAGAGCCGAAAAACGCCCTGACCAAGCAGTATCAGGCGCTGTTTAATCTGGAAGGCGTGGATCTGGAATTCCGTGACGAGGCGCTGGATGCTATCGCTAAGAAAGCGATGGCGCGTAAAACCGGTGCCCGTGGCCTGCGTTCCATCGTAGAAGCCGCACTGCTCGATACCATGTACGATCTGCCGTCCATGGAAGATGTCGAAAAAGTGGTTATCGACGAGTCGGTAATTGATGGTCAAAGCAAACCGTTGCTGATTTATGGCAAGCCGGAAGCGCAACAGGCATCTGGTGAATAATTAACCATTCCCATGCAATTAGTTAACCAAAAAGGGGGGATTTTATCTCCCCTTTAATTTTTCCTCTATTCTCGGCGTTGAATGTGGGGGAAACATCCCCATATACTGACGTACATGTTAATAGATGGCGTGAAGCACAGTCGTGTCATCTGATTACCTGGCGGAAATTAAACTAAGAGAGAGCTCTATGAATCCTGAGCGTTCTGAACGCATTGAAATCCCCGTATTGCCGCTGCGCGATGTGGTGGTTTATCCGCACATGGTCATCCCCTTATTTGTCGGGCGGGAAAAATCTATCCGTTGTCTGGAAGCGGCGATGGACCATGATAAAAAAATTATGCTGGTCGCGCAGAAAGAAGCTTCAACGGATGAGCCGGGTGTAAACGATCTTTTCACCGTCGGGACCGTGGCCTCTATATTGCAGATGCTGAAACTGCCTGACGGCACCGTCAAAGTGCTGGTCGAGGGGTTACAGCGCGCGCGTATTTCTGCGCTCTCTGACAATGGCGAACACTTTTCTGCGAAGGCGGAGTATCTGGAGTCGCCGACCATTGATGAGCGGGAACAGGAAGTGCTGGTGCGTACTGCAATCAGCCAGTTCGAAGGCTACATCAAGCTGAACAAAAAAATCCCACCAGAAGTGCTGACGTCGCTGAATAGCATCGACGATCCGGCGCGTCTGGCGGATACCAGTGCTGCACATATGCCGCTGAAACTGGCTGACAAACAGTCTGTTCTGGAGATGTCCGACGTTAACGAACGTCTGGAATATCTGATGGCGATGATGGAATCGGAAATCGATCTGCTGCAGGTTGAGAAACGCATTCGCAACCGCGTTAAAAAGCAGATGGAGAAATCCCAGCGTGAGTACTATCTGAACGAGCAAATGAAAGCTATTCAGAAAGAACTCGGTGAAATGGACGACGCGCCGGACGAAAACGAAGCCCTGAAGCGCAAAATCGACGCGGCGAAAATGCCGAAAGAGGCAAAAGAGAAAGCGGAAGCAGAGTTGCAGAAGCTGAAAATGATGTCTCCGATGTCGGCAGAAGCGACCGTAGTGCGTGGTTATATCGACTGGATGGTACAGGTGCCGTGGAATGCGCGTAGCAAGGTCAAAAAAGACCTGCGTCAGGCGCAGGAAATCCTTGATACCGACCATTATGGTCTGGAGCGCGTGAAAGATCGAATCCTTGAGTATCTTGCGGTTCAAAGCCGTGTCAACAAAATCAAGGGACCGATCCTCTGCCTGGTAGGGCCGCCGGGGGTAGGTAAAACCTCTCTTGGTCAGTCCATTGCCAAAGCCACCGGGCGTAAATATGTCCGTATGGCGCTGGGCGGCGTGCGTGATGAAGCGGAAATCCGTGGTCACCGCCGTACTTACATCGGTTCTATGCCGGGTAAACTGATCCAGAAAATGGCGAAAGTGGGCGTGAAAAACCCGCTGTTCCTGCTCGATGAGATCGACAAAATGTCTTCTGACATGCGTGGCGATCCGGCCTCTGCACTGCTTGAAGTGCTGGATCCAGAGCAGAACGTAGCGTTCAGCGACCACTACCTGGAAGTGGATTACGATCTCAGCGACGTGATGTTTGTCGCGACGTCGAACTCCATGAACATTCCGGCACCGCTGCTGGATCGTATGGAAGTGATTCGCCTCTCCGGTTATACCGAAGATGAAAAACTGAACATCGCCAAACGTCACCTGCTGCCGAAGCAGATTGAACGTAATGCACTGAAAAAAGGTGAGCTGACCGTCGACGATAGCGCCATTATCGGCATTATTCGTTACTACACCCGTGAGGCGGGCGTGCGTGGTCTGGAGCGTGAAATCTCCAAACTGTGCCGCAAAGCGGTTAAGCAGTTACTGCTCGATAAGTCATTAAAACATATCGAAATTAACGGCGATAACCTGCATGACTATCTCGGTGTTCAGCGTTTCGACTATGGTCGCGCGGATAACGAAAACCGTGTCGGTCAGGTAACCGGTCTGGCGTGGACGGAAGTGGGCGGTGACTTGCTGACCATTGAAACCGCATGTGTTCCGGGTAAAGGCAAACTGACCTATACCGGTTCGCTCGGCGAAGTGATGCAGGAGTCCATTCAGGCGGCGTTAACGGTGGTTCGTGCGCGTGCGGAAAAACTGGGGATCAACCCTGATTTTTACGAAAAACGTGACATCCACGTCCACGTACCGGAAGGTGCGACGCCGAAAGATGGTCCGAGTGCCGGTATTGCTATGTGCACCGCGCTGGTTTCTTGCCTGACCGGTAACCCGGTTCGTGCCGATGTGGCAATGACCGGTGAGATCACTCTGCGTGGTCAGGTACTGCCGATCGGTGGTTTGAAAGAAAAACTACTGGCAGCGCATCGGGGCGGGATTAAAACAGTGCTAATTCCGTTCGAAAATAAACGCGATCTGGAAGAGATTCCTGACAACGTAATTGCCGATCTGGACATTCATCCTGTGAAGCGCATTGAGGAAGTTCTGACTCTGGCGCTGCAAAATGAACCGTCTGGCATGCAGGTTGTGACTGCAAAATAGTGACCTCGCGCAAAATGCACTAATAAAAACAGGGCTGGCAGGCTAATTCGGGCTTGCCAGCCTTTTTTTGTCTCGCTAAGTTAGATGGCGGATCGGGCTTGCCCTTATTAAGGGGTGTTGTAAGGGGATGGCTGGCCTGATATAACTGCTGCGCGTTCGTACCTTGAAGGATTCAAGTGCGATATAAATTATAAAGAGGAAGAGAAGAGTGAATAAATCTCAATTGATCGACAAGATTGCTGCAGGGGCTGATATCTCTAAAGCTGCGGCTGGCCGTGCGTTAGATGCTATTATTGCTTCCGTAACTGAATCTCTGAAAGAAGGGGATGATGTAGCACTGGTAGGTTTTGGTACCTTTGCCGTTAAAGAGCGTGCTGCCCGTACTGGCCGCAACCCGCAGACCGGTAAAGAGATCACCATCGCTGCTGTTAAAGTACCGAGCTTCGGTGCAGGTAAAGCACTGAAAGACGCGGTAAACTAAGCGTTGTCCCCAGTGGGGATGTGACGAAGTTCAAGGGCGCATCTACTGATGTGCCTTTTTTATTTGTATTCGGTGACTTTCTGTGTCTTGTGGGCTGACAATTAACCCCGTTTCTTGTCACAATAGGCCTTTGCGCGCATCGATACGTTGCGTGAGGTACACAGTCATCTACAGCGGAGTGTTGTTACACCATGATGGACAGCTTACGCACGGCTGCAAACAGTCTCGTGCTCAAGATTATTTTCGGTATCATTATCGTGTCGTTCATATTGACCGGCGTGAGTGGTTACCTGATTGGCGGAGGCAATAACTACGCCGCAAAAGTGAATGACCAGGAAATCAGCCGTGGGCAGTTCGAGAATGCCTTCAACAGCGAGCGTAATCGCATGCAGCAACAGCTGGGCGATCAATACTCCGAGCTGGCAGCGAACGAAGGCTATATGAAAACCCTGCGTCAACAGGTGCTGAATCGTCTGATCGACGAGGCGCTGCTGGATCAGTACGCACGTGAGCTGAAACTGGGTATCAGCGATGAGCAGGTTAAACAGGCGATTTTCGCGACCCCAGCCTTCCAGGTTGACGGCAAATTTGATAACAGCCGCTATAACGGTATCCTCAACCAGATGGGGATGACCGCCGATCAGTACGCCCAGGCGCTGCGTAACCAGCTCACTACCCAACAGCTGATTAACGGCGTTGCTGGTACCGATTTTATGCTGAAAGGTGAAACCGACGAGCTGGCGGCACTGGTCGCGCAACAACGCGTGGTGCGTGAGGCGACTATCGATGTTAACGCGCTGGCGGCGAAGCAGCCTGTGACCGAACAGGAGATTGCCAGCTACTACGAACAAAACAAAAACAATTTCATGACGCCGGAACAATTCCGCGTGAGTTACATCAAGCTGGATGCCGCAACGATGCAGCAACCGGTTAGCGATGCGGATATCCAGAGCTACTACGATCAGCATCAGGATCAATTCACCCAGACGCAGCGTACCCGCTACAGCATCATCCAGACCAAAACTGAAGATGAAGCGAAAGCGGTACTTGATGAGCTGAATAAAGGCGGTGATTTTGCTGCATTAGCCAAAGAAAAATCTGCCGATATTATCTCTGCTCGTAACGGCGGCCAGATGGGTTGGTTAGAGGATGCCACTATCCCGGACGAACTGAAAAATGCTGGTCTGAAAGAAAAAGGCCAACTGTCTGGTGTCATCAAATCTTCGGTCGGTTTCCTGATTGTACGTCTGGACGACATTCAGCCAGCGAAAGTGAAATCGTTAGACGAAGTACGTGACGACATTGCGGCGAAAGTGAAACACGAAAAAGCCCTCGATGCGTACTACGCGCTGCAGCAGAAAGTGAGCGATGCGGCAAGCAACGACACCGAGTCTCTGGCCGGTGCAGAGCAAGCTGCCGGCGTTAAAGCCACTCAGACGGGTTGGTTCAGCAAAGATAACCTGCCGGAAGAGTTGAACTTCAAGCCGGTTGCCGACGCTATCTTTAACGGCGGTCTGGTAGGTGAAAACGGCGCGCCGGGCATCAACTCTGACATCATCACCGTAGACGGCGACCGCGCATTCGTGCTGCGCATCAGCGAGCACAAACCGGAAGCGGTGAAACCGTTGGCAGATGTTCAGGAACAAGTTAAGGCATTGGTTCAGCACAACAAAGCTGAACAACAGGCGAAAGTGGATGCTGAGAAACTGCTGGTTGATTTGAAAGCCGGCAAAGGTGCGGAAGCTATGCAGGCTGCCGGTCTGAAATTTGGCGAGCCGAAAACCTTAAGCCGTTCCGGTCGTGACCCGATTAGCCAGGCGGCGTTTGCACTGCCACTGCCAGCGAAAGACAAACCGAGCTACGGTATGGCGACCGATATGCAAGGTAATGTGGTTCTGCTGGCGCTGGATGAAGTGAAACAAGGTTCAATGCCGGAAGATCAGAAAAAAGCGATGGTGCAGGGTATCACCCAGAACAACGCACAAATCGTCTTTGAAGCTCTGATGAGTAACCTGCGTAAAGAGGCGAAAATCAAAATTGGCGATGCGCTGGAACAGCAATAATCCTGAAGCCGCCTCGCAAAAAAATGCGTTGCAGCTGTAACAAGAAAAGGTCGCTTTCGCGGCCTTTTCCATTTCTGAACATTGCCATTTGTTTACTGTTTTCACTGCCGTTAAGGTGATTCCACTGTTAACAAACAAGGAGAAAACAGTATGAAACACGGAATTAAAGCACTGCTCATTACCCTGTCCCTGGCCTGTGCCGGAATGTCTCATAGCGCGCTGGCGGCAGCTTCTGTGGCGAAACCGACGGCGGTAGAAACCAAAGCGGAAGCTCCTGCAGCACAAAGTAAAGCAGCAGTACCGGCGGAAGCCAGTGACGAAGAAGGCACCCGGGTCAGCATTAATAATGCCAGCGCGGAAGAGCTAGCCCGCGCGATGAATGGCGTTGGCCTGAAGAAAGCGCAGGCGATTGTCAGTTATCGCGAAGAGTACGGTCCGTTTAAAACTGTGGAGGATCTAAAGCAGGTGCCGGGGATGGGCAATACGCTGGTGGAACGTAATCTGGCGGTATTAACCCTGTAATTAATTTGCATAGTGGCAATTTTTTGCCAGACTGAAGAGGTCATACCAGTTATGACCTCTGTACTTATAACAACAACGTAAGGTTATTGCGCTATGCAAACACAAATCAAAGTTCGTGGATATCATCTCGACGTTTACCAGCACGTCAACAACGCCCGCTACCTTGAATTTCTCGAAGAAGCCCGCTGGGATGGGTTGGAAAATAGCGACAGTTTTCAGTGGATGACGGCCCATAACATCGCCTTCGTCGTGGTCAATATCAATATTAACTATCGTCGTCCGGCGGTAT
>OGID01000333.1_pt1 | contig 11838 bp, 6 predicted proteins | sample 1571731 | NCBI WGS metagenome assembly OGID01 (sample SAMEA2582019, study PRJEB24529) | metagenome | biome: Human gut stool | place: China | collected 2011 | reverse complement strand
CCGTCTGCCGTCATCCCGATATGGTGTGGATACAGGTTACGTAAATCGACATAAGCCAAACCTGTAAGGCTGGAGAAAACAAACATTCTGCGTGCCAACTCCAAAGCCTTATCCTCCATAGGAGTCTCCATAATGAGCAGCAAGTCATTTCTGGATATATGTCTACGTTTTGGTGAGCCTTTCTTTTCATATCCGACATCTTCCAATGGATTGAATTTCAGCAGACCTCTGTCAACAGCGATATAAACCAAGCGTTGCAGCCAACAAAGATTATGGTTCGTATTGGATGCACTATACCCTTTGCCAATCAAGAACAACTTATAAGATTTGCCAAATTCCTCAGTCAAATCTTCAAATGCAATGTCCTTCCTTCCTCGTAACCCGATGAACTCTCGCAAGTTTAGCTGCGATGTCTTAGATTGGCGATAAGAAGATGTTGAGTTAATACGGATGGAGCGCAGCCTAAGGCGTTCACGCTCCTCCTCGCCAGTGGCAAGCAATGTCATCGGGATAGTATTTGCATCAACAATAACATTCTTCAGAATCTCGGCGGTAACGATGCCCTTTTCCTTTGTTGCCTGCTCGTAGGCTTCGTCAATTCTTAGTCTGAACGCTTGCAGTTGTCCGTTCACTCTTGCATTCTTGGCTTCACCTTTTTTCGTGTCCCATTCTTCGGGAGCACAGTAAAGACCTGTTGCTATGGCTGACACTTTGCCGTCAATCGTGATACGGCAAAATATAGATGTGGTTCCGTCTGCCTTTACTCTGCCACGGTTGATATAATAAAACTGCTTGTATGTACTTCTCATTGTTATGTTCCTTTCTTATTTTGTGAAAATATTACAGGGCAAACTTGAAGTCTTTGTTGGCTTCGATGAACTTGTCCATATCCTCAAATAGCTTTTTTGGGGTGACACGTGCATAGATTTGCGTGGTCTGAATGTTGTTGTGACCAAGCATTTTGCTGATAGTCTCTATTGGAACACCTTCTTCGAGCGTAACGAGCGATGCGAAACTGTGCCGTCCAACATGATAGACCAAATCCATACTTATGCCAGATAGTACTCGGAGACTTTTCATGTTACCTCTCAACACTCGAAATTCCTGTGACGGTAAAAGAGTAGGTCTTGTCGGGTCTTTGTATTTCTCCAACATGGCAAGCGCCTCTGGCAGCAGCTTCACACGTGCAAGCATCTTGTTCTTCTTTCTATGGTATTTCAGCCAAAGGCTGCCCTCCTCATCACGAAAGAGGTTTTCTTCCGTGATGGAAACCGTATCGGCATAAGCCGTGCCTGTATAGCAAGCGAAAAGAAAAAGGTCACGGGTCAAAGCCAACGATTTTCTTCGCTCTGGTATTTCGAGGTTACGAATTTTCAGGAAGTCCTCACGTGTCAATGCCTTTGGTGGATTCTCTTTCTTTTGAGGTAGCTTGAAGTGCATGAAATGATAACGCTCGGAGTGTCCTGCCTTGAAAGCTATTCGGCAGGTCTTCTTCAAGATGGCGAGATAGTGGCGGACTGTATCAAGTGCAAGACCTCTCTCGTCCAAGCAAAAGTCCATGTACTCACGGATAAACTGCTCGTCAAGCTCACCGAATGCCACATCGTCAGTTCCATAACGCTTCTTGACGAACAATACCAATGTCAGGCGAGTGTACTGGTAGTTTGGCAGCGTGCCTTTCTTGTAGTCGATGCCGATTCTTGACTCAATGTCCGCAATGATGGCGTCAAGCTGCTTCAACAAGGTCATCTGAGTGTCTGCACTGCATTGAAACAGATCCTTTATCGCCTTTGCGTCAAAATCCGTCTTGCGCTCCACAAGTGACTCGTAGGCTGAGTTTATTGCCAGCAACAGCTTGTCAATCTTGGCGTTCACTTCCACAGCCTCCTTGCTCTTGCCGTCAAGTCTGCTCTCACGTGGATTCCATAACTTTGGCGTACATGACAACTTGCAACCGAACTGCGCCATTGTTCGGTTGAGGGTGATGCGTCCCATGATGGGAGCCTTACCGTTCTTGTCCAATCCGCTCTTTTTGAGGTAGAGCAGCACCTTGAATTTTTCAACTTTCATATGCTTACTTTTTTAGTTTGCAAAAATAATCAATCAGTAAGCATTCTCTGTCATTGAAAGTTGTGCAGAACAGTGCAACAAACACTGGTGACAAACTATTTGTTTTTCACCTCGTTAGCAGTGTTGGTTTCGGTAACTGACCGCTAACGGTTTGGTAACTGAAATAACTCAATATCCTGCTCGGCTTTGCTTTGCAGCCAATTGGCAGAATTATGAAATATTGCTCATTCTCAACCACTTGCAGTTCATTTCTCTCATCTTCACTTTCCGTTGCTTTTGCTTAAATTGTGCACGTGGCTCGCCACTCCTTCGCTACGATGGCATTGGCTCACGATGTGCCTATAGAGAATGTGGCTCGTATGCTTGGGCACCAGGACATCAAGACCACACAGATTTATGCCAAGGTGCTGCGCACCACCATCGAGCGCCATGCCACAGCCCTGCAGCGTTCAATCAGCTAAGACACGATAGAATATTCCTTTTAATAACTGCGACTTTCCCGACTCATGGAAGGTGGCGGTTATTTTTTCGCATATATACCTCTGTCCACGTATGTAGAACAATGCACGAGGATTGGGTATTGTGTCAGAGAGGAAAGAGAAATGGAACTTCTGCTTTCCATCAATCTTGTGCATTGACAAGCGCATAGAATTGGCTATGCCGTCTTTCAATCGCAAGGTGAATTGAGTTCTGTTATACCCAAACGAGTCAGTAACCTCCACCTTATCTATTATAGGATGTGGCTGATTACCGCCGAAAAGATAATGTCCACTCCAAAAGCCGACATATATAACATCAAAATATGCAGATGACTTCTCGGTTTCTCCTTTGCCAATCACATAGCTTGCAGTGCCTTGTGCCAAGTCTCCTGCATCATAGTCGACATCATCGTGATAGCGTACCGATGATAATTGCCCTTCATTGTTCGGTCTTTGTCCTATGTAGATGCCAGAAGATGCAGAGCCAGAAGAGCCTGTACCGTCTTCCGATATAGTCCATGTTTCTCTACTGCCCAACTCTCCGCAGTCGAGAAACATACAATTGCCATACTTGTCGTCAGTACCCTCTATCCATGCAGGAACGATTTTCAGTTCAATATCGTCAGCATCATTATCAACAAAATAATCTCCGAACTGATTTACAGGCATCAGACGGTTATAATACTTGTACCACTTCATGCCATTATGCTTGCTGACAAATTCTGATTTGTAGCAGTACATTATAAAATAGGTATCAATCTCCTTGCAATAAAACAGTCTGTTTCCGTCACTTCCAACTGGATAGCCACGGCTGAAAGACTCGCTGTATCCATGTCCGCTATGCCCCGTAGACTTGTAATAACCGCTAATCTTCAACGTCATTGCCTTGTCAATCAATTCCCGAAATGTATCATAGACCAAAGCCTTTGACTTGTTGGCTCTTATAAACCAGTCGCACGAGTAATATGACCACAGAAGCGCATCATTATCAGCGTATTTCAAGTTAGCCGAAGCGATGTACTTGCTTTCATCTTCTTGCGACACCTCTGTTGTGTAAGAGTCCACGACCTTGTTTAAGATTACCTCTCCTGCCGATTTTGCCAGACTATTAGAGAAATGAAACTCGATGCGCTTAGCCTTATGGTTGATATCAAAATCTCCGAAAAGGAAGTTTTCAAGATGCTCAAAAAACTCGTTCAATGTCCAATGAGGCAATGCAATGGCAAAGTTCCACGCAGCCCATGCAGCCGGAAGCGTATTGCAAATCAAGAGATATTTATATTGCGATTGCTCCAGTTCAGCAAAGTTCGCCTCATACCCCAATTGCGAACAAATACGCTTCAAGATATACAATAAGTATGGCTGGAACGAAAGAGTACTTTTGACATTCTCGAAGCCAGTGATGAAATGGACAGATGTAGTAACAGCATTTTGCAGATTGCCGGAATAGTTGTTTACCCACGGCAACGGCACCCAGTTGTTCGTTGGATATGGTTTGAACGCTTCTGCTGCTATAAGATTATCGCGCTTGGTAGGATATCCCAAATCCATTTCATTGAGATAGATATCGTCAAACGTTTCGTTAAAGTTCTGCTCACTGCGTCCCTCCAGGAATTGCGTCTTCACCTCTACGTCAGAAATCTCCGTGATAGTGATGGAGCCAGACTTCAGGAAGACACCGTCACGTATGTCGCAGTCAAACACCACCTTTGACTTGATAACATCCGCTCTGTGGATGTGCCCGAAGATGGCTATATTTCGGGCGCATCCCTTTAGTGGAAACGTAATTGTCAAGGTGTAGCTGTCGCTACCCGTAAACAGACGGTTCTCGAAGATGAAGTCAAACGAAGTGTTCTTCTTCAGATAGGCTTGTTTGCCATTAATAATAATTTCCATATTACTTACGTCTTGATTTAGGAGTCTTGTTTCTCATTAAAATACTATACTCGTCCTGCGCTTGCTTGATGCCAGTGTCCCCCGTGACCGTGTTCACCGTGACGAAAGGCTCGCTCAATCGCTTCTCCAACTGCTTCATCGTATCAGTATAACTCTGCATAGCCTTTGTGTTCTGCACGATTGCAGCCGTAGCCAGTCCGTCCGACTGCTGCTGCACGATGATAGGCTGTTGCTGCTGTGGCGTGCTATATGCAACAGGCGCAATAGTCCGACTCACATCATCGGCTCGTAAGGATCCGATGGTGTTAGTCCGCTGCGCATAGTCCAGGGCATTGATGATGGGACGCGCAACCGGGTTGGCAAGCATCTCCTGCGACGCCACCCATTCCCCGGCATGAACCACGCCCACCTCTTGGAACTTGGAGCCTTTCGGAGTGAAGCCACCCTTTGCATAGCCCTGGCTTTCACTCGCTTGCTGCTGTTTTTTGATTGCAGCAATCTGAATAGCTCCTGCAGCCACCGCCATTGCAGCAGCCACTGGTGCCAGGATATAACCCACAAGCGGAATTGCCGCCGCGGAGCCATACGCCGAGATGGCGTTCTGTGCCGTCGTCGCCACCGCTTGAATGACCTGCATGGCAAACATCTTTTTGTTCGCCTCGTTCTTCTTCTTTGCCAGCTCCTTCTGTTTCTGCTCTTCGAGCTTCTTCACCTTGTAGTTGTTGCCCTCCGCTTGCGATATCTCCTTATCATACCGCTTCTCGATGGCAGCAGTCTGTATCTCCAGCTCCGTCTGAATGAGCGAGGTCATGCCCGAAAATATTGAAGACATACCCGACGTCAGCGTGTCGAATGACCCTTGCACCGCCTGTCCGAGGTCCGAGTTCAGCCACTCCGTGATGTTCTCCGTCATGTTTTCGAGGAAGTTCTTACTCGTATCGTTATACTCCTGACCGTACTTCTTCGCCAGTGCCACCTTTGCCTTTTGATACGCTTCCTCGATACGCAACTTCTCCTTAGCATCGTCGCCAGCAGCCTTTATCTCCAGTTTGAAAACCTCATCGAGGGCAGCATTGTCTTTGGTGTATTTCTCTTTCTTTTCCGACTTGTTATCCCCGAAGTAGTCCTCTTTGATTTTGGCAAGCTCCTTCTGATGCTTCTTCTCGTTGTCCTCAATGGTCTTCTGATTACGCTTTTGGTTTTCAACGAGCTTATTCTGATAATTCTTCTGCGCTTGCAGCTGTTCCTTAGAACCGTCCGTGTAGACCTTCGTCAAACGGCGCAGATGCTCCAACTCCATGAGTTCAAGCGCATCATCAAACGTCTTTTGGTCTACCTTTCCATCAATGTACCGCTGTTTCTCCGTAGCAACCAGTTCATTGTAATAGTCGTTCTCCTGCTTCGCCGATTGCGTGTTCTTGTCATCAGTGAGTTTCTTCTTTGCCTCATAGTATGCTGCTTCCGCTTCCAGCTTCTGTTCACTCGTAGCTTTGCCATTAGCCATAACCTTCTGATTGTACTCCATATCAATCTCCGTCATGCGGTTGGTGTACTCCTCGAAGTCCTTCTCACCTTTGGCATACGCAATGCGGTTGAGAGCTTGCTCCCTGGTCTTCCAGTCCTTTTGCGGTTTCAGCACATCCTCAGTCTTCGTCTTCTTGTCCGTCTTAGGAGGCGTGTATGGAGGGTTCTGCGTCTGCTGTTCCCGCTTCTGTTCTTTCTTCGCGTCATTGAGTGCCTCCTTCTTGATGTCTTCGCCATATATGCCTAAGATGTTCGCCTCACGCTGGTCAAGCTCCGCCAGGTCCTCCTTCGTCTTGGCAAGTGCACGTCTGTTCGAGGCACGCAACGAGTTGACACCCAACTGCACCACCTTTCCTTCCTGACCCGGCATAACCGTTTCCGTCCTTGCCTCCATCTCATCCATGGCAACGACACGTTCCTGCCTCTGCTTTTCCAGATTAAGGTCGACACGCTGCTTTCCTATATCACGCAACTTATCCTTGGCACCCTCAATCTCATACTTGCGAGTCAACGACTTCAAGTAATCATCAAGAGCCTTCTTATTCTCCTTATACTTGCCCGTAGTATCATCCAACTGGGCATTATAGTTCGGGATAATCTTGTTGAGCGCATCAATCGCCGTGTGTCTGTCCTTCAGCGACTGCGTTTCATCGCGAGCCACCGCAATAAGCGCATCAATCTTGTTCTTCTCGTCGATGATGCCCTCCTGCCCACGCTTGCGTATCTCCTGCAAATCCTTCTCTGCTTGCGACACCTCCGTCATCTTCTTGTATAACTTATACAGAACCGCACCGAGAGCAATGGCTCCGGCTGCTATCGCACCATAGCCCGATGCGAGCAGAGCACCCTGCTTTTTGAGGTCCGACATCAGCCATGACTGTCGCACCCAATTGCCCTGCAATTTGGCGAGACCCATCTGCAACAAAAGGTGTGCAGCGTGCAATGTGGCGACCGTAGTCTTGTATGCCGTTGTCGCAGCCTTGGAAATAACAAGCCACGCATAATGCGCCTTGAAAGCAATGTTCGAAGCGTTCACCGCAATCTTATAGGCGATGAAAGCAGCTGTCAGCGAAGCCAAGGTAAAAGCGTTCTCCTTGATGAACGTGATAGAAGTAGACATGAACTTCAACAACAAAGTGGTGGAAGAGATGACATGCTTCATTATCGGCTGCAGCTGCTCACCGAGTGCCACCGCCATCTCCGTCACGCCCTTGCGAGCCTTGTCAAGTCCTGCCTGCACCGTAGTATTCTGCACATTGAACTCATTTGTGACAGACGTACCCTCCGCAAACGCCTTAGTCGCTTCCTCCTGCTCCCACCGCACCATATCGAGATTGCCAGCAAGAGCCGAAATCACCTGCGCAGCACGAGCACCGTTCTCGCCCATATCCTTGAAGACTGGTGCCAGTACGTCGATGTTGCCGAGTTCGTGTAGACGATCCAGCAACATAAGAAGTCCCTCGTTAGTACTCTTCTTCAGCGTTTCGTTGAACTCCTTCGCATTAAGTCCCGTAGCCTTTATTATCTTGTCGTTCTCCTTGAACATATCCATAATGACTTTGGAAACCGCCGTTGCCGACATCTCCACCGCCTGTCCCTGGCTATCCAGCACCGCAGCAAAGCCCATGATTTCCGGGATAGTCATCTTCGCCTGGGCACCCACGCCAGCCATGCGCTGTGTGAAGTTTGCGAGATAAGGAGCAGAAGCCGTGCAGTTCTGCGACAACTCATTAATAACGGAACCCACGGCAAGCAGAGCCTTCTCCGTGCCGAGGCGTTCCTCGTCACCGAAGATGTTTGTAAGTTTACTCAATGTAAGCGTAGCCCCATCACCGAGGTCGTCCAAAGCCACATTGATTTGGTCGGCAGCTTTCACGAAGCCCAAGACATCCTCCTGCGAAGTTTTGCCCAATCGTCCAGCTTCCTGCGCCAACTTATTCAACTCCTCACGCCCCGTTCTGGTGTCAATCTTCTGGAAGTCCTCATTCAGTTGCTCCACCTCCGAAGCGTTCATTCCCGTAAACTTGCGCACATTCGCCATCTCCTGGTCCATATCCGCAAAAGCGTTCACCGCCGAGCGTCCTGCCATGATGATACCCGTGATGGCAGCAGCAATGCCGGCAAGAGCTGTTTGCCAGTCGTTCAACTTTCGGTTCATCCGTTCCCACAGGCTCTCATTCTCTCGCAGTTGCGAGTTCACTTTGGCAATCTCCGCCTTAACACGCTTAATCGCCTCACATTGTCTGTTCCACTCTTCGCTTCCCCGTTCAAGCCCATTAAGGTTACGCTTCAGCTGTGACAATGTGCGGTTCAGTTCCTTTGGCGAAGTTTCATCGAGTCGTTGCAGAACATGCTCGACCCCTTTTGCAGCATTTTCAATTTGCGAGATTTGGCGATTAGTTTCCTTCAGTTCACGCTTTAGCTTCGTGAGCTGCTGTTTGTTTCCTGCTGCTGCCGCTTTCTCAATGGCTTTTTCGAGGTTTGCAGCCTGAGATTTCAGTTTCAGGAGCATATCTTCCGCCTGTTTTCCGTTTACAGTGAGCGTAACGGTCGCATTGGTGTTTATATTCGACATACGTCTTTCAATTTTATTGGTTTAATGATACGCAAAAATAACACCGTTCAAACACCACTCAAAAGACGAGAAATAAGGCAGTTTCGCCCGATTTAGGCACGCTGGCGCCGACAAAAACCGACGAAATTTAAGCGATAGAAAAACGAAAGGCTTGTGTATCAAGCCGTTAAGGGATTGTTAAGGGATTTCCCTTTAACACGTCTTGATAAAGACCCCCCGACCGCCCTGCCCTTGCTGACGGCTACGACCGCCCGACCTTTGCGGAATATGTAAACAAATGTTAATATTTAGTTTCTCACACACGCAAAATCGCCTTAGTTGCGCCAAAAGGCGAAAAGGCAGAAAGTGACGAAAAAGGCTTGCAAGTTTCGCTGATGACGAAAGCGAACCGAGGTTTCACGCTGATGCACAACCGCTCCAAGTTCCACGAAAAACGAGGGTTTCGACTTGAACAAATAAGGCTAAAACAAGCAAAAGGTTTCGGCAAAGCACCGAGTTTTCGGCACGACATAGGGTTTCGGATGCGTCAAACGCTCTTTTTTCGGCACTTTATGCCTCCAAGCCGAGCAAACCGAGGGTCTTGCCGTACCACGAAAGGCTATTGGGTATAGGATGGGCATCAATGGCTTGCGGATGTTGCAATATATGCGAGAAAAAACGAAGGTTTCGGCTTCATACTGCGCTCTTTCGTGCTACTGAACCACCGCCCACCACACCAAGCGAGCCACCACGCCACGCCCGACCCATCGGGCGGTAATGCGGCAGTGGTGAGGGATAAAAAGGTAATGCGCCTGTCGGTCTTGCCCGACAATAGGCGCACTACCTTTTCTATCCTATACCTCTGCCATACCTATTTGAATAAGCGAGAGTGCTGTCAGACTTATAGCAATCTTGATTGCCATAAGTCAGACGGCTTTCTCGCATTGACAGACAATAGAAAGCGCAGCTTTACCAAACCATGAAGGCGCAGCCTTATAGGAAACAGAAGGCTCTGCCTTACCCGAAGCGAATGGGTATGAAGTGGAATGTAATGAAGTGGTAATGTAGGACTTCTCCATGGCTCGCAGAGTCATAGAGAAACTCCGGAATGATAACGTAATGGAATGTAGCGCAATATCCTTTTGCAACAGTGGACGAAAGGAGGTGGCGCATAACGGACGGCTACGGGAGTGGAGAGCCACTGCCTTTCGGCTGAAGAAGAGAAGATTGAGCGAAGCGAAATGAAAGGGATTGAGCATAGCGAGATGATAGACAATAGAGCGCAGCTGCACGGACTTATGCGCAATGCAATGGAGCGTGTGTCCGTACCTATTAAGAAAGGTGAAGGGTGTGCAACACTATTCACCTTTGATGATGATAGATAGACATCTTTGATGTGCTAAAAAACAGAATGACATCGCAGATGTGGAGAAGAATGACGGAATGAAATGACGTGGAAGACGGATGGCGCTTGCGTGTTGATGATTGACGAGGAGGTCAGACAAGCTCGCTGCAAGCGTTGCTTGGCTGGGTGATGCGTCAATCATGTGCGTAGGTGGTGCATTGTTCGGTGGCGAGGACTGGCGTAGCCGTGAAATTGTGGGACGTGTAATGAAGTGGAGGGGCTTTGGGCTGCCGTGGAGAAATGTGTATGTTGCTTACCCCGTACCGTGACTTGTGTGCTTGCACTTTTCTCGAATGTATGGAGGACTATTCGACTTCAGGCGATTTGTCCTCCTCACATCCGAGAAAAAGAGACATGGTGCGGATCAGGGAAGTGGCATACTTATTTTGCAACAGAAGCCCAAAGCGACGGAACGCAATGGAACACCCCACAATTTCACTTAGCCATGCAATGGCTTGTCCTCGCCACCGAACAATGCAACGCCGGAGCTGCCATGCAATGAATTCGGGAGCCTGTGACCGAAGTGTCGTCGTCTGCCGGCGAGATAGCGACGGATAAAGAAAATGACGGCTACTGCCGTTATCATCATCAGGACGGCAATAGCGAGCTTTGCCGTGAAGGGAACTGAAGACCTTGACTTGATGATTTCCTGCGACTTGTCGGATGAAGACTGCTTCGCTATTGCGATGCTGTCTTCCACCTGCTGTGCAGCTGCGGACTCCTCCTTTTCCTCTTGGGAAAGGTGAAATCCGTAGAGCCTGAGAGAGGACGGCTTGCCGTATCTTATAGCTGACGGCTTGCCGTGGTAAGATGGAGGCTTTGCCTTGTCATTGGACAGGGGCTTGCCCGATGGATAGCTTAGGTCGGAACATTGAGGGGTTGCCGACGTGTCGACACCCCCGAATGTGAAGACGCAGCTATCGAATGAAAGGGCGGTAAGCCTCTGTAGAGAACTGAATGAAAGATTCTGAGCGGATCGCCATTGAGCTTGCGAAACGGCGTTTCGCTCACTTTCATTGGATGATGATGCTGTCTTTGTGCTCTTGCATGACAATACAAATGCACAAAGAATAAGGATTAGGATATGTTTCATATCGTTGGGTTTAGATGTTGGCATATTCAGTAGTGGCATCGAATGATGGGCACGCTTTGGCAGCGAAGTCGCGATGTCCTCGTATTTTGGCATTGGGGAACTGCACTCTGAGTTTACGAAGAAGTGCCACCAATGCGGACTTCTGCTCTTCCGTGCGAGAGTCCTTAGGGTGTTTGCCGTCGGCGGTCAAACCACCGATATAGCAGATGCCTATGGAATGGGCGTTGTGCCCTTGGCAGTGCGCTCCCACTTGTGCGAGCGGTCTGCCATGATGCACAGAGCCGTCGCGGTAGATGACGAAGTGATATCCGATTGAGGCAAAGCCTCGCTGCCGGTGCCAGCGGTCGATATCTGCCGTGGTGAAATCCTTGCCTTCAGGCGTGGCAGAGCAATGGATGATGACGAGGTCAATCTTGCGCATCCTTCTCCTCCTTCCGTTTCAGTTTGTCATCGAGGTACGAGCGTAGTTCTGCATACTTAGTCTGTATGTAGATAGTGACACCGAAGATAGACCCGGCATAGATTAGACACTCTGCGAATACACCCAGGACAGACTCGTGAATTTGTCCGGTGGGCGGTACGATGAATCCTGCGACAGCGAGTAGGAATCCACCGATGAGCATAGCTATGGCAGATACAATCTGCACGTTTTCCTTAGTTTCTTTTGTCATAATGAATTGTCTTTTGAGAGTTAATATGATGTGGTTATCTTTGCGATTGAGTTGTGGGCGATTGGACCATTGCTCTTTGGCAGCGTGGTGTCGCGAACACCATTTTGCATCCGAGCTGTAGTGGACTCCTTGCGGAGAAACCATGG
>OGID01000332.1_pt1 | contig 11847 bp, 7 predicted proteins | sample 1571731 | NCBI WGS metagenome assembly OGID01 (sample SAMEA2582019, study PRJEB24529) | metagenome | biome: Human gut stool | place: China | collected 2011 | reverse complement strand
CCGTCGTGGAGGGCTTAGGAAGGCCCAAGAAGGCTTAGTTCGGCTTAACCGCCGCCTTAGACAGGCTTAGTTCGGCTTAACCGCCGCCCTATACCGGCTTAGTTCGGCTTATAAAAAACAAAACCAAAAAACAATGGAAAAGAAAAACCTCCGCATAGTGTTCATGGGAACACCCGAGTTTGCCGTTGGCTCGCTCCAGCGACTTGTTGAGAACGGTTATAACGTAGTGGCTGTCGTGACGCAGCCCGACAAACCCGTCGGTCGCCACGGATCAGTGCTGCGCCCCTCACCCGTTAAGGAGTACGCCCTTGCCCACGGTCTGCCCGTGCTGCAGCCCCTGAAGATGAAGGACGAGCACTTCCTCGAGCAGCTGCGCAGCTACAATGCCGACCTGCAGGTCGTTGTCGCGTTCCGCATGCTCCCCGAAGTAGTGTGGGCCATGCCGCGCTTCGGCACATTCAACGTCCATGCAGCCCTGCTCCCCGACTATCGTGGCGCAGCGCCTATCAACTGGGCTGTCATCAACGGCGAGACCCTCACCGGCGTCACCACCTTCTTCCTCGACCACGACATCGACACCGGTCGCATCATCGCCCAGCGCCAGTTCCCCATCCCCGACGATGCCGACGTAGAGTACGTCTACGACGGACTCATGCAGCTCGGCGCCCAGCTCTGCACCGACACCGTCGACCTCGTCCTCTCTACCGACGGCGACGCCCCCTCCCAACCGCAGCAGGAGAGCGACGCTCACCACGCAGCCCCGAAGATATTCAAAGAGACCTGCGCCATCGACTTCTCGCTCACAGCAAAACGCATCTACGACTTCGTGCGTGGACTCTCGCCCGTGCCCGGCGCCTGGTGCCTGCTCACCCCGCGCGATGCTAACGCTCCCGCCCAAGTGCTTAAGATCTATAAGACAGCAAAGACTGGCAAGTCTACAGCAGGGGGTGCACTTGTCTCAAGTGCACCAGACTATAAAGCAGCAAATACCCACGACCAACCAACCAGTGTAGAAGTAGGAACACTCAAAGCCGAAAACCGTCGCCTCTTCGTTGCCACCGTCGACGAGTGGCTCGAAATTCTGGAGCTGCAGCCCCCCGGCAAGAAACGCATGGCAGCCCGCGACTACCTCAACGGCTTCCAGCACCCCGAGCACTTCCTGCTGAAGTAATCCCCTCCCGTTTCGTGAAAAGCTTTTTTCACCCCACACGACACAGCCTGTTGATATCCTCGTCGAACGTCTCGCGGTTGACAGCCCGAGTGCGCATCGCCGACCTGTAGTTGTATATCGTCTGCGTAGAGTAGAACAGCAGCGTGGCTATCTCCTGGCTCTCCGTCACACCCAAGCGCATCAGCGCATAGATGCGCGCCTCCGTCGTCAGGGTGTTAGGAGACGGCTGCGCAATCCTTCCTTCCGGAAGCAGCAGACTGTTCAGTTCGTCAACAAAACCAGGGTACAGATCCGTGAAGGCGCGGTCGAAACGTGTGTAGAACGTTGTCGCCTCCTCCTCCGCGAGTTTATAACTATTGATAGTTTTAAGAAGGTCAGCCGTTTGGTTGGCCTTTATTTTTCTGCTCACCAGCTTACGGTACTCCATCAGTTTGCGTATGTACACCGCACTGATGTCCATGAACAGACGCATGTAGGTCTCGCGGCGATGGTTCGTCGCTATGAGGCGTTCGTTCAGTTCCTTCAACTGCTGGTTCTGCGTCTTCACCTCTCTACGGCTACTCGCCAGCCATTTATTCTGCTTGTAGCCGAAAATAGCCATTGCCAGCAACATCAGCGACAGAAAACTAACCACCGCAAGCACACCTCTCACGATGCGCTCCTTATGCGCCAACGCCTCCTGATTGGCTGTGGCAATGATAGGCAGAATGCTCGAAATCTCGAGCATACGCAGTCGGTTGTTGTAGAATCTGGCATCCTCCATAGAGCAATAGATGTAGCGTGCCGCACGGTCGGCATACTTCGGGTCCTTCTCATACAGATATGTAGAGAACTCCTGCAGCGCAAGATTCTCCTTCAAAGGGCATGTTATGTCCGAGATAGCCGCTTCAATAATGTACTTTTCATATCGTTGCGTGTCGCCCAACTCACGATAATAGCGTGCTATGCAGTATGCTGCCGAGGCATGCACACGACTGTCTACCCGGCTGTTCTGCAGAGCCTTTGTGTAGAATTGCAGCACAGCCTTGCTCATGGGGTTGGTGAGGAAAGCAATTTCGCCGCTAAGATAGGCATGCAGAGCCACATCCTTGCTGCTTGTGGCTTCCACCGTGAGCTTCAGATTCTCGAACTTCTTCTTATGGTAATAGTCCATGAACTCCGACTTCTTGCTGAATGCTTCCCAATAGTTGTACAGCCACGTGCGCGTATAATAATAGTATTGTTTTAGCTGCTTAGGCACACCTCTCTTCTTTATATCATCAAGCAGTTCCTCCGACTGACTGTAGAAACCACCCGTAGACAACACCGCCGCACGGTTTATCTTGTTGAGCGTCGTGTAGTAGGCGTTGTTCTCGCTCTCTGATAGGGCGAGGCCGCGGTTCACATATACCATTGCCGAATCGTAATGGTATGTATAGTATTCTCGATAGATACTGTTCAGGAGTGCGAGTCGCTGCGGGATGTCTTCCACCGTTCGCAACTTTAGCTTCAGTTGGTCAATCTTCTTTTCCTTCTGCTCCGAGTACATTTCGCGCTTGTCGACATAACTGTCGAGAAGCTCCAGTAGGTCTTGCTCGCCAGAGATACCGGCTGTAGCCAACTTGGTTTGGGCTGTAGTCTGCAGCGGCAAAAAAATGAATAATAGGTATAAAAAGATGCGCATAATAGTGGGTTTTTAGTTTTAATGCTGCAAATTTAGCTAATATTATTAAGATAAAACCATTTACTTTGATAAAAAAGTCTAAATCTTTAAACGTTCTGATATATAATAAGTTATAAGTTTCTATGCCTTAATTTATATCTACTTTCATTTTACGTACATATACAATCAGCCGATATATCTTGTAACTTTGCAATCGTAAACATACACACAACGGATATGAACCTAAAACTTAAAACATTCTCATTCGCCCTCTTGGCTTCTGCCTCTACGGGCATGTATGCACAGACGCATACAGAAAACAATTCAACAAACGATTCGGAACCGCAGAAGAAGGAAGAGCGCAACGTGATGCTCAACGCTTCTGACGCTAACAAACCGCGCGAGATTCAGATTGGATTGCCGAGCGAAGACGTAACGGTATACGAGAACGGACTGCCTGCCGTTTATTCGTCGTCCGTGCACAAACTCTCTGCCCACTGGCGTAGCGACGCTTCGCTGAAAGGCACCGACCTTATGACTCCGTCGGAGAGTGCCATCAAGACCGGCAACATCGCTTATGCTGTGTCGGCTTTCAGCGAGTTGGGCGAGAAGAAGTTCAGCGGCAAGCTCAATTATAAGGCTAACCACTTCGGTATGCAGAACTTCGACCTTAACCTCTCTGGCGGAATCGGAAACAACTGGCTCTACACCGCCGGAATGTATCAGAACTTCGACCCGGGCAGCTTCAAACTGCGCTTTACCGACTACGCTGACCGCACGCAGATCTACCATTTGGGCCTTACGCGCATACTGAACGGCGGCAAGGGACACATATCTTTATTATATAAGTATTCGAACAGCAAGAACCCCGGTAACTTCGCCAATGCAGCTCCGTTCATCTACGCCGGCGACGGCAGCATAAAGCAGCTTGCAGGTTTCGACCCAGGTATGGATTCGTATGTGCAGCGTCAGGGTTCGTTCAGATACCTGAACACCAAGACTGGCAAGATGGACACTTGGAACATGACCGACGGCAACGACAACCGTGCCAATGAGGTGGCTTTGGTGAGCAAGTACCAGTTTGACAACGGCTGGCTGTGGAAGTTGAACGCAAAGTATATGAACGCTCCGCGCGCCAACTGCGTAGACTACGGCGGCAGCACGATTTCTGAGGTTACCGAGTCTGACGGCTACCAGCTTTCTGACGGTTCAGCATACAGCGGACTCATCGAAGGTCGCCGTACTTGGCTGCACTTCGGCAAGGTGAGCAACGCCCTCCTTACAACCGAGATGAGCAAGCAACTGAACAACCACAAACTGATGATTGGTTTGAACGAGTGGTACTACCACCTCAACTACTATTCGTCTTCGTTCCAGTGGGCAGGCACCGTTGAGGCTTATCCTCGTACGCTGAGCCAGATGTACGTCAATCCGCTCGACCCGACACAGACTGCACACCGCTCTGAGACCTTCGGCTACAACGAGTTGAGTCCTGAATATACTAAGGGTTCGGAGAACAAGCTCGCTCTCTATTTCACCGACGAATGGCGCGTCACTCCTAAGTTCAAGCTGTTCTACGGCGGACGTCTCGAATACTATCGTATGTCGGCAGACCAGATTTCTGCGTCACGCTTCCGTGGCTTCCACCTCGGCAACTTCAATACGTATTCTACAGCTGCAGACGGATCTATCGTAGCTACAGAGCATAGCATCGCGCCAGCCAACGTTACGAAGAACAAGCTCAACTATGCAGCCACCTTGCAGATGACTTACAACGTAACAAACCAGTTCGGTCTTACTGCCGACGCCACTATCGCCACACGCTTCCCGCGCATCAGCGAGTATGCCGGCACCGGTCCTACGGAGGAGCAGTACAAGCGCGTGACCATTCCGTTGGTTCGCGGTGGTATCTTCTACAAGAACTCTTGGCTCGACCTCTCGTCAATGGTGACATACATTTCAAAGTCGAACAATATCGACCAGCAGAACCTCACCAAGCCTGGTACCTCTGAGGGCAAGACCGTGTTGCTCATCTACAACATCCAGACATTGGGTTGGACAACGTCTGCCGAAATCAATCCGTTCAAGAACTTCCACATGCACGCTCTCTTCACCTATCAGAAGCCGGTGTACAAGAACTACAACGCGAGCGTTACGTTCAGCGACGGTCAGACTATGAGCGTTAATGCCAACAACAAGATTGTGAAGGAGATTCCGCAGGTGCTCATTGAGCTTGACCCGAGATACGACATCACGAAGAACCTCAGTGCTTGGCTCAGTTTCCGCTACTTCGGCAAGACATACGCTAACCTTCAGGAGGCACTCTACTTCAACGGTCACTGGGAGACATTCGGTGGTGTCAACTGGAATGTGAACAAGAATCTGAGTCTCGGTGTCAGCGTCATTAATATCTTCAACGAGAAGGGTGCCAAGGGCACAATCAGCGGTTCGGAGCTTATCACAAAGGATGAGGCAGGCAAGTATGCCGGCAAGTACATGAGCGGCAACTATCTCCGCCCGTTCACCGTAGAGTTCAACGCAAGCATTAAATTCTAATAAAAAAACCATACGAAAATGAAGAAAACTATTATGCTAATCGCAGCAATGTGCATGACTTCTGCCATCACATTCGCTCAAGAAATCATCCGTGTGTCTACCGAAAAGACCGACCTCGTGATGAAAGTGTCGCCAAAAGGCCGACTTTATCAGGTCTATCTCGGCGACAAGTTGCAGAATCCTGCCGACTACGAGAACCTTAAGTGGGATGTTTATGCAGCTTCTGATGGCGCTGTGTGCCAGCGCGGTCATGGGGTGTACGCCACTTCCGGTGCTGAAGACTACTTCGAACCGGCTGTAGCCGTTACACATGCCGACGGCAATATGTCTACATATTTATATTATAAGTCGTCGGAGCAGAAGGCTGTGAAGGGCGGCACTGAGACTGTCATCACACTTCAGGACAAGGTGTATCCGCTGACAGTGAAACTCCACTATGTGGCTTATCCGAAGGAGAATGTGATAAAGGCATGGAGCGAGATCTCTCACAAGGAGAAGTCTGCCATCACACTCTGGCGCTATAGTTCTACGATGCTCTACTTCAAATCTTCAAAGTATTATCTCACTAACTATCACAGCGACTGGGCTAAGGAAGGTCAGCCCGAGACAACCCAGTTGAGCACGGGCAAAAAGATTATAGACACAAAACTCGGCACACGCACTGCTATGCATGCAGAGCCTTTCTTCGAGTTGGGCTTCGACGAGCCTGCTAAGGAGAACGAGGGCAAGGTGATGCTCGGAACGATAGGCTGGCCCGGCAACTTCCGTTTCACCTTTGAGGTGGACAACGTCGGCGCGCTGCGCGTCATTCCTGCCATCAATCCTTATGCTTCCGACTATAAGCTGAAGGCAGGCGAGGTGTTCACCACTCCTGAGTTCATCTTCGCAATGAGCGACAACGGTATGGGCGAGGCTTCACGCAACTTGCACGACTGGGCTCGTCAGTATCAGGTGAACATGGGTACGGGCGACCGTCTCACGCTCCTGAACAACTGGGAGAATACAGGCTTCGACTTCAACCAGCAGAGTCTTGCCGAACTGATGAAGGATGCCAAGGACCTTGGTGTGGATATGTTCCTGCTCGACGACGGATGGTTCGCCAATAAGTATCCGCGCAAGGACGATCACGCCGGACTGGGCGACTGGGAGGCGACAAAGAGCAAGTTGCCGGAGGGCATACCGGGTCTCGTCAGAGACGCAAAGAAGGCTGGTGTGAAGTTCGGTATATGGATTGAACCGGAGATGGTGAACCCGAAGAGCGAACTGTTTGAGAAGCATCCTGATTGGGTCATCTTACAGCCGCAGCGCGACACATATTACTATCGCAACCAACTCGTGCTCGACATCTCTAATCCTAAAGTGCAGGATTATGTGTTCGGCATCGTCGACCGCATCATGACCGAGAACCCGGAAGTGGCTTACTTCAAGTGGGACTGCAACAGCGTGATAACCAATATCTACTCGCCATACCACAAGCAGAATCAGGGCAACTTCTACATCGACCACGTTCGTGGCATTTACAATGTTCTCACACGTATCCACAACAAGTATCCTAATCTGCCGATGATGCTCTGCTCTGGCGGTGGCGGACGTATGGATTACGAGATGCTCAAATACTTCACCGAGTTCTGGTGTTCTGACGACACCGACCCGTACGAGCGCATCTACATCCAGTGGAGCCTCTCGAAGTTCTTCCCTGCAAAGACAATGGGCTCGCACGTCACCAACTGGAACAAGAACACATCCGTAAAGTTCCGCACCGACGTATGCAGCTCATGCAAGTTGGGCTTCGACATCGACCTCAAGTCGCTTTCTGCCGACGACTACAAGTTTGTGCAGCAGGCTGTAAAGAACTATAACAGCATGAAGCCGATGATTCTCGAAGGCGACCAGTATCGTCTTGTTTCGCCGTACGAGGGCAGCCACTGCGCTATCAACTACGTGAGCAAGGACAAGCAGCGTGCAGTGCTCTTCGCCTACGACCTGCATCCGCGCTATAAGGAGCCGCAGCAGAATGTGAAGTTGCAGGGTCTTGATGCCGCAAAGATGTACACCGTGAAGGAGACAAACCTCATGCCTGACAAGCAGTCTGACTTGGACTGCAACGGCAAGCAGTACAGCGGCGACTATCTGATGAAGATTGGTCTGAACGTCTTCACAGCGCAGGATGGCACAAGTCATGTGTTGGTGCTGGAGTAGAAAGACAATGTAGTAGTAATGATATAATCTAATAGATGTTTTAACGAAAAAGACCACGTCGGTATTCCGGCATGGTCTTTCTTTTTGTTTGTAAGTCCTTATATAGACAAACCTCAATGTTCTTCGTTCAGAGTGCACCCAACCTAAAAGATGCCCCACTTCTTCTTGCGCTTCGGGGCCTCCGTCTGTTCAAAGCTGCTGTTGCGCTGCGCCAACACCTCCTCCCACGTGCTGCGGTCTCTCACCATCTGGTAGATAGTACCCCAGTCGGGCAGACCCCCTATGTTGCGGTCGTCGATGAAGAGGTCGGCTTTCAGCTTGCGCGAGAACGACTCGTGCTCCCTTCGTTCCTCCGGGTAGTCGCGGTTCACGGCATAGAACTCCACGCCCCGCTCCCTGCACCATTCCACTGCCTCGTCCAGCAATGCACCCTCGCGCACGCTCCACAGTATCAGCTTGTGGCGGTCGCGTATCAGCATACGCAACGTCTCCGTGGCGAAGGGCAGCTCCCTGCCGATGGCAGGGTATTTGTGCTCCACGATAGTGCCGTCGAAGTCAACTGCTATAACCATTTTACTTCTTACGCTTTATAGAGTCATCGTTCTTGTTGCCGTAGTTGCTGTCAGCATAGTTGCCGTAAGCACCGTAAGAAGTATACGTGCTGCCATAGCTTCCGTAACTTCCATAGCCTCCATACTTGCTGCCATAGCCACCATACTTGCTTCCGTAACCGCTGTATCTGCCGTAGCGTCCGTACTTGCCATACTTGCCGTAGCCGTAGTAGTAGCCGTACTTCTTCTTCGACATATCGATGCCGTTGATGACGATGCAAATCTGTGGCAACTTCTTCTGACTGCTCAGCGAGTTGATCAGCTCGAAGCTCGACTTCGGAGTGTAGTCGGCACGACACATATATACCGTAAGGTCGGCTATGCGTGCAATCACCACCGTGTCGGTGACGAGACCCACAGGTGCCGTGTCCACGATAATGTAGTCGTACTCCTTACGCAGTATTGCGAACACCTTGTCGAGCGATTCGCGCGACACAAGTTCTGCAGGGTTTGGCGGGATAGGACCTGCAGGCATGATGTCCAGGTACTTGTTGACTCCCGAATTGGTGATGTTCTCCAGTATCTCCTCGCGTGTCGGATTTTCGTGCACGAGCAGGTTCGTTATGCCTATCTTCTCCTTGTTCAGTTCGAAGAGTGTGGTGAGTCGTGGCTTGCGGATGTCAAGACCCATGACCAGCACCTTCTTGCCCAGCAGCGCAAAGCTTACTGCGAGGTTCGCCGCCGTGAACGTCTTTCCTTCGCCCGATGTGGTAGAGGTGAACATGATTACCTTCTGGTCTTCCTTCAGCATAAACTGAATGTTCGAGCGTATCGAACGGAACACCTCTTCCATGACGTTGTTCTTGTTCTCATGCACCACGATGTCAGCCTTTGTCTTTACCGACTCGCTGGCAACGGCTACGTCGCCGATGATAGGCAGCTCGGTGAGGCGTGCCACGTCGTCGTGTCCTTCTATCTTGTAGCGGAAGAAGTTGATGAGGAACAGAATACAGCCAGGTATAGCAATGCCTAATACTAAGGCAATGAGCAGAACCATGTATGTCTTCGGACTAATCTTTCCTAAAGATACGGGGTTGTCGATGAGCTTACCCTTGTCGGCTGTTGCGGCGAGCGAGATAGAGTTCTCCTCGCGCTTCTGCAGAAGCATGAGGTACAGACCCGACTTCACTTCCTGCTGACGTCCAATCTGTGTGAGTACGCGCTCCTGCTCGGGCGTCGAGTAGATCATGCTCGAATAGCGGTTGTACTCTTGCAGTATGGAGTTGCGCTGTATCTTTGCGTTGCGCTGCACCTGAGCCATTGCGCGGCGAATACTTGCTGAGAGGTCGTCGAGCTGTGCGGTGAGCGGAGTGATTGTAGGGCTGTTCTCGTTGGCACTGCGCAGCAAGCGGTTGCGCTCCATCACAATCTTGTTATAGTCGTTGATGAGCGTAGAGGCGGCTGGGTCGCTCAGACCCACGTTCGACGGCAGTGTCTGATACTTGTTGCTTGGGTCGTTGATGTATTCCTGCAGGCTGCGGAGCAGCTCTATTTGCATGTCCATCTCGGCAAGCTTCTGTGTGTACGAGTCGGTGTTCGTGTAGCCTAAGGCTCCAGTCGCCTCCGGGCTTACAATCTTATACTGGCGCTTTGTTGCCTCCAAGCTACCCTCCGTTGCGCCTAATTCAGTGTTTATCTTCTCCAGACGCGAGTTGATAAACAGCTCTGTACGCATGGCTATCTCGTTCTTGTCCTCATTAGCCTGTTTGTTGTAGCTGAAGACGAGCTGTCTGAGGTAGTCGTTGGCACGTTGTGGTATCTCGTCGGTAAGGGTGAGACCTGCTATAGATGTGTTCTTCGACAACTGGCTGACATCGAGCGAACCGCTATACTTGCCTGCAACCATCTTCGGCGGATAGATAGTCACGAACTCCTTACGGTTGGCAGGCAGCTGGATACCGGAGTTGCTGGAGAGTGTTATTGCGCCAACACTTGTGTTGATAGTTGCCGGCAGACTCTCGAATATGCGGTCGATGGAGTACCACTTCGATGGTTTGTCCGGGTTCTCTGGTACATAGGTGTACGAACCCACAACACGCAGCTTGTCGCCCTCCTTGCCAATGGTGAGTTGGATAGGCATCTGCAATGTTGCGATGTGGGCAGTGTCAAGGTCTACGTTGATGGGCTGGTTCTTGTACAGAAGGTGGTCTTTGATGCGTCCTTCCAGTGTGTACACGGTGTAGAGTTTCAACTCGGTTACGGCTTCGCAAGCGAGTGTCGACGATTTCAGTATCTCCATCTCGTTATCGATGCCAGTAGAGTTGCTCATTATGCCGAGTGTTGACGAATTGGCGATATAGCTTCTGCTACCACGTCGTCCGTTGTCTTCATCTTCTTTGATGAGCAGTTTTGCGTACGATTGGTATATTGGTGTGGCGTAGCGCAACTTTATGGCAGCTGCGCTCAGACAGATGATAATCGAGAGTACGAACCATTGCCAATTCAGAACCAGTGTTGTGAATATGGTTCTAAAGTTGAATGAAGAGCTCTCCTCGAGTTCTTGTTGTACGTTGTTTGTTCCTTGGTTGATGTTCTCTTCCATTTTCTTTTCTTTGCGTTGTGTATCTAAAGCGTGTTTGTTACGTTTGCTTATTTGTTTGAGTTTCGCTTAGTGTTAAGTGTTACTTGCCTTCAGCGAGTCGTAGCAGGTATTTGCCGTATTCGTTTTTCACCATCGGTTGTGCCACCTCTACGAGCTTTTCCTTGGTTATCCATCCCTTCTTGAATGCTATCTCTTCCAGACAAGCCACCTTCTGTCCCTGGCGTTTCTCAATCACCTCGATGAAAGTGCTTGCTTCCGACAGCGAGTCGTGTGTACCGGTGTCGAGCCATGCAAATCCGCGCTGCAGTGTCTGCACTTTCAGCTCGCCACGTTTCAGGTATTCCTGGTTGACGGTGGTTATTTCAAGTTCGCCACGTGCGCTTGGCTTGATGTTCTTGGCTATCTCTACCACGCTGTTCGGGTAGAAGTAGAGTCCCACCACGGCGTAGTTGCTCTTCGGATGTTCTGGCTTCTCCTCGATGCTGAGGCAGTTGCCCTCTGCGTCAAACTCAGCCACACCGTAGCGTTCTGGGTCGTTCACGTAGTAGCCGAATACTGTCGACTTGCCGTCGCGTTCGACGTTCTGCACGCTTTCGCGCAGCAGTTTGGTGAAGCCCGCACCGTAGAATATGTTGTCGCCTAACACGAGACACGCGCTGTCGTCGCCGATAAACTCCTCGCCGATGATGAATGCCTGCGCCAAACCGCCAGGGTAGGGCTGCTCTGCATATTCGAAGTGTACACCGAAGTCGCTACCGTCGCCAAGCAAACGCTTGAAGGCTGGCAGGTCGGTGGGGGTGGATATGATTAGGATTTCCTTTATATCAGCGAGCATGAGCACTGAGATAGGATAGTATATCATCGGTTTGTCGAAGATAGGTATGAGCTGCTTACTAATACCTTTGGTGATGGGGTAGAGGCGTGTGCCCGAACCGCCGGCTAAAACGATACCTTTCATATTTGTTAAATGCTTTAATTGTTCAACAATATTCTATTGATATAAATATAAAGTGCACAAAGTTAATAATAATAAGTCAGAAAATATGCTTTTATCTGCTGATTTTTGAAACCCCTCAAATCCGCAACTAAGCTCTTCAGCGTCCTTCTTGCGTCTAAACGTCCTCTC
>OGID01000308.1_pt1 | contig 12690 bp, 11 predicted proteins | sample 1571731 | NCBI WGS metagenome assembly OGID01 (sample SAMEA2582019, study PRJEB24529) | metagenome | biome: Human gut stool | place: China | collected 2011 | reverse complement strand
GCCTTGTCGAAGCGCCTGATGTCGGCATCGGCGAGCAGGTCGCGAGGGCGTGTGTCCTGCTTCACCGTTCCGTCCTCGGTGAGCGACTCGGGCTTCTCGCCGCGCTTGTTCATCTCGATGATGGCACGGGCACGCTCGGCTGTAATCTCCTCGAGGTTGGCAGCGATGCCCTTGTCGGTTGAGTAGACAACGGTGCCGGCGAGGATGTCCGACTTGAAGAGGTAGTAGTCGCTGTCGAGAGTCTGCAGCACTATGTCGCGCAACGGCATCTTACGGCTTGCCTCCACGTAGTCGTCCACCTCGTAGTTGAGGCAGCACTTCAGCTTGGCGCACATGCCGGCAAGCTTCTGCGGATTGAGCGATATGTCCTGTATGCGTGCAGCGTTGGTGCTGACACTCACGAAGTTCTTCATCCATGTGGCGCAGCAGAGCTCTCTGCCGCAGGGACCCGTACCGCCGATGCGTCCTGCCTCCTGGCGTGCGCCGATCTGCTTCATCTCGATGCGCACGTGGAAGGTGTCGGCAAGCACCTTGATGAGCTGACGGAAGTCGACGCGCTCGTCAGCGATGTAGTAGAATATCGCCTTGTTGCCGTCGCCCTGATACTCTACGTCGCCAATCTTCATCTGCAGACCGAGATCCTTGGCTATCTGGCGGCTCTGTATCATCGTGCCGTGTTCGCGTCTCTTTGCTTCGTTGTACTTGTCGATGTCCACGGGTTTGGCTATGCGGTAGACGCGCTTGATGTCGTCAGCCGACTTGAGGTTGGCTTTCTTCAGCTGCAGCTTCACCAGTCTGCCGGTGAGCGTAACGGTGCCTATGTCGTGACCTGGGCTTGCCTCTACCGCCACGATGTCGCCCTTGTGCAGGTCGATATTGTTGACGTTGTGGTAGTAACCCTTGCGCGTGTTCTTGAACTGCACCTCCACGAGGTCGGTGTCCTCGTCGTTGCCCGGTACGTCGTACAGCCAGTCGTAGGTGTTCAGCTGCATGTTCTGTCGTCCGCAAGCGTAGTGGTGCAATCCGCGGTCGGTGTCGCGCGTTATCTTGAATTGCATATCTTTGAAATCCTTCATTGCGATTTATGCTTGTTGTTTACGTGTTATGAGTATAATTGTTTGTAATGCTATGTCGAAGAACACCATCTTGGCGTTGGCGTTCTGTGATATGTCGCGCAGTGCACGCTCGAAGAGTTCGTTCAGCTCCATCACGTTGCGCTCGTTGATGAACGGTGCGAAGCGTGTGCAGAACTGCTCTTCGTTCGCTGTCATATAGTTGAGCTCGGGGTTGCGGAAGTTGTACATAAAGCTCTCGCGCACCATGCGGTTGAAGTAGACAATCATGCGCTTCTGCTTCTCGCGCCCGAAGGCGGCTACGCTCTCGCTCCACTTCTTCAGCTCCTTCACCTTCTTGCTGTAGGCGTAGCGCATGAGCATGGCGAAGAGGTCGAAGAAGAGGCTTGCCTCGTTGCCGGCGCGCAGCGAGTCGAGGGCTGCGGTCCACGAGCCGTTGGCTATGCGTGCTATGCGGTGCGCCGTGTCGGTGTCGATGCCGCGACGCTCGGTGAGTGCCTGCTCTATGGCTTCGTCGCTGATACGCTTGAAGTCGAAACGCTGTGTGCGACTGCGTATTGTCTCGAGCAACTTCTCGGGTTCCTCGCTGACGAGGATGAACACAGTCTGCTGCGGTGGCTCCTCGAGCAGCTTGAGTATCTTGTTGGCCGAGGTGACATTCATGCGCTCGGGCAGCCACATCACGCACACCTTGTATCCGCCCTGCGACGCCTTTATGCTCAAGCGGCGCGAGAGGCGGTCGCTCTCGGCTCCGGTGATGATGGCTTGCTGGTTCTCTGCGCCCATGGCGTCCATCCACTGCTCTATGCTGAAGTAGGCACCGTCGCTGAGCAGCTCGCGCCACTCCTGGGCGTAGTCGTCGCTCACGGGCTGATGGTCGGAACCCATCGTGGGCTTCTTTATCGTGGGGAAGCTGAAGTGGAGGTCGGGGTGCTGCCACTGGCGCAGCAGCGGACTGTCGCCCAACAGACGCGAGGCGAACGCAAGGGCAAGGGCTTTCTTGCCGCAGCCCATCGGACCGCAGAACAGCATGGCGTGGGGCACTCGGTGCTCCTCTATGAGTTTGACGAGCGACTGTTTCGCCTCGTCCTGACCTATTACTTCTTCAAATGTCATTTGCGCTATTGCGAGTTTTGAATTTTGAACTACAACAGCCTCCTTGCCACTTCTCTTACTGAGTCGACAGCCGAGACGGTGTAGAAATGTATGTTGTTCACTCCTGCCTTGTAGAGCTGGCGGCACTGCTCGGTCGACCACTCTATGCCGAGTTGGCGGGCGTCGTCGTCGGTCTTGCACTTCAGTGCCTCCACTGCCAGCTCCTGCGGGAAGTCGCAGCGGAACACGCGCGGCACTACCGTCAGCTGCGAGAGCTTTGCAAGCGGCTTGATGCCCGGCACGATCGGTATGGTGATGCCCATCTGGCGTGCCTTCTCCACGAAGCGGAAGTACTTCTGGTTATCGTAGAACAGCTGCGTGACGGCGTAGTCGGCACCCATGTCTTGCTTCATCTTCAGATACTTCAGGTCGAGGTCTATGTTCAGTGCCTCCTCGTGCTTCTCGGGGTAGCACGCCACACCGTAGTGGAACTTCTTGCCGGGGTTCTTTATCGGTGTGCCGTCGTTGAAGAAGCCCTCGTTGAAGCGGTTCACCTGCTCAATGAGGTCGGTGGTGTGGGCGTGTCCGCCAGGTGTGGGCACAAACTGACTATCGTCGCGTGCCTTGTCGCCACGCAGCAGCAGCACGTTCTCGATGCCGAGGAACTGCAAGTCAATCAGCTCGTACTCGATGGCATCGGCTGTGGCACCGCTGCAGATGATGTGCGGTATGACCGGCACACCGAACTTGTTCTGTATGGCAGCCGCTATGGCCACCGTGCCCGGACGACGGCGCACACGAAGGCGCTCGTACTGGCCGTTGTCGAGCTCGCGATAGACGAACTCGCTGCGATGTGTGGTGATATTGATGTACGCCGGATCGAAATCGCGGAACTTCTCTATCGTGGAGAACAGACGCTCTGTTCCTGTGCCTTTCAACGGTGGTAACACCTCGAACGAGAAGTGCTTCTCGCCACCACCGGAGGTGAGTATATCTGAAATATTCATCTTATTATCCTTTCGTATCTTATTTACCACTACAAAGTTACGGAAAATCTTACATAAATTTGCTATTTTGATTAATAATTAATACATTTGCTTGTAAATCTAAATAATAAATAGGAGGGCATGGCATCCCTGCCATACCCACGCACCCTTTATAAAATGAATATGAACTTACATACAACCCTCGTTTCGAGCGCATTTTTCGCGTTCTGCTTAGCTGCCAGCAATGCCGCTGCGGCTAACAATTCACCATCCAAACACCTCAACACCTCACCATCTCCGCTCGGCTTTTGCCGCTTGCCAGAGCAAGAACACCTCACCACCTCACCATCTCACCACATCACCACCTCACCATCTCAACACCTCACCATCTCAACATCCACTCTCACCTCCAAACGTCCTGCTCCCGCTGAACGCCTCTTCGTGTCGGACGCGGTGGAGAAGAAGATTCGCGAAATAAAGAAGCGCATCAAGGAGAACGCCTACTTAGCGTGGATGTTCGAGAACTGCTTCCCGAACACGCTCGACACCACCGTCCACTTCACCGATGCCGAGGACGGCAAGGAGGACACCTTCGTCTACACGGGCGACATCCACGCCATGTGGCTGCGCGACTCGGCAGCGCAGGTGTGGCCCTACGTACAGCTTGCCAAGGGCGACCGCAAGTTGCAGAAGATGCTGCGTGGTGTGATACGCCGCCAACTGAAGTGCATCAGCATCGACCCCTACGCCAATGCGTTCAACCGCGAGCCCGAGCCGAACGGCATGTGGGCTAACGATATGACCGACATGAAGCCTGAGCTGCACGAGCGCAAGTACGAGATCGACTCGCTCTGCTACCCCATACGCCTCGCCTACCACTACTGGCAGGTGACGGGCGACGAGTCGGTGTTCGGCGACGAGTGGCTGCAGGCGGTGCGTAACATACTGCGCGTGTTCCGCGAGCAGCAGCGCAAGCAGGGACTCGGCACCTATCGTTTCCAACGCGAGACGGAGGACCAGCTCGACACCGTATGCAACCACGGCTGGGGCAACCCCGTGAAGCCCTGCGGACTCATCGCCTCCGTCTTCCGCCCGTCCGACGATGCCACGACGTTCCTCTTCCTCGTGCCGTCTAACTTCATGGCGGTCAGCTCGCTGCGCAAGGCGGCGGAGATTCTCAGAAAGGTGAACGCCGACACTACGCTTGCCGACGACTGCACGGCACTTGCCGACGAGGTGAGTGCGGCACTGAAAGAGTACGCCGTGGTCGACCATCCGAAGTACGGCAAAATATACGCCTACGAGGTGGACGGTTTCGGCAACCGCTTCCTCATGGACGACGCCAACGTGCCGTCGCTGCTCGCCCTGCCCTATTTAGGCGATGTGGACGTGAACGACCCCGTATATCAGAACACGCGCCGCTTCGTATGGAGCGAGGACAACCCATACTTCTTCCGCGGTAAGGCTGGCGAGGGCATCGGTGGTCCGCACGTGGGCTACGACATGGCGTGGCCTATGTCCATAATGATGCGCGCCTTCACGAGCACCGACGATGCCGAGATAGCGGAGTGTCTGCGTATGTTGCAGCGCACTGATGCCGGCACGGGGTTCATCCACGAGTCGTTCAACGTGGACGACGCAAACCAGTTCACGCGCGAGTGGTTCGCATGGCAGAACACGCTCTTCGGCGAACTCATCATCAAGCTCGTAGACGAGGGCAAGACCTCGCTGCTGGTTAACGCCCGAAAGTAATCGTAGGAGGGTATGGCATCCTGCCATACCCACGCAGCCTCAAATATAACAAAACCAAAGAATATGCAAGACACAAACAACATACCCGAACTTCAATCGCCCTTCGAACAGCTACGAGAGCTGGATGCGGATGGTAAGGAATGGTGGAACTCACGCAAATTGGCACGAGTGATGGGTTATGGCAAATACTGGAACTTCGAACGTGTTATAGCTAAAGCGCAGGCATGGACTTCGCAAAAGGGTTATCACCTCGGCGAACACTTCGTAGAAACTATTGAGATGGCAGAACTCGGCAATGGCGCAGTAAGAGAAGTGACAAGCATCATGCTCTCACACACCGCATGTATGGCTGTGGTTATGAATGCCGATAAGAAAAAGGAGATGGTGAAAGCTGCCCAGCAATACTTCAGTTCAACAATGGCTTCTGATGTAATGGCAAAAAGCATGGAGTCGTCAATACTAATGTATAGAGGCGGACGAGGAAAAGTGCAGGTGCAGGTTGTTTTCGACACCAATACGTTTTGGCTTTCGCAACAGAGAATGGCAGAACTGTTCGGAGTAACTGTACCGACAATCAATTACCATCTTACTCAGATAAATCAAAGCGGAGAAATACATTTGCCCGATACAATTAGAAAAATTAGAATACCCTCGGACAAATGTTCCAACGAAGTGATGATGTACAACCTCGATGTGGTGATTGCCGTAGGCTATCGTGTGAACAGTTACGAAGCTACACAGTTCCGCATATGGGCAACGAGCGTATTGAAAGAGTATCTCACTAAAGGGTTTGCGCTGGATGATGAGCGGCTAAAAGGCAAGAATGTTTTCGGAGCCGACTACTTCGACGACTTGCTTGACCGTATCCGAGAGATACGCATCAGCGAACGTCGTTATTATCAAAAAATAACAGATATATACAGCGAATGTAGTGTCGACTATAGTAAGGATGCGGAAGAGACACGCAAGTTCTTCAAGATGGTGCAGAACATGATGCACTACGCCGTAACAAAACAGACGGCTGCAGAAATCATCTACGACCGCGCCGATGCTGAGCGCCCACACATGGGGCTAACAACATGGAAGAATGCACCAGAAGGTAGGGTGATAAAGTCGGATGTCACCATAGCCAAGAACTATTTGAGCGAAAAGGAGGTCGATGCACTTAACCGACTGAGCAATGCCTTCATCGACATTGCCGAGCAACGAGCAGAAGACCATATACTAATGACTATGGCTGATTGGTTCGACCTCTTGCAAAAATACATGGACCTCAACAACCGTCCAGTGCTCCCAAATACAGGACGTGTGACACACGAACAAGCCGTAGAAAAGGCACTAACAGAATACGACAAATTCCGCATCATTCAAGACCGCGAAATAATGTCAGACTTCGACCGTCAACTGAAAAGCATTTTCGGCGACAACTACTAATATTTTTTAAACATACGAACAAAAACCTCCCATTGCTTTTGTGGGAGGTCAAGGGGGTATGACTGTATACAAATATTGTTCAGACACCTCCGACCGAAACTCACATTCTGGAGACTCTGACGCACCATATTCCGCTCTTTTGCACCAGAATTTTGCTTCAAAAACACAAAATTCGATGGTTTTCACTGCGCAAGCGGCACTTTTGCACAGCGTAAGTGGCACTTTCACACGGTGAAAGTGCATATAAAAAGTGTTTGAGAGAAGAATGAGGAAAGTTTACTGGTTATCAGTTACTTTCCTCATTTTGGTTAAAAGTGGCGAGGACATACGAAGACAGGAATACGACAAGATGAGACAGAGGAACGTTACCTATCCGTAACCTATACCCCAAATGGGGAATGTTGAGGTTCGGAAGAATGAGGAAGGTTACGAATTGATTTTGAATACTCTGATTTATAGTGAGTTACTGATGAGCAACGTAAGATTTTTGGTTACGAACCAAATTTGCCGTGTTCTGCCGTGAAATGCGTAGCAAGAAAAGACTCTTCATGTATTAATTTTGAACGCAAAAAAGAATGACGTTATGAAGAGTACATTTTCAATTATCTTCTACCTCAAAAGACAGGTAGTAAAGAAAGATGGTACTGTTCCAGTTATGGGACGTATCACAGTGGACGGAACACAGGCGCAGTTCAGTTGCAAGACAACTGCCAATCCAGATTTGTGGGACACCAAGGGCGGACGCATGATAGGAAAGAGTATGCAGGCCTTGGAAGTGAACCGCAAATTGGACAAGATGCGTGTGAGTATCAGTAAGCATTATCAGGAGATTATGGACAGGGACAACTTCGTTACTGCCGACAAGGTGAAGAATGCCTTTCTTGGTTTAGAGTATCGTTGCCATACACTGATGAAAGTCTATTTCCAAAGCCGTGATGAAATGGAAAAGCAATACAAGGCTGGCATAAAGTCTTTGAGCTCATTCACAAGATACAGAATAGGATGTGCCTATGTCGGTGAGTTCTTGCAATCACATTATCATGTGAAGGATATTGCTTTGAAAGAGTTGTCGCTGCCTTTTATCACGGACTACGAGACTTTTCTCAGAACCGAAAAGCACTTGAAGATAAACTCTGCGATGGTGTTTGTCCGCAATCTCCGTGCAATGGTATTCCGCGCCATAGATAATGAGTGGCTTGTAAAAGACCCTTTCAGACGATATGAGTACAAGGAAGAAGAGACGACAAGGGAGTTCTTGACAAAAGAAGAGATTCGCTTGCTCATGGAAATACCAATCACCCGAAAGAAAATGAGCATGGTACGTGATTTGTTTCTGTTCTGTTGTTTCACTGGTCTTGCCTTCATAGATCTTTATAACCTGAAGGAAGAGAACATCAAAACGTTCTTTGACGATGGCGAGTGGATAATAATCCATCGACAGAAGACGGGAACTGAAGCCGACATCAAGTTGCTTGACTATCCCAAGCAGATTATGGAAAAATACCGTGGATTGTGTGAAGACGGCAGGGTGTTTCCAGTACCCAACTACCAAAGTTGTATGGATTCGCTCAAAAGACTGGGAAAGAAATGTGGTATCACCAAGCCGCTGTCCTGGCACATGAGCCGTCATTCGTTTGCAACCTCGGTTTGCCTCTCCAACGGAGTCCCAATAGAAACCGTGAGTTCAATGCTTGGTCACAAGAACATAAAGACAACCCAGGTGTATGCCAAGATTACCAAGGAAAAATTGAGCAAAGACGTGGAAAAGTTGTCTCAGCAGATTAATAACATTGAAGAATTCACGTTTGGAAATGTTTGCAACGATAATACTAACTCAATAAATGGCAGAGTATGAAACGACAAGTGATAACAATACAAGAAGATATGGTCATCTACGCCCCACATCATGGTGAGGTGTGGATGACTGTTTGGGAGATTGCCGAACTGTTGAATGTAACAGGGACAGCAGTGAAGAATACCATCAAGCGCATTTGGAAACAAAGTGTGCTGAAAGATTTCCAGCATTCTCAATACGTCAAACTTGAAAATGGATATTCTGCGAATGTCTATGATATGGAAGTGATTATCGCCATAGCACTTCAAATGGATACATACCAAGCCTTGTTGTTCAGACAATGGTTTATCAGTAAGGTAGTGAACCGCAAGGATTGCCAAGCAGAGCAAGTAAAACACGAGTATCCGATGATTATTGTGATGAATGGAACGATGCCAAGAGGTACAAGTTAGAATCTCTCATCTTTTAATAAGATTCCTACACCTTTATAATATAATAGCGTACAGGGGGAACGATTTTTGTCGTTGTACCCTGTACGCTATTTTTGTTTCGCTATTATGAAGCAGTACCCTCCCCTTGTGAAACAGTGCCGTCGATTATCGGCTTGCGGTAATTACCAGTGAGGAGTGCTTGTATCTCGGATTCCGGATAGAGGGTTTTGCCACATAATATAATGTAGGGCAAGATGCCTTGTTTGCGATATTCCTGCAAGGTGCGGCGACTAAGCTTCAGGAACTCGGAGAGTTCCTTGTCGGTGAGGTATCGCTCCCCATCCAAAGGTGGGCTGTAGGACTCGATGAATGAAGATAGCCAGTTGTTGGCTTTCTTCAAGGATTGCATGGCGGTGTCTATCGACTTGCTCTCATGCGTAAGAAGTTGGTTCATGTTCATTGTTTACAATTTGGATTAAGTGGTGAATATAAAATGTGTTGGCTCGCCCAGGGTAAAGTTTTTGGCTTTGCCTTGGGCGAGTTTGGCTTTACGCTATACCGATTTGATTCTGGCGATAAGCGGAACGATGGCTTTGACCTCTTCGGGGCAGTAATAGAATTGGCGACCTATCTGGGTATGCCCCAAGAAACGGCGGTCACGAAGTTTTTGTAAGGTGCGCTGGCTGATGCGAAGTTGCTGGCAGACCTCATGACCTGTAAGCCATTTGTTCAGACGCTTGCCGTTAGCCTTATGCTTCAACAACTCAACTTTCTTTACCAAGGCATCGTATCTTGCCATCATCAAGTCGAATGCCTTCTTTTCCATTGTTACTACTTCCATATTCTCTGTTTTATTGGTTCAACAAATTCGGATGCAAAGTTAATGTGTGTATGTAGAAAAACAATGAAAATGAATAACTGTGGCAGTGCTTTTCTGGGGTTTGCCGACCGCTTGGCAAGAAAAATCAAGAAAATTATACGTGGGTCATTAATGAGTTGTTAAACGGGTATTTCGTAAATGGTTAATTTTGCCGCCGAGAAATAAAAACAACGAATTATATAACATTTCAAACGGAATTAGAATGGAAGTAATAACAATGGAAAGTGCAGCCTTCAAAAAGCTGACAGAACAGTTGACAGAAATAGTCCAGTATGCGCGATTGGCAAATATGGCGTTTCAAGAGAAGTTAACGGGTAAGGGATTGAAGCCGATGTTGACCAATGACGATGCAGCTAAGATGCTTGGTGTGAGCAAGCGCACCTTGCAGCGAATGCGCTCGGAGAACCGCATTGAGTTTATTAAAATTGGCAATCAATGCCGATACCAAGTTGAAGCCATTGAAAGAATGGTTGAGAAACGAACAATAACAAAGGAAACATGAGCATGGAAGATGGAACATTGAGAAAACTGGAGTTATATCTCCATGACCTACACAAAAAGATAGACGGCATCTACGACATGCTGATGTTGAGACACGAACGAGAGACGGAGCAAAAAGGAAGTTCTGCCATCAATGAAAAATTGCTTGACAACCAAGACCTCTGCCTCTTATTTCAAATCTCCCCTCGTTCCCTTCAACGCTATCGCAGTCTGGGAGTGCTTCCCTACAAGCGTTTGGGGCAGAAAACATACTACACGGAAGAGGATGTGATGCAGTTTGTAGAGAATAATGTCAAAGAATTCAAGAAAGAGAATGTGGAGCATTACCTGACTCGCATTCATCAGAAATTCAAATAACAACAGTATTCACCATTAAAAATTTACAATTATGGTACAAAAGAAAAAGAGTGATGAACAGGACGTGCTGGTAGTCCGTGACGAGAAGACGGGCGAGATCAGCGTCGTCGCCGGACTCAGCAGAGACGGCACACCGAAGCGAGCGCCCGCCAAGGCGGAGAACACGTCCGACTTCCTGCGTTTTGACCGCAACAGTGACCTGATGGACAGTTTCTTTAGAAACTTCTTCCGCCAGTGCAAGGAGCCAAGCCGATTCGGATTCTACCGCATAGCGGCAGACCAGGTGGAAAACCTGCTTGGCGTGATGAAGGAGTTGCTGAAAGAGCCGGAGGCTAACAAGGAGATTCTTTTCGCCCACAAGGTTGACACCTCCAATTATGAGAAAGAGGCAAAGCAATCGGAAGGTCAGGCGAAAGAAACCGCATCATCGGACGATGCGTCCAAGACGCAAGCTAACACAGAAAAAGAGAATGTATCATCTGAACAAACCAACGAAAAAGAGAACGACATGGAACAGAAACCAGAACAGACCGCAACCGAACAGCAGGCACAGACCGCTCCGGGTGTAAAGCAGAACCTCATCAGCGGTAACGATGTGAACCTGCAGGAACTTGGTGCCAAATATGGCATAGACTTCAACAGTATGAATGAGAAGGATATGAAAGCCCTGCTCAACTACGGCAAGACAGGGCTTGTGATTGTGAAGCCGACCTTCGGCGGTGAACAAATAGAGATACAGGCCCGTCTGTCATTCCGCAAGGACGATAACGACCAGTTGCAACTCGTGCCGCATTTCGTGCGCAACGAGCCAAAACTCGATGTCGCTTACAAAGGCTATACCTTCACTCCAGAGGACAAGAAGAACCTGTTGCAGAACGGCAACCTCGGAAAGGTTGTGGATTTCCCCGACAAGAATACAGGTGAGCTGCGTCCTCATTTCATCAGTATCGACCGTCTCACCAATGAGATTGTTGACATCCCTACCAACAAGGTGCGCATACCCGATACCATCGGCAAGACACCTATTACCAAGGACGACAAGAGAGTGCTCTACTCAGGTATTCCGCTTCGCAAGGAGATTGAGCTTGCCAACGGGCGCAAGTTCACACCGCTGCTGCAGGTGAATGTAGAACAGCGTGGCGTGGAGTTCGTGCCTGGCAGCACAAGACAGGCGCAAGGTCAGAAACAGAATGGAGACAAGAAGCAGACCGCTGACAAGCAGGAGCAGAAGGCAGAAGGTGATGCGGGCGGTCAGAAGAAGCAGCAAGATCCCAACCACTGGCTCAATGAGGACGGGACCATCCGCCGACTCAACACCTATTTCAAAAAGGAACTGACCGAGCAGCAGAAGGACGACTATGTGGCAGGCAAGACCATCGAGATCAAGGAAGTGCCCAACAAGAACGGCAGCGGTACCTATACCGCCTACGTGAAGTTCGACTTCGACAAGATGCAGCCACGTTCCTACCGCAACAATCCAGACCTCAAACAGGCAAAGGAACAGATTCCGACCAACGAGAACAAGGTACAAGTCGCCGTCAACGAGCAGGGCAAGACCCATGAGGCGACCAAGCACACCAAGGATCCGCTGAGTCCGGGACAGTCTGCGCCAAAGAACGAAAAGAAGCAGAAGGAACAGAACGCCGAGGAACAGAAGCCAAAGAGAAAGGCAAGAAGCGTGAAGATGTAGTTGCCGCCACTTGATTCACAGAGTTAATCATCCATCATAACAACCGACATCTGCGACCGTCTATCCCACGGTTGCGGATGTCACAAAAACAACAGACAATGAAGACAATCATCGCAGAGAAACCAAGCGTAGCCAAGGATATCGCCCACATTGTGGGAGCTGACAAGCGTGAGGAAGGCTATATGCAGGGCAATGGCTATTTTGTGACATGGGCATTCGGACATTTAGTGCAGCCAGCCATGCCGGAAACCTACGGCATGAAGGGATTCCATGCAGAGAATCTGCCTGTGATTCCCGACCCGTTCGTTCTTGTTCCCCGACAAGTCAAGACAGAGAACGGCTACAAACCAGATGCAGGTGTGCTTGCCCAGATCAAGATAATCGGCAAGCTGTTTGACAGCAGTGAGCGCATTATCGTAGCAACCGATGCCGGACGTGAGGGAGAGTTGATTTTCCGATACCTCTATACGTATCTCGGTTGCAGGAAACCTTTCGACCGTCTCTGGATCAGTTCGCTTACGGACACCGCCATCCGTGAGGGACTTCTGAACCTCAGGGATGGCAAGGAGTATAACAATCTCTATCATGCAGCCAAGGCAAGAAGTGAGGCTGACTGGCTCGTCGGCATCAACGGCACACAAGCCCTGACGATAGCCGCAGGACGTGGCACCTATTCCGTAGGTCGTGTGCAGACTC
>OGID01000296.1_pt1 | contig 13000 bp, 9 predicted proteins | sample 1571731 | NCBI WGS metagenome assembly OGID01 (sample SAMEA2582019, study PRJEB24529) | metagenome | biome: Human gut stool | place: China | collected 2011 | reverse complement strand
GACCACCCCACTCGTAGAGATGGATGGTGACGAGATGACCCGTATTTTGTGGCAGATGATCAAGGATGAGCTTATTCTTCCGTTCGTTAACCTCAAGACCGAGTATTACGATCTGGGACTCGTTAAACGCGACGAGACTGGCGACCAGATAACAAAGGACGCAGCCGAGGCAACAAAACGCTTGGGCGTAGCCGTTAAGTGTGCTACCATCACACCTAACCACCAGCGCATGGACGAGTACAAACTCCATCAGATGTGGAAGAGCCCTAACGGCACCATCCGCTCTATCCTCGATGGCACAGTATTCCGTACACCTATTACCATCCCGAGCATCCATCCGGCAGTGAAGAACTGGGAGAAGCCTATCACCATCGCACGTCACGCTTACGGAGACGTTTACAAGAGCGTGGAGATCCGTGCCGACGAGCCAGGCGTAGCCAAGCTCATCTTCGACGGCGAGAGCGGCAAGCACGAGGAGGTTGTGGTTCACACATTCAAGGGTGCTGGTGTGCTCCAGGCAATGCACAACACCGACAAGTCGATACGTTCGTTCGCACACTCTTGCTTCAAGTTCGCGCTCGACACCAACCAGAGCCTCTGGTTCTCTACAAAGGACACCATCTCGAAGAAGTATGACGCACAGTTCAAGATTATCTTCTACGAGGTATTCGAGGAGTACAAGGAGGAGTTCGAGAAGCGCGGCTTAGAGTTCTTCTACACCCTCATCGACGACGCAGTAGCACGCGTTATCCGCTCTAAGGGCGGCTTCATCTGGGCTTGCAAGAACTACGACGGCGACGTTATGTCCGACATGGTTTCCACAGCATTCGGCTCGTTGGCAATGATGACTTCTGTGCTCGTTTCGCCTGACGGCAAGTACGAGTACGAGGCTGCTCACGGCACCGTTACACGCCACTACTACAAGTATCTGAAGGGTGAGGAGACATCTACCAACCCGATGGCTACTATCTTCGCTTGGAGCGGTGCTCTGCGCAAACGTGGCGAGATGGACAACCTGCCAGAACTCGTGCGCTACGCTGACGCTCTTGAGGCTGCTTGCTTCGACACTCTCAACGAGGGCATCGTTACGAAGGACCTCGCAGGACTCATGGAAGGCGTTACTCCGCAGACCAAGAACTCTGCCGGCTTCATCGCTGCCATCCGCGAACGCTTGGAGAAGAAGTTGGCATAAGATGCCCACTCGAAATAGTACAAAGCGTAAACGAATATTACTGAAGTAAGAACCGAATGCTTCAGTGCATACAGTTAAACATTATAAGGGGAGTCACCGCTGGTTAGCATGTCGTACTAACTTGCGATGACTCCCCTTATTTTATTATTGCTGTCTATTCTTTACTTCTTCTTTCTTGGCTTACGGCGTGCCCATCCTTCTTCAGAGAAGTCGGGCTCATCGCCTTTGAGCTGAATGTCGGGATTGTTGATGAACTGTCGCCAGTCGTCCTTGCGTCCGCTCTCGTAGCGCGACTGTCCGCGCTGACCACGCTGTGAGCGGTTGCGTCCCTCCATCTCGTTGCGACGCTTGGAGCGTTTCTCGTATGGATTAGCATCGTTCGCTGCGTCCTTACGGCGCGATGTGCGACCACCGTCGCGGTCGGAAGAGCGGCGCGAGCCACGCTTTCCGTCGCCACTTGCAGCAGCCGTGTCGTCGGCATCGTTGCAGCGCACGGTACGGTTGCGGTATGTGGCTCCGTTCAGCGCGCGCATCACCTTCTCAGCATCCTGCTCCGGCACCTCTATGTATGAGATGCGGGCAAGCAGATCGATGTGTCCCACCTCCTGACGGCCATGCACGTTGCGGTTGAGGAACTGCATCACCTCGCCCGGATAGAATCCGTCGTCCTTACCAAGGTTGATGAACAGACGGCGATAGCCTGCCTCCGGCGCACGCTTCTCGCGCTTTCTGCCGTCGCGACCCTCGCCACGCTCCTTGCGGTCGCGGCTTGTAGACGGCTTCTGTATCTCAGGCGCATTGGCGTAGTACTTCAGGAACTTGCCGAACTCCAGCGAAACTATCTTCTTCAGGATATCCTCCTTATCAAAGTACTCGAAGTGGCGGTTGATGTCCTCCATGAACGGTGCTATCTGCTCGTCGTCCACGTCCACCTTCTCAATCTCGTCGATAGCCTTAAAGAGCTGCTTCGAACAAATCTCCTGCGGCGTAGGCAGCGTGCCGTCAACGAACTCCTTGCCTATCACGCGCTCCACTTCGCGCACACGTCCACGCTCCTTGGTGTGGATGATAGAGATTGATGTGCCCTTCTTGCCTGCGCGTCCAGTACGACCGGAACGGTGGGTGTAGCTCTCGGTGTCGCCCGGCATACCGTAGTTGATGACGTGCGTGAGGTCGTCCACGTCCAGACCGCGCGCAGCCACGTCGGTAGCCACGAGCAACTGCGTGATGTGCTGGCGGAACTTCTGCATCGTGATGTCGCGCTGCTGCTGCGAGAGGTCGCCGTGCAGCGGTTCGGCGTTGTATCCGTCGCGTATGAGTTTGTCAGCCACCTCCTGCGTTTCTGCCTTGGTGCGACAGAACACGATGCCGTAGATGCGCGGATAGAAGTCGACGATGCGCTTCAATGCGAGGTACTTATCCTTGGCGTTCACCATGTAGTAGATGTGGTTTACGCTCTCCGCACCCTCGTTGCGCGAGCCTACTACAATCTCCTTGTGGTCGTGCAGATAGTTGAGCGCAATCTTCTCAATCTCCTTGCTCATCGTTGCAGAGAAGAGCAGCGTATTGCGGTCTGCCGGCACGTTGTCGAATATCTCGTTGATGCTGTCGGAGAAGCCCATGTTAAGCATCTCGTCAGCTTCGTCGAGCACCACGTTCTGCACAGCCTCGAGCTTAGCGGCTCCGCGGTGCATGAGGTCGATGAGTCTGCCCGGTGTAGCCACGATAATCTGCGCTCCGTGCTTCAGAGCGCGCATCTGGTCGACGATAGACGTACCGCCGTACACGGCAACAATGTTAATACCTTTAATATACTTTGAGAATGACTTCAGGTCGTCGGCTATCTGAAGGCAAAGCTCGCGTGTGGGCGAGATGACGATAGCCTGCGTAGTGCGGTCTGTTGGGTCGGTACGCTGCAACAATGGTATGCCGAACGCGGCGGTCTTACCCGTTCCGGTCTGCGCAAGCGCAATTACGTCGTTACCATTACCCAACAAAAACGGTATAACTTCCTCCTGAACCGGCATCGGATGTTCGAAGCCGAGTTCCTCAATGGCGCGGCGAATCTCTTCGCTTACGCCCAATTCTTCAAATGTCTTCAATGTAAATGTTGTTCGTTAATGCTCGTAAGCCTGGGGCTTCGCAGAGCTTCTTAATACTAAAAAGGGGTGGACTTAACTCTAATCTGTAGCTGCTCGGTGTCTTCCCCAGCCATGTCACAACGTCGTATCTTTAGCGAATAAGAAATTGATTGAAGACATTTGGGCAGCTTCCCGTAAAATATAAATCCTGAATTCGGGTGCAAAGTTACTGCAAATCGAAGACAATACAAAATGAATTCATTCATTTTTATTGTTGAGATGCAGCGTAACTTATCCAAAGTTACTAAAAAGTAAAAAAGTAAAAGAGTAAAAGAGTAAAAAGATTAAGGCAAAGAGCATATAAACCAATAAACGCCCGTGTAAAACACGGGCGTTTATTGGTTTATAATGTAGGTTTGTGGCTAAACATCTCTATGGTCTCGCCGAATTCTGCCAATATCTTTCCTAATTTAGGATTGTCGTTCCTAATTATCAAAGCAGCAATATTGTCAATACCGTATTCGTCGACCAAAGTTGATGTGACCATCGTAAAGCGATTGCTGTATTCGTATGAATCAAACCAATTCTTGAACAATCTGCCTCGAGTGAGTTGTTTACCATCACTTGTAGAACAGAGATACAATATTGTAGCCGAATTGCTATTAAAGAATTCCTCAACAATTGTGACAACAGTATCTTTCACCTTCTTGTCACGAGGCGACTTCTTATCATTCAAATTGGCTATCACAAACTCATACGACTCATCAGACTGCAACAAATCATCCGGCATAAAACCAATGGAATACTCTACTCCAGATTCTGTTACAAATGTATAAGTCTCATCATTCTCGTTTAATGTAACAAGATATGGAGCCTTTTCATTTATCCTTTTTAGATTTAGACTATGCATTATAATACATTAAAGGATTCTGCTTCCTTACCAGTGCGCTTGCGGTAGTCTTCACGCATACGCTTTTCCATTTTAGAAATAAAGTCTTCTTTGCGCAATCGTGAGGCTCTAAATCGGCGCAAGAAGTCTGCTTTCTTTTCTTCTATTGTCATACTTACCTCCTTCTATTACTTTGCTATATTATGTTTTGCAAAATTACATATTTTATTCAGTAACAGCAACTTTTTATCAATTCTTTAGTTGCTGCTACTAAAAAAAACACGCAATAGTAGATATGTGCAAAGTGCTTTATAAAGCCTTCTTACTTCAGTCGCTCTGCCATAGCCTTGCCGAGTGCCTCGCAGGCTGCTTCGGTCTCTGCGCTGAGGCTCTGCTTTATCTCGACCGGTGTGCCGACGAGTTCGAACTTCATCTGTGTTTCGTTCCACTCCGTAATCTTCTTCACCACCTGGCCTGCCCATGTGAACGAGCCGAAGATGCCGAGGTAGTGGTTCTTGATGCAGCGTCCGGCGAGCTCGGAGAGCAGCATCTCCATTCCCGGATAGATACCGTTGTTATATGTAGGCGCACCGAGGATGAGACCGCTGTACTTGAAGATGTCGCTGAGTATGAACGAGTGGTTCTCGCGCGACACGTCGTGCAGCACGATGTTCTTCACGCCGGCACGGCTTGCTGCGCTGGCTATCTTCTCGGCAGCACGCTCTGTGTTGCCGTACATCGAGCCGTAGCAGATGACGAGTCCCGGCTCTGTAGCGTAGCGGCTCATGCGGTCGTACTCGCCGATGACGCGTGCTATGTGCTCATGCCATATCGGTCCGTGCGTCGGACAGATGTAGTCGATCTGCACGCCGGCGAGCTTCTTCAGTGCCTGCTGCACGGGCACGCCATACTTGCCCACGATGTTCGAGTAGTAGCGCTGCATCTCGTTCCAATAAACGTCGCAGTTCATCTCGCTGTCTACGAATGCGCCGTTCAGTGCGCCGAAGCATCCGAAGGCGTCGCCCGAGAAGAGCACGTGCTCTGTGACGTCGAGCGTCACCATTGTCTCGGGCCAGTGTACCATTGGAATCATGGTGAACACCAGCTCGTGTGTGCCGAGCGAGAGCGTGTCGCCGTTCGCCACTTCCACTATCTCGTCCTCCGTGTTGCCCACGTTGTAGTAGCCACGCATCATGTCGAAGGTCTTCTTGTTGCCCACGATCTTTGCGTCGGGGTAGTACTTCTTGATGAGTGCGAGCGAACCGCTGTGGTCGGGCTCCATGTGGTTGACGATGATATAGTCGATAGGACGGTCGCCGATGACGCGGCGCACGTTGTCTATGAACTGCGAGAAGAAGTCTACTTCTACTGTGTCGACGAGTGCTACCTTCTCGTCGTCGATGATATATGAGTTGTAGCTCACGCCGTAAGGCAAAGGCCAAAGACCTTCAAATAGTGTTTTGTGGCGGTCGTTGACGCCTACTGGATGAATATTGGTCATGTTATGATGGTGTTATGGTGTTGTGGTGAGATGGTGAGGTGGTGAGATATGTTGTGTGATGGTGTTGTGGTGAGATATGCACTAATGTCAACATCTCAACATAACAATACAACAACATCATTCCTCAACATCTCACCACCTCAACACATCAACTTATTTCTTGTAATTAATCTTCACGAACACTGGGTAGTGGTCACTTGGTATGCGGAGTGTCATCTTGCGGAACTCGAGCTGCGTAGGAGCCTGGTTGCTCTTCTGGTTATCGGTCGGAGCATCGTCGGTCCAGTACATATTGGTGAGCATACCGTAGCGGTCGACGTTGAACTCCGGCGACACGAAGACGTGGTCGATGCGCGACTGCGTCTTCACGTCAGGTTTGAAGTCGTTGAACGTGCCGTTCTCGGCGAAGCGCAGACGAGCGTGTGTGTACGAGTCGTTGAGTATTCCCGACGAAGCGAAGATGCCGTATATCTCGTCGTTCTGGTCGACATTGAAGTCGCCGGTGAGCACCACTGGCGCACCCTTGGCTATCTCGCCAATCTTCTTCACTACGAGCTTCGCTGCCTCGCGACGTGCCACCACGCCCACGTGGTCCATGTGCAGGTTGAAGTAATAGAAGCGGAAACCGGTTGCTGCCTGCTCAAACTCGCCCCACGAGCAGATGCGTATGCAGGCGGCATCCCATCCGAGCTTCGGTTTCTCGGGGGTCTCGTTCAGCCAGAAGTTGCCGTTGTTGAGCAGTTTTATGCGGTCTTTCTTGTAGAAGATGGCAGCATATTCGCCCTTCTTCTTGCCGTTGTCGCGACCCACGCCGATATAGTCGTAGCCATCGAGTGCGCCGAGCATGTCGTCGAGCTGCGCGTGCAGCACTTCCTGCGCTCCGAAGATGTCGGGATCTTCAAAGTTCACCTGGTCGCAAATCACCTTGCAGCGTGTTGTCCACACGTTACCTTTGCGGTCGTCGCCGTTGTTGTGATAGCGTATGTTGTACGATCCAACGAAGAGCGATTGTGCGCTCATTGCCATTGCGAAACAGAGCGCAGCAGCTGATAGTAAATAGCGTTTCATTCTTTTATAGTTGAGAAGTTAACGGGTTGACAATTTTACAGATTGGCATATTTACAAGTTCTGCCTACAAAATTACTTATTTTTTGAATATAAAAACTACTTTTGATGTAAAAAAAACGTAACTTTGAGGTCGTTAAATCCCGAACGTCTATGGAAAAGCTACTACACTATATCTGAAAACATCGCATACTGCCGCTCAGCGAGCTGCGCACCACCGACGGTCGCAGCGTGGAGGTCATCGACCCGGGGCTGCTGAACATGCACGCCGGACCCGATTTCTTCAATGCCAAGGTGCGCATCGACGGCGTGATGTGGGTGGGCAATGTGGAGATTCACGAACGCTCTGCCGACTGGTTTCTGCATGGTCACGACACCGATGCGGCGTACAACAACGTGGTCTTGCACGTGGCAGCGGTGGTGGATGCCGACGTTGTGACCGAACGTGGCGACCACCTGCCGCAGGTGCAGCTCGCAGTGCCGCAGCAGGTGCTCAGTAACTACCGCCGTCTGCTCGCCTTCGACCGCTATCCGCCTTGCCGCGAGGCAGTGCTTCCGCTCGATGCCATCAAGAAACGCTCGTGGCTCAGTGCGCTTGTTGCCGAGCGCCTCAACGAGAAGACGGAGGCGATACGCCGCCGCGTAGCTCTGTTCGAGGGCTCGTGGGAGGCAGCGTTCTTCGCCACTATGGCGCGCAGCTTCGGCTTCGGCGTGAACAGCGAGGCGTTTGAACAGTGGGCGGAGCGACTGCCACTGATGCAGATAGCCCACCACCGCGACGACCCGTTTCAGGTGGAGGCGATGTTCATGGGCATGGCTGGACTGCTCGACGAGGCGCAGATGACACCCGCTACGCGCGAGGCTGCCCTCGCCGACCCCTACTTCCTCAGCCTAAAGCGCGAGTTCGGCTATCTCTCGCGCAAGTTCCGGCTCGAACCGATGGCGCGTCAGGCGTGGCGCTTCCTGCGTCTGCGTCCGCAGAACTTCCCGTATATACGCATGTCGCAGCTGGCACAGCTCTACTGCTCGCGACGTGCCGGCTTGGCTGAGATAACGGCGTGCGAGAGTGTGAAGCAGTTGCACGCCGTGCTGCAGACCAGCGTGAGCGACTACTGGCGCACGCACTACACGTTCGGCAAGGAGAGCAGCCTCAACGAGAAGCGACTATCCACCGCCTCGCTCAACCTGCTCGCCATCAACGCCGCCGTACCCATGCTGCACGCCTGGGGCTGCTACCGCGACGATGAACGCCTCGTGCAGCGTGCGCTCGACTGGCTCGAACAGCTGCCTGCCGAGGACAACACCTACATACGCCTCTGGAAGGAGTGCGGCGTGGAGGCACGCAACGCCGCCGACACGCAGGCACTCATACAGCTGCAGCACCGCTACTGCGAGCGAAAGGACTGTCTGCGCTGCCGCTTCGGATACTATAGCCTAAAGAGGAGTAGCACCAACCAGAGCACCAGCCAGAGCACCAGCCAGAGCCCCTCCCAACCCTCCCCGTCGGGGAGGGCTTAGTTAGTTAGCAAAGGCTTAGAAAGGCCTAAGAAGGCTTAGTTCGGCTTAGTCAGCAAAGGCTTAGTTCGGCTTAGTTAATAATAAAAACCCAAAATAAACAATGAACATTTGTATTTTCTGCTCTGCCAACTCGAACATTCCCACCGAATACTTCGAGCGCACGAGCGAACTGGGCACCTGGATGGGTGCCAACGGGCATACGCTGGTGTTCGGCGGATGCAACCTCGGACTGATGGAGTGCGTAGCAAAGGCTGTGCACGACGCAAAGGGAATGACCGTGGGCGTGGTGCCTACGATAGTGGAGAAAGGCGGAAAGGTGTCCGACTATGTCGATGTGAAGATACTCTGCGACAACCTCTCCGACCGCAAAGACCTTATGATTGAGCGCAGCGACGTAATCATCGCGCTGCCGGGCGGCGTGGGCACACTCGACGAGATATTCACCGTGCTCGCCGCTGCCTCCATCGGCTACCACAACAAGCGCGTCATTCTCTACAACATCGGCGGCTTCTGGGACTCGCTCATCGCCATGCTCGACGACCTGAAGACGCGTGGCGTGCTGCGTGCCGGCTTCGAGGACACCGTGAAAGTGGCACATACGCTAGATGAAATAGCCGCTCTAATCGCCCAATAGTTCATGTTTTGTCATCGTTCTCCGTACGCTGTCGGTGCGGACGGCGAACGCAATCCGATCGAGTGGCGAACGCAATCCGATCGGGCGGCGGACGCAATCCAATCGGGCGGCGTTCGGAACCCACCGCTCAAGATTAATATTTTAACAACGGATTCCGTGGTTTCTTCTCTACGCACTCTAAACTTCTGTGGTTTCCGTGCGTTCCGTGAGAGAACAATACGCACCCTAAACTTCTGTGGATTCCGTGCATTCCGTGGGAGAACAATACGCGCCCTTAACTTCTGTGGATTCCGTGCGTTCCGTGGGAGAACAATACGCACCCTAAACTTAGAGTGGATTCCGTGCGTTCTGTGGACACTTCTTTTTCCCACGGAATTCACAAAATTCACAGAACCTCTTGCTATGGGTATTTCCTATAAAAAAGAGGCTACGACAAAAACTGCCGTAGCCTCTTTTTATATATTTACTGAGAGCGAAGCCTTACTTCACGCCAATCTCCTTGAGCAGACGCTCTGCGTTGCCCCACTTATCCATGAGGAAGAGCATGTAGCGGATGTCGACACCGATGCAGCGAGCCAGACGCTTGTCGAACCAGATGTCGCTTGAGAGCGAATCCCAGTTGCCGTCGAACGCCAGACCGATGAGGTTGCCGTTGCCGTCGAACATCGGCGAGCCAGAGTTGCCGCCGGTGATGTCGTTGTTGGTGAGGAAGCAGAGCTGCATCTTACCCGTTGTCTTGTCGGTGTACTTGCCGAAATCGGGCGAAGAGAGAAGCTGCTTCATCACTGGCTCAGCCTGATAGTCGATGGTGCCTTTCTCGCCAGCCTCCATCTTGCGCACGATAGACGAAGCCTCGGTGTAGTAGCCCGACGGTTCGCCACCCAGCAGATAGCCGCCTACCTGACCGTATGACAGACGCATCGTGAAGTTGGCATCCGAGTAGTGAGGCAGTTCCTGCTCGTAGCGCACCTTGGCGTCGCAGAGGTAACGCTCCTGCTCCTCAATCTCTTCATACACGCTGTTTATCACGCTTCTGCACTTGTCGTATACAGCCTTCACAGCCTTCGCATACTGATAGCCCGGGTCTTTAGCCAGTGCCTTCTCGGTGAGCGTAATCTTCTTGCCGCTCTTCATCACTACGGATGTAGCCCACAGCCAGTCGACATACTTGCGTGTGTCGCCGCCAAACTGCTCCGCGATGGTGGTGTAGAACTCTGGCAGCTCTTCCTTTGCCACATACTGGCGGAAGTTGTCGATGAGCGCAGCCTGCACGTCCTTGTCGAGAGCCGCGTCCCACTCGGCGCTGTTGTCGGGGAAGCTGTAGTAGGTCTTCGCCTTCTTGCTGCCCTTCTCTGGCATCATGCCGATGAGTGTGAGCGCACGTGTGTTGAACTCGCTGGTGCGTGAGAATGTCTCGCGCCATACGGTGCTGAGTTTGTCGGCATCGAAGCGCTTTGCGTAGAGGTTCTTCATCTTCTCGAAGTCGAGCTTGCCCTTCAGGTAGCCGGTCCACTTCTGATACTCCTGGATGCGGTCCTCGAAGTCAGCCTTCTGGCGGATGATGCCCACGGAGTCGATGCACTTGTTCATACCGAGCGAGTTCTTCCAGTAGTTGGAGCTCTGCGCATACTTCGAGTCGTACTTGATGCGCACAGCCTCGTCGGCGCGCATGTGGCGTATCATCACCGCCTGCTTCACGCCGCGTATTTGGGCACGCGGAGCGTTCTCAGCGTCGCGCATCTCGCGTATGCCGTAGCTTGAGAGGTAACGTTCGGTAGAACCTGGGTAGCCGATAGTCATGGCGAAGTCGCCCTCCTTGTATCCGTCCATCGACACCTTAGCCCAGTGCTTCGGCTTGTAAGGCACGTTATTCTTCGAGTACTTAGCCGGTCCGTTGGTGTTCGGGTCGGCATAGATGCGGAACACCGAGTAGTCGCAGGTCTGGCGCGGCCACATCCAGTTGTCGGTCTCGCCGCCGAACTTGCCCATCGACTTCGGTATGGTGAACACGAGGCGCAGGTCGCGGAAGGTGCGGTATGTCGTAGCGTAGTACTTGTTGCCCTCGTAGAACGGCTTAATCTCGAGGTCGAGCGACGGATCCTGCTCGTGCAGATCCTTAATCATCTGGTTCTCCACCTCGCTGAGCAACTTCTCGCGCTGCTCGTTGTTCATCTCGTTGAAGCCGCGCTGGGCAAGCATCTCCGTGATGTCCTTCTGGTCCACCATGAAGCTCACGAACATATCCTTGTTCGGCAGCTCCTCCTCGAAGGTCTTTGCGTAGAAGCCGTTGAGCATGTAGTCGTGCTCCACGGTAGAGTGCGAACGGATAGCCTCAAAGCCACAGTGGTGGTTGGTGAAGACGAGTCCGTCGGGCGACACTACGACACCTGAGCAGTAGCCAGAGAAGTTGACAACAGCGTTCTTGATTGCGTCCTCGCTCTTGTAGAGCTGGTCGTAAGAAGGGGTAAAGCCATAGCTCTTCATCTGCTCGTACACCGCCTGCGGCAGGTTGTAGAGCGTCCACATGCCTTCGTCGGCATGAGCGGCAGCCGATGAGAGCGCAAGGGCTGCAGCGAGGAACAGATTCTTTTTCTTCATAATATTTAAAGTTGGTGTTTATATAATGTTATCTTAAAGCGAAAGACTGCGGTCTTTGCGCCGACCTTTTCAGACCGACGCAGCCTACTAACGGAAATACTTGCCCACTACGGGCAGACTCTTCAGCGGTAGGTCGTGATAGACGATGTGGCCGATGAACGCCAGGACGAGCGCGGTGTTCACTGCAAGCGCAGCCCACTCGGGTAGGTTGTCGTTGGAGAGCGTCATGAGGAAGTAGAAGAGTGCCGTGATAGCCACGTACACGCCTATCGACTTCAGCGGATAGTTGATGGGATACTTGCGCTGACCGACGAGATACGACAGCACCATCGCCGTGCCGTAGCCTGCTACGCCGCCCCATGCACACGCCATGTAGCTGTACTTGGGCACGAAGAGCACGTTCACCATCACTAACACCAAGCAGCCGGCAGCTGAGAACCATGCACCATAGATAGTCTTGTCGATGAGCTTGTACCAGAACGAGAGGTTGAAGTAGACACCCATCATTATCTCGGCAGCCATCACGATTGGCACGACGCGCAGTCCGGGCCAGTAGCTCTCGTTCGGGATGATGAAGCGCAGGATGTCGATGTAGGCTATCACGACGAGGAAGGCAAGCAGCGTGAAGATGATGAAGAACTTCATCGCCGTGGCGTAGGTCTCGCGGTTGTCCTTGTCCTTCGACTTGCCGAAAACGAAAGGTTCGTAGGCGTAACGGAACGCCTGCGTAATCATCGCCATGATCATGGCTATCTTCGTCGCCGCACCGTATATGCCGAGCTGCGTCTTCTCGTCGGCTCCGTCATAAAGGTAGGGGAAGATTATCTTGTCGAGTGTCTGGTTGAGGATGCCGGCTATGCCCAACACTAAAAGAGGCATGGCGTAGCGCAGCATACGGCGCCACAACTGCACGTCGAAACGCCAGCGGAAACCCGTCAGCTCGCGCCAGAAGCAGAGCAGAACGACGGCTGTACAGATGAGGTTGATGTAGAACACCATGCCCACGTCGAGCGTGAACTGCGCATCGTACAAGCCGAACGGGTTCAGCTTCAGTGCCGGCAGCACGATGAGGTAGAGCAGATTGAGCACAATGTTCAGCACGATGTTCACCAACTGCAGCGCCGCGAACTTAATGGCCTTCTTCTTATAGCGCAGATAGGCGAACGGTATGCACTTGAACGCGTCGATAGCCACGCAGACGAACATCACAGCCACCCAACTCTGGTGGTCGGGGTACTTCATAAACGTAGCTATCTGTGGCAGGAAGCTGAACACGAGTGCCACGAAAAGCGCCGCCGTCATGCCTACGGAGATGAGCACCGTAGAGTAGACGGTCTGCGGATTCTCCTCCGTCTTGTTCACATAGCGGAAGAAGGTTGTCTCCATACCGTACGTAAGGATGACAAGCAGCAGCGCCGTATAGGCGTAGATGTTCGTAACGACACCATATTGTCCGCCGCTTGCGACGAACGCTGTGGTCTGGATGGGCACCAGCAGATAGTTGATGAAACGGCCCGCAATG
>OGID01000293.1_pt1 | contig 13056 bp, 4 predicted proteins | sample 1571731 | NCBI WGS metagenome assembly OGID01 (sample SAMEA2582019, study PRJEB24529) | metagenome | biome: Human gut stool | place: China | collected 2011 | reverse complement strand
TTGGTGCAGTTGAGACAACTGCACCCCCTAAGCTGCACCCCCTAAACAGCACCAATTCTAAAAAACTGACACAATCGCATTGCTATTCCAATTATTTTTTGTTTATTTGCAAAAGAAAAACAATAACTTCGACGAGGCTCACACCCTCGCCGACAAAAAACCAAATACTATGGGAAAAGGAAAGAAAGGTGGCAAGCGCTTGACTAAGAAACAGCTCGCCCCGAAGCTTGAAGAACTGTTCGCCTCCAACCCTGGAAAGACGCTCTCGTTTAAAGATATCTTCCGTTCGCTACACCTCGACACGCATCCGCTGAAGATGCTCGCTATTGACATCATGGAGGAGATGGCGTGGGACGACTTCATCACGCGCGTCACCGACAACTCGTATCAGCTGAACATGAAGGGACAGGTGCAGGAGGGCGTGTTCCAACGCAAGACGAACGGCAAGAACTCTATCATGCCCGACGACTCCGACAAGCCTATCTTCGTGGCTGAACGCAACTCGATGTGGGCTCTCACCGGCGACCGCGTGCGCTTCGCGTGCATGGCGCGACGCAAGAACCACATCAAGGAGGCACAGGTGATACAGATACTGGAGCGTGCCAAGGACACCTTCGTCGGACGACTCTCGTTCGACCACGACCTCTGCACGCTCATCTCGCCTTCAAACGTGCTGGCGAACAGCATCATCATTCCGCGCCGAAAGCTGAAGGGCGGCAAGGACGGCGACAACGCCGTGGTGCGCATCGTGGAATGGCCCGACCAGGATCACCGCAACATGATTGGCGAAGTGGTCGACGTGCTTGGAAAGGCTGGCAACAACGACGTGGAGATGAACACCATCCTCGCGCAGTACGGCTTGCCGTATAAGTATCCGAAGAACGTGGAGGAGGCTGCCGAGAAGATTTCGGCGGAGATAACGCCGGAGGACTACGCCGAGCGCGAGGACTTCCGCGACGTCTTCACCTGCACCATTGACCCGAAGGATGCAAAGGACTTCGACGACGCGCTCTCCATCCGACAACTCAAGGACGGACTCTGGGAGGTGGGCGTTCACATCGCCGACGTGTCGCACTACGTCACAGAAGGCTCCGTGATAGACAAGGAGGCTGTGAAGCGCGCCACGAGCATCTACCTCGTCGACCGCACCATACCGATGCTCCCCGAACGCCTCTGCAACTTCATCTGCTCGCTCCGACCTGATGAGGAGAAACTGGCGTTCTCCGTAATCTTCAACCTCGACGAGGACGCTAACGTGAAGGCATACCGCATTGTGCACACCGTTATCAAGTCGAATCGCCGCTACGCCTACGAAGAGGTACAGGAGCTGCTCGAGCAGAACGGCGTGGTAGACGGCACGGGTGAACCCGCACCTGCAGCACCCAAGGGTGGATACAAGGGCGAGAATGCCGATGCGCTCATCATGCTCGACCGACTGGCTAAGAAGCTGCGCGCAGCACGCTTCAAGAATGGCTCCGTGAAGTTCGACCGCGAAGAACTCCACTTCGACGTAGACGAGAAGGGCAAGCCGGTGCGTTGCTACTTCAAGCGTTCGAAGGATGCCAACAAGCTCATCGAGGAGTTCATGCTCCTCGCCAACCGCACCGTGGCTGAATCGGTGGGCAAGGTGGCGAAGGGCAAGAAGCCGAAGACACTGCCGTACCGCGTGCACGATAACCCCGACCCGACAAAGCTCGAGACGCTGCGCGAGTTCGTAGTGAAGTTCGGCTACAAGATGAAGACCGACGGCACGAAGGGGGCTCTCACCAAGTCGCTCAACACGCTCATGTCGGCGTGCGAGGGCAAGCGCGAGCAGAACCTCATACAGACCGTGGCGCTGCGCGCTATGATGAAGGCGAAGTACTCTATCCACAATATCGGTCACTTCGGATTGGCGTTCGACTACTACACACACTTCACATCGCCTATCCGCCGCTACCCCGACACGATGGTTCACCGACTCATCACACGCTACCAGCAGGGCGGACGCTCTGCCAACAAGGAGCACTACGAGGAGCTGTGCGAGCACTCGTCGGAGATGGAGCAGGTGGCAGCCAACGCCGAGCGCGACTCTATCAAGTACAAGGCTGTGGAGTTCATGTCGGAGCGAGTGGGCAATGTCTACGATGCGCACATCTCCGGCATACAGTCGTACGGCATCTACTGCGAGATTGACGAGAACCACTGCGAGGGTCTTGTGCCGATGCGCGACCTCGACGACGACTACTACGACTTCGACGAGCGCAACTACTGTCTCGTAGGTCGCCGCCATCACAACAAGTATCAGCTTGGCGACCCCATACGCATCAAGGTGGCAAGTGCCAACCTCGAAAAGAAACAGCTCGACTTCACTTTAGCAGGGGGTGCAGTTGTCTCAACTGCACCAACCAAGCAAAAAACCGAGTAGAAGTGACACCATTATCTTGATTGGTGTACTTGATTGGTGCAGTTGAGACAACTGCACCCCCTTGCGAGCACCCCTCCTCAATCAAATTATCTAACCCTGTTTACCCTCCCGCTATACCTCATGCCCCACATTACCTTCCTCAACCGTCATTCCGACATCCTCATTCAGTGTGGTCACTTGCCTCATTGGTTTCAGCCAGAGGCGGTGCAGTTCATCACCTTTCGTCTTGCCGACTCGCTCCCGCAGACCAAGCTGCAGGAACTGGCACTCATGCGCGAGGCATTAGGACGACGCGAGACGAAGGAGGGTGAGTTGACGGCAGAGGAGGAACGTTTGGAAGATATAGTGGAGGGGTGGTTGATGTTAGGTTATGGCAGCTGCGTGTTGCGTGATGCGCAGTGCAGGCAGTTTGTTGAGGATGCGTTGTTCTTCAACGATAAGCAGACGTGTCACCTCCATGCCTTCGTTATCATGCCAAATCATGTGCATATCTTGTTGTCACCAATTGATGACAACAGCGTTATCTCTATCGTCAGTAAGTTGAAGCGCTACTCATCGCGTATGATAAAACAATGTGTAGCGATGGATGGTAATGTGTGGCAGCGCGAGATGTTCGATCGTATGATGCGAGGAGAAGACGACTTCGCACATAAACTTGCGTATATTGTTAATAACCCTAACGGATTGCCGGAAGATAGCTATTCATTATATGTAGCAGAGAATGTGCAGTATCTGCTGTAAGGGCTTTCAGGGGGTGCTTTCAGGGGGTGCACTTGTAGGGGGTGCACTTGTCTCAAGTGCACCAACCAAGTAGTAGTGCACCAAGTAAGCAAGAAGTGCACCCCCTGTAAGAAGTGCATCAATAGTTTTGTTGGTGCACTTGAGACAAGTGCACCCCCTTGAGAGATACCTACACCCCCTGGTGGCATCCCCCCTGCTCCCGAAGTGTTAAAGATGTTAATATTATGAAAACGCAATAAGCATTTGTTCTTTGTTATATAAAAAATGTGTATTTTTGCAAGGCGAATGGAAGTGTATTTGCCACTTTTATATTCTCTAACTTACATTATTTATATAAATAAAAACTTAATCAATTTTACTAAATACAAATCTTATGGCGAATTTATCCCGTAAAACATTGACTCTCGCAGCAGGTCTCGTACTTTCTGTGATGAGCGCTAACGCACAGCAGATGCGTGAAGGTTATGTAGAAGCTGGTAAGAACACTGGCAGCGAAAACTTCCACACCCTTATTCAGGGTTGGACTCCAGGCAACCAGGTAACAGCAGACGACAACTTCTATATCTCACGCGTTAAGCCACGTGCTCGTTTCCGCAACGAGGCTACTCAGGTGCGTCTTGATCTCAATGCGAAGAACGACAAGAAGCTCATCGCTTGGATTCCGGTAAACAACTCTGACTTCAACGCACTTCCTAACGGCGTATTTGACTCGGAGGTATTCTCTATGTGGTCGTACGTTACACACTGGGGCAACTGGACATCTCCGCTCGGACGTATCCCGGCTGCTTTCCTCGACGTAGCTCACAAGAACGGTGTTGGTGTATCAGGTGTAGCTTCTATTCCTAACGCAAGCCTCAGCGCAAGCTGGGCGGCATGCCTTAAGGGTCTTGCTTCTCTGGACGTAGACAAGACTTCTAAGTTCTTGCAGTACTATGGTATCGACGGTCTCGGCTACAACTCTGAGTTCTATGGCGGTGGTCCTTATGTTAAGGGTGTACGCACATTCCACGCAGCCCTCGTTAAGAAGATGTTGCAGGTTAACCCGATCTTCGAGAACTTCTGGTATGACGGTACAAACGACTACGGTCAGGTTTCATTCGACGGTGGTCTCGGCAATCATAACAAGGAGACATTCGGTGACAGCAAGAACGTACGTACATCACTCTTCTTCAACTACAACTGGAACCGTGGTCAGCTCGCTCCTTCAGTAGAATTCGCAGAGAAGCTCGGTCGCGATCCGCTCGACCTTTATTGCGGTGTTAATATGCAGGGCGGTCAGCCTGGCGGCACATCATGGCCTCTCTTGGTAGATCAGCGTGTTTCTATCGGTCTTTGGGGAGCTCACTCTCAGAATATGTTCTGGGAGAGCCGTTCAGAGCTCGGTTCGTCTGATGATAAGAAGCAGTTTGCTTACCTCCGCCGTACAGAGTGCTACTTCGGTGGCGGTAATCGCAACCCGGTTATCACTCCATCTGTTAAGAGTATGCACCAGTACACTGCCTATAACCCACAGTGGCACGGTATGGCTGCATTCATGACAGCCCGCTCACCGCTGGGCTGGGATCTCGCGGAGGAGCCGTTCATCACTTACTTCAACCTCGGTAACGGTAAGTTCTTCAACCTCAATGGCGAGCGCAAAGTAAACTCTCCTTGGTACAACGTAGGTATGCAGGACTACCTGCCGACATGGCACTTCTGGTTCGCTAACAAGCTCCTCGGACGTACAGCAGCTGACGTTCCTGCTGCAGGACTCGACGCTCAGTTCGTATGGGACGATGCTTACTTCGGAGGTTCTACACTCAAGATTTCTGGTACAACAGCTAACGAGTATCTCCACCTCTTCAAGACAAAGTACGCTTTGAAGAAGGGCGACGTTATCACTGTTCGCTATAAGCTCAACGAGGGTGCAACAGACCTCGACCTCGTTCTCTCGGCAGAGGGCAGCGAGAGCACAGGCGTAGCTTACAACCTCTGCAAGGCAGACCGTGTAGCTGACGTTAACGAATGGGTTAAGCAGACATTTACAGTAGGTTCTGACTTCGACGGCAAGACACTTGCTCTCGTAGCTCTCAACTTCAAGAACGCTAAGAATGCTGAGGTATTGCTCGGCGAGTTCTCTATCGTTCGTGGCAACTACGCTACACCGGCTGCTCCGGTTATCGACGCTGCTAACACCAAGATGCTCTACAACAGCAAGGCTGGTATGGATGCTAAGATTATCTTCAACATGCCTAACAACAAGGCAGCTGGCGAGCCGTGCTACAACCTCGACGTTAAGACATCTCACTTCCGTCTCTACGCTCAGGAGGAGGGTAAGGAGCCGATGCTCATGGGTACAACAACCTCTTGGGCAGGTCTCTACTACTCAATCCCGACTACTAAGGCAAACGCTAAGGTACGCCTCGGTGTTTCTGCAGTAGCTCTTGACCACAAGACAGAGTCTGAGATTGCTTGGTCTGGCTACATGGCACCGGCTACATATGTTTACAACGATGATATCCAAAGCAGCAAGACAACTATCAAGCCGAACGAGGAGTTCACACTCGGCTACATCGACCCAGAGCACCCTGCTGCTAAGTGGGAGATTGTTAAGGACGGTAAGGTAGTTAAGAGCGGTGAAGGCAACTCTTGGACAACATCACTTGCTGACCTCGGTAGCTACGACCTTAAGGTAACTGGTAACGAGTACGGCGAGGATGGTACAGCTAAGCAGACCACACGCACATTCTCTTCTTACATACAGATTACAAGCGTAGGTACAGGTGCTCTGCCTGAGATTTACTCTCTCACAGCTAACGGTAGCGAGGAAGAGGTTTCTCTCAAGGTAGGCGAGAATGTTAAGATGGCTTACACAGGTCGCGCTGCTGACGGTTCTGGTTCACAGGGTATCGACCTGAAGGAGACACGCTTCGGTGTTCCTGCTGCAGACCTCGGACTCGTAGGCAAGAAGTCGTTCTCTATCTCATTCTGGTTGAAGATTAACAGCCTCAAGGAAGGAAAGTCGGCTACTCTCTTCAATGTTTACAACAAGCAGGATGGTTGGCCTAAGACCGACTGGGGTTGGAACTGGTCACAGATCAGCCCAGATGGCAGTTTTGATGGTATCACATTCCGTGGTACAGACGCTACATCTAACAAGGAGCTCCAGTACAAGTACGGCAAGACCAAGTTCCCCGTAGGCAACTGGGTACACGTTACAATGTCGTTCGATTACAATACAGCAGGTCAGTTGCGTGCCGACATGTTCTTGGATGGTGTTAAGCAGACTGTAACAGAATGGAAGCGTTTGCAGGGTGAAAATCCTGTATTCGGCCCTGCTACATATGAGCCAACATATCAGGACGATGTTTACAGCATCACAAACGGTATGTACCTCTGCATCGGTGGTCCGCTCCACGATCGTTACGGTCTTGACGGCATTATCGACAACGTAGTAGTTTGGGATAAGGCTGTTACAGAGGCAGAAGCTAAGGTTGCTATGGGCGATCTCAACGCTAAGAGCCTCCCTGCTGGCGTAATGGCATTCTGGGACTTCGAGAAGAAGGCTACAGACAACTACTTCACATCTGCTGGTACAAAGGCAGTAAATGGTGGTATGCAGGATATGGTAGCTGGTGGTGGCGAAGGTCAGGCTACTCTTAAGTTTGTTGAGCCGACTTACATCGCAGGTTCACCGTTCGTATCAGGCGAGACATACAAGGTAGAGACCAAGCCGTCTTGGACATCTAAGAACGCTACATTCGCTGACATTACTGGTAACGGCGAGGCAGGTTCTGCAAACGTTTCGTTCCGTACAGGTGGCGACTACGACGTAACTCTTACACTCTCTAACGCTCTTGGTAAGGCTGAGAAGACATTCTCTGTAATCAAGGTGGCTTATCCTACTGGCGTTGACGCTGTAGAGGGCGCAGAGATGAAGGCTTACACCGTAGGCGAGGACGCAATAGTAGAGTTCACTGAGGCTGGCGCATACGAAGTTAGCGTTTACACAACAGCTGGTGAGCAGGTGGCTCGCAAGGCAGCTCAGCTCAACGCTGGCAACGTGGTTAACGTACACCTCGCAAAGGCAGGCATCTACGTGCTTAATGTGAAGAAGGACGGCAAGACAGTTCGCACTGTTAAGCTTATCCGTAAGTAAATAAAGCAGACGAGTGGGTGGGTAGACAGGGAGGCAATTCCCCTTGTCCACTCGTCTTCTCGTCTTCTTGCCAACTAAAAGAATACCTAATCAACAAAACAATATCTAAATGAACAACAAGAAAACAACACTCCTCGCATCCATGCTTCTGTGTGGCTGCGTGTTCGGTTATGCTCAGCGTACTCCGACTCATCCGTTAGACATTCAGGACAAGGGTGACCAGTACCTCCTCGAGAACATCTGGAACTGGGAAGCCGGCACACCTCCACACGAGGTGAGCGAGATGGACGACCAGTTCTACATCTCACGCGTTCGCCCATTGCCGCGCATCGCTGAGGCTGACGACTATCAGGCAGAGGTTAGCAAGCAGGCTAAGCCAGGTCGTAAGATGTGTCTCTGGACTCCGCTCGACGACCCAACGTCTTCTTGGAAGGCTCTTCCGCGCTATTGCTTCGAGGGCGACAACTTCTCAATGTGGTCATACCTTAACATCCACGGTAACTGGACAGCACCTTGGTTCCGCGTAACTGGCGGTCTGTCTGACGTTGCTCACAAGAATGGTGTAGCGGTAGGTTGCGTTGCTTCTATTCCTTGGAATGCCAATGTAAACCTTTATGCAGCAAGCGGTTGGGGCAAGACCTTCGGCGAGCTGACAAAGAAGAACTCTGACGGCACTTACAAAAACGTAGAGCGCTTCGTTAAGATTCTCAAGTACTACGGCATCGACGGCGTTGGTGTGAACTCGGAGTTCAATGCCAGTGCTGCTACAATGAAGCAGATTCGAGGTTTCTTCGCTGAGTGCCATAAGGAGGCTGAGAAGATCGGTTGGAAGTTCCAGCTCCACTGGTATGACGGTACTAACGACTACGGTGGCATCACATTCGACCAGGGTCTTGGTAATCACAACAAGGCTCAGTTCGGTGATAAGGACAACATCGTTACCGACATGATGTTCTCTAACTACAACACCGGTGGCGGTACTCTCAAGAACACTGCAGCATATGCAAAGAGCCTTGGTCGCGATCCGTACGACTACTATAAGGGCTTCGATATCCAGGGCCGTGCGCTCCACGCTTCAAGCTCTAACTGGAACGACCTCAACGACGTAGAGGCTTCTGTAGGCTTCTGGGGTGCTCACTCACAGGGTCTTATCCACCAGAGTGCTACCGACTATGGTACATCTGACGTAGCTATCCAGCAGGCTTACCTCGACAAGCAGGAGATGGTGTTCAGCGGTGGCAACCGCAACCCGGCTAACACTCCTGACATCCTCGGATGGAGCGACGTCGTAACACTCGCTAACGGCAGCCTGAAGGGCAAGTTCCACGGTGTAGCAAGCTACGTAACAGCTAAGTCTACTATCCAGCAGGTGCCGTTCGTTACACGCTTCAACCTCGGTAACGGTCTTACATTCAAGAACGAGGGTGAGGTGGCGTTCAACCACAAGTGGCACAACATCGCTACTCAGGACTTCCTGCCGACATGGCGTTGGTGGATTGTTGACGGCAACGAGAGCGCAAAGAACGGCAACCTCGCTCAGGCTGAGTTGACTTGGGACGACGCTTACTGGGGTGGCTCTTGCCTCCGCCTGAAGGGTCAGACAACAACATCTCGTGTAAAGCTCTTCAAGACCTTGCTCAAGACAGAGCCTTCGTACAACATCTCTCTTACATATAAGATGAGCAACGAGCTCGACACACACGCTAAGTTGTTCGTAGCTCTCAAGGGCAAGCTCACAGAGTACAAGGAAATTGCTATCCCTGCAGCTGAGAAGTTCGGTCAGTGGACAACATTCACCACTACTCTCGACAAGCTCGGTCTGAAGTCGGGCGACGAGATTGCAATGATCGGTATCCGCCTCGACAACACTGCTAAGGACTACAACATGCTCGTTGGTGAGCTCGCAGTTCGCAATCCGCAGCAGAAGTTCGCACCGGTTGCTCCGAAGATTAAGGAGATTGAGGTGCTCCGCGGTAAGGACAAGACTTGCGACTTCAAGATTCGCTACGCTGCCAAGGAAGAGACCGGCGGCGTTAAGACATACAACGACGAGGTCGATACATGGTACTACGAGATCTGGTTCCAGCAGAAGGGCGAGAAGGAGCAGTACCTCACAGCTACAACATCTTGGGCAGCTTACGTAATCGATGCTCCGATGGTAGCCGACCTCGAGAAGCGCGACTGCCGCTTCGGTGTACGCGCCGTTTCTCCTGACGGTCAGCAGAAGAGCGAAATCTCTTGGAGCGAGTACCAGACAGTAGAATACGACACACCGTCTACAGAGGTAGCTATCGACCGTCAGGTTATCAAGCCGAACGAGCAGTTCAAGGTTTACTACGAGGACCAGTTCGCACCGAACGCTCAGTCGTTCCGTCTGCTCAACGCACAGACAGGTGCTCAGGTAGGCGAGAAGTACTCAAATTGCAACCAGTTCACAACTTCTGTAGCAGAGGTTGGCGTTTACGACCTCGAGGTTGTTAACGATAAGGGTGCAAAGGAGATATTCCGCGGCAAGGTAATCATCTCTCCGGAGAAGACAGGTGCTGTGCCGGTTGTTGAGACCGTAACTGCTGACAAGCAGACCGCTGAGACAACAGAGGAGATCAAGCTCAACTACACATCACGCGACGGTGAGGGTAAGGTGTCACGCGGTCTTGTTGTTAAGGATCCGAACATGCTCCTTATCCCGGCAGAGGTAACACTCGACGGCGGTAACAACACAAGCATGGCTTACTCTTACGCTCTCTGGGTTAAGGTAGACAACTATGCTCACGACAAGCAGGGTACAAACCTCATCCAGAAGAACACTATCTCTGACAGATGGCCGCACAACAACTGGGGTGACCTCTGGGTACAGGTTCGTCCGCAGATCAACGCTGGCGAGCACGACTGCAACAACAACCACCTTGCAAACGAGGTATCGTTCAACACCTTCGGCTGGACAGCTCACGACAACCCGAGAGAGTCGATGATGTCTACAGGTTACGCACTCAACCCGGGTGTTTGGAACCACATCGTTGTTACTCAGTCTTCTGACAAGCAGCAGAAGATCTACTTCAACGGCAAGTGCGTAGCAGGTCCTAACAACTTCTCTTCTTCTTCACTACGTGAGAACAGCACTGACAACCGCATTAATACTTCTGAGCACGCTAACGTGTTCATCGGTGGTGGCGGTGTTTACAAGGCAGGTCTGAACGCAACTATCGACGAGGTTCAGGTTTGGAACAAGCCTCTTACCGACGCTGAGGTAGTTCGCGCAATGCAGGGCTACGCAGCTAACGAGGTGCCTGAGGGACTTATGGGCTACTACACCTTCGAGGAGATGGACAAGAGCGACTCTACATTCGTCAACCTTGGTAAGGCAGGTGCTCAGTACAAGGCAAGAATGGTTGTGATGGCTGGCTCTGGCGGTGAGAACACTTCTACAGCATCTTACAAGACAGTAGGTGCTAACAACGAGGTGACAGGCTATCCTGGCATCGACGGTACACTCGAGGTTAAGACTTCGCACACATGGCAGCTCAACGGCGGCCGCATCTCTTCAGAGACCGACAAGGCTGCTGTCGTAACATTCGCTCGTCCGGGCGAGTATGAGGCAGGCGTTAAGCTCACCAACTTCTGGGGCGAGTCTGAGAAAGCACTTGAGAACGTACTCGTTATCACAGGTGTTGACGCAATCAACGACGTTAAGGACGCAGCAGGCTTCTCTGTTTATCCTAACCCGTTCGTAGAGAGCGTTAACCTCCGCTTCGCTGAGGGTGGCTTCTACACCATCAACATCGTAAGCGCAGCAGGTGCAGTGCTCCAGAGCAACGACTTCCGTGCTGATGCCGGCGAGACAGTGAACGTAGCTGTTCAGGGTGGCAAGGGCATGTACATCGTACAGGTGCTCAAGAACGGCAAGCCGTTCAAGGCTCTCAACGTAATCAAGAAGTAATAACAACGAATAGTGAACCGGCGGGCGGCGGTGCCACTCCGCCGGTTTCACCTATATTCATTTATTAAAAAACAAACAATGAACAACAAATCAAACGAGAAAAGCAGTATGGTGCTGAAAGCAGCCTTTGCGATGCTCGCAGCAGGTCTGCCTATGCAGTATGCGTCTGCTAATGGCAACGTGGCTCCTAATGCTTTGACACAGGCTCAGGGCTCTGTCGTTCAGGGTACTGTTAAGGATGGTACTGGCGAACCACTCATCGGCGTTAGCGTCGTAGTGAAGGGTGCCACTGGTCTTGGCGTAGTGACCGACATCGACGGTAACTACAAAATCAACGTTAAGGACAAGAACGCTGTCTTGGTGTTCTCTTACATCGGCTACACACCGCAGGAGGTAAAGATTGGCGGTCGTGCAAGCGTAGATGTAACCATGAAGGACGAGAGCTCAGTGCTCAAGGAGGTCGTAGTAACCGCCATGGGTATCAAGCGTAAGGAGTCGTCACTTACTTACTCTACACAGCAGGTGAAGGCTTCTGACCTCAACCGCGTGCAGGACCCGAACGTTGCTAACTCTCTCGAGGGTAAGGTATCTGGTGTAACCATCACTCCGTCAGCAGGTGGTGCAGGTGGTGCTTCTAAGATTATCCTCCGTGGTAACAAGTCAATCCTCGGTTCGTCTACTCCGCTTATCGTTGTTGACGGTGTTCCTATGAACAATTCGCAGCGCGGCCAGGTAGGTTCAGGTGCAAACATGCTTACAACAGGCGTATCTGAGGGTAGCGACGCTCTCTCAATGATTAACCCTGACGATATCGAGTCAATCAATGTGCTGAAGGGTGCCAACGCTGCTGCTCTTTACGGTTCGGAGGCTGCCAACGGTGTCCTCATGATTACCACAAAGAAGGGTCGCGAGGGTAAGGTTGGTGTTAACTTCTCTTCTAACGTTACATTCGACACTCCGCTCACAACCCCGAAAATCCAGAACGTTTACGGTGCTTCCATCGACGAGAACGCTCACACAATGAGCATCAGCAGCTGGGGCAATAAGGTATCTTCACGTACCAACGACCAGCTCATCGTCCAGACTCCGATGTATGGTGAGCACTTCGGTGCTACAATGAACAACGTACACTTGCGCAACAGTGCAAAGGACGACGTTGCCGACTTCTTCAAGACCGGTGTGACAACCAACAACTCTATCGCCCTCTCTGGTGGTACAGACAAGATGAGCAGCTACTTCTCTTATGGTAACTCTCACGCAAACGGTATGATTGACAACAACTCATACAACCGTCACACTTTCTCTTTCCGTCAGAACTTCAAGCTCTACGACCGTGCTACTATCGACGTGTCGATGAACTACATCCAGACAAAGACAAAGAACCGTCCTGGTGGTGGTATCACAATGAACCCGATCTACCACTTGTACATGATGCCGCGTAACATCGATCTCGGCTACTATCGCGATAACTACCGCGTTAACAACGCTTCTTGGCTCACAGGCTACCAGACATACTTCAAGCGTGAGGGTAGCAACTATACAAAGGTTAAGGAGCAGGGCACAGTAACAGGTCAGCCGATGCAGAACTGGGCTTACTCAGCTCAGGGCCAGAACAACCCGTACTGGCTTATTAACCAGAACTCAAGCGTAGCTAAGGAAGACCGTTTCTTCGGTAACGTGACTGGTTCACTCGACATCTACGACGGTCTTTCGTTCCAGGCTCGTTTGGGTATGGACTTCACAAAGTACGAGAGCGAGTCGAAGCGTTACGCTACAACATGGCTCCCGGCTTCTATGGAAGACCTGGGTCGCTACTGGTGGAGCTACTCTAAG
>OGID01000289.1_pt1 | contig 13221 bp, 10 predicted proteins | sample 1571731 | NCBI WGS metagenome assembly OGID01 (sample SAMEA2582019, study PRJEB24529) | metagenome | biome: Human gut stool | place: China | collected 2011 | reverse complement strand
TCAAGTATAATACCATACGCCGGGCCGGATGTCAACACTTTTTTGCAAGTTTTTTCAGGTTTTTTCGCGCTGACTCAAATCCGCTTCATCCTCTTGGATTCTTCAGGCAAAGTCTTTTGTCTTATATAATGTATTATATAAAGGGGCACAGTATAGACAATGGCCTTTATTACCCTGCGGAAAGCACTACTTCCTTTGTGCAGATTGTCAAGAGGTTTCGTCTCAAATTTTGTTCCGGAAATTTTCCTCTATTTTTGGCGAAAGCTACAAAACACAAAATGTAGTGGTTCTTCCATTGACATATCACTAAATAGTGATATGATAGTACCAACGACCAATGAGAGTTGCGGGTGCCTCTTGTATCAGGAGACACCCGTTCACACTGTATACGCGAAACAGGAGGAGCGCTATGAAGATCATCAAACGCAACGGTGCCGAAGTGCCTTTTGATATTACCAAGATCATCACCGCTGTCACCAAGGCCAGCGATTCGGTAGGCGGCAAGGCCCGTCTCTCCCGGGAGCAGATCACTGACATCGCCGCGGCTGTGACCGACCAGTGTCAGGCACTCAACCGCGCTGTCAGCGTGGAAGAGGTACAGGATATGGTGGAAAACCAGCTCATGGACATCAAGGCCCATGACATCGCCCGCCACTATATCACCTACCGCTATATCCAGAGCCTCAAGCGCCAGACCAACACCACCGACGAGCGCATCCTGAGCCTCATCGAGTGCCAGAACGAAGAAGTCAAGCAGGAGAACGCCAACAAGAACCCCACCGTCAACAGCGTCCAGCGCGACTATATGGCCGGTGAGATCTCCAAAGACCTGACTGCCCGCCTGCTGCTGGACCCGGAGATCGTTAAAGCGCATCAGGAAGGCCTCATCCACTTCCACGACTCCGACTATTTTGCCCAGCACATGCACAACTGTGACCTCGTCAATCTGGACGACATGCTCCAGAACGGCACCGTCATCTCCGGCACCTATATTGAGAAGCCCCACAGCTTCTCCACCGCCTGCAACATCGCCACCCAGATCATTGCACAGGTGGCTTCCAACCAGTATGGCGGTCAGAGCATCAGCCTGACCCATCTTGCCCCCTTCGTGGACGTCTCCCGCAAGAAGATCGCTGCCGAGGTCGAGGCCGAGATGGAGGGTCTGGATGTCTCTGACGAGCGCAAGCGTGAGATCGTGGAACGCCGCCTGCGCAGCGAGATCAACCGCGGCGTCCAGACCATCCAGTATCAGGTCGTCACCCTCATGACCACCAACGGTCAGGCCCCCTTCATCACCGTGTTCATGTATCTGGGCGAAGCCCGCAACGCACAGGAGAAAGCTGACCTCGCCATCATCATCGAGGAGACCATCCGTCAGCGCTATCAGGGTGTGAAGAACGAGGCCGGTGTCTGGATCACCCCCGCCTTCCCCAAACTCATCTATGTGCTGGAAGAGGACAACATCCACCCCGGTGACCCCTACTACTACCTGACCGAGCTGGCTGCCAAGTGTACCGCCAAGCGGATGGTTCCCGACTATATCTCTGAGAAGAAGATGCTCGAGCTGAAGGTAGACAAGAATGGCGAGGGCCACTGCTACACCTGCATGGGCTGCCGCAGCTTCCTGACCCCCTATGTTGACCCCGAGACCGGCAAGCCCAAGTATTATGGCCGCTTCAATCAGGGCGTCGTGACCATCAATCTGGTGGACGTGGCCCTCAGCTCCGGCGGCAACTTTGATAAGTTCTGGAAGATCTTCGACGAGCGTCTGGCCCTCTGCCACCGCGCTCTGCAGGCCCGCCACAAGCGCCTGCTGGGTACCCCCAGCGACGCCGCCCCCATCCTGTGGCAGTACGGCGCACTGGCCCGCCTCAAGAAGGGCGAGAAGATCGACAAGCTGCTCTTCGGCGGCTACTCCACCATCAGCCTCGGCTACGCCGGCCTGTATGAGTGCGTGAAGTATATGACCGGCAAGAGCCACACCGACGCCGGCGCAAAGCCCTTCGCCCTCAGCGTGATGCAGCACATGAACGACAAGTGCAACGAGTGGAAGAAGGCCGAGAACATGGACTACTCCCTCTATGGCACCCCGCTGGAGTCCACCACCTACAAGTTCGCCAAGTGCCTGCAGAAGCGGTTCGGCATCGTACCCGGCATCACCGACAAGAACTATATCACCAACAGCTACCACGTCCATGTCTCCGAGCACATCGACGCCTTCACCAAGCTGAAGTTTGAGAGCGAGTTCCAGAAGCTGTCTCCGGGCGGTGCCATCAGCTATGTGGAAGTCCCCAATATGCAGGACAACCTCGAGGCGGTCATGAGCGTGCTGCAGTTCATCTACGACAACATCATGTACGCCGAGTTGAACACCAAGTCCGACTACTGCCAGTGCTGCGGCTACGACGGCGAGATCAAGATCGTCGAGGACGACGGCAAGCTGGTGTGGGAATGCCCCAAGTGCGGCAACCGTGACCAGAACAAGCTGAATGTCGCCCGCCGCACCTGCGGCTATATCGGCACCCAGTTCTGGAACCAGGGCCGGACGCAGGAGATCAAGGATCGGGTGTTGCACTTGTGATCCTCTCAGGCGCTTCGCGCCAGCTCTCCCAAGGGGAGAGCCATTGGCAAGCTACCCAAGCACAAAAAAATTGCAAGGCAAAGCAGCGTGCTCTGCTTTCAGGTCTGATTTATGAACTACGCGACTATTAAATATTACGACATCGCCAACGGGCCGGGCGTCCGCACCAGCGTCTTCGTTTCCGGCTGCCGCCACCACTGCCCCGGCTGCTTCAATGAGGTGGCATGGGATTTCGGCTATGGCCAGCCCTTCGACAAGCCCGTCCGCAACGAGGTGTTCGCCTCCTGCAAGCCGGACTATATCACGGGCCTCTCCCGGCTGGGCGGCGAGCCGATGGAGCCGGAGAACCAGCGGGAGCTGGTGACCTTTGTGCAAAATTTCAAAGCCCTTTACCCGAAGAAAACGGTCTGGTGCTACTCCGGCTACACCTGGGAGCAGCTGACCGGCAAAGTCCCCTGCCACGCGCGGTGCGAAGTCACCGACGAGCTGCTGAGTCTGCTGGATGTGCTGGTGGATGGCCGTTTCGTGGAGGCTGAGCACGACATCTCCCTCCGCTTCCGGGGCAGCCGGAACCAGCGTCTGCTGGATGTTCCCAAGTCCCTCGCCGCCGGGCAGCCGGTGTGGTGGCAGGACGAAAAAGTGTTCTCCACCCATACGATGGAATGATAAATAAAAAGCGCAGATTTTCCACAACGAGCCTCTTGGCTCGTGGAAGATCTGCGCCTTTTCTTATTCTCTGCTTCCCACCATATCCTCAATGGCCCGCAGGAAGGCCATGCCATAGCGGGCGGCTTTCTTTTCGCCGACGCCGGTGATGTTCAAAAACTCGTCCATGCTCAGGGGCTTGCTCTGGACCATCTCGCGGAGGGTCGCGTCGCTGAACACCATGTAGGCCGGAACATTCTGCTTCGCTGCAAGACGCTTGCGGAGGGCGTAGAGCGCGGCCAGCAGCTTCTCGTCGGCCTCGCTGAGGTCGCCGCCGGCAGCAGCACGGCGGGCCGACAGCCGCCGGGAGTTGGCCGCGGCCCTCTGCTTTGCGGCGGCAGCGCGCTGTTCCACCTCCTGCGCATTCTGCTCGGCAAAGAGGCAGCAGGAACAGTTGCCGCATTTTTCAGGTGCGGCCTCGCCGAAATAATTCAGCATGAACCGCCGCAGGCACTTCTGAGTGGTGGAGTAGAAGGTCATATACTTGAGCCGCTCTTCCGCCTTGCGGGCCGCCTCGGCTTTGACGTCGGCGGGCAGGCCGTTATCCGCCTCCATCTCCTTGTCGATGAAGAAGCGGATGGTTCGCACATCCGTACCGGAATAGAGCAGGATGCAGCGGGACGGCAGACCGTCGCGGCCCGCGCGGCCCGCCTCCTGATAATAGCTCTCCAGATCCTTGGGCATATTGTAGTGGATGACGAACCGGACGTTGGGCTTGTCGATGCCCATGCCGAAGGCGTTGGTCGCCACCATGATCTGAACGCGGTCGTAGAGGAAATCGTCCTGATTCTTCCGGCGCACCTCGGCGTCCAGCTTGGCATGGTAGGCCGCTGCCCGGATGCCCCGGCTCTGGAGCAGGCGGGCCGTCTCGTCCACCTGCTTCGTAGTGCTGCAATAGACGATACCCGCATTGTCGCCCTCCCGGAGCACAAGGTCCAGCAGCTCCTTCGGCTTCTGGCTGGGCAGGGCGCGGCGCGTCTCGAAGTAAAGGTTGGGCCGGTCGAAGCCGGTCGTCACCTCATAGGGCTGATGGAGCTCGAGGTGGCTGCGGATGTCGTCCCGCACCCGGGCCGTCGCCGTGGCCGTGAACGCACCCACCACCGGGCGATTCGGCAGGCTGTCCACGAACGCCTTGATGCGCAGATAGCTGGGGCGGAAGTCCTGCCCCCACTGGCTGATGCAGTGGGCCTCGTCCACCGTCACCATGCTGATGAGCTTTTCCTGCGCGAAGCGCTGGAAGCCCGGCATTTCCAGCCGCTCCGGAGCCACATAGATGATCTTATACCAGCCCTCCTGGGCGCGGCGGAGCATGAGGGCCTTCTGGTTGTCGGTGAGGCTGTTGTTGAGGAAGGCCGCCGCCACACCGGCCTGCACCAGCGCCCCCACCTGGTCCTTCATCAGGCTGACCAGCGGCGACACCACGATGGTGATTCCCGGCAGAAGCAGGGCCGGCACCTGATAGCAGATGGATTTGCCCGCGCCGGTGGGCATCACCGCCAGCACATCCTGCCCGTCCAGCAGCCGCCGGACGATGTCCTCCTGCCCGGGGCGGAAACTGTCGTAGCCAAAAACTTTTTTCAAGATAGAATGCGGGTCTGCCATGGGTGCCTCCTGCGTTTTTCAAATCTGTATCCATATTATTATAGCACAGCCCGGCCCGAAATGGTATCAGATCGCTCTTCTGTCGTCGTTTTTTGGCAGGTATTTGCTGGTGTTCCTAGCTTTTTGTGCGCGAAAATGCTATAATAAGAACACATATCTCCATCTCCGGCCCATTTTGTTCTGAACATGGCCGGGCAAGCACGATAAGGAGCTTATTTTTATGCAACAGAAACTCATCACCTTTGCCGTCCCGTGCTACAACTCGGCGGCATATATGCGCCACTGCATCGAAACGCTGCTCTCCGCCGGGGAGCAGGCCGAGATCATCCTCGTGGACGACGGTTCCGTGAAGGACGAGACCCCGGCCATCTGCGACGAGTACGCCGCCAAGTACCCCACCATCGTCAAGGCCATCCATCAGGAGAACGGCGGCCACGGCGAGGGCGTCAACCAGGGCATCCGCAACGCCACCGGCCTCTACTACAAGGTCGTGGACAGCGACGACTGGCTGGACACCGACGCCCTCCAGAAGGTGCTGTCCCGCCTGCACACCCTCGTGACCCGCGGCACCGCCCCCGACCTCATGATCTGCAACTATGTCTACGAGCACACCGAGGACGGCACCCGCCACACTGTGCGGTACACCAACATCTTCCCGCAGGAGCGTCTGTTCACCTGGATGCACGTCGGCCACTTCCGCCCCGACCAGAACCTGCTGATGCACTCGGTCATGTACCGCACTGAGGTGCTGCGTCAGTGCGGCATGGTGCTGCCCAAGCATACCTTCTACGTGGACAACATCTTCGTCTACCAGCCTCTGCCTTTCGTCAAGACCATGTATTATATGGACCTCGACCTCTACCGCTACTTCATCGGCCGCGCCGACCAGAGCGTCAACGAGAGCATCATGGTCAAGCGCGTGGACCAGCAGCTCCGGGTCACCAGGCACATGATCGACTGTCAGGACCTCGACGCCCTCAAGGGCGAGAAGAAGCTGCGGGCCTATATGCTCCACTACCTCTCCATGATGATGGCCGTCAGCGACATCTTCCTGCTGCTGGACGGCAGCGCCGAGGCGAAAGAAAAGCAGAAGGGCCTGTGGCAGTATCTGCGCGAGCACACCAGCGCCGCAGTCTACCGCTCCATCCGCTTCGGCTTTGGCGGCGTGACCAACCTGCCCTTCCCCAAGGGCGACGCCATCGTGGTGGGCGGCTACCGCATCGCACGGAAGATCTTCAAGTTTAACTAAATTCACGATTGTTGCATACAACAGGGCCGCTGCCTGCGCAGCGGCCCTGTTTTTTTGCCTTTTTCGGCCATTTGTTAAGGAATCTTCAATTTTGCCGCCTGAAAAGATGTTGCTTTTTAGAAAGTGGAATAGTATAATTTATTACTGTGCTGTGTTTTTTGGGCTTTTGGCAAGCAGCAAGAAAACGCGCCCGACTGAGAAAAAGGAGGAAAGGGCGGCTGCGCGTCGGTATCGTGCTGCTGCCCGCAATATCGCATGGAACAGCTTCTCATCTGCCTTTCCGCGGCGCTCATCGCAGGTCTTTTGATGTCGCGCCTCGCAAAGGCGATCCATTTGCCGGCGGTCACATCGTATCTGCTGGCGGGCCTGCTGCTGGGGCCTTTCTTTCTGGGGCGTCTGGGCCTGAGTAATTTTGGCATCGGCTTCGGCACCCTCGAGCAGGTGGACAGCCTGTCCATCATCACCCAGGTGGCGCTGGGCTTCATCGCCTTCGTCATCGGCAACGAGTTCCGTCTCTCGGCTCTTGAGAGCATGGGCAAGCAGGCCATCACGGTCGGCATTTTACAGGCCGTCATGACCACCGCCCTCGTGGATGCGGCGCTGGTCATCCTGCACTTCATCCGGCCCGACATCATCTCCATGGCCTCGGCCATCACGCTGGGTGCTATCGCAGCAGCCACGGCCCCTGCCGCCACCCTGATGGTCGTCAAGCAGTACAAGGCCGACGGCCCCCTCACCCGCCTACTGCTGATGGTGGTCGCCATCGACGACGCCGTGGGCCTCGTGCTCTTCTCCGCCTCCTTCGGCATTGCCAACGCCCTCGAGCAGGGCCGCATCGACGCCATCAGTATTCTGGTGGAGCCGGTGGTGGAGATCGTCTTCTCGCTGGGTCTGGGCGCTGCGGCGGGCTTCGCGCTCAACCAGCTTGAAATTTATTTTCACTCCCGCTCCAAGCGCATGAGCCTTTCCGTGGCCTTCGTGCTGCTGACGGTGGGCCTGTCCATGGTCACCTTCGACATCGGGCCGATCCACTGCGGCTTCTCGCTGCTGCTGGTCTGCATGATGACCGGTACGGTGTTCTGCAACATCTGCCCCACTTCCGATGAGCTGATGGACCGCCTCGACCGCTGGGTGTCGCCGGTGAATATCCTCTTCTTCGTGCTCAGCGGTGCAGAGCTGGATCTGAACATCCTCTCCGACCCGCTGGTGCTCCTCATCGGCGTGGTGTACATCGCCTTCCGCTCTCTGGGCAAAATTTCCGGTGCCTTCGTCAGCGGCCGGGCCACCCGCTGCAGCCGCAACATCCAGAAGTACCTCGGCATCACCCTGCTGCCGCAGGCTGGCGTGGCGCTGGGCATGGCAGCCGAGGCCGCTGAGCTTTCCGACGGCCACATGGTGCGCAACGTCGTGCTCTTCTCGGTGCTGGTGTATGAGCTGGTAGGCCCCGCCCTCACCAAGCTGGCGCTGACCGCCGCCGGCGAGATCATCCCCGAGGGCCGCACCAATGCCCGTATGGCCAACAAGCCCGAGTTCCCGGTCTCCCTCGACTAAGTCTGCCTATGACAAACGGCACTCCGAACTGCTTCGGAGTGCCGTTTACTGTATCTTTTGGTCGAATTATATGTTATAATCGTCTCACGGTCCTTACCGACCCAATTTCATTGGGAAGGGAGGTGTGTCCTATGCACGAGATGTTGTCTTTCATGGTATCTGTCGCAGCTGGTGTGACTTCGAATCTCATCAGCAAGTGGCTTGACAGAATGCTGAACAAGGACTGTAAGCACTAAAAAGAAGACCCCTTCTTTGGAGCTGCAACTCCAGGAAGGGGTTTTCTTCTTTTGGTGTGAATTCTATGCACGAATTCATTGTCTTTCTGTCTTTATTATATGCGATCGTACAGAAAAGTCAAGCATTCACTTCAAGATAACTTCGCCATTCTCAGCATCCACCGTCAGGCTGCCGCCCGCTTTCAGGGTGCCGTCGATGATGCGCTCGGCGGCGGGGTCCTCCACAGCCTTGCGGATGACGCGGCGCAGGTCGCGGGCGCCGAACTTGCCGCCCTGACTCTTGGCCACGAGGGCAGAGAGAGCCGCCGGAGTGTAGCTATAGGCGATGCCCTTGGCTTCCATGCTGGGCTTGTACTCATCCAGCATGAGAGCCGCGATGCCTTCCAGCGTCTGCTGGCTCAGCGGCTTGAAGGCGATGACCTCATCCACACGGCCAAGGAACTCAGGCCGCAGGAACTGGCTCAGAGCCTTGCGGGTCTTTTCCTCACTCAGCTGCTCCTCGCTCTTATTGAAGCCGAGGCCGGAGGTCGTCTTGTCGCTGCTGCCGGCGTTGGAGGTCATGCAGATGACCGTATTGGAGAAGTCCACCGTCCGGCCCTGTGCATCGTTGATCTTGCCCTCGTCGAGGATCTGGAGCAGGATGTTCATAACGTCGGGGTGGGCCTTTTCGATCTCATCGAACAGCACCACGCTGTAGGGGCGGCGGCGCACCTTTTCGGTGAGCTGGCCGGCCTCCTCGTAGCCCACATAGCCCGGAGGCGAACCGATCATGCGGGACACCGCATATTTCTCCATATACTCGCTCATGTCGAGACGGATGAGCGGGTCGGGGCCGTCGAAGAGCTGGTTTGCCAGCTGCTTGACCAGCTCCGTCTTGCCGACGCCGGTGGGGCCGACGAAGATGAAGCTTGCGGGACGGCGGCGGCCCGACAGGTCGGCGCGTCTCCGCTTGACTGGCTGTGCCACCAGATGGACGGCCTCGTCCTGACCGATGATCTTCTTTTTCAGCTCCGCTTCCAGCCCGGCCAGCTTGACGAACTCCGTCTCCTGGATCTTCACCGCCGGGATGCCCGTCCACAGCTCAATGACCTTGGCCACATCGTCCATGGTCACTTTGATCTCGCTGGCAGCAGCCTGCTTTGCGGGCAGCTCTGCCTCGAGCTTGGCGATGCGGGTCTTCCGCTGGGCCACCTGCTCGTAGTCGATGGCCTCATTGACGTCGGAGGACTCCATGTCCGCCTCTTCCTGCCTGAGGCCGTCCAGCTCCTTCTGCATCTCGAGATACTCCGAGATGACCGGGTGGGCGAGATTGCAGCAGGCGCAGGCTTCGTCCAGCAGGTCGATGGCCTTATCGGGCAGGTAGCGGTCCGTGATATACCGCTCACTGAGGGTGACGATGGCGCTCAGCACATCGGCATCCACCTGCACATGGTGGTGCTCCTCGTAATACTTCTTGATGCCGTTCATGACGGCCAGCGTGTCGGCCACGCTGGGCTCTTCCACGCGGACGGGCTGGAAGCGGCGCTCAAGGGCCTGGTCCTTCTCGATATACTTGCGGTACTCATTGAAGGTGGTGGCGCCGATGACCTGGATCTCACCGCGGGAGAGGGCGGGCTTGAGGATGTTGCCCGCGTTCATGGCACCCTCGCTCTCACCGGCGGAGGTTATGGTGTGGATCTCGTCAATGAACAGGATGATGTTGCCGGCGGCCTTGACCTCGCTCAGCAGGCCCTTGACCCGCTGCTCGAACTGGCCGCGGAACTGGGTGCCGGCCACGAGGCTGGTCAGATCCAGCAGGAAGATCTCCTTATCCTTCAGGCCCACAGGGACATTGCCCTTGGCGATGCGCTCCGCGATGCCCTCGGCGATGGCCGTCTTGCCGACGCCCGCCTCACCGATGAGGCAGGGGTTGTTCTTCTGGCGGCGGCTCAAGATCTGGATGGTGCGGTAGATCTCGCGGTCGCGGCCCACGATGTCGTCGAGCTTGCCCTCCCGGGCTTTGCGGGTCAGGTTCTCGCAGTAGGTGTCGAGGAATTTGCGGCGGGGCGGCTTCTTGCCGTTCTTCTGGGCCTTTTTGCTGTTTCCGGCGTCGCCCTCCGCCTTGACGCCCAGCGGGAAGGTAGCACTGGAGCCGGGGACAAGGTCGTCGTCCCCTTCGTTCTCCTCGCCGTCCATGGGCTGGCCCATATTCATCATGAGGGAGAGGGGGTTCGCGTCTCCCATCTCATCCATCATGCTCTCCATCCGGTTTTCCATGTTATCCATGTCCTCGTCGGACATACCGAACTGCTTCATCAGGTCTTCCACCGGCTTGATGTGCAGCTCACGCGCACAGTGCAGGCAAAAGCCCTCATTTTTCATCTGGCCGTTCTCCATCCGCTGGACGAAGATGATGGCCGGACGTTTCTGACAGCGATTGCAGACCATATAGGTTCCTCCTAAAGCTCCCCTTTACAGGAAGGGGTTGAACAGATTGAATGCTTTATAGTAAAGGCTGCTGCTCATGACCGTATCGTTCAGGACGGTCAGATTGCCGCCGGTGATGACGATGACAGCCCACACCACACAGAGCACCAGATAGATGTCCATGGTGCTGGCGACACAGCCGGTGACCCAGCCCAGCCAGCGGTTGACGGTGCCGATGACCGGCAGCCGGTTGACGAGGCCCAGCACGGTGACCAGCATACTCACCAGCATCCGCAGCAGGGCAAAGGCCACGAAAAAGAGCACGACCGAGATGACCGGCGTGAGCAGCGGAGCCAGCACCTTCTGGACGATGGCGTCCGCCAGCACCACGGCGTTGTCGCTGAGCACAGCCGAGATGGAGCGCTCGCAGGTCTCCACGATGGAGGCGCGGAAGCTCTCGGGCAGAAAGCCCGCGTACTTGTCCGCGATGCCGGTCAGGTCCACGACCCCTCCGGCCGAGATGCTCTCGGCGATCTGGGTACGGAAGCTCCCGGCCAGAAAGCGCTGGAACACCTCGGCAGCGGCCCAGCCCGAAAAGACCCGGGCGCCCACGAGGCTGAAGACATTCCCGCCCAGCTGGACACTGGCTGCGAGAAAGCCCTTGCGGGCATAGCGCACAGCCAGAAGCAGCCAGACCACGGTACATACTATATCAAAAAGAAATGACGGATTCTTGAACATATCTTGTTTTCCTTATTATGTATTGCTTTGAGCGTTGTTTTCCGCCGCAGGCGGGGTCAATCCCTGCACCGTATTGCCGCAGAAGACCAGCAGCTGCCTGCGGTCGGCCAGCAGACCCTGCGGGCGGGCCGAAAGGCTCTGGGTCCACTGGGAGGTGCCGTCGGTGGAAAGGCACTCCACGCCGTTGTCGGTGAGCAGATAGAACTGCACGCCAGAGCGGACGATGCGGTTGGACGCCTGCACCTGCGTGGTGTTCTCGACACCGAGGTCACGGCCCAGCATCACGGCCTGACAGAGCTGGCCGGAGGCCAGCAGAAGGGCAGTATTGCCCGAAGCGTCCACCGAGATGTCCCGGAGGGTCTGCCCGGTAAAGTCATAGGCTGCCCGCTCGCCGCCCGATGCGTTGTAGAGGACGGCGCGGCTGTCGCAGACGGCCAGGATGCTCTGGGAACCGGTCCAGCTCAGCCACTGAGCCGCGCCGCTTCCGCTGCCCACCAGCAGGGGGTCGCCCTGCGCCAGGGTGACGACATAGAAATTCGTGACCATCTGGCCGCCGTTTACCGTCACCGCCGCCACTGCCAGCCGCCGCCCATCCGGCGAAAAGGCCAGCCGCAGCGGGGTGCCGTCGGTGATGGTGAGGCTCCAGCTCAACAGCTGCTCCATTGAGGACGAGTAGACCCGAAGCCGGGCCGCGCTGCCTGGGTCCTCTGTGACGACGGCCAGCGTGCCGTTGTCGGCCATGGCACAGAGGGTGATGCTGCTCTCCATCGTCTTGGTGTAGAGATTCTGGGTTCGGCTCTCCACCCGCAGCTCATTGCCCGAGCGGTTGTAGAGCACAAAGCGGTTCTTGCCCACAGCCAGCGCCGGGCGGGCGTAGCCGCTCTGGATGGAGTTGAGCCGGGTGCCGGTGCGGGACCAGACCACGCACCCTTCCTCGCCCAGCTCCACAAAGCTGCTGTTCATGGCGGCAAGCTGTTTCACCTCCATGACGCCGGTCTGCTGGGGCCAGCCCGTGCCGGGGAAGAGCAGGATGCGGGCGGTGTCGGCCCAGTCCTTGGCCATGGCAACAGAGCTGCCCACGATGCCGGTGGTGAACAGCACCACCAGCGTCAGCGCCACGACGATGAGTGCCGTGCGGCGGATGCGCCGGTTCCGCACCCGCTCGCGGGCCTGCTCGAGGTATTCGACCCGTCCCGCCGAAAGCGGCTCGTCCGACACAGGCCGGGGGCCGCGCTGTCTTTTTCTCATACTCTCCTGTCCCTTCGTGCAATGACATTGCTCCCAAAGGGGCGTTTCCCCTCCGGGAGCATCGGTCGTGTTTGCGTTATTCTATGGGCGTGTCGTAGTCCACGCTCTTGAGGAAAAGCCCTTTCGCCGCCAGCGTCGGCCCGGCGTTTTTGCGGTCGCGGCTGGCGAGGATGCCCGGCACGGCCTCAGGCGCAAGACGCCCCGCGCCGGCCTCACAGAGGGTGCCTGCAAGGATGCGCACCATGTTGTAGAGGTAGCCGTCTGCCGTCACCGTGATGTCGATGTCGTCGCCCCGGCGCTGAACGTCACAGGCCGTGATGGTGCGCACGGTGTCGCCGTGAGCCGCAGCCGAGCTGCCCGAGGCGCAGAGGGCGAGGAAATCGTGCTTTCCCACAAAATACTGCGCCGCCTGCTGCATCTTATCGGCATCCAGCCGCCCCGGCACTTTGGTATAATACCGCGCGGCAAAGGGCGAGTCGATCGGGCTGTTGTGGATGCGGTAGAGATAGGTCTTGGTGTGGGCCGCATAGCGGGCGTGGAAATCGTCCGGCACCACCCGCGCTTCCAGCGCCCGGATGTCCGGGGGCAGATGCCGGTTCAGCGCCAGCGGCAGCTTTGCCGCCGGGATGCGGGTGTCGGCGTGGAAGTTGAGCATGAAGCCCAGCGCGTGGACGCCGGCGTCGGTGCGGCTGCAGCCCTTGATGTCGGGCCGACAGCCCAGCACCGCCTCCAAGGCGTCCTGAAACGCAGCAGCTACGCTCCGCCCGTTGGGCTGCACCTGAAACCCACAGTAGTTCGTGCCGTCGTAGGATAGTTTTAAGAGATAATTCATTCTGGCTCTCCTAATAAAGGCTCTCCCTTTGGGAGAGCTGGCGCGAAGCGCCTGAGAGGGCAAGGACGCT
>OGID01000286.1_pt1 | contig 13386 bp, 8 predicted proteins | sample 1571731 | NCBI WGS metagenome assembly OGID01 (sample SAMEA2582019, study PRJEB24529) | metagenome | biome: Human gut stool | place: China | collected 2011 | reverse complement strand
GGTCGGGGGAAGATGTCGCGCAAGCGACAAAAAGGGGAGTCTGACGCCGGAGGCGGCTGAGAGGGCAAGGACGCTGCCCTTTATTTACTCTCTTATTTATTATTGATCGCGCTGACCAGTGCATGGATACCGGCCACGATAATATCGGTATCGGTGCCTGCACCCCAGGTGACGACGCCGTCGCCCCACGCGAGGCCGACGTAGGAAGCGGCGCGGGAGGTGGAGCCTTCATCCAGGCTGTGCTCGGAGTAAGTTTCCAGGTGGAAGTCCATGCCGGTGGCGCTCTGGATGGCGTTTGCCACAGCATCCAGACGGCCATTGCCCACCGAGGTGACCACCTTGCGCCGGCCGTTCAGATCCAGCGTGACGGTGGCGGTGATGCCGTTGACCTGTGCGAAGTGGGCCTCGACGACAGACAGGGGCTTCGACTTGTTAAGGAAGCTATCCTCGAAGATGTGGAGCACTTCGCCTGCGCTCAGCTCCTTGTGGCTGTGGTCGGACACGCTCTTGACCTTGTAGCCCAGCGCCTCGCGCATCTTGGCGGGCAGGTTGTAGCCGTAGTTCTGCTCCAGCACGAAGCCGATGCCGCCCTTGCCGCTCTGGCTGTTGATGCGGATGACGTCGGCGTCGTAGGTGCGGCCGATGTCGTGGGGGTCCACCGGAATATAGGGGCAGGTCCAGCGGTGGTCGCCCTTCTCCTTGCGGTAGGCCATGCCCTTTGCAATGGCGTCCTGATGGCTGCCCGAGAAGGCGGCGAACACCAGCTGGCCGGCGTAGGGGGTGCGCTCGTAGATGTGCATCCGGGTGACCCGCTCATAGGTGGCGCAGATGGCGGGCATATCGGAGAAGTCCAGCTTCGGGTCTACGCCGTGGCTGTACATATTCATGGCGAGGGTCACAGCGTCCACGTTGCCGGTGCGCTCGCCGTTACCGAAGAGGCAGCACTCCACCCGCTGAGCGCCGGCCAGAACAGCCAGCTCTGCACAGGCGACGCCGGTGCCGCGGTCATTATGCGGGTGGGTGGAGATGATGACGCTGTCGCGGTACTTGAGGTGCTTGTCGCAATACTCGATCTGGTTTGCATAGACGTGGGGCATGCTCATCTCGACCGTGACCGGCAGGTTAATGATCATGGGGCGGTCGGGGGTGGGCTGCATGATGTCCAGGACCGCGTTGCAGACCTCAACGGCGTAGTCCACCTCGGTGCCGGTGAAGCTCTCGGGGCTGTACTCGAAGAGGAAGTTGCCCTCATACTCCTCACTCAGCTGCTTGACCAGCTTTGCGCCGTCCATGGCGATCTGCTTGATCTCCTCTTTAGACTTGTGGAACACCTGCTCGCGCTGGGCGACGGAGGTGGAATTATAGAAGTGGACGACCGCACGGGGTGCGCCCTTGACAGCCTCGAAGGTGCGGCGGATGATGTGGTCGCGGCACTGGGTCAGCACCTGCACGGTGACATCGTCGGGGATCATGTTCTTCTCGATGAGGGTGCGGAGGAACTCGTACTCCGTCTCGCTGGCGGCCGGGAAGCCGACTTCGATCTCCTTGAAGCCAATTTTGACCAGCATCCGGAAGAATTCCAGCTTTTCCTCGAGGCTCATGGGGACGATAAGGGCCTGATTGCCGTCGCGCAGGTCCACGCTGCACCAGGTGGGAGCTTTCTCGATGTGGTCCTTCTTGACCCAGCTGTCATAACCGGCGGGGACCGGGTAATATCCCGGTGCGTACTTGGTAGCGTCCATCATTTTGTTTTCCTCCAGCTTCCTATTGACTTACGTTTTGCACTTCTGGGGAACAGCCTTGCCCTCTCAGGCGCTTCGCGCCAGCTCCCCCAAAGGGGGAGCCAAAAGCCTCTCCCTTTGGGAGAGGTGGCATTGCGAAGCCATGACGGAGAGGGCGAGGCCGTTTCCCACAAACGAAAAGGCTCCCGTCTCTCAAGGGACGAAATCCCCTGAGAGACGAGAGCCTGTAATTTCTGTTACAGGGCACCCGTGGTACCACTCTCTTTGCTGTGCCAAAAGCACAGCCGCTCTGCACGATCGGCTTTTTGAGGCGAATCGCTGCCCTTATAACGGTGGGCTTCCGTCAGGGCCTACTGTCTGCTTCAGTCCTGCCGCTCAGGGGCCAGTAACCGAGACCCTCTGCACCGCCTTGCACCATCCGGCGGCTCTCTGCACGCAGAAGAAAATCGTTTTTTCCCCGTCAACGCATTTGCGCTTTGTTCAAAGTAGTCTCATTTTAGCAAAACCCGCCGCCCCTGTCAAGCAGTTTTGCTCACAATGAAAATGAAACGATTTCACATAAACAGCAGCATAAATTTTCAAAATTTGCGGGTGGATTCTTTGCTTTGTTAAGAATCTGCGAAGTTTTTGCAAAGTTCACCTCGAAACGCTGGTTTCTGAAATGGCGTCGTGGTATGCTGTTTGCAACGTAAGGAGGGACCCCCATGAAAGAAGTCAAGACCCCCAAAAAGCCATTGGCTATCTACTACGCCATTGTATTACTGGTGCTGATGCTGCTCAACTTCGTGCTCGTGCCGTGGATGAGCGAACGGCAGGTAAAAGAAGTGGACTACGGCACCTTCATGTCCATGACCGAGGACAAAGACATCGGCCGGGTGGATGTGGAATCGAACCAGATCATCTTTACCGATAAAGACGAAAAGCAAATTTACAAGACCGGCCTGATGAACGACCCCGACCTGACCCAGCGCCTCTACGACGCAGGGGCCCAGTTTTCCAGCGAGATCGTCGAGCAGGCTTCGCCGCTGATGAGCTTTCTGCTGAGCTTTGTGCTGCCCATCGTCCTCTTCGCCTGGCTGGGCAATTTCATGAACAAAAAGCTCATAGAAAAGGCCGGCGGCGCAAACTCGATGATGTTCGGCGGCGTGGGCAAGTCCAACGCCAAGGTCTACGTCCAGTCCACCCACGGCATCCGCTTTGCGGATGTGGCCGGCGAAGATGAGGCCAAAGAGAACTTACAGGAGATCGTCGATTATCTGCACGACCCCAAGAAATACGAAGAGATCGGCGCCTCGATGCCCAAGGGCATCCTGCTCGTCGGCCCTCCGGGTACCGGCAAGACCATGCTGGCAAAGGCCGTGGCGGGCGAATCCAACGTGCCGTTCTTCTCCATCTCCGGCTCGGAGTTCGTGGAGATGTTCGTGGGCATGGGCGCGTCCAAAGTCCGCGATTTGTTCAAGCAGGCCAAGGAAAAAGCCCCCTGCATCGTCTTCATCGACGAGATAGACGCCATCGGCCAGAAGCGCAACAGCGGCCAGCTGGGCGGCAACGACGAGCGTGAGCAGACCCTGAACCAGCTGCTCACCGAGATGGACGGCTTCGAGGGCAACAGCGGCGTCATCATCCTCGCGGCCACCAACCGTCCGGATTCCCTCGACCCGGCTCTGACCCGTCCCGGCCGCTTTGACCGCCGTGTTCCTGTGGAACTGCCCGATCTCAAGGGCCGCGAAGAGATCCTGAAGGTCCACGCCAGGAAAGTCGCTCTTGCCCCCGGCATCGACTTCAACACCGTGGCCCGGATGGCTTCCGGTGCCTCCGGCGCAGAGCTGGCCAACATCGTCAACGAAGCCGCCCTGCGGGCCGTGCGCGCCGGCCGCAAGTCGGTCACGGAAGCAGACCTTGAGGAGAGCATCGAGGTGGTCATTGCCGGCTACCAGAAGAAGAACTCCATCCTCACCGACAAGGAAAAGTGCATCGTAGCCTATCATGAGATCGGCCACGCACTGGTGGCGGCGCTTCAGAATCACTCCGCACCCGTGCAGAAGATCACCATCATCCCCCGCACCTCGGGCGCACTGGGCTACACCATGCAGGTCGAAGAGGGCAACCACTACCTGATGACCAAGGAAGAGCTGGAAAATAAGATTGCCACCCTCACCGGCGGACGTGCTGCCGAGGAAGTGGTGTTCGGCTCCATCACCACCGGCGCGTCCAACGACATCGAGCAGGCCACCAAGCTTGCCCGCGCCATGCTCACCCGTTACGGCATGAGCAAAGAGTTCGACATGGTGGCCCTGGAGACGGTGAACAACCAGTATCTGGGCGGCGACACCTCGCTGGCCTGCTCGGCGCAGACCCAGCGGGAGATCGACCAGCGGGTCGTAGAGTTGGTAAAGACCCAGCACGAAAAGGCCGTCAAGATCCTCACCGACAATCGTGCAAAGCTCGACGAGCTGGCAAAGTACCTTTATGAAAAGGAGACCATCACCGGCGACGAGTTCATGGCTATCCTTGAGGAAAAAGATCCCAGCGAAAATTAAAATAGGATCTCTGCAATAATCCAGCCGCCGTATCCGTATTCATTACAGATACGGCGGTTTTCTGATACGCCGTACCGCTGATAAAAGCATTTGGGATAAACCTCTCCGTCAACGCATCAGCGCTGACGGAGAGGTTGACTCCCTACAACTACAGGAGGATACTACTATGAGACTGCTGAACAAGAACACTGCCCGCCGCGCCGCCGCTGCTGCCGCTCTGCTGACCATGACCGCCGCCATGAGCGTGGGTGCCTTTGCTGCCGACGCCGAGGACGCGACTGTTGCCGGTTATCTGCCCCCTCAGTCGTCCGAGGTCATGGTTCAGGGTGACATCGCCCTCCACTCTGACGTTCCGGTGGGAGAGGTAGACCCCAACTACGGCGGCTACGCTTCCCCGGTGGAGAACCCCATTCAGGGCAACGTGATGATGATCTCCGACGAGACTCCCCTGCCCTCTGACACGCCGGTGGAGAAGAGCGAAGCCCGCTACACCGTCAAGGGCCTGCTGGGCAAGCAGGTGCTCTACACCGCCCGTCAGGAAGGCCGCGTGCTGACGCTGGACGTCCCCGATGACAACGCCACCTTCCGCACCACCATCCTCGACATGCAGACCCTGATGAATCAGGGCGTAAGCACTCTGGTGCTCAAGACCGGCAAGACTTCCACCACCCTGAACCTGACTCTGCTGTGCCAGGGCCAGAAATCCGGCACCCGGGTCACTCTGCGCCACCTCGGCAGCAGCGCTCACCTCACCGTGGGCTTCCGCGGCCGCCGCGACCTCATCGTTGGCCGATAAGCTTTTTCCCCTCTCCTCTTTGTTTTCCATAGATACTTTTCCCTCAGACGCAAAAGACCCCCGCTGCAAACGCAGCGGGGGTCTTCCTGTTTATCAAATGGTTCCGTCCGAGCCGTTCTCGCTCTGCTCCGATGCATAGAGCACCATCAGGTGGTTTGCAGATGCTTCGAGCTGGCTCTTGGCCTGACGGAGGTTCGCTTCCTCCGTCTCGTTCATCTTTTCGGGTTTATCCTTCCGCAGGCAGCGGCGGAGGTTGGCCACATCGGCTTTGATGCGGTTCTTCTCCTCTTTATCCAGCTCCTTCTTGCACTTGGAGAGGGCCTCGTCCACCTTGTAGGCCAGCACCTCGGCCTGATTGTGGAGGTCAAGCCGCTCTTTGCGGCGGCTGTCCTCGGCCTCGTAGGCGGCCGCGTCGGCCATGGCGCGCTGGATCTCATTCTCCGAGAGGTTCGTGCTGCCGGTGATGGTGATGTTCTGCTCCCGGCCGGTGCCGAGGTCTTTGGCCGAGACTTTCACAACGCCGTTGACGTCGATGTCAAAGGTGACTTCGATCTGGGGCTTGGACGAGAAGCTGGCCCGGATGCCGTTCAGCTTGAACTTGCCGAGGCTCTTATTGTCGCGGGCGAAATGCCGCTCACCCTGCAGGACGTTGATCTCCACACTGGTCTGCATGGGGCGGGCCGTGGTGAATATCTGGCTCTTGCGGGTGGGGATCATGCTGTTGGGGGTGATGAGGGGGGTGCCCACGCCGCCTAGTGTCTTGATGGAGAGGGTCAGCGGGGTGACGTCCATCAGCACGAGCCCCTGCGCCGCTGCACCAGAAGCGCCAGCCAGCTTGCCGCCGCCCTGCAGCAGACCGCCCTGCACAGCGGCACCCATCGCCACGCATTCGTCGGGGTTGAGGCTGTGGCTCGGCTCACAGCCCAGCAGCTCCTTCACCTGACGTTCAACGGCAGGCATCCGGGTGCTGCCGCCCACGAGAAGGACTTTGCCCAGCTGCGAGGCCGAGATGCCGGCATCCCGCAGTGCGTTCTGCACCGGGGCCACCGTCCGTGCCAGCAGGTCGCCGGTCATCATCTCGAACTGGGGGCGGGAGATGGTCAGATCCAGGTGGTGGGGGCCGTCCTTGCCCACAGCGATGAAGGGCAGATTGAGCTGGGCCGAGAGGGCGCTGGACAGCTCTTTCTTGGCCTTTTCGGCCTCTTCTTTCAGGCGTCCCATGGCGGCGGGGTCGCGGGAGAGGTCGATGCGGTCCGATTTCTTGAACTCTGCCACGGCGTATTCCACGATGCGCTGGTCGAAGTCGTCGCCGCCGAGGCGGGTATCGCCGCCGGTGGCCAGCACCGTAAAGGTGCCGTCTTCGATCTCGATGATGGAGACGTCGAAGGTGCCGCCGCCGAGGTCGTAGACCAGGATCTTCTGGGGCGCTTCGTTGTCAAGGCCGTAGGCCACGGCGGCGGCGGTAGGCTCATTGATGATGCGCAGGACGTTCAGGCCCGCGATGCGGCCCGCATCCTGGGTGGCCTTGCGCTGGCTGTCGTCGAAGTAAGCGGGGACGGTGATGACGGCCTCCGTCACCGGCTCACCCAGGTAGCTCTCGGCGTCGCGGCGTATCTTGGTCAGGATCATGGCGCTGATCTCCTGCGGAGTCAGGTCTCTGCCGTCGATGTGGACGCGGTAGTCGCTGCCCATATGCCGCTTGATGCTGGACACCGTCCGGCCGGAGTTGGTGGCAAGCTGGCGCTTTGCCGCGCCGCCCACCAGACGCTCGCCGTCTTTGGTGAACGCCACCACGCTGGGGGTGGTGCGCTCTCCCTCTGCGTTGGTGATGACGACGGGCTTGCCGCCCTCCACCACTGCCACGCAGCTGTTCGTGGTGCCAAGGTCAATACCGATCACTTTGCTCATTCTGGTCGTCCTCTCTGTTTTTGCGACGCGCATATTTTTCCTTCAATATCATATCGGTTCCGTATGACGATTTCTTAGAGCATTTGTAAAGATTCTGTGTTTCCGCTCATTCTCTCTCGAGCAGCTGGCGGATGACGGCCTCCGTCTCGTCCAGCCAGCTCTGGGCCGTCTCGTCGCCCTCTTTTTTGCGGACGAGGAAGCCCTGCTTCGCCTCAGCCAGCTGAGCCAGCGCCTTTTTGCGGGAGATGTACTGGGTCTCATACTGGGCCACCCGCAGGCAGACCTGCGGCATATAGGCGATGTCGGGGGTGGAGGCGCAGAGCTTCTGAGCCTTGCGGTAGGCCCGCAGGGCCGCACCGGCCCCTTTTCCCTGCACCATGGCATCGTCGCCCAGCGCCACCCATGCGGCCACATCGCCGGCGTCGGCGGCTTTTTTCCAGAACTTGCGGGCCTGTGCAGGGCTCTTGCGGCAGCCCCGGCCCTCGTAGAGCATCTCGCCCATCATGGCAAGGCCCTCGGCGCAGCCCTCTTCGGCAGAGAGCTGATAATAGTGCATCGCGTCGTCCCAGCGTTCCTCGGCCATGGCATGGTTGCCGGCCCGCAGCTCCGCTTCGCCCGGCTCATCGGTGTCGTGGCTGGCGTGGAGCAGACCGTTCAAAAGCGAGCAGTCCAGCGTGGCAGAGCTGGTCCACGGGTCGATGACCACGCCGTCGATGCTGTCGGAGTCCAGCGCCATCTGCATGGCGGAAGCCAGAAGCCGTTCCGCCATGGGGCGGCTGGCCGTGCCTTTATCGGCCTCCGCCATCTTCACTGAGGTGAACACCGGCAGGTAACACCGGCCCTTCTGGGTGCGCAGGGTCCAAGGCTGCAGGTCTTTCGCTTTCTCCGCCGGGACAGGATGCTCCGCCCACGGGGCGGCCCCGTCCGGCTGGTCGGACGCAGCTTCCAGCGGCACCAGGACCCTGGTGTCCAGCTCAAGGGCATAGTTGATGGCGTTCATCAGCGCCCAGAAGCTCTCCTCGTTCTGGCCCTTATAAAGCGCTGCCACAGCCCGCTCTATCGCCGGACAGCCCGTACCCAGCGGCCCGTATTCCGGCAGCTTTTTGCGGTCTGCCGCGCCCACCGGGCGCAGCCGCAGCCGTGCCGCACCATCTTTTGCCATTGCATCCACCATTCTTTCCGTTGAGATTCCCTTCCAGTATAGCAGGATTTTCCGGTTTTCTCAATCTCCGGAGCTGAAATCTGCTTCCAGAGCCGGTTTTCTTTGGCAAAAAACATAGCATTCCTGCTGGGAGTGCGTTATAATAAGGAGCGTCTCAACTAAATGTATCAAAGAAAGGGAGTATCGAGCCTTGAACAAAATGCTTCGCTATCTCAGCGATTACAAGCGCGAGAGCGTGCTTGCACCGCTTTTCAAGATGCTGGAAGCTACGTTTGACCTGTTCGTGCCGCTTGTGATGGCCGACATCGTCAACGTGGGTATCGCGGCCCACGATTTCCACTACATCCTCGTGCGGTGCGGCATCCTGCTGCTTCTGGCCATCGTCGGCCTCGCGTGCAGCCTGACGGCCCAATACTTCTCGGCCAAAGCCGCCGTGGGTTATTCCACCGGTCTGCGTCATGCGCTGTTTGAGCACATCCAGACTCTGAGCTTTTCCGAGATGGACACCATGGGCACCAGCACCCTCATCACCCGGATGACCAGCGACGTCAATCAGGTGCAGAGCGGATTGAACCTCTTCCTCCGTCTGTTCCTTCGCAGCCCCTTCGTGGTGATTGGCGCCATGATCATGGCCTTTACGGTCAACTTCCGCGCCGCCCTCATCTTCGTGGTGGCGATCCCGCTGCTGAGCGTCGTGGTCTTCGGCGTCATGGTCATCACCCGTCCGCTTTATAAGTCGGTGCAGACCCGCCTTGACCGAGTCCTTGGCCTCACCCGCGAAAACCTGACCGGCGTGCGCGTCGTCCGCGCCTTCGACAAGGAGAAGAGCGAGGTGGACCGCTTCGAGGACGCCAATGAGCTGCTGACCAAAATGCAGCTCCACGTGGGCCACATCTCCGCCCTGATGAACCCGCTGACCTACGTTATCATCAACCTCGCCATCGTGGCGCTGCTGTATGTGGGCAGCATCGAGATCAACATCGGCGGCATGGCCTCCGGCGACGTCATCGCGCTGGTCAACTATATGAACCAGATCCTGGTCGAGCTGGTCAAGCTGGCCAACCTCATCGTTCAGGTGAGCAAGGCTCTGGCCTGTGCAGGCCGTGTGCAGGCGGTTCTGGACACCAAGCCCGGCATGGAGTTCCCGGCCCAGCTCACCGGCAATGTTCCGGCGGAAAAGGCCGGCGACGCCGTCCGTTTCGACCATGTGAGCCTGACCTACAAGGGCGCAGGCGCACCCAGCCTCTCTGACATCAGCTTCACCGCCAGGCGCGGCCAGACCATCGGCGTCATCGGCGGCACCGGCAGCGGCAAATCCAGCCTCATCAGCCTCATCCCCCGCTTCTACGACGCCACTGAGGGCAGTGTGGAGATCATGGGCCGACCGGTCCGGCAGTACCCACGCGCCGACCTGCGCGGCAAGGTGGCCGTGGTCATGCAGAAGGCCCAGCTCTTCGGCGGCACCATCCGCTCCAACCTGCTCTGGGGCAGCCAGAATGCCTCCGACGCCGACCTCTGGGCTGCGCTGGAAACGGCACAGGCTGCGGAGTTCGTGAAAGCCAAGCCCCTCGGCCTCGACGAGCCGGTGGAGCAGGGCGGACGCAACCTCTCCGGCGGTCAGAAACAGCGTCTGACCATCGCCCGCGCCCTCGTAGGCAAGCCGGACATCCTCATCCTCGACGACAGTGCCAGCGCACTGGACTACGCCACCGACGCGGCCCTGCGCAAGGCTCTGGCCGCTCTTCCGGGCGATCTGACCGTCTTCATCGTCAGCCAGCGCGCCGCCAGCCTGCAGCACGCCGACCAGATCATCGTGCTGGACGATGGCCGCATGGTGGGCCTTGGCCGTCACACCGAGCTGCTGGAAAGCTGCCCGGTCTACAAGGAGATTTACGAGAGCCAGTTCAAGAAAGGGGATGCGCAGAAATGAGTGCAAAAGCAAAAAGCAAGCTGACCCCTGAACAGCAGAAGGCCACCATGACCCGGGTGCTGCAGAAGATCAAGCCCTACGGCTTCTTCGTGGTGTGCAGCCTCATCGTGGCCGCTGTGAGCGTGGCGGCCCAGCTGTATATCCCCATCCTCTGCGGCAGCGCCATCGACATGATGCTGGGCAAAGGTGCCGTGGACTTCGCGGGCGTGCTGCGCATCATCTACGAGATCATCGTGGTGGCGGTTGTCGCCGCCTTTGCGCAGTGGCTGCTGAGCGTCTGCAACAACCGCATCACCTTCGCAGTCAGCCGTGACCTGCGCAACGCCGCCATGCGGAAGATCCAGACCCTTCCCCTCTCTTACCTCGACAGCCATCCTTCCGGCGACATCGTGAGCCGGATGGTGGCCGACGTGGATACCTTCGCGGACGGCCTGCTGATGGGCTTCACCCAGCTGTTCTCGGGTGTGCTGACCATCCTCGGCACCCTGCTCTTCATGCTGCAGCAGAATGTCCCTATCACGCTGGTGGTGGTCTGCATCACCCCGCTGAGCCTCGTTGTCGCCAGCTTCCTCGCAAAGCGCAGCTACAAGTATTTCCAGGGCCAGAGCACCGTGCGCGGCGAGCAGACTGCCCTTGTCAACGAGATGATAGAGGGTCAGAAGGTCGTGCAGGCCTTCGGCCACGAGGCCCAGAGCCTCGAGGCTTTTGACGAGGTGAATGGCCGCCTGCAGGACGTGAGCCTGAAGGCCATCTTCTTCTCCAGCATGACCAACCCCGCCACCCGCTTCGTCAACAACATCGTCTACGCAGGCGTCGGCCTCGTGGGCGCGATCTATGCCGTAGCTGGAGGCATCACCATCGGTCAGCTGAGCATCTTCCTGAACTACGCCAACCAGTACACCAAGCCCTTCAACGAAATTTCCGGCGTCGTGACCGAGCTGCAGAACGCTCTGGCCTGCGCGGCCCGTGTGTTCGAGCTGCTGGACGCCGAAGACCAGACCCCCGAAGCGGAGAACGCCGCAAAGCTCGTGCCGGACGGCCACGTCCAGATCGAGGACGTCTCTTTCCGCTATCTGCCCGACCGCCCGCTCATCGAGGGCCTGTCTCTGGACGTCAAGCCCGGCCAGCGCATCGCCATCGTCGGCCCCACCGGCTGCGGCAAGACCACCCTCATCAACCTGCTCATGCGGTTCTATGATGTCAACAGCGGCTCCATCAAAGTCTCCGGCACCGACATCCGGGACGTGACCCGCGCCTCCCTGCGCGGCAGCTACGGCATGGTGTTGCAGGACACCTGGCTCCGGGCCGGCACCGTGCGGGAGAACATCGCCTACGGCAAGCCGGACGCCACCCTCGACGAGGTGGTGGCTGCGGCCAAGGCAGCCCACGCCGACAGCTTCATCCGCCGCCTGCCCGAGGGCTACGACACCGTCATCGCCGAGGACGGCGGCAACATCAGCCAGGGCCAGAAGCAGCTGCTCTGCATCGCCCGCGTGATGCTCTGTCTGCCCCCGATGCTGATCCTGGACGAGGCCACTTCCTCCATCGACACCCGCACCGAGGTGCGTATCCAGGCAGCCTTTGCCCGGATGATGCAGGGCCGCACCAGCTTCATCGTGGCACACCGCCTTTCCACCATCCGGGAGGCCGACGTCATCCTCGTGATGAAGGACGGCCACATCGTGGAGCAGGGCGACCACGATACTCTGCTGGCGCAGGGCGGCTTCTACGCCAAGCTCTACAACAGCCAGTTCGAGGGCGTGGAGACTTAACGCTTCAACTGATAGCAATTCAACTTTTTAATGCACCAGCGGTGAATTGCATATCGCAAAGATGCCGTTTGAATGCTGCACGAATTTCTTGACTTGCGATAAAATTTGCGATAAACGATTTTGAGAAGGAATATATTCATGTCGAAAGATGAATATTTGATTACAGATCCGCCCCTTAAAGCGCTGACTGTTTTTGCGATGCCGATGATCCTTGGCAGCTTTTTTCAACAAGTATACAATATGGCCGATTCCATAATCGTTGGTCAATTTGTTGGCTCCTCGGCACTTGCGGCTGTTGGCGCTTGTGCTGCACTGACCAATGTTTTTATTTGTGTGGCGCTTGGTGCCGGTGTGGGCGCAGGTGTGCTTGTAAGCCGCTGTTTTGGTGCAAAAAATTATGGTAGAATGAAAACCATTGTGTCAACGTCCCTGATCAGCTTTTTGATCTTAAGCGCTGTCCTTGGTGTCTTTGGCTTTTGCTTTTCCCATTTCATGATGAGCGGATTACAGACCCCTGCCGATATATTGGTAGAAGCAGTATTGTATCTGCGTGTCTACTTTGTGGGTTTCCCGTTTCTATTCATGTACAACATTCTTTCCACCATGTTCACTTCCATCGGTGAATCCAAAATTCCGTTGGGACTGCTGATATTCTCATCTATCCTGAATATTTTTATGGATCTCTGGATGGTGGCTGGTCTTGGTCTGGGGGTGTTTGGTGCAGCCCTTGCGACCTTGATCGCACAAGGAATTTCTGCCGTGTTTTCGTTTTTGATCTTTCTGTCTCGGATGCGGCAATACAAGAGCTCCTCTAGCAGGTTCGACCGGCAGGAGCTGTATTCCATGCTTCGCATTGCGGTACCATCGGTTTTGCAGCAGTCCACAGTGTCTATCGGTATGATGATCGTGCAGGCAGTGGTAAATCCCTTCGGCACACAGGCACTTGCCGGGTATGCGGCAACGATGCGGGTAGAAAATGTTTTTTCGCTGATCTTCGTATCCATCGGCAATGCAGTTTCGCCGTTTGTATCCCAGAATCTTGGCGCAAAGAAAATTGAGCGTATCAAAAAAGGTTATCATGCTGCACTGGTGTTGGATCTATGCTTTGCAGTTCTTGCTTTCGTGGTCATTGAAACACTGCACACACAGATCTCCTCGTTGTTCCTGGGAAAAGACGGAACCGCGTTGGCCTATCAGGTGTCCGGTGATTATATGAGATGGCTTGGTTACTTTTTCATCTTCATGGGCATCAAGATGGCAACGGATGGCGTTCTTCGCGGACTTGGAATCATGCGGCCGTTTCTTATTGCAAATATGGTAAACCTTGCGATCCGCTTGTCTGTTGCTTTGATTTGTGCACCGCGTTTTGGCATTGCTTTTGTTTGGCTTGCAGTCCCTGCAGGTTGGCTTGCAAACTTCCTTATTTCCTATGCGGCGCTCAGAAGATCACCGTTTCTGTTGTAGTTGGTTCATTGCAGTTTCAGCTTGCAACAAAAAATGAGATAGGCCACCCCTTTCGGGGAAGTCTATCTCATT
>OGID01000283.1_pt1 | contig 13473 bp, 13 predicted proteins | sample 1571731 | NCBI WGS metagenome assembly OGID01 (sample SAMEA2582019, study PRJEB24529) | metagenome | biome: Human gut stool | place: China | collected 2011 | reverse complement strand
GGTTTTATAGTACGTAGCTTTTTATCAATCAAGTAAAAGAAATAATCTATTGCATCCAAAAAGTCAATATCATCACAATCTTTAAAATATTCTTCTATACTGGATTTTCCATAACCATTTTGCAGTTTACCATATCCCATACCTTTCAATCCCTTTTCTCTGCAAAATTTTTCCTCGAAAATATCCCACAAATTTTCACTATATGTTGAATATGGCTCTAAAACATCTTCTAAAATATAAAAAACCTGATTTCTAAAAGCTTGTGGAAAACTATTATATGTAAACACTTCCGGTTCTCCGTCTGCATTCTTAATTCTCTTTGATAATAACTCGTACATACCTTCTCCTTTATAACCCATTTTTTATTACATCCTCACGTTTCATTACCGTTGATACATTTTCTCCCTGTTTCACAGATTGTAAATCATCATGCAAAGACTTATGTGCCAATATGTTTAATTCATCAAACGGAGCTACTTGGCATCCATCCAAATAATTTGCAGTTCTCAAATTTGCCTTAGCCATAACATCCATATTTTTATTAAGTTCTCTCAAATCTATATTAAAATCTCCATATATTTTCTCGTCATACGAAGGTGAAAAAATTACCGTTCTTTCTATATTCACTTGCTCCCCCGTAACACCTTTCTTATATCGAATATCAATATTTATTTTAGGAAAAGCACTTGAACAAATTGTTGCACCCCAAAAAGCAATTCGCCCTTGTGTTGATTCATTTGGGTATAGTTCAATTTCTTTACCAAATAAAGCATCTAACTCTAATTCGTTTCTATCACCATTATTCTCAATTCTTTTTATTTCTATTAATACATCCTTTGCAGCACTTCTACCAGTATTAGTAACCCTTAAATACAATTCATCTTTCAATTCAAACAATTTAAACGATAATAAAGGATCTAAACTCTTTAAATATTGTTTACTATTTTTGTGATTATAATATATTGATACAATAACAGTACTCAAAGATATAAATGCTGCAATAATTGAAATTACAGTCTGTATAGTAATTTTATCCATGTATCTCACTCTCCTTAAAGCATAATTCTCCTAACAATTATCTACGCATATATTATATCGTCTTTTTCACTTCTTTTCCAATAGGGTAGAGGGAGAATAATTATCTCGCCCCTCCCATTGACCCGTACGTACGGGTCTCGTATACGGCTCTACAACTTATATTCCAACTTTTGCTAAGTAATAGGATAAGGGATTGAGCAGACCAGCTCCATCTTTTATCCTATTTTCAAGTAAATCTTTACTGATAATGAAATTCACCACGTTCATTCCACTTCTTCTGTACCACCCAAGTCTTGAGTTCGCAACTTTATGAATATCTTCCTGACTGAAACCGTTTCGGTTCTTCCTGTTTAGATAACTTAGGTTTCTGTAGATGGTTTTCGGCTTCTTCCATTGCTTCATGACTATCATTCTTATTTTGTGTCTTAGCCATTGTCCAAGCTCTTCCACAAATTGCTTCATCAACCCGATTCTAAAGTAATTAATCCATCCTCGCACAATCTCATTTACTCGCTTGATTGTAACCACAAGAGGTCTTGCTATTGCTTTCCCTCTCTTCAGATATTCACTCAGCTTCTTTTTAAGCTTCTTTTTCTTTTCATTGGTAGGTTTTACTTTCCACTCTCCACCGTTTTTCAGAAATGTGAATCCTAGGTATTTGCTTCGCATCGGTATGACTCCTTTCGTTTTTGTTGCATTTACTTTTAGAAATAGTTTCCGTTCCAGCCAATCACTTATGGAGTTCATCACCCGGTTAGCCGCCATTTCACTTTTAGTGAAAATTAATACATCATCTGCATACCTTGTAAAGCGGAGTCCTCTATGTTCCAGTTCTTTGTCCAGCTTGTCCAAGTAGACATTTGAGCATACGACTGAAAGAGGACCTCCTTGCGGCACACCAATAATAGTTGCTTTTTCCAAGCCGTTTTCCATTACACCTGCTTTCAGATATTTCCGAATCAGATTTAATGTGGTACTGTCATTTACTTGTTCTCTTAGTATCTGAATTAATTCGTCGTGATTTACCTTGTCGAAAAACTGTTCTATATCTATATCCACTACCCATTCATACCCATCATTCAAGTATTCCAATGCCTGTCGAATGGCATCATGACAACTTCTTCCGGCTCTGAATCCATAACTATAGTCACTGAATATCTCTTCATAAATATCAGATATAGGCTGTGCTATTGCCTGCTGGATAGTTCTGTCAAGTGCTGTGGGTATTCCCAATGGTCTTTTCTTACCATTGTCTTTCGGAATGTATACTCTTCGGACTGGTTTCGGTATATATGTTCTGTTTCTAAGAGATGTAACGATTTTCTCTCTGTTCTCCCTTATATAATTTCCCAGTTCTTCTACAGTAACTCCATCAACACCACTCGCACCTTTATTGGCAACTACCTTTTTATAGGCTCTGTTCAGATTTTCTTTTGACAAGATCACTTCAATCAATTCCATTGTTGTTACTCCTCTGACTTATCCTAAAATTCATACATAACACACCTCTAAGTATAAACAGTATTCCTCGGTTACGTTCCTACTTTTCCTGTCCACTCGATTTCTGGCTCATGTATTATTTTAAACATAACGATTCGTACTATAAATCGTTTCCGTCCTTCGGCTTTCGCCTACTATGACATCATCTGACTCCCTCTCTAAACCTTTTTCGACCATACCTTTCAGTATGTGAGTAGGGTCTCCCGAGGTAAGACGCTAATCTTTCGTTCCACAACCTCTTGATTTACAACTTTGGTTTACGTTTACCTTTTGGGCTTTGGTTTGTCTGGCAACCTTACCCACCTAATCGCCTTATCAAGTTTCTGTACGTAGGCTCAAGAACTTTGTTACACCACTTCCTTCATCCATACCATTACTGGTACCGACTTGTGGTTCACTACATTTGGCGATAAATACCCGTGACTGGACTTTCACCAGTAAGATTAGTGCCATGCTCGGCACACTAGAAAAAGGGCGTCGGTTCTCACCGACACCCCAGTGTGATTTTATCCCTATTCTCCATAACGAAATGCTGAATTTCCAGTCAGATTTCTGAGCAAAATCTTCCTTGCTGTCTTATAGTCATTTCCGATGAAGCCAATCCTGAGTAAAAAACATCGAAAAGCATACTTGTCATTGTCTGTTTTAGTCGGCTTTGATAATACTCTTTTTGCATTTTTTCCATATCATACAGCCTTGTGATAAATTGTGTGTATGCTGCTATCTCGTCTCCATCTTCCGTATATGGAAACCATGCGAAGTTAATTTTCTCCTCTGTAATTTCAACCTCAGTGCTATCCGTCTGAAATGCCCTTTGGAAGAGTGTCTGCTTATTTGCTATGATCTTCTGTAAATTTTCCAATGCCGTATCCGTAAAGTTTTCTCTTGGAACTGCTATTGTCAGCTTGTCCTGCTGCACTGACACTTCTTCAGTAAATTCCGCATCATCCTGAAAGCCACACTCCCGTAACTGCCGAATTAAGGATTCTACCATTCCTGCCTCTGCTCCCTCCGGGATGTGCAGCACACCCTCTTTATCCAGCCGATATCCTACAATATCGTATGCACAGCTTGGCACCCACTCATAATGTGGGGCTGTTCCAAGTATTTTTCCAATCTCCTGTGCCAGCTTTGGTCTTTGTTTTGGTTCCAGCGTAAATCTGATTTCGTTTCTCATAATATGAACCTGCCTTTCTTTTTTCGGTAGTACATATATCACTCTGACGGCACAGAATAGCAAGACAATTCGAATTATATTTCTGCCAAAATGTACACAGAAAAACTGTGCTTTTTATGCTGTTTTTTACACGTTTTTTCTGCGTATTTCGGTACTATCCGGCAAAACAAAATCGACTAAAGAAGCGGTATTCTATGGGAATTTTCATATAATATGGATTCTGTGGGTATCCCCCCTGTTTAATTCTGCGAAAATCCGCACGAAGGGGGGCCATCGGTCTTCTGGCAGAAAGGTTGTAGAGATTTGACCTCCCCATTCATCAAACTAATTTCTTTTATACTATCTTTTTTCGACTCCCTTTGATATAATTATATATTATAGTACAAAAGGAGTGATTTTTGTGATTCATTTATGTGAAAACCCAAATTGTAATTTAATTGCTAACCACAGAGGTAATCATTCATTTATTTATAAGAAAGCATGGGAAACCAAATTTAACGATGATGATATAAACAAAATACAAAAGGCTGGTTATTGCACACCTCGTGGTGGTGCAAAAGGAGGCTATCAAAATCATGTTAATCGAAACAGTAAAGTTATTATTCCTTATGAAAAACTTTCTGAAGTAAACTTAGATAATTACAAAGATGGGTATGTTATTCGGCTTTTCCCTTCACAATATTTTACCGCAAAACATCCTATAAACAAAATATTTATAGATAATCCCAGCATAATTGTCGGTGACAATGCATTTGTTCTATATAGAACTTACGAAGACTATGAAACATTGCCACCTCTTCCTAATTGGAAAATACGTTCTATATTAAAATATAATAATGGCACCCAAAAATATGATATACCTTCTAATGACAGGCGTGGCAATATTATTGATTGTGGTCATTACTTGTTAAGAATTTCCAATAGTGGAACCAATAAAAAACAAAATCTATTTGAAGGACCTGCACAAGGTATATTTGCGCCTGAATATGCAGATGCAAACCCCAATTTTTTATGTCAAGCCGTATTAGCTTGGTTAATAATTAAAACAGAACATTCTCCTTACAACGAAGATGATTTTGAACACTTAAAAGCAATTTTACAAAAGCACAATTTACTCAATTCTCCTCATTATGAAAATGATTATATTATGCATAACGGCAAAACAACCTGCCCATTATGTCAACGTGTCATAATGCATAATGAGTTAAATGAACTTATTTCCTTCGACGATGAAGAAGGACTAACAAATTCAACCGAACAAGTTGGCTCGACTCGTTCTACAAAAGTCAATCTTTTCCACATGGTTCCCCTGTGTTATGCTACTCTTGAAAACATTCCCACTCAAGTTTCGTGGGGTCATGCAACCTGTAATACCAGACTAGGACAACGTCAATGTTTTTCATATCATGATTTACTTGAAACAGAAATTGAAATTGAAATCAATGATGGTCAGGTACAGCGACTTCTCGGTTATGCCAATACAGCTCAAAATTTTATACGTTCACAAACTGGAGATGTTTGGATTCGAATTTCTAAAGGCGAATATTAAAGATACAAATGCAAAGGTTACCACTGCAAGCAGTAACCTTTGCATTTAAAATTTTGTTGCCAATAACTTTTCTCTTAATTCTAAAATAGTGTTGTTTTCTTTTACCAAGCTCACATAAAATTCAAATAATTTATTGGTTTTTTCATCAAACAATAGTCTTGCTTCTTCTTGAACATTAACCAATAATCTTTCAAAGTCCTTTTTATATATCTCTTTAAATGTACTTCCATTCGCAATTGAAGCTATCAATTTTTTGTTATGTTTAACCCAAAAATATATTTGAAGCAATGTAGTTCGATTATCTTTTGGAACAAGGGACAAAATACCTTGATTAGTAGTCGATTCTGATAAATTAATCACTGCTTCTCCTATAGTCGCCCTACTTGTCATTATTACCGAATTTGCAGGTATCAATTTTGCTCCACTATTAGCTAATCCTGAAACGCTTATCTTCTTCTCTGACGCTAAACTCACCATTGTAGATGTAGTTGTTACATCGGTCGGTGTATACCAATAATACATACCATTGTTCCAATAAGTATCAATTTTAGTAGACGGTGTCCCACCTGTCACAATCTCAATCACCTCTGCTAAGGGCAACTCCTCATAATGCCTTTCATTATTCTCATAAAACTTGCAGTATAAATATTCTATTAGCTTTTCTATACTAGTAAGAATATTACAATTATCCTCATATTTTTCATCCAACATAACCAATTCTTTTACAATACCCTTTTGAACTTCTATTGATGGTAATTCAATTTCATAATTAGCTAATGTTTTTCGAGAGACTTCCTTAAATGTACTTCCATTTCCTAACGCTTCAATCTTCTTTCTGTTCTTCACCAAATAGTAATATAAATATTGATTGAATAAAAGTTTTTCTTTACATACAAAACTTTTAAAACCTTGATTTGTACAAAGGTCGTTTCCCGCAATCGCCACATACCCTATAGGAGCCCTTGAAGAAAATAGAACCGCTCCCTTGGGAAGAAGATTTGTTGCACAACTTCTATATGCCTCTTCGGTAATATTTCTTTGTCCAGAGTAAATATACTTGTGTGTATATCCCGATAAATCTTTAGGTGTTAACCAAGCAATTGTCCCATTCTCATAATAATGCTTATTTCTTGTCAATGGTGTCGCACCACTAAATATATCCGCAACGTCTTTTAAGCAGTATTTCTTCATTATTTCAACTCCTCAAAAATTGAATTTGAAATTTGACTCGAAATTTTCATTTGCCGAACCAATTTCTTTTTCAACTCTTCTATTTCTTTTTCAATAAGTGCTGAATCTATTACTTTTTCTTCTACCCCCGTGTATATACTAGGCATTATCTTATATCCATTCTTTTTAACATCAGAAATACTCGCCGCCCATGAATAACCTTTCTCATTATACTTGACTTTCTTTCCCTTCTGATAATCATGATACAATTTGCAAATTTTTGCTATATCCTCTTCTCTCAATATTTTTTGTGTTTTGCTAACCTCCTCACCCAAAGAGCTTGCATCAATAAATAATATTTTATCTTTTTCACCCCTACCTTTATTCAAAAAAATCAAAGCACTTGGAATAGCTGTTCCCAAAAACATTTTATCTGGAAGTTGTACAACGCAATCCACAAGATTCTGTTCAATCATCTTTTTTCTCGTATCTAAGTCAGCCTCATTTGAACTCGTTAATGCACCATTTGATATGACAAATCCGGCTTTTCCTGTATCCTTGAGATGATAAATAAAATGCTGAATCCACATATAATTCGCATTATTTTTGTTAATTTTCCCAAAGACTCTAGGGTCACTTGGCAATAAATGCTCGCTCCCCCAATCTTTCATGTTAAATGGTGGATTACTTATTACATAATCAGCCCTAAGTTCATCTAAAAGATCATTTAGCAATGTATCCCCATGTGCAATTTGCAAATCTAAACCATGAAGTACTCCGTTCATATAGGCAAGCATAATTGTTTTATAATTTTGTTCCTGCCCAACAAACTTCATTTTTTTTCCGCTATACTTGTTAGACTGTATAAACATACCACCTGTTCCGCATGCCGGGTCATATACTATTCCCCCTTGAGGATTTAACATCTGTACAAGTAGCTCTACTACTGATGGTGGGGTAAAGAATTCTCCGCCTCTGTTTCCTTCGGTTGCTGCAAAATTTCCTATAAAATATTCATAAATTCTTCCTAAATAATCTACCTTTTCTTCTTGATTATTTATATCTATCTCATCAATTAATAAAATCAGTTCCTTTATTGTTCTAGTAGGTAAATTACTCTCTGAATATATATTTTCATATGGACTTTTTATCTGCTCAAACTTTGGAAGTATCTTTCCTAACTCTTTATCCAATAGCTTTTCAATTCCATCCTGATTACATTCATTAACGATTTTTTCCCAAACACCATTTGATTTTTTTTCAGACATATATCTAATAAAAACCAGTGGTAATACATAAAACTTATAATCCGATGGTGGAATTTTACCGCGCAACTTGTTAGCGGTCTTAAATAAGTTACTTTCATAATTTTCCATAATAATTCTCCTTTTATTTCATCATACATACCTTACCATATTCCAGCGTTTTTGTCTATCCTTTTTTTGGAATATGACATTTTGTTTTATATATTCAATTAATAATATAACTGTATGCCTGTACATTAATACGGACTTGTTTTGCTCAACCCACCACTTTAACAAAACAGCCACCTTTCGTAGTAGATTACTACTAACGAATAGTGGCTGTTCTTTTGCCTTTATCCCACTTCCAGTCATGAGCCTTAGAAGTCTAAACCGTAGTAATTCCAAGGCTTTCCGCCATATTATGCCGTACTCTGCCCCAGTCTGCGAAGGTATGCATTATCATAAAACTGGAGTGCCGTGGCAAACAAACAATATTTTTATCATAATCTCTTATATCCTCTCATTTCGTCGCAAGCCTTGATTTTACTGGCTTTACAGCGTTTTATCAAAATCATGTATCATCGCATAATCTCTCATAAAATCCCACATTTTTGAGGAAAAAGGGGTACAACGGGGGTACAAACACCCAATCGTACCCCCGTACTTTTTGTAGTATTCAAGCCGTTTAGATTGCTGCAACCCTCTTCATCTTCGCCTCTGCATCCTCGAATTTTGCTTGTTCGGCTTTTTTATTCTATGAACACTCAATTTATAAGAATTTATAATGATGTCCAATAACTCTTGCTGGATCAATTCATTGTCTCCTACTGCTCATTTTTTGGCCTTTCTTAGATTATGTATTTTAATTATATTCCTTATTGCCAATCGCTACAAATAAAAATGTCTCATTTTTCCTAGTTTCCCAATTCTACTATATTTTTGTATTTTACAAGATTCTCCATAAAACTTGCAAATTCTCCGGTCAGAAACGTGAACCCATGAGAGAAAATTTTGAAATATTATCAATGATTTGTGATTCTCTGACCTCTCCTTCGACTATAAACACTTTATAGTCTTTATCTGCCATTAAATGCACCTGCCTTATACATTTTCTGAAGATTGTGTGCCTGTCGCAGTTCCTTCTCTGTTAATTCAGAAATATCTTGGATTCTATTATTTTCAAGTAAGAAGTAGCTGTCCGGTCTGAGAAGATCATTGCTCATCAAATCTGTATTATGAGTCGTTGTAAATATCTGAACACCGGATATCTGGTTCCGGTAGAAGATCTGTAGAAAATTTCAACTTATTCCGTATTTTTTTACGGCATCAGCGATCAATATGCATAACTCACCTGGGTCTGTCTCATTCATGCTGCAAAATCGTAAACAGATTTTCCGTTTTTATTTTGGTTTTTCGCACGATATACCACCACATTCTGAATTTATCTACAGATTTTCCGTTTTTATTTTTAGTTTCACTATAATTATTCCATATGCAAAAGGATCTCACTTATCCAAAAATTAGCAGAACAGGTTGGATGTAAAACAGTTTTTCTTACAAATAAATCTCCTTCAGCAACTCCACACCCTTATCTCTGTCAAAGAGCATTCCCATCTGCAAAAGTCGTACCTCCGATTCATCTACTGCACTGATTTCCTCAATGTATCTATGAATACTTTCTGTCACCAGACCTTCTGATTCAACTTTTGTTCCTGATGTGACAATCTGCAGCAAGCGGAATACATCGTACTTATGCTTCTTTAAATCCTTTTCATTGACATGCTCGCCAGCTCTCTTTCTGTCCAAAAGGTTAATCCACGCATACATTTTGAACAGAATCAGATGCTCCGCCCCCAAAACACCAATACCATCAACCACTCTGCGTCCGGACATCATAAATTTATAGAAGTCATCATTTAAAAGAATTGCTGATAAGCTGGAAGTATCATCATCAATATGAATCGGAATGACTCCCTCTTTTATTTCAAGATGATATCCCGGCTTTCTTGAAAATAACTCAATCATAGTTGGATAACCGAATTTTCCTTCTGTGAAGCGATAAAAGTGCATATTCTGTTCATTCTTCCATCCGCACTTATAGCCGCCTTCTTTTATGTATTCCCAGAATACGCTCGCAAATTCCGGGAAGTTATCCTCCATAATCAGGATCATATCAATATCTTTTGTCGCCCGAAACGGCAAGTCTGCCTCTGAGAGTAGAATATCGCAGGCAGTTCCGCCGATAATAGTGTAATAATCCGTATAATTTCTAAATTTTTCTCTAAAAGAGTCTATGCCCGGTATCATTTATAATTTCTCCAACAGTTCCTCAATACTCATTTCTATTCTTTCGTCTTCATTACCTTGGAATGTACATGCCAGTGAAACAGGATCAACACACCCTTCTTTTGCAAAATAGAAAGGATTGTATTTCCATAATTGTACCTTCAAGCAGTCGCCGGGATCTTCAGATCTGGCATCCACAATTTCCAACTGATCAACAACTTCCTCTCCCTTGTAGATTGCACGTTCCTCTATTCTTGGTGGATTCAATTCGGACTCCTGACTAAGAGCGGTTTCTCCTGCGCTAAATGATTCAAAGGTTGCTTCACATCGCATAATTGTAATCTCTTTCTGAACCGGATTAATCAAATATGCTTTTGCATTTTCATAATACTCTTTGCGTGAGTAATTCCTCCTAATAGCAATCTCTGTTCCGGATTTAACCTGCCGGATGAGTCCCATTCCCTCTAATTGGGCTGTTGCTCTTGTAATGGACGTCTTGGTAAGATTCAACTTGTTCGCAACTTCACTTTTTAACACAGATTCCTCATCATCCATATATAACAATTCAAGGAACACCATCTGTGTTGCCGGCATCATCTTATCCGCTTTGACAAGTTGCTTTCGATATACATCCTGCAATACAATTCCCATAAATGGTAAGAATACATTTCCCGGCAAATCCACAAACGGGACACCGCTTTTTACCAGAGCATTTCTCATGGATATGCTGTTTAACGCTCCTTCATATGCTACTGGGCACTGCAATGCTTCCTCATACTTTGCCTTCTGCCTTTTCATTGCAGCAACACTTAGCTCTGTTTCCTTCACAACATCTATGACTGCAAAGTTAACACCATATATTTCAACCATCGTAATATCACGCATAGTCATAAAAATCGGCAATGGTAATTTTTTCTTGTATTCTGCAATTTTTACTTTGCAGCCGAAATACTGCTCTAATTGCTTTTTCATATGGCGTCTCCTTGTAACATGTTTTTATGTATAATAACATATTTTGTGTTACTTTCCAACATTTTATGTTATTTCATTATAATCGGCCTGATTTCTATACATGTTTCTGGGGATTGATTTGCAGTCATTCTTCTTTCCTTGAAAATGAATAGAAAATTGTAATCGCACAGGTGATTTCCACTTCCGGACATCTGATTTCCAAATTTCCGGAAGTGCGATTTCATCGCCCTAGAATATTTACCTTTAGAATCAGCTTTTAATACTCTGTCTGGGAATCTATTCTCTCAATACTTAATTCTAAAATAATCTAAATACTCCTTATATTTATCCTGTGCCGTCAAGCAGGTATCTGTCAGATACCCCTTCTCATTATTCCACTCTTTTAACCCACGATAATAAAACATCTTTAAATTATCCTCAATGATAAACGGAACAATATTATATTTCAGGCACTCCTTAAACATAATCAATCTGCCTACCCGCCCATTACCGTCTTGGAAAGGGTGGATTCGTTCAAACTTCACATGAAAATCCAAGATATCTTCAAACGTCTTTTCTTCTTTTGAGTTGTATTCTATCAATAAAACTTTCATCTTATCAGCAACTTCTTCTGGAAGAGCAGTATCCATACCGCCAACTTCGTTCGGCAATTTTTTATAGTCACCGACAGTAAACCAATCTTTTCTAGAATCACTGGTACCATTTTTCAGAACCAAATGAAGTTCCTTAATAAATTTTTCGGCCAGCGTTACTTTAGCATTATCAATAATCATATCAATGCAACGGAAGTGATTTGCCGTTTCAATCACATCATCTACATTAAGTACTTCATTTTCTACACCGATAGTATTGGTTTCAAAAATATATCTGGTCTGATCATGAGTCAAACGGCTTCCTTCCATGTGATTAGAATTGTATGTCAAATCAATCTGTGTCTTATGATAAATTCCACCTGAATATTTGCCAGCTTTCTGCTCCTGTAAAATATCTAATAAAGTGATAGATCGTTCTTTCTTTTTATTAGAACGCTCTGGCTTTTCCGCATTTTCAGGAATATTCCAGGTCTTGCCAGTAAGAAATGCCCCCAGTACACGCCCCTGCGCACAGTAGTTTCTAACACTGCGTTCTGACAGATTCCATTGCTTTGCTATTTCAGTAACTGAAACATATCGCATTGTATATCCTCCGTTATAAATAGAATTAATGTACATATCTATATATAGTATACCATGTTATCGGCAATAAATCTAATTGCAGTCGTATATTGTGTGCAATAATTTTGCCGTTTCCGGTATTCTTTTTAAATTTCTTCAATCTTTCCTCTGCCGATCCATACTCACCGTATAATTCTAACAACTTCTGCAACTCCAGAAATAAAGTATCCAATCTCGTATTTATCCAAAAGATCATTCAGAATCTTGTTTTCCATTGACGACATAGCGATACTCCTCCACAAAGCTTACCTTTTCGTCTCATCAAACAGAATACGCAGTATCAGCAAAATAACTGACTCATACAGTTTCAGATTCTGCGAAATTCATCCTGATCTTATTGCCTTTATCTGACTTTTCAATTCTATAACACATCTTTTTTCTGGAACCATATAATCTGATATATATCATTTTCATAAAATCATCCATACTTGCCAATGAAAGTTCTGACGCCCGAAGTTTCTGCCGGTCTCTTAATTGTGCTTCCACGTATGTATTAATACGTTCCGGGCTCAAAATCCGCTGCATCTTTTCGGTCATCTTCCGCTGTTTTTCCTGCCTTAACTCCAGATTCGACGACACTTCTTCTATTTCCTGCGGACGAAACTCTTTTTTTCCTTCAACTGTCCTCTGATATCTTCCGTCCCCGCTAGCAAAAATTTTGCACGGTTTCAGGGTGTCCTGATTAAAATTTTCGATCCGGATATTTTCTTTCAGCTTACGGTGTAAAATTTCAAAGGACAGTTCCTGATCTTTGCAAGGCAGTTCTTCAAATCGAATATTTTTTTCATCCAATACGAGCCTCGAAAACTCCAGAGTGTCTACCTCTATCGTTGCTGTATCATTCCGCTTATATGCTTTCGATTTATATAGATACGGTTTCAGAAGTCCGCTTTTTACAGTGAGCTTTATCGTCTGGTCATTATTCTGTATATCAAGCGTATAATCCGGCTGCCTGTCGTATCATTTCTATTTTCTCAAGTTCCCTGATTGCTGCGGGGACATTCATAAAATTCGGGGAACTGAGCAGTTTTTCTTCTTCATCCTTAAGCTTTGTATACATGCGGTTCCTGATGATCGGAGCAACAAATGCAACCAGCATTTTTCCTGCCAATGCATCCCCAGTATAAACTCTCATACTTCTGTTTCTTTCATCCGATGGAAAAACAGTTCGTTCAACAGTTGTTCCACTTACACCAAAGTATAGTGGCATCATCATCTTCACACTTCTTTCCTATCGTGGTTCTCTTGGGAATGTTATATTTCTTGTCCAACTTATATACCTTGTCATACTCATTCATTATAGTAAGAGACGGGCAGAAAATC